>Ga0163144_10023991_pt1 | contig 11995 bp, 11 predicted proteins | sample OliLak19BULKMAT1_FD_123175 | JGI IMG/M metagenome (GOLD analysis project Ga0163144, IMG submission 123175) | Freshwater microbial mat bacterial communities from Lake Vanda, McMurdo Dry Valleys, Antarctica - Oligotrophic Lake LV.19.BULKMAT1 | ecosystem: Environmental > Aquatic > Freshwater >...
CCACGCGCCATCGCCGATACGCGCACCGTCTGGCGTGAAGAAGCCGTTCACCGCCTCGTTGAACGTGCCGTCGCCGCCGACGACCGCGACGCCGCCAAAGCCGCGCTCGAGCGCAGCGCGCGCAAGCTCCGTCGCGTGACCAGAGCGCTGCGTCAGCGCCGTCTCGAAGTCCGCGCCGCGCCGCCGCAGCTCGTGCTCCAGCGCGCTCAGCCGCAGCCGCGCGCGTCCCGCTCCAGCGGACGGATTGACGATGAGCACGAAGCGCGAGTCGCTCACCGACACCCCACGCACTGAGTGGCGCGCGCGACCACCAGAGACACGAATTTTGCTCGCTCGAACCGAGGCAGCCGCATGGCTCGGCACGCTACAGCGTCGGCGGATCGCCTACAAGAAGGACGCGGCGGCGCGCGCACTTCTCCGCGTCTGCTTCCCGTCTACTCCGCGTCTACTTGACCACGCGGGCTCCCGCGCCGAACATCGCGCCCGAATGACGCCGCGCCGTGATGCCCCGCCTCCGCTGCGCGCTTCGCTGCTCGAGCGCACGCACGCCGCGCTCGGCGCGTTTCCGCTGGCGATCTACCTGCTGCTGCATGCGCTCGAGACATGGCCGGCGCTCTCCGGCCGCGCCGCCTTCAACGCGCGCCTGCACACGACGACGTCACCCATCTGGCTCGGCGCAAAGGTGGTGCTCGTCCTGCTTCCGCTGGTCGTGCACGCGGCGCTCGGAATCGTTCGCGTCGTGCGCGGCCGCGGCCGTGATCGCGAGCCGCTGAGCGCGTCGTCGACCGGTGCGCCGCTCGTCGCCTATCTCTCGCGCGGACTGCGCACCTTGCAAGCGCTCACCGGCGTGCTCACCGCCGCCTATCTCTGCGTGCACCTCGCCGAGCTGACGGTGCCGCTGTGGCGTGGCGGGGCGCCCGAGGTGTTCTACGAGACATTATCGCTGCGTGCGGGTACGCCGCTGTCGATCACGCTCACGGCGATCGGCCTCGCCGCCGTCTGCTTTCACGCAGGGCAGGGCGTCCCCGCGGCGCTGGTCACGCTCGGCCTCGTGCGCTCAGTGGGTCAGCTATCGTTGGCGCGCATGATCAGCGGGCTGATGGCGGCGATCGTCTGGCTGATGCTCCTCGACGTGACCAGTCACTTCGCCGTCGGTCGCGCGCTGTTCGGCGATCAGACGCCCGCGCAGCCGATGGGCGACATCGACCCTTCGGACACCGAGGGCGCCGACTGATGTTTCGCGCCTACGCCATCGCCCTGAACACGTTTCGCGAGGCGGTGCGCGATCGCGTGCTCTACGGCGTGCTCGGCTGCGCCGTCATGGTGCTGCTGTTCGCGCTGGCGCTCGCGGAGCTCTCGCTCGGCGAAGAAGAGCGAGTCGTCGCCGATATCGGCTTTGCCAGCATCTCGCTGTTCTCGGTCGTCATCGCGATTTTCCTCGGTTCCTCACTGCTCTACAAAGAGATCGAGCGAAAGACGCTCTACGTCATCTTGCCGAAGCCGATCGCGCGCGGTGAGTTCCTGGTCGGCAAGTACTTCGGCATCTTGCTCACGGCGCTCGTCTTCATCGGCCTCATGGGCGCGGTGCAGCTCTGGGTCATGGCGGTGCAGCGCGCTGGTGCGACGCCGCTGCTCCTCGCTTCGCCGCCGCTGCTGCTGTTGCTCGGCGGGCTCGCGGTGTGGCGCGCGAACGACCGCACCGCCGTGCTGCTCCCGGCAGCGGTCTTCGCCGTGTGTGCCTGTGCTGCGCTCGCCGCGAGCGCCGGCGTGCCGCTCGGTGCGCCGCTCACGCGCTTCGCGCTCACCGTCGGCGAGGTGCTCGTCGTCGCCGCAGTCGCGATGTTCTTCTCGTCGTTCTCGACGCCGTTCCTCACTGGCGCGCTCACCTTCGGCGTCTGGCTCGTCGGGCGCTCCGCGGACGAGCTCGCGACGATCAAGTCGCGCACCGTGCCGCTCGAGCTGCGCGAGCTCATGCACGGCCTCGCGCGGGTCGTGCCCAACCTGCACTTGTTCGTGCCGCCGCGGCGCGCGATCGAGAGCAGCTCGCTCGGCTACCTCGGCAGCTCGCTCGGCTACGCCGTGCTCTACGCGACCGTCCTCGTCACGCTCGGCGTATTGGTGTTCCGTCGCCGGGATCTCGCGTGAAGGGCGCGACTGCGCGGCTCGTCGGCCGTGCGTCGATCTTGATCGCTGCGCTGCTCGCCGTGCTCGCGGTGCGCGTCGTCGCCGGTGCCCACGACGAGCTGCGGCTCGCCGAGCGCCTGCGCGCGCGCGGCGACATCGACTCCGCGATCGTCCACTACCGGCGCGCCGTGCGCTTCTACGCGCCTGGCAATCCGTACGTGTCGACCGCGCTCGACGCTCTGGTGACGATCGCGCACGAAGCGGAGGCCGCGGGCGATGCGACGCGCGCGCTCGGCGCCTGGCGCGCGGTGCACGCGGGCATCCTCGCGGGCCGCTCGTTCTACGTACCGCACGCAGCCGTGCTCGCCGAGGCCGATGCGCATCTCGCGACGCTCACCGCGCGCGATCCTCCGCCGGTCGACGTCGCGCACGGTGAGGCTGGCCGCCGCCGCGCATACCTCGCGGCCCTCGAACGCGCGCGCGATAGCGATCCTTCCGTGTTCTGGACGCTCGTGCTGTTGAGCGGCTTTGCGGCGTGGGTCGGTGGGGCCGTGGGCTTACTGCTGCGCGGCTTCGACGACGATGCGCGCCTGCGCGTGCCTGCCGCGCGTCGCTTCGCGCTGACGATGCTCGTCGGCTTCGTCGCGTTCGTCGTCGGACTCGCGCTCGCATAGACGACACGCGCTCGCGCGACCGCGCACCTGACCTCACGGTCGCTCGCTCGCACACCGCGCGCTCCTTGATGCCCTCGCCTGACTGCGGTACGCACGGCGCGTGGACAACATCCGCATCGTCGGTGGCAAGCCGCTCAAGGGAACGGTCCAGATCAGCGGCGCGAAGAACGCTGCGCTGCCGATCCTCTGCGCGTCGATCCTCGCCGATGGCGAGCACGTTTTCCGCAACGTGCCGGCGCTGCGCGACATCGAGACGACGTGCGCCCTGCTCGAACATCTCGGGCTGCGCTGCGAGGTCACGCCGCCGATCGTGAAGGTGCACACGCTGCCGTCGAAGGTGCGCGAGGCGCCTTACGAGCTGGTGAAGCAGATGCGCGCTTCGGTGCTCGTGCTCGGGCCGCTGGTCGCGCGGCACGGCGAGGCGCGCGTCTCGCTGCCGGGCGGCTGTGCGATCGGCGCGCGACCCATCGATCAGCACCTCAAGGGCCTCGAGGCGATGGGCGCCAACATCTTGCTCGAGCACGGCTACGTCCACGCGAGCGTGCCGAGCGGCCGGCTGCGCGGCGCCGAGATCTGCCTCGACATCCCGACGGTCACCGGCACCGAAAACCTCATGTGCGCAGCGACGCTGGCGCGCGGACGCACCACGCTCGTCAACGCGGCGCGCGAGCCCGAGGTCGAAGAGCTCGCGCGCGTGCTCAACAAGATGGGCGCGAACGTCGTCGGAGCGGGCACCGACGTGATCGTCATCGAGGGCGTCGAGGGGCTGCACCCGGTCGATCACGCGATCATGCCCGACCGGATCGAGGCCGGGACGTACATGGTCGCTGCCGCAGCGACCGGCGGTGACGTGCTCTGCGACGGCGTCTCGCTCGACAACCTCGAGGCGCTCGCGGCCAAGCTGCGGCAGGCGGGCGTCGGCCTCGAGCGCGAGGCGGGCGGCATTCGCGTCGTCGGTCGCGAGCGCTATCGCTCGGTCGACGTCACCACCGCGCCGCACCCGGGATTTCCGACCGACATGCAGGCGCAGTTCATGGTGCTGATGTGCCGAGCCAGCGGCCGCAGCATGATCACCGAGACCATCTTCGAGAACCGCTTCATGCACGTCTCGGAGCTGAACCGCATGGGCGCGCGCATCGACGCGCACGGCCGCATCGCCACGGTCCACGGCGTAGAGTCGCTGCAGGGCGCCGAGGTGATGGCGACCGATCTGCGCGCGAGCGCGTCGCTGGTCATCGCGGGGTTGCTCGCCGAAGGGACCACCAACGTGCTGCGCGTCTATCACATCGATCGCGGCTACGAGCGCATCGAGGCCAAGCTCGCCGCGCTCGGGGCGAACATCGAGCGGGTGCGCGGCCGTGGCTGAGCAGCTGACGCTCGGCGGCGAATCGGATGAAGGCTCATCGCGCGATTCGCGCGGTGACGGACGCAGCGATCGGCGCGTCGTCGTCGCCGTGCCGAAGGGCCGCGTCCTCAAGCAGCTCGCGCCGCGCCTCGCGACGATGGGCGTCGATCCGCAGACGCTGCTCGCCGACGATCGGCGGCTCGTGCGCGACGACGACGCGACTGGCCTGCGCTTTCTCCTGCTCAAGCCTGACGACGTGCCGACGTACGTGGAATACGGCGTCGCCGATCTCGGCGTCGTCGGTCGCGACGTGCTGCTCGAGCGCGAATACGATCTGTACGCGCCAGTGGATCTCGGTATCGGCATCTGCCGCATGGTCGTCGCTGGGCTGCCCGGTCACGTCGCGACGCGCGAGCCGCTGCGCGTCGCCACCAAGTTCGCCCACATCGCCGCGCGGCACTTCCTCAGAAGCGGCCGCAACGTCGAGATCATCTACGTGCAGGGCTCGGTCGAGCTCGCGCCGCTGACTGGACTCGCCGACGTCATCGTCGATCTCGTCGAGAGCGGCGAGACGCTGAAGCAGAACGGGCTCGTCGTGCTCGAGCACATCTGCGACGTGTCGAGCGTCGTCGTCGCCAACCGCGCGGCGTTCAAGCTGAAGCGCGCACGCCTCACGCCAGTGCTCGAGGCGCTCGCCGGCATGCAGGGAGCCGCGGCGAGCGCGGCGCGTTGACTGGGACGCAAAAACGCGAGCGCGCGGATCGGCCGCGCGCTGCGTCGGGGAGGAGCCGCCCGCTCAGAGCCGCTTCCGATATTTGACCTCGACCTCGTGAAAGCCGAGCGCCTCGTGCGCGCGTCGCGCGCCGTCGTTGAACGGCCAGGTCGTCGACTCGATCACCTGGCAGCTCGCGTCGCGGAAGACGGCCGCGAGCGCCTCGAGCAGCAGCGCGCCGACGCCCGCGCCACGCGCCGCCTCGTCGACGTACCAGTCTTCGACGACGCCCTTGCGACGCAGCAGGCGGCGCTCGTCGTCGTCTTCGATGTGGCCCGTCGCGTAGCCGACCGGCTCAGAAGAGCGCTCGGCGATCATCACGAACGCGCGCGGCGAGTGCAGCAAGGCGTCGACGTCGTCGCGGAGCGCGCCCTCGAGATCGCGGTACGCGTAGAACTCTGCGACTTCGCCCGGCAGGATCGCCTCGCGGTGCTTCACGTAGAGCGCGCGATGAAAGAGCAGCACGAGCGCTCGATCACTGCGGTGGGCGCGGCGGATCACGACGTCGTTCATCGCGCGAGAACGTAGCGCAGGCGCGCGGCGGCCGCCTCTGTTCGAGACGGCCGCCGCGCGTCGCTGCGCTTGTCGTTCTCTGCGATCACGTGTCGGCGTGCGATTGCGCGCCGGCCTGCGATCACTCGCCGGCCTCTTCCGTGCTCTCGTCGCCGGTCTCGGCGCTCGCTACGGGAGCCGCGCGGCGCGAGGCTGTGCGTCGCTGCTCGACGTAGGTGGTCGCGCCGTTGAGCGAGACGATCGGGCGGAGCTTGCGCAGCGTGACGCGACCGATGCCACGCACGCGCAGCAGGTCCTCCACGCGAGCGAAGCGCTGACCGGTCATGCGCGCACGGAGGGCGAGGATCGCCGCCGCCTTCGATGGGCCGATGCCGGGCAGGCGCATCAGCTCGTCGGCCGTCGCGGTGTTCACGTTCACAACGCCATCCGCTGCGGTTGGCGAGGTGTCGACTTCGGTCTGCGCGGGCGCCGGGCGTGCCGCGCGCTGCTGCGCCGAGGCATCCGCCGTCAGGCCGAGTCCGAGGATCGCCGCGAGGGCCGCTGCGATCACCGTGAGCGTCTTCTTCGTCGTGTTCTTCTGGTCGAGGTTCTTCATGATGATTTCTCCGTGTTCTTTCGTTTGTCGTTCTTTGGGATTCAATCGGTTCTCAACTTCGATCTCCGCCGCGCACATGCTCGGCCTCGATCACGATGCCCGCGACCATCGCGCGCACCGCACTGCTCTTTGCGTGCTGCTGCTGCTCTTACTGCTGGACTGCGCTGCTGCTCGTGCGTCGCGGCTCAGCCTGCGAACAGATCCGACGGCATGCCGTCGTCGTGATGTCCGCCGCCGTTAGGGCGCCGTGGGCGCGCTTCGTCCTCGGCCGACCAGGCGCGCAGCTGGATCTGCCCGTTCACCGGCAGCGCATCGAGCCGCACGTTGAACGAGCCGTCGCGGTTCTGAAACGCGACGCCGCAGCGCACCCAGTACTTCTTGTCCGCGCGCTCGACGATCGTGTAGGCGATCATCATCCCTGCGCGTGTGCCCCCGCCGGGCCCATTTCCTGATCCACTGTCCTTTGGCTCCATGACGTCCTCCTCTTTCTGCTGCGTCCTTCGCAGCGTGTTGATGGAGAGGTCCTAGAGCACTTGCCGTGCCGGAGAGCGGCCACGCGATTTCGCATACTTACGAGCGCGTTTTGGCGGAATCGCTGGCGGCCGCCGTCGGCCCGCCGGCGGAGTCGGCCTGGCACGCCGCGCTTGTCGCTTTCGTTCGCCCCGTGGCACGATGCGCGCGTCGCGTAGCCCGCCGAGGAGGCCGCACCGTGCAAGCGCGCGGGGCGGGGCGAGCGCTCGACTGGAGGCAAATGAAGATCGCTCTTTCTACGAATGCACCGCTCGAGACCGCAGCAGACCTCCTCGCACTCGGCGTCAAGTCGGACCGGCTCCAAAAAGACCCGACACTGAAGGCCATCGACCAGGCGTTCGGCGGCGCGCTGCAGCGCCTCATCGCCGACGACGGCTACAAGGGCAACCTCGGCGAGACGCTGACCATCGCGCTGCCGCACGGCCTCCGGGCCACGCGCTTCGTGCTGATCGGGCTCGGCTCCGGCAGCGTCACCGCGTGTGATGCGCGCTCGTTTGGCGTCAAGGCGGCCCAGGTCGCGGCGCGTCTCGGCACGCTCGCGGTCGTCGCGCCGGGTGTCGGCGAAGCGGAGCTGCGCGCGCTCGCGGAGGGGCTCGCCACCGGCAGCTATCGCTACACGCGCTACCTGACCGGCGACCGCAAGCCGAAGCGTCAGCTCAGCGCCGTGCAAGTGCTGCTCCCGAGCAAGGCCAACAAGGCGATGCAGAGCGCGATCGACGAGGGCGTCGCCGTCGCGGCGTGCGTGAACCTCGCGCGCGATCTGGTGAACGCGCCGCCGAACGATCTGCACCCGATCGCGCTCGCACAGACGGCGAAGAGCGAGGCGCACAAGCTTGGCCTCGAGTGCACCGTGCTCGACGAGAAGGCGATGGAGAAGCGCGGCATGCACCTGCTACTCGCCGTCGCGCGTGGCAGCTCGAACAAGCCGCGCTTCGTGCACGTGAAGTACGTGCCGAAGAAGCCGAAGAAGGGCCAGAAGAAGGTCGTCTTCGTCGGCAAGGGCCTCACGTTCGACTCGGGCGGCCTGTGCCTGAAGCCGGCAAAGTCGATGATCGAGATGAAGTGCGATATGGGCGGCGCCGCGGTGACGCTCGCCACCGTGCTCGCGGCCGCGAAGCTGCAGCTGCCGATCGAGGTCCACGGCATCCTCGCGTGCGTCGAGAACATGCCCGACGGGGATGCATACCGACCGGGCGATGTGTTCCCTTCGATGGACGGAAAGAGCGTCGAGATCATCAACACCGACGCCGAGGGCCGGCTCGTCCTCGCCGACGCCCTCACCTACGCGCGCGAGCTCACGCCGGACTATCTGATCGATCACGCGACGCTGACCGGCGCCTGCATGGTCGCGCTCGGTGCGTTCACCGCGGGCCTCTTCGCCAACGACGACGACCTCGCGAAGAAATACGCGGCCGCCGCGGCCGACACCGGCGAGAGCTACTGGCGCATGCCGCTCACCGACGAGCTGCGCGACACGCTCAAGAGCGACATCGCGGATCTCAAGCACACGGGCGACGCGCACGGCGGCTCGATCACCGCCGCGCTCTTCTTGCGCGAGTTCGTCGGCAAGACGAAGTGGGCGCACCTCGACATCGCCGGCCCGACGTTCGCCGACCGCGCGCGCAACATCTACCCGAAGGGCGGCACCGGCTTCGGCGTGCTCACGGCGCTGCGCTTCCTCGAGCAGCTGGCGTGAGCTGCGCCGCAGTCCGTCGATGACTGACTCACGGCTGCGGGTGCGTGCATGAACGGATCATCGCTGCGGGTGCGTGCATGAACGGATCATCGCTGCGGGTGCGTGCATGAACGGATCATCGCTGCGAGTGCGTGCGCTCGCGGCGCTGCTCTTCGTGCTGGCGCTTCGGCAGACGGTCGAGGTTCGCGCGCACCTCGGTCATCTGGTGCTGCGGGCGGAGCGCTACGTGAAGATCGACGCCGCGCCCGGTGAGGTGCGCGTCGTCGTCTCGCTGATGCTCGGTCCGAGCGAGACGCGCGGCGCGCTCGAGCCGGCGGACACCGACGAAGACGGCAGCGTCTCGCGCGCCGAGGCGGATGCTTATCTCGTCGGCTGGGCTGCGGAGCTGAAAAACGAGATCGTGATCAGCGTCGATGGGGCGCCCGCGGCCGACGTCGTTTGGCGCGATGGCGTGCTCGAGCCCATCGGTCCGATCGCGGCGCAGCCACTCACCGTCGAGATGATCGCGCACGTCGCGATCGCCGGTGGCGAGCACCGCGTTTCGGTGCGCGACACGATGGACCTCGCGCGCTTCGAGCGCACGGACGTCGCGTTTCATGCGCGCGATGGCGCGACGCTGCTGCGCGCAGGGCTCGGCGCAGAGCCGCGCGAGCTCGAGCGCGAGCTCAGCTTTGGGCGCGAGTTCAGCCCGGCGGGCGGTCGCGTGTTCACGTCGGTGGTCACGACGCCAGAGGATGAGACGAGCCCGCTGTGGTTCGTCGCGATCGGCGCAGCGCTGCTCGTGATCGGCGCGATCGTCGTGCTCGTCGTGAAGCGCCGCGCGTGACGCGCTGAAGAGCGCGGCGGTCGTCGTGTTCGCCGTGCAGCGGCGCAAGTGCTTCGCGTCTCTGTGTCGCTGCGCGCTCCGACGGAAAGCGAAGAGGCCGCGCTCTGCAGCGCGGCCTCTCGTGGTGGTCACCGATGTGCGGCGCGCGCCGTGCGGCGTTCTAGATGCGGAACGGAAAGCTGACCGAGAAGGTTGGATTGCGGAATCGCGGGAATCGCGCGCCGCGTGCAGCGCGGGCCACGCACGAGCCGACCGGCGTGCCGGCGAACTGGCCGGAGACGACGGCGTTCGAGACGCGACCGGTCGAGCCGCCGACGGTGATGGCCGTCATCGCCATGCCGTGTTGGCCGCCGCCGCACGCTGCCACCGCGGTCTGCACCGCGGAGAGCGCCGCGCGGACCTGGTCGCGGCCGGGCTGCTCGGGAAGCGCTGCGTCGCCACCGCCACCGCCGCCGCCACCAGCCGCCGCTGCGGGAGGACGGCCGCCGCCGCCGGTCGGGCCGAGCGCCTGGCCGAGGAGGTCGTCGATGCTGTTGCTGCCGCCGCTCGGACGACGCGCGGTGGTTCCGCCACCTCCGCCAGCGGGGGCGGTCGTGCCGCCGCCACCGGCAGTCGCGGCCGGCGTACTGCCGCCGCCACCGCCGCCGCTCGGGCGTCGCACACCGCCGCTCGGGCGTCGCGCGCTGCCTGAGTTGCCCTCTTCGGGCGCAGCCGTCGCCGGCTCAGTGCCGCCGGCTGCGATCGGCGTCGTCGGCGTGCCGACTGGCGGGGTCGTGCCCGTGGGAGGCGCTGCGACGGGCGCAGTACCGACCAGCGGCGCTGTGCCGACCGGCGGGGTCACGGCTGCGATCGCCGTAGCTGGCGGGGGAGCCGGGTCGTCCTTGCCGCCGAGCACGACCACGAGCACGACCGCAGCGATGGCGACGACCGCCATGACGGCGACGAAGCCGCCGATGATTACGCCCTTGTTGCCGCCCTCTTGCTTGGCCGGCGCGAGCATCGGCGCGCCGAGCGTCGGTGCGAACGGCGAGCCGCCCGAGCCGATCGAGAGGAGATCGTCGACCGACTCCTTCTTCGACGACGACGAGCTGCCGCCGCCCATCATGCCGCCGCCGAGACCGCCGGCGCTCGCGAGCGCGCGGATGTCGATGAGGCCCGAGCCTTCACCCGCGGCCATGCCCGCCTTCGCCTGCCCGCTGCTCGACGACGCCGACGCGCCGCTGCTCCCGCCGCCGCCCGGCGTGCCGGTCGCCAGCGCCTGCAGATTCGCCAGCGAGAACAGCACCGAGTTCTCGTTGCGCTGACCAGTGAGCGAAGCTTGCTGGTTCGAGACGCGCGGGCTCGGCGCCGAAGCGACTACACCGTCGTCGTCGTCACCGCCGCCGAACGGGCTCGACCCAGCGTCCGCCTGAGCGAACAGGTCACCACCACCAGCGCGCGCAGCACGCGCCGCCGGAGCCGGCTCCGCTGCGAACGCGCTCGCGCCGCCGCCCCCGAAAAGTCCGCCGCCTGCAGCCGCCGACTCGCCGAACGGATCCGCGCCGGTGTCGCCACCGCCGCCAGCGTCACCGCCGGTGGTGATCGCCTGAACGAGCGGCTCGACGTCGCGCGCCGGGAGCCAGTTGTCAAAGCCTTCGCGCCAGACGTACGCCTCCCAATCGACGGTGCCCGCGGTGAGCATCTCGCCGATCTGCGCCGGGCTGAACGGTCCCTGCTGATCGCCATTGATGACGATGTGCCAGACCGCATCCGCCTCGGGCGGCGGCGCGGAGAGACCGGCGTCCGCGACGCGCGTCGCCTCGTCCTCTTGCTGGTCGCCCCGCACGACGATGACCTCACTGCACTTCTTGCAGCGGATCTTGAATACCTTGCCGGCGACCTTCTCATCGGCGATCGAGTACTTGGCGCCACAGCTCTCGCAGACGATCTTCATCTCGCTCTTCCTCTCGAGGCACAGCTCTCGACATGCAGTTCAGCGGGCAGGTTGCAGCCCTCGGAGGCCAGGTGCCGGGGACCGGCCTCGCCGGATTCCCTCGTCGGGGCGGCATCATAGCCGCCTCGAGCCGAGCCGATCAAGAGATCGCGTCGTCGCGTCTCCGGCATCCGGGTCCTGCCAGCGGCACCCGTGACGCCTACGCACTGATGGAACCCCTCTCCGGGCGCCCATTGGGTAGAAAACGAGACCACGCGAGGGCATCGACCCCCCACGCGCGCCGCGGCTCAGTTCACCGTCACCAGCGGCGATCCGTCCTTGCCGCAGAACGTCGTCGTCGAAGTGAAGCGCTCGCCGCACTTCGGACAGATCAGCGGCTTGTCGCCGGCGGCCGTCTCTTTCGCCTTCGCGCGCGAGGCGAACATCGCGTACGGGATGAGCTCGTCGGAGTCGTGCGGACAGAAGCGCGAATCGGGCGGAAATCCGCGCCGACACGTCGGGCAGATGAGCGCCTGCGAGGGCGTCGCCGGACCGCCGCGCGGGGAGGGCACGAGGCGCGTGCCGTCCTTCGGGCAGAACGTCGTCTCGCCTTCGACCTCGAGGTGACAGACCGGGCACGTCTTCGACATCACCATCGGCGCGGCGGCGCTCGCCACGGCGCCGATTGATCCAGTCGCTGGCGGCGCTTCGTCGAACTCGGCGCTGTCACGCGGCGCGCTCTGCTGTGGTTTCGCCTTTTTCTTGCCGCCGAGCAACATCACCACGCCGCCGAGCAGCAGCAGCAGCGCGACCGCTGCGCCGACGATGGGCCACAGCAGCGAGCCGTTACTGGCCTGGACCGCTCGCGCTTCGACGCGCGCCGCGCCCTGCGTCTGCGCCGTCGCGTCCGATCCGGTGAGCACGCCGACCGCACCGAGCTCGCCGCGTCGCGCGATCAAATCGGACAAATCTTGCGTGTGTACGACGACGACCGCCGCGCCGCGCAG
>Ga0163144_10023992_pt1 | contig 11995 bp, 5 predicted proteins | sample OliLak19BULKMAT1_FD_123175 | JGI IMG/M metagenome (GOLD analysis project Ga0163144, IMG submission 123175) | Freshwater microbial mat bacterial communities from Lake Vanda, McMurdo Dry Valleys, Antarctica - Oligotrophic Lake LV.19.BULKMAT1 | ecosystem: Environmental > Aquatic > Freshwater > Lake...
GAGATCGATTACGTCGTCGGGCGTCACGTACGTGCGGCCCGAAGCGATTGCCCAGGTCTTGATCGCCCGAGCGAGAGCGAGTGCGCCACGCATGCTCACTCCCAACGCAATGTCTTTGTGATTGCGGGTGCCCTCGACGATGTCTTGAATGAATTCCATGATCGACGGGTCGACATGAACCTCGCTGGCCATCTGCGCCATGGTCACAACCGAATCAGAGTTGATGATGGGGCTGATTTTGGATGCCCGCGCACGGTTTGCGGCGTCAAGCAACAGGTTCACCGAGCTCTGCTTGTCGGGGTACCCGAGCGAGGTCTTGATGAGAAAACGGTCAAGCTGCGCCTCGGGCAACTTATAGGTTCCAGCCTGCTCGACCGGGTTCTGCGTTGCAATCACCATAAACGGGCGACCCACCGAGTGGCCGACGCCGTCGACGGTGACCACGCCCTCTTCCATGACTTCGAGCAGGGCACTCTGGGTCTTGGGGCTCGCGCGGTTTATCTCGTCGGCGAGCACTACCGATGCAAAGATCGGACCACGGTGAAACTCGAATACTCCTTTGCCTTGGTCGTAAATCGTCACGCCGGTGACATCAGATGGCAGCAAGTCGGGCGTGAACTGCACGCGCGAGTGGGTGCCATCGACCGTGTTGGCGATCGACTTCGCGAGCACTGTTTTGCCCGTGCCCGGAACGTCTTCGAGCAGCACGTGGCCGTCAGACAGCATGGCCATCAGTACCAGGCGGACCTGGTGTTTCTTGTCAACGATCGCAATGTCGACGGTGTCTACGAGGCGCGAAAACGCCTCGGCGAACCACGTCGCTTGCTCTGCAGTTACTGGCATTGCGAACTACCTTTCTCACCAAATACGGTCGTAGAAGTCAGGGACATCGGTGATGACGACCCGGATGTCGAAAGCGCCGACATTGCCCGATTTGTTCAGCAGGAAGTCAGTGTCGGCGAACCCACCGCTGAAAGTAGCGTTGCGGCACGCCGGGCTGGCCCAGTCACCGTATGCAGCGCCGGAACCCCAGAGTCGCCCATAGAGGCAGACGGTTCGTGTTCCGGAAATGTTCTCTGCGATGAGGCGAATTCGTGAGCAAGTGGGGAAGCCACATCCAGGGCCTGTGTAATCTGCCCCTTTGCTTGCATCGATGATCCTGGGCGCGGCGGCGACTGAAACAGAATTCGACCCAACCCAGCCAGAGCAGATTGCGCCAGCATTGCAAGCCTGCACCTCGAAGCTATAGCTGCCCGCACCGAACTGCCCGAAATTTGCGCTCGCGGTTGTTCCCGAGTTTCCGGTTGCGCCAGACCCTTGGGTAAACCGCCAGGAGTATGTCACAGCGCCTCCACCAGTCTGCGGGCTCGGAGCCCATGAGCCGGCAAGCCCGGCAGGGGCGTAGGCGCTGTTCTGCGACAGCGTTGGAGCACCAGGATTCGACGGAGTCCCGTAGGGGGTTTCACTGGTTGACCGTGCAGATGCCGTGACGCCGACGCCATTCTCGGCGGTGACGATGAAGAAGTAGCCAGTGCCGTTCGCCAGCGTGGCAAACGAACAGGGTAGGCCGGCGACGCAGTCGCTCCGGGTGGCGGCAAGAACCTCAGTGCCGACTGCATAGGCGCGTACTACGTATGGCGGGGCGGACTCTGGTGACCCGTTCCACGAAGAGGGAGGCGCGAAGGTTACCGAGAGAGTCTGGCTGCCCCCACGTGACGGCGCACCTTGGAATGTTGGCGGCTCGGGCGCGCTCGTCACAACCACGGTTATGCGACCCTGCACCCGCCTGCTTTGCTCTTCCGACGCGTCCTGCACCGTGTAGAGAACCGTGATCGTTCCAGACTTTGCGGGACCGGTTCTGACCGTGACTGACGTGTCAGTTGGGGGGTCAACACTCGCGCCCAGCGGGTCACCTTCAATCACCGCATCGACAATCCTGAGCTCACGGCCGATCGACGCAAAGGGATTGAAGTCGTTTGCGAGAGGTGAGATCACGTAGGTTGAACTCGAACGGCCCTGCGGCTCAGTGTCGTCAACTGCTTGAGCGAGAGGGCGGGTTGAGGTTACGACCCTGACCACAACTTGAGTTGTAACTGGCTCGGTCAGCAGCTGGTCAGACTGGAGCGTCAGGTCGACCACGACCGTTGCGCCTGGCTGGACGCTGCCGACCGCAGCACTCGCGATGAGCCTGCCGCCCGACACCTCGACGATGAGATTGGGACTGTCGCCCGACAACACAGCGACGTAGCGCATTGCATCGAGAATCGTTTCGTTCGGGTGCGAGGTAGCGGCACGCAGATCACGTTCGACCGCCGAACCGTCGGCCTCGATGAGAACCTCGAAAGGCGTGAAGACCGGCGCCACATCGCGGCTTTCGGGGTCTCCAATGATCAGCGGAATCGTGATCGGGGTGCCACCCTCAATGTCAGTGACGCCGTCGGTCACCAGAACAGTGACGCTTTGGGCACTTCCGCGTTGTTCGTCTGTCGGTGTGATGCGCAACTCGGTCTCGGTAACCTCGGCTACTGTCTCGAGTCCCGCGGTCGCCGACATTACACCTCCGGGGATGACACCTCCGGCCTCGGTACCAACAACGCCTTCCGTCGACTCACCGGGATCGACAATGACGAGCTCCCCGCCCGACGGCACTTCAACGAAATCGCGAATCTGAAGTGTCGTGGTCGCGCCGACGGGAATCGCTTTTGGCGAATCCTCCCACTCCGGTTTGAGATAGGGCGGCAACGCGCTAGTCGCCGCCGGAACAACCACAAAGGCCGTGGCTGCCAGACCCGTCGACAGCGAAGTTAGAGTGAAAGCGATGAACTGGCGGCGCTCGCGGAGTTCTATCGTCGCCACACCAGCGTCGACTTGAGTGACCGCGGATGCACGCGGCCCAACCGTCGCAACGACCAGCTCATCGACCGTGCCATCGGGATTGAACGCACCCTCAAGCAGGTTCACCTCGACCGCCTGGAGCCCGAGGATGTCCGTAACCATAAGTACCCGGTCTTCGGCGATGGGCGATTGAGGTCGGGCGTCCTGCGTCACCGTGACCTTGATGAACGCGTCATCAGCACCACCCTGCGCGTTCGTGATTCCGTAACGAACAACAAACGTTTCTTCGAGATCCCCCGCTGTGATGGCGACGAGCCTGTCGTCGATTACTTCGGCCACGAGCCCCTCTTCAACTTCGATGAGTTGCGGATCGAGCGAGAGGCTGGAGTTGGCGGGGTCGGAGTCGTTGGCCAAAACGCGCACGACAACCGTGTCTCCCGGTCCCACCTCCGCCAGGTCGTCGACGGCCACGGGTGGTAAAGGCACCTCCGGGGGTGGAATCACGCCGATGCGCACCTCCCCCTGACCGCGGGCCCCGTAAGCGTCTTGCACCGTATAGCGGATGACTTCGGTGCCTCCCGAGTCACGACCGGCTCGGTACTGAAAGCCCGTGAGCCCCGTGGAGACAATCTGCCCCCTAGTCGCGCCGGTGGCGGACATCAACATGACCGAGTCGCCGTTGGCGTCGATACCCGAGGTGGGAATATCGATCGTTAGCTCACTGCCGGCTTGCACCCGAGCCGTCACGGTCGTCGGCAGCGGGGCGGTATTCGTCTCAGGGTCGTCCGCGGTGACTGTTACGAGCACACGTGCCGTGGCGTACTCGAAAAAAGCGTCGTCGACTCGGTAAACAAGCGTGTAGGTGCCCGGCTCGCTGGGCGCCTGCACGCGAAGCGCGTTACCCGCGGCGAAAACCACACCGTCGCTGCCCTCGAAGCCCTGTACCAGTTCGGAGCTAAGGGTCATGAGCACCCCGTCAGGGTGCAGGTCGTTGGCGAGTACGTCGAGAGTCGAGGTGTCCCCCGCGCGGACGGTGATGCGGTCGTCGCGCGCGATGGGAGCCTGATGCGTGCTGAGTTCGGGGATCGGCACAACTGCGACGCTCGATGTGGCTTGCCTTGAACCGTCAGAGATCGTGTACCCGATCGAGACAGGGAAAGGAAGCACGTTCGTGGTCGACAAGCGCAAAAACGCGCCACCCAGCACCTCGACCGTGAGCCCTTGCGCAGCGAAGTCCGAAGGCACGTCGACCGACTGCACCCCGAGCACGGCTCCACTAGGTGATACGTCGTTGAGTAGCACCGGCACCGTGAGCGGCTCGCCCGGGCGCAGGTAAGCGGTGTCCTTCACCGCGATCGGTGGCAGTGGTTCATCCGGGTCCGCGACGACGTCGAGGCGCAGGATGCCTTTCGACTCTTGCCCGGCCCCCGTGCTGGCGGTGTAAAGGAAGTAATAGATACCCGGGGCTCCGGCTCCAAAGCGGTAGTCGTCACTGTCGGGAACACGGGTCCAGTTGGCGCCCTCGGTGATTGCCTCAATCGAGACGAGAGAGAGCTCACGCGCAGACCGGGGTACGTCGTTCTCGAGTGGGTTGAGCACGACTTCTTGCCCGACGAACGCCTGCCCAAAGTCAGGAATGGTTAGGGGAGGCAAAGAGCCACTGGGTTCAACGAGCACCCGCAACTCGCCGCGAGGCTGCTCGGTCGGCTCGAGACCTCCGTCGGAAACGGTGAACAGCAGCGTGCGCTCACCCGGCTCTGTGCCCGAGGTCGTGAGAGTCACCAGGCCGTCGGGGCTGAAACGCACCGAATCACCGGCGGTCGACGCCGCCGAGGTTAGGTACATGTCGTCGCCGTCGGGGTCACGCCAGTCGGCCAGCACGTTATAGCTGATCGTGCTGCCGGCCTCGAGGCTGATTTGACTGACGCGCTGAGCAGCCGGCACCCGGTTCTGCTCGGGTGGCGCGACAGTCACTGTGACCACAGCCTGCGCAAGGCCGCCCTCGCGACCATCGGTGACGGTATAGCCGAAGGTGCGAGTTACCGCGTCGGTCGACACCGGGGTGATCTGCAGGGCACGACCACCATCGATGATGTCGAGTGTCGCCACGTCGGGTGACAGACCTGTCACCGATGCGATCGTGAGAATGTCGCCGTCAAGATCAAGGTCGTTTTCGAGCACCGTGAGCACCGTGGCGCGGTCACTGCGAATGCCGAAGTCATCATTGCTCGCCTCGGGCGGCGTGTTCGTCTCTGGGCGCTCGGCGAGGATCTCGTCGAAGCTCGGTTGGGTTGTGGACTCGTCGCTCTCAGGTGCCTCGTCGTCTTCTTCAGGCGGCGCCACCTCGAGCCAGTCATCGGCATCAATAACGGTCATTTCGTCTTGTACCAGATAGACCACTCCGGTCAACACGTTGTTGAGCACGACGCTGCCGCGGTTCACGCGAAAGACGAGTTCGTCAGCGCTCGATCCTCCGATCAGGTCTTTCAGGAAAACTCCATCACCTTCACACGATCGCACGAAGTCTGCGGATGCCGCCCAGGCGCCGTAGATGCAATTACCATCCGTGCCCCCGGCGACCACGACCGGTGCTGCGATCTCCACCGGGGCCGCCGCGGCAATATCAGCGCGATACCCAACCTCACGCGGTTCTCCGCCGCCGAGGGGCACGAGAAGCAGGCGATCAGCCGTCGCAACGACCACGACGTCAGACTCAGGGCCGGGTTGCTGAAGCTGAATTGGCCCAGCCGGAAGATCCGTCAAGCCCCCGCCGAGCACGGTGATGCGGGTTCCTGAGCCGGTGGTCGATGCGATCACGAACCGTTCACCCACAGCGGTGACGCTGAGCAGGCCTTCGGGCAGATCGCCGACGCGCTCGGGCTGAGACCCTGGCCCGGCAATGCGCAGCAGTGACGACTGCTCTGGTGATGCCACGAAGACGGTGCCCTCGGACGAGACAACTGCCTGTGCATCCTTGCCCACATCGACAGCCTGCTGGGTGTCGAGTTCGCCTTCGAGGCCCGACTCGGCGGGCAAGGCCCACAGGTCGCCACCGATGGGGTCGAGCACCGACAGCGTGCTGGCGCCGAGAGCGAGAAGCGAACCGGGGGCAAACGCCACTTGCGAGGGCACGCGCTGCACTGCGGCATCGACGAGGCCCGCCTGATCTCGTCGCCCATCAAATGCGACGACAGTATCGGCCGACTGCAGCACGTCGAGATTGCTACTGACCAGAACGCTCGCAGTCAACTCGCGGACTTGTCGATTGACTAGGCCGATGAGGCCCGTCGCTTCGTTGGTGACCCACACTGCGCGCTGGTACAAGTCGACATCGGCTGTCGGAAAGCCGGGGTGGGCGACAGCGATGCCCACGGGCGTGGCGACCAGCACAGCAAGCGCGACCACAGATGCAGTGGTCTTTCGCGGAGCCTTGAACGTCGCCATGACATACCGATCGTGAGGAAGGAACGAGCAGTTCGGGTGGTCGGAGAGCCACGACGGTGCTGGTGAGCAACGCGGTGAGAGCTCGAGCTACGGGGTGGTGTAGTCGAGAGCTCCTAAGTACAGGCTCCACTCTACGAAAAGTTCTCGGCTCCGCGATGGGGAGGGGTACCCATGTGGGTCAGAACGCGCCCCCACTTCGGGGCAGCCGCCTAAAGATTGAGTAGCTTCACGTCGTCTTTCGTCACTAGACGCGTCGAAACCGCATATTCGACCAGGCGGGCGCGGCGGTTGGTAGCGAGCTTGTCACGGCCCCCGCGCACCCCCTCGACCCCCAGCCGATCGAGCTTGTCGCACACGTTGTCGAGCTTGCGATTGAATGTCGTCATGCTCCATCCCAGTCGCGCAGCGGCATCAGTCGAACTGGGAATCTGGCCCCGCCCCGGCACACTCTGCTCGAGAACATTCTCGGCGAGTGCCACTATCAGCAAACGTTGGCTTGAGGTGAGCGGAATCGGTTCAAGGGTGGTGCCGCCCACCACCCCCAGAGCAGCCCCCGCAGGCCCGTAGTACTCCTCGGCGAGTCGGATGCTGAAGTCATAGGTGGTCGACCCGGCGGAAAACAGCACGTGCACGGCCTGAAACACGAGGGGCAGCCGCGCCCCCGGAGCAAGCCACGCCTGGACCTGGCCAGACGAGTCGGTTACCGTGGCCGACAACTGCGACCCTACGTTGAAGATCCACCACAGACCGCCATCTGCGGCAAGGCGGAGAAAGTGTCGATGTAGGTATGGGTTGTCGTCGATGATCAAATCAGAGTCACGACCGATCGTGAAAACACGGTCGGGTTCGACAATGTACTCATCGCCAATGAACTCGACGGTGATCGGCTTCACGGCGCGCATGCCTCCAGGGAAGCCGCAGATTGCGCCCCCTGTTCGATCGCCCAAATCTGGATGCACACCGGTGCTCCTGTCGACGACGCGGGCAACAGTGCAGTGGTCGCCGAGTCGGGCGCACTGACGGCGTCTCCCCCCGAGATCTGCTCCCACCGGTACGTGTCGGCTGCCGAGCCTTCAGCCGCGCTCCACGAGAACGATGCTGAGCCGTCGGGCTGTAGCGCCGCCGACTCGAGCACAGGCGTGGACACCGTAATGCCCAGCACATCGTCCGCATCATCGTCAGCGGGCTGCTGCGCGACAGGTGCGCCATTACCTGGTTGCCCATTAGACCCTCCGCCGATCGCCGACGAGATCACAGCGGCCCCGCCGCCTACGACGAGCACCGCGGCGACAATTCCCGCCAAGAGCAGACCTCGTCGACGCGGCGTCGCCACCTCGACTGGCTCACGCGGTGATGGGGAGGTGGGGCGCATGATCGTCTCTGCCGGCGCAGCGCCGCGCATCACCGTTGCTTCGGGCGCAGACGACACGACAGGAGCGGCGACGGCCAGAGCAGCAGGGAGAGGCGGAGCTGCTGAACCCATCCCCGCGATCGGCGCAGGCGAGACTGATTGCGCGCCGATGGTGCGCACGGCGCGAGCCCGCGTGGCATCGTCGTTGTCAGCCGATCGATCGACGGCAACGTCGGGCACGACGAGGTTAGGCACGTCTATCGTGGTCGGGGCGTACTCAAGCTCCATCTCAACGCGTTGTAGGGCGCGCGCGAAGTCGACGGCCGATGCGAAGCGCTCCGTGCGCGTGACCGCCATGCCCTTGCGCAGTACGGCAAGCAGCGAAGCCGGAACATCAGTTCGATCCATCGGCGTGATGTCGCCGCGCTCTATGCGCCCCATCAGGTCGAGGGCACCGTTGGGGCGACCGGAGACTTCGAACGGTGTGCGCCCGGCGAGCAGCGTATAGAGCGTCGCCGCCAGCGAGAAGACATCTGAACGCACGTCAGGCCGCGGCTGGTCGTCGAACATCTCGGGAGGCGACCACGGAATAGACATGCCGACCGACTGGCTGCCGGTGGTGGCGCCCGAGTCCGAAACCGGTCGAGTCGTGGTGTGTAGCGGCAGATCGTGGTCTTCGACCGCCGACGAGATACCGAAGTCGGTGAGCGCTGGCCAACCGTAATCGTTCGTCAGCACGTTGGCGGGCTTGATGTCGCGGTGAAGAATGCCAGCCTGGTGGGCGGTCGCGATGGCGCTCGAGATACGTACTCCTGTGCGAAGCGTCTCAACAACGTTCAGCGGTTGGGCCTTGTACCGATCGGCCAGGCTGGGCCCCGAACAGTACTCCATGATGAAGTACGGTCGGCCGTCATCTGACACGTCTGCGGTGTGGATCGAGACGATGTACGGATGCGCCGACAGCTGGGCCATGACGTTCGCCTCGGCGACGAAAGCCTCCCGGCTGGCCGCGGTCAGGCCTTCTGTGAGCAGCACTTTGATCGCGACCCGGCGACGCGGAAGCTCCTGGTCGTACAAGTAGACGTCAGAGAACCCACCTGAACCTAGTGGCTTGACGAAGGTGAAGCCCCTCAAGTTGGGGGGCACGGCGGCGGCGCGAGCCATCAGACTTCCCGCACCACGAGCGTTGCGCCGTCGCCGAGATCAATCACGGTGCCGGTAATGACCGTCGTCGGCTCGCCCTCGCGGAGTCGCTGTGGGTTGCGCCCGGGTAGGGTGACAAGCGTGCCATTCATCGAGTGCAGGTCGGTCACGACGACCGTGTCACCTTCGACCGAAATCTGCGCGTGGCTGCGCGAGATGTCTTGATTCGGGGTAATGATTGTGACGAGCCGGGGCACCGCCGAGCCCGAGACACGTGACGCACTCGGCGCACGGCCGACAATGATCGACTGGTCGAGTAGCTCGCATTCGCCTGAGGGCAATTCCACCGAGAACCGTGCGGCTACTGGCACGACCGGTGCCGCAGGGGCGCGACCGCGCTCCGCCCGGCGCTGCGCCCGAAGTGCCGCGATGTCTTCGACGACGATTGTGCGGTCGCCAATCTCATCGACGGCATCCGGATGCTCGTCGTCTCGGACCGCTGCTTCCTCAACACTGCGCATCACCGTGGCTCCGAACAGGTGGTCGTAGCCCGACGATTCTGCCGAAGGCGACCCTGACGCGCCCGAGTCAGTCGACGGCTCGGCGCCAGAGTCGGGCGGAGCGGCGATCGTCGCCGCTGCGGCACTGAGGGTCTGCTCGGAAGACCCCGCAAGTGCTGGCGGAGCTGTCATTGAGGGAGCCTCTAAAGGTGCCGGGTGCGCTGCCGGAGGTGGAGTCGTGGGCGCAGGAGCAAGCGTGGGGGCAGGAAGCAGCGCGGGCGCAGGAGTCTCGACCGCGGCTGTCGGAACCAGGGACGCAGGCGAGGACTCGGCCGGCGCATCCACCTCACCCCAAGCCACCGCCTGAGCGCGCACCGCGCCGTGCACGAGAGGGAGCGCTTCGCCCGCTTCACCGTCACCGCCGCCTAACCTCATACCGGTGACTCCTTCGATGCGCGACTCAACCCAACTCGACACAGATGCACCGTCGACCTGCTCGATGAGTGCCCCACAACGAAGGGTCGCGCTCAACGCGCCGCGCGCCATGACAACACTGCTCGGCGCACCGAGGCCCGCGACAAGGACGAAGTCGGGCGTGCTTGAGATTCCGCCTGCCGTCAGCGCGTCGAGCAAAGCTGCGGCATCGGCCCCCGACTCGATCGCCTGCCACAGCGCATCGAGGCGCGCCGGGTCGGCGACGGTCAGCAGGGCCAGGTCGGGCCGCACCAGCGCAGTGGGCACGGATGAGTCAGCGCTGGGAATATAAGAGAAGTTCATGCGCGGTCCTCGCGTGGGAGGGTGCTCTCGAGATAGGTGGACAACACAGATGTGTTGCCGATAGACGACATAGTGGTTGCCAGAGTGCTGGCCACGACGACCACGGTCACATTGTCAGATGCGCCTGCTTCGAGCGCGGCACCGACAAGGCTGAGCGCAGCGGCACCTGGCTCGCCAGCCGCCGCTGCAAGCAATTGACTTATTGTTGAATCGTCGAGCTCTTTCGTCAACCCGTCTGAACAGATGACGAAAGTCTGTGTCTCGCCAATCGGGAATAGCCAGACGTCCGGGTCGGGCTCGGCACCCGAACCGACAGCACGCGTAATGACGTTGCGCTCCGGATGCGACTCGGCCTGCAGGCGGGTAATCACGCCGTCATCGATGAGTTCTTGCACCGCCGAGTGATCCACGCTGATCTGCTCGAGTCCGGACTCCGCCGCGTACTTGTAAACCCGAGAGTCACCGATGTTGAAAGCCATCCACCGCATAAAAGGGTCTCCCCCCTCCTTGACCAGGGCAAGGCCGCTGAGCGTCGTACCCGCCTGCTCGTCGCCCGCGAGTTCCCGCACTCGGCGATGCGCCTCGCGCATCGCGCCGATCATCGCCTTCACCGTTGTTGGCTGGTCGGCCGGGATCATCGCCTCGAACACGTGGGCTGTCGTGCTGGAAGCGCGGTCGCCAAAGCGGTGTCCGCCCATGCCGTCGGCAACGAGGAACACCGGAGGGCGGGCAAGGTAGCTATCCTCGTTGACGGAACGGACACGACCGCGATCGCTAACGGCCGCAACGGAAATCTCCAGGTCGCCATCGTCAAGCGAGAAGGCATGGGCTGACGGCGTGATCACCCGGTGCGCCTCCTGCCCGCGTCGTGCCCATTTCGCCGCACTCGTATGGACGCAGCCGACGTTCTGGTACACCGTAACAATGAAATCGGATTTCGGGTCGCTGCCGCATCGCCGAGGGTATCAACGCACGCTGTGCGCCTCCATGGTGCGGACTCCTCATCCGCCGTTCTTCGGTGCAGGTCGTTAGAGCGCGGGGTTCGACGTTCGCACACGCGCTGTCACCAGTTAATCGGGTCGGGGCCTGGTCGCAGGCCGCGGACCAACCGTCCTGTCAGACTGTCGAACTCCGCCATCTTTTCGATGATGGTCACACGGGCTTCTTCCGCTGAAGACCAGCGAGTCGGTTCAAGTAACTGGAAGATGACGACACGCCAGGTTTCACCAGGCCCGAGTGAACTCGGACTCGGTCGGGGAAGAATCACACTCTCACTCGGGAAGCAATTTACCGAGATTCCGATGTATTCGACTCCGTCAAACGAAAAAGAGCCCCCCGGCTCAATACATGGAGAATCAGCGTTGCTGGGACCAGACCAGATCACTCCGGCACCGATTGCTGATTCCTGCATCTGCGGGCTTACCGCAGACACGGGCAGGCTCACAACCCAGCGGTCTTGCCGGGTGAAAAACGGACGACTCCCGCCTCCGGAACTCGTCACCCAATTGTCCTGCTCCGGAAACTCGGCGGTGAAGTACCAGCCCGGCGAGAGTGTTCCCGAAGTTGGGTTTTCAATGTCAAAAACCCAGCGAAGCAGGTCGCCCTCAGCGAACACGGTGAATTGAGGAGTAACGCTTGCCCCGCCGTAATCGGTGTAGGGCGGGCACGAGAAATGAATGTCACCCGTTCCAGAATCACGTTCTGCGCGAAACGTCGAACACGTCGCATCCTGGTAATGGGTTCCGTCGGGGTCCTCGTAGAGAGTCGCGAACTGCGCCCCGACGAACCCCCTGCTTCCACCGTTTATTGATGAAAGTCCCGCGCCCGAGACTTTCAGAGGAAACTGCGAAAGGCGCCAATCGAAGCCACCAGCGATCGCCGTCGAGGCGGCGGAATCCCAACCCGAGGCCTGAGCTTCAAGGGGTGCTGGTGTCGGTACAGGATC
>Ga0163144_10023993_pt1 | contig 11994 bp, 10 predicted proteins | sample OliLak19BULKMAT1_FD_123175 | JGI IMG/M metagenome (GOLD analysis project Ga0163144, IMG submission 123175) | Freshwater microbial mat bacterial communities from Lake Vanda, McMurdo Dry Valleys, Antarctica - Oligotrophic Lake LV.19.BULKMAT1 | ecosystem: Environmental > Aquatic > Freshwater >...
CGCCGGAGCGGACGACGGCGTTGGCGACGAAGAAGTCGACGAGGACGCCCTCGCCCGGGGCGGGGCCGCGCTCGGGCGGGCTGTAGAAGAGCATCGGGGCGCCGTCCTTGTGGGTGGTCGCGACTTTTTTGCCGACGAAGAACGAGACGGACGCGAACGGGACGGCCTTGCCCGCGGGGCGGAAGAACTCGCCGGTGGCGTGGCGCGCGAGGACGGAGACGACGTGGTGGCCCTCGTCGAGGACGCCGAGATCGGCGAGGCGGATGGGCTTTGTCGGATCCGTGGCGCGGTAGCAGGGGCGCTTGTCGAAGACGACGCAGAGGTGATCGCCGGCGGCGGGTTTCCAGTCTTTTGCCGAGAGGCGGACCTCGAAGGCGGCGGCCTTGGCGGTCGGGATCACGAGGTTCTTGGCGGGCGCGACGACGCCGAGCACGGGGGGTTTTCCGGGGAGCTTGGTGGGCTCGACCTGGGTGAAGGCGACGGCGGGGAGCGGCGGGGCGGCCGGGGTTGTGGGGACGGTGTTGGTGGGCGATGCGGTTGCGACGGCAGACGGCGCGGAGGACGGCGCGGGGGTGGCGGCGGATGTGGACGCCGGGGCGGAGGGCGACGCGGACGGCGCGGGGGCGGCGGATGGCGAGGGGGGCGGGCCGCAGGACGCGAGGGCGAGGGGCGCGGCGAGCGCGAGGGTGGCGGCGGCGAGCGCGACGAGCCGGTCCATTTGTCGGTCGTAAGCGGCCGCTGCGGGGGCCGCAATGGCGGGCCGGCGAGCGGTGGGCGGATCTGGATGGTGACGGGCGGCGCGAGGCGGGCAGCGAGCGCAACGGCGAGGATGTTCGCGGTGATCAGCGGGAAGGCTTGTCGGAATGGGCGAGCCGTGGTCTCACGGGGGGATGCGAGAGCGCTGCACTGCTGCCGTTCGTTCGATCGTGATCTTGGTGACCGCCGGGCTGGCGCTGGTGAGCTGTTCGAGCAAGGGCTCGGGCGATGACGCGCAGGTCAACGCGCAGGCGCAATCCGCCGCGCCGCCGCCGCCGCCTCCGCCGGTGCAGGCGCCGGCCGTTTACACGATGAATTTGGGGTCGGAAGGTGGGCCGAACCTCGTGCTGACGCGTGTCACTGTCGACGCCAAGGCGACGACGCTCGAGATGACGATGACGAACCGGGGGCGCGGCGAGTTCACGATGGCGGTGTCCGATGCCGGCACCGATCACTCGATGTTCTTGCAGCTTCCGGGCGGGAAGAAGGTCAACTTCCGGAGCGCCACGGGGATCGAGGTCAACCCGGTGCGGACGAAGATCAAGCCGAAGGAGAGCAAGAGCTTCACGCTCGTCTTCGATGCGATCGATCCGAGCGTGCGCTCGTTCGACGTCTTCGAGGGGGAAGACGCGAAGGATCCGATCAAGAAAAAGAAGAAGAACCTGTGGGTGTGGCGCAACGTCGAGCTGAAGTGACGGCGGGACGCGGGGGCGGTGACGGCGGTGACGGCGGCTCCTCGGGAGAGGACTGCGCCTGGTCGGCAAACGGCGACCGGACCGCGGCCGACAAGGCCAGTCGCCCAGCAGAGACCCCCTCAGGGGTGACATCGCCGCAGACCGCGGACCGACTTGCCACAAGTTTCCGGGGAACGGCCGAAGCGGCCGAGCGCACGGGCGGCGCAGCGCCGGGAAGATCGCGAGTTGCAAAGTGCAGCTCGGCTTCTTCCCCGGGAAACCCGCCACCCGCGTAGTGCCACTCGCCTTCTTCCCCGGGAAACCGCCACGCACGTAGTGCCACTCGCCTTCTTCCCCGGGAAACCGCCGCAGGGGGCGGTGCCACTCGGCTTCTTCCCCGGGAAACCGCCGCAGGGGGTGGTGCCACTCGGCTTCTTCCCCGGGAAACCATGGCAGGGCGCGGTGCCAGCGGTGTCCTGGCGCAGGAAGCCCGCCGGGAGCGCTCTGATGCGCGCCTTCGTCCGCGGGGAGAGAGGCAGTCGCACAGTGGAATCGCCGGGTTTTCGCGGGGAGCGCGCGTGCTGCGCGGCGCCCGACGGCAACCTCCGCGGGCGGGGATCGCCATCCGTCGTTGGTCTCGCCGTTGTCCGCGATTGTGGCGCCATCCTCCGGCAGCGCCGCTCCCTTCGTTCTCTTCGAGCACTGTCTGAAGACGGCCCACAGCGGGCACGCCTTGGTGGCCGGGTCGTTTCAGCGCTCGACTCTTGCGCCTGGCTACTTCGGGGCTTCCGTCGGGCACCCGGAGACGATTTGCACCAACTTCACTTTTCCGGTTTTCAATGCAGTACACGCGTCGCCCAACAGCTCGATGCAGGTGAGGTCCGGGTCCATCCAGCGCCAGCCATTTTCGAGATCGGCGGGCAGCAGGGCGCCATTCAGGTACACGTTGGTCTGGTCGGGCACGTCGGGCGGGTCGGTGAGCTCGAGCACACACGAGAGCGCCCCAGCGGCGATGCCGCCGAGCACGGCGCTCAGGTTGTCGAGGTCGTCGACCGCGTAATAGAAGGGCGCCGCCACCTGTGCGGTGCCCGCTGCAATGGCCATCTCTTGAAGCACGACGGCGGCCGCCTTGTTGGCCGCAACGCCGATCACGTAAACGGGGATGTCGCTGGCTGCATAGGCCTTGACTGCATCGACGCTCGCATAGCGGTCGATGCACTGCTTGGGACCGTTAAGCTCACCCTTGGCGCAGCAATTTCCCCCCGGCTCGCAGCAAGGATGGCCGCTGCACCCTTGAATGTTCGACGGGCACTCATCGGCGCCGCACGACGGTGAGGCGCATTTCGAGGGGGCACCGTCGGTCATCAGGAGCACGAGCGTCTTGCCGGAAAGGGCTTTTACACCTGGTAGTAGGGCCTCCAGCGTCGCGGTGGTCGGCGTACCGCCGTGCGGCTGCGCACTGGTCGCCTGTTCGAATTTGAGTGTCGTTGGACCGTCCCCGTCCGGTGAATACGGATCACCCGGTGTCACGGGCATGACCTGCTCGCCCGCGTCGCATCCAACCATGTCGATGCTTTTCGGGAACAGCGTGGCGCCCACGTGGATGAACGCGCCCAGATCGCGCACCAACGTCACCGCCGCCTCGTGCACCCGCTCGAAGCGGGTGATGCCGCCGGAAGTGGCGCCCATGCTGCTCGACGCGTCGATCATGGAGTAAATGTTCGGCGAGTCACCGGCTAATTGGTGGACCTGGTTGCCGCAAAAGCCTTGCGCGTCAATCGGTGGCGGGCCCGCGTCGTCCGGCGGCAAGAGGACGCCCCCGCCGCCCCCCTGTCCCGCACCGGTGGTGCTCTGCTGCTGCGGCGGAGGCAATCGCTCTTCGGTCTTGCACGCTTCAAACCCCACGAGTGCCATCGCGACAGCACCCATCAGCGCCGCCGGTCTCAAAGCCCCTGAGCGTACGACCATCTGCGACAGGGTAGCAGACGTAGCAGTCATCAACAAGACCTCTGCATGTATGACTTGACGAAAGGACGTGCTCGCCCTGAGCATGGGCAAACGGGCTTGGGAAATCAGGGACGGAGTCGCGATAGTCGCCGTCGAGCTGCCATTTCGGGCGATGCGTCGGAAAAGGCTCCCCGTGCCATGAAAAATCAATGAATCGATGTGCAAAAGTAGTGGCGGCCCTGTTCGTTGTGGGCGTCACCGCCGCGGGGGGGGGTCGTGCAATCAGCACTCTCCGATCGCGGAGCCTGTCGGCGTAGCGCAAAGTAACCTGATAGATTATTGGCAAAACAACGCGGAGTGCTCCTTCAGCGGCTGTGCCATGGGTGAGGTACGCACCTGCGGCAACGTGTGCGCAACGCCGGTCCTCACCGGCAACACATGCTCTCAGGACGATTGCACGAGCATCAGCGTCTGCGAAGACAACGGCAGTTGCATCCCGCTCGGGGGCCTGTTCGTGTGTGCGCTTCCACCCTTCGGCATGACTCTGTTGTCGGATTGCAGCGCCGACCCAGGCGCGTGTGCGCACGACTTGTTTTGCCGCGATTTGGACGACTGTACCGGCGCCCCGATGTATGGGCAGCGTTGCTCGGTGGGCGTGCCGCAAGGCTATTCGTGCGACAGTGAATGGGACAGCCCGGATTGCAAGCCGTGCATGCCCGAGCTCGATTGCATTGGAGCGACGGGAAACAAGAAGTGCCGAGCCAAGTGCGACACGTCGGCGGACTGCCCGTGCGGCGACAGCGCGGCGGAGAACGGATGCAACCCGGACGACGACCATTGCTACCTTTGCAAGGGCACGGGCGAAGCGTGCAACGAAGACAACCTTTGCTGCGATTCGGGTACGATTTGCGGTCCGGTTTCGCAAGTGTGCTGTCCTGCGATCGGGGAAACCTGCATAGGTCACTCGGACTGCTGCGATGAGCACAGTTGCAGGACCAACGGGACGTGCAACGTGTGCATTCCGGACTTCGAATCGTGTTCGTCCTCCGCGGATTGTTGCAGCGAAGTCTGCGTCAACGGCGAGTGCCGTGAGGATTGCACCGCTGAAGCTGAAGCCGAAACACCGTGTCAGGTGGACGAGGAGGACGGCGAGTGTGGGAAAGGGGTGGTCACGTGCGACGACTATGTGAAAAACTGCGTGCCTCTTCAGGAAGGACCCGAAACCGAGGTGTGCGACGACCTCGACAATGACTGTGACGGCAAAACGGACGAGGATCTCAAGGAGTATGGCTCCTGCCCCTCCGCGCATCATCCGCCGAGCTGCCAGGCTGGCTTTACAACGACGGGGGTTCTCAGTTGCGAGGAGGGAGAGGAGGTTTGCAACTCCACTGCGGGGGTCGACTATTGCGCAAGCTGTGACGACGTCCTTGCAAACAGCGCGTCATGCGGGTGGTGCTCCACCAATCCGGCTACGTGCTCCAGCCATTCTCAGTGTGCTCCCGGCGCAAGGTGCATCTACGACGCAATTTTAATGCACAATCGATGCCAGGACGACATTAACTGCACAACCGATTTTTACGACTGCTGGACTCCTTCGATGAATGGAACTTGCCCATGAAACACCTCGTGCTCTCGATGATCACGCTCATCGGTCTCTACGGGTGCTCGGGAGAAGTGCAGATCGAGAGCAGCGCGGCCTCCTCGTCGGGCGGTGGCTCGGGAGGCTCGGGGGGCCAAGCCGGTGGCGGCGGGGTTCTCGAAGGGGCCGATCGGCCGTCCTGTGCTGGCAAGGACCTCATCTGCGGAGACCATGGTTGCTGCACGTCGACCGCCATTCCCGGTGGGTCGTACAATCGATTGAACGATCCAGCCTATCCGGCGACCGTCAGCGGCTTCTGGCTCGATATGTTCGAGGTCACCGCAGGACGGATGCGCTCGTTCGTCGAAGCCTACCCCGGGTCGGCGCCTGCGGTGGGTGCGGGCGCCCATCCCAAGGTGCCCGAGAGCGGATGGGCGGAGGGCACCTATCTTCCGGCTTCGCCGGAGGCTCTGCGGAAGAGCCTTGGCGCGGTGAATCTGCCATCGGGGAGCAAGCCGCAGTACGCGGCTTGGACGGACGAAGCGGGTCCCAACGAAAACCGACCGGTGACGTTCGTGACGTGGGAGGTGGCGCAAGCGTTCTGCATCTGGGACGGCGGCCGCCTTCCTACCGAAGCAGAATGGAACTACGCCGCGAGCGGCGGCGACGAGCAGCGCAAGTACCCCTGGGGAAGCCAGTCCCCGACGCCCGCTCTCGCGGTGTTGAACTTCAATGAGCCCGGCGGACCCTACGACGGCGCGTTGTTCGACGTCGGTTCGGTGCCCGCTGGCGCGGGCCGGTGGGGTCAGCTCGATCTGAGCGGCGGCCGGTCCGAAATGATGTTCGATACCAATCTCGGCGACTGCTGCGAAGCACCTTCCGAGCTGCCGGTGCCCTGCGACGATTGCGTCGTTCTGGCGAAGGATGGCGAAGAGGGCCGCATGGTCCGCGACCAGTCGGCGTTTCAACTCGCCGGGGCGGAGGTCAGCAACGAGGACCGCACCGGCTACTTCGAGATGACCCAGATCGAAGTTAGGATTGGCTTCCGCTGCGTGTACGTCCCCGACGCCGGCTAAGTCGAGGACGCCCCGCGGGGGAGGATCGCACCCGAAGAGGCGGCACCTGGCGTGGAAAAATGGGGTCGCCAGGCTGAAGAGCGCACCCTTGTCTCAGGGATGCACACCCGACAGCTCAGAACGGCTCAGGTGTCACCGGGAATGGCCCAGGTGCCACCGGAATGGCTCAACCTTCGGGGCAGGGGCGCCAGCGGGGAAGGGCGCGGGGGAGGGCGCGCGAAAAAGCGCGAACGTTACTGCGTGGGGCTGGCCGGGACGGCCTCGGCGGCGAGGCGGCGGAGGACGGCGACGTCCGAGAACGGGCGGGGGCCGCCGGCGAAGAGCTGGTGCGTCTCGTGGCCGCGGCCGGCGACGAGAACGACGTCGTCGGGGCCGGCGTCGCGCACGGCGGCGGCGAGCGCTTCGCCGCGATCGAGGATGGTCTCGACGTTTGTGTGACCGTCGAGGCCCTCGCGAATGGCGCGGGCGATCGCGGCCGGGTCTTCGCGACGTGGGTTGTCGGCGGTCACGATCACGCGATCGGCTGGCATCGCGGCGCGGCCCATGGGGGCACGCTTGTCGCGATCGCGATCGCCGCCGGCACCGAACACGACGGTGAGGCGGCCGGCGCCGCAGAGGTTCTTCGCGGCGCGGACGGTGCGGGCGAGCGCGTCGGGGGAGTGGGCGTAGTCGACGACGAGGTACGGGCGCCGGGCGACGACCTCGAAACGGCCGGGGGGCGGCGGAGCGGCGGCGATGGCGCGCATCGCGACCTCGGCGGGGATGCCGAAGGCGACGGCGGCGGCCAGGGCCGCGAGGGCGTTTTCAGCGTAGACGTCGCCGATCGCGCGGACATGGAAGGCGGCGGGGAGGTCGCCCCACGAGGGTGGCGCGCGCAGCGAGATCTGCGTGCCGTTCCAGGAGGGCTCGACGGCGGTGGCTTCGAGATCGAGCGGGAGGTCGGCTTCGCCGCGACGAGCGGGGGTGCCGTAGACGATCGTTCGGACGCCGCGCGGGAGGACCTCGGCGAGGAGCGACGACGCCGGATCGCGGCCGTTCAAGATCGCGGCGCCGCCCGCCCGGAGCTGCACGAAGAGCTGGGCCTTGCTCGCGAGGTAGTGCTCGGGGCTGCCGTGCGCGTCGAGGTGATCGTGGGTGAGGTTGGTGAAGACGCCGACGTGGACCGGCCACGCGGCTGCGAAGCCCAGCGCGAGGGCCTCGCTCGTGAGCTCGATCGCCGCGGCCCGCCCGCCGCGATCGAGCCCGCCGCGCATGGCGGTGAGGAATCCGTCGTACGTCGGCGGCACGTCGATCTCGTCGTCGTCGATGAACACGCCGACAGTCGTCGCGCGCACGACGGGCGCTCCGGTGCCCGCGCGCAGCGCCGCCGCGGCCCACGCCGTCGTCGTGGTCTTGCCGTTCGTGCCGGTGACGCCGATGGTGGGCAGCGTGGATGCCCAGTCGGGGGACGGCGGGAATCGCTCGACGGGCATGCCTACCGGAGCGCGTACGTACACGAGTCGAGGCTGCAGCCCTCGGTCATGCAGGTGATCATCGCGCCGCGCTTGCCGTCCTTCACCGACGACAACATCTGCTGGCAGTCTTGCATGTTGAGCTTGCTCCACGAATAACCGGCGCACATGGAGACGACGGGAGAGCAGGCGTTGAACGTCGAGGGCTGGATGCACGCGGTGCGGATGGCTGCGGTCGCGCAGGCCTCTGACTTTGTGTAGTCGCAGATGTCCGGGGTGCCGCTCGCCGCGTTGAGGCACGCGATGGCCCTGGCGGCGACGGCGCCGCGAAGGCCTGTTTTGTAGGATTTGCACGAGCTCTTGGCGTCCGAGAAGCTCTCGCAGACCGGGCCGGGCGGCGCGCTGATCGAGCACGCAGGGACGGTCGCCGTGTCGTTGTCGCAGGCGCCGGAAGGCGGCGGAACCGGCGTGACGGGCTCCGCGGTCGGAGTCGACGACACCGCCACCGAGGCCACCGGAACCACGGGATCGGCGGGCTCCGGCGTCTCGGCGACGACGATCTCGGTGCCTGTCGAGGTGGGCTCGGGCTGCGGAACCGGCTCCACCGGCGGGTTGGCGCTGCACCCGCCGCCCGCGAGGGATGCCGTCAACAAGAGGAAGCGCGCGCGGTCGATCTGCATGCGAAACGGAGCCTTGCCGGGTTGCGAGCGGGCGACAAGAACCTCGCAGCTACGCGGCGGCCTGCTGCACGTTGGTGAGGGCGATGTCCCAGGCGACACGGGCGGCGAGGCCGCGTTGCTCGAGGCCGGGGAGGGTGACGGTGGCCATGGTCGAGACGAAGACGCGCCAGTTGGAGGGGCCGTCGGGGGCGCCGATCGAGACGGCGCGATCGGTCGCGGCGGGGAGGTCGAGGAAGGGGGCGTGGAAGGCGAGCTGGTGCTCGAAGGTGGCGACGAGGTAGGCCGAGAGGCGGCGGCGGGTGCGCGCGTCCTGGTCGGGGAGGAGGTCGTCGAGGAGCTTCCAGCCGAGGCGGGCGTGGCCGATCTCGTCGGCGAGGATCTGGTCGAGGACGCGGCGCAGAGCGGGGGGGCCGGCCTGCTCGCGCTCGGCGCCGACGAGGGCGACAGCGACCGTCTCGCTGCACGCGCCGATGCTGATCGCGTCGCGCAGCACGGCCTCGATCGCGGAGGCGTCCTCGTGCTGGGCGAGGCTCGGTAGAGGTTGCGGCAAGGGCGCGCGGGGCTCGCCGCCGAGGGCGCTCACGACGCGGGCGCAGAGCACGGCGTGGGCGAGCTCTTCGTCGATCGCGCTGCGGGCGTGATCGAGGGTGCGGCGCGGCAGGCCGGCGCGCAGGAGCTTGTCGAAGAAGCCGGCGAACACCCGCGCCGAGGCGTGCTCGCTCACCATGCGATCGCGCCAGTTGGCGAGGGCGGCGGCGCGATCGGCGGCGGTGAGGTCGTCGAGGTTGCCGAGGTCGAGGGGGGCGCGCGCGGCCTCGTCGCGGAGGTCGAGGGCGATCACGCGGGCACCTGTTCTTCGCCGAAAAGACTCAGCAGCTCGGGGCGCATCGCGGGCGGCGCGGGGGGGCCCCAGCACGGCGCGCAGCCGCAGTTGCCCTTCGAGCTGACCTGCAAGAGACCGGCGATTTTGTCGGCGTTCAGCGCGCCGGCGGAGCTGCCCGAGTCGTCGCCGGCACCTCCCGCGCTCTGCACGGCCGGGCTCCGCGCCTCCGCGACGCCGGCCTGGCTCGCCGCCGCGGCCGCCGCCAGCACCCCCGAGAGAGCCGCCACGTGGGCCGCCATACGCAGGCCCTTGCGCCGTGCTTCGCTGCGAATCGTGATCATGTGAATCCTCCTGCGACGGGATGCTCGCAACGGCCGTGCCCCCTGCCCTGCTGCCAGCGTCGAGAATTTGTCGCTGTGGATCGTGGGAAAACCTTGGAGAAGTTAACGTTCTGTAATTACAGAACGCGAAGAACAGTTCCCGCCCGGTGGGTAGAGTTCGCGTCGAGGGCGGGCGCGAGAGCGACGCGGGCGGCGCGAAAACCCCGGGGAACGCGTACGTGGGTCCTCGAAGGGAGCGCGTACGAGGCTTGCAACACGCTCGCGCATGCCCGGACCGGTGTCGGATCTCCTCGCGCGCACGGCGACGCACCACGCGAACGCGTGGCGCTTCCTCGTCGCGGCCGGCGTCGTCGCCGCGTTCGTCCTGCTGGTCCTCTCGAAGCGCTCGCGTCCCGAGCGAGCTCACCTCGCTGTCTTGTTCGCCCCCGGCATCGCGGGCGCCGCCGTGGGGGCGACGCTCCTTCCGGTGTTGCTCCGGCTCCCCGCTGCGCTCGCGGCGCGCAGCCTCGCCCCGCTCCTTGCCGGCGATCTCATGGCCATCGGCGGCCTCGTGGGGTTCGCGGGGGCAGTCGCTCTCGCGGCGCGGCTGCTCGGGCGTGGAGCCGCGCGCGCGCTCGATCAGCTCGCCCCGAGCATGGGCGCGCTCGTCGTCTTCGGCCGCATCGGCTGCTTCCTCGAAGGCTGCGACTTCGGCGCGCTCAGCCACGTCCCGTGGGCCGTCGCCTACCCCGCCGGGAGCCACGCGTTCGAGCATCACGTGGCGCTCGGGCTGGTCCACGCGTCCGCCGCGACGTCGCGACCGGTACACCCGGCGCAGCTCTACGAGGCGGCCGTCGGCCTGGCGATGATCGGTGTCGCGCTGTGGCTGGAGCGGCGCGCGCGATGGGCGCAGAGCGCGCAGCCGGAAGCGCTACCCATGTCGAGCGGCGCTGTGTTTCGCGCATCGATCGCGACGTACGCGTTCGGTCGCCTGGGGGTCGAAGGCTTCCGCGGCGACGCTCGCGCCGCGCTGGGTCCGCTCTCGCTCGCGCAATGGCTGGCGCTCGGGCTCGTCGCGTGGGCCGCGGCGGGCATGCTCGAAGAGCGACGCGCAACGCCGCTGCGCGGATGAACGAAGGATCGCGGGCGCCGCTCGTTGGTAAGCATGCGCGGGTGAGGCCAGGGGCGCGAGCGCCGCCTGCTCTCGTAGTTCCGCGGCTGAAGATGGCGCACCGCGCGGGCAGCCACACGGCTCGCGCGCGGCGTGAAGCGCTGGTTCTCAAAACCGATCCGTGCGACCGTCGCGCCGTGCCCTGGGTCCACGCACTTCTCCGCGGAACCAAAGTGCTTGCTCGCGTCGACGAGCGCGGCGCTTTCGTCCTCGACAACGGTCGCGTCGAGATCCGCTACAAGCCCAACGACGGTCGCAAGTACGGCGCCCGTCCCGACAACCTGAGCGAGGTCTCCGCGGTCATCCTCCCCGAGGAGACGTGCGCGCCCGCGGGTGCGGTGACCGACGCGAAGACGAAAGCCGCGACGGCCGCCGAAGGCAGCAAGAGCGCGGGCGGCGACGGGAGCGACGCGAAGACCACCGGCGGCGACGCCCCGAATGGAGCAGCGACGAGACCTGCGAAGCCGCGCAAAGCTTCGCCCAAATCTGTCGCTGCTTCGACCGTCTCGGCCGACGCTTCGGACGCGCACGAGCAAGCCACGGCGACAGGCTCTGCGAACGTGATCCACGTCTACGCCGACGGCGCGTGCTCGGGCAATCCGGGGCCCGCGGGGCTCGGGGTCGTCGTGCTCGACGGGGACAGCCGCGTCGAGCTGTCGGAGTACATCGGCCACGGCACCAACAACATCGCGGAGCTCACGGCGATCTTGCGCGCCCTCGTCGAGACGGCCGCTTCCGGGCGCTCGCTGGTCATCCACACCGACAGCTCGTATTCGATCGGCGTGCTGCAAAAAGGCTGGAAAGCGAAGGCCAACCAGGCGCTCATCGGCGAGCTGCGCGAGGTCCTGCGCGGTCGCAAGGGCACCCGGCTCGTGTACGTCCCGGGCCATGCCGGCGTGCGCTGGAACGAGCGCGCCGACGCCCTCGCGCGGGACGCGGTCACCTCGCGCAAGACCACGCGCAACGTCGTCCGCTCCGCGCCCCCCGCCGCACGCGCCTGACCGCTCGCCCGCTCGCCCGCTCGCCCGCTCGCCCGCTCGCCCGCTCGCCCGCTCGACCTTCGCTCGGCGCGCCCGACCCGTTCGCTCATCCCCCTCGACCGAATCGCTCGCCTCACCGCGCATTCCGGCGGGCCGGGCGTTCCGCGTTGAAAGCGCACCCCCACCGCGCCTAGTCTCCGCCGTTCGAGAAATGGGCGGCAGACGGCCGGCCCTCCCCGGCGTTGTCCTTGCGTTCATTGCGCCGCACCGGGGCCGCAATCGATGGAGGAAGAACCATGTTTCTGGTCGCTGGCGTTTCGGGAAACACGGGGTCCAAGGTGGCCGATCTGCTCCTCGCCAAGGGCGAGGAGGTTCGCGTCGTCGTGCGCGACGAGGCGAAAGGGGCAGCGTGGAAGGCGAAGGGCTGCGAGGTCGCGGTCGGCTCGGTCGCCGACGTCGACTGCGTGGGCAAGGCCGTCCAGGGCATCTCGGGCGCGTACCTGCTGATCCCACCGGACATGGAGGCGGCAGCGCAGC
>Ga0163144_10023994_pt1 | contig 11994 bp, 11 predicted proteins | sample OliLak19BULKMAT1_FD_123175 | JGI IMG/M metagenome (GOLD analysis project Ga0163144, IMG submission 123175) | Freshwater microbial mat bacterial communities from Lake Vanda, McMurdo Dry Valleys, Antarctica - Oligotrophic Lake LV.19.BULKMAT1 | ecosystem: Environmental > Aquatic > Freshwater >...
ATTTCGACTTCAAGCTCGAAGGCGAATTCGAGCAAGGCGACGGACTCAGCGGCGGCCGCACCGGATTTTCCGGCACGGATCTTTTCGTTAACTGGAACAAGCATCCCGGGGCCAACCTCAAGATCGGCCAGTTCAAGGCACCCTTTGGCTTGGAGCAGACCACCTCCGACACCACCCTCTTCACGATCGAGCGCACTCTCGCTACCGGGGCACTCACGCTGGAACGGCAGATCGGCGTGCAGCTTTGGGGGCGGCCGCTGGCAAACTCATCGCCCAGCCACAAGGACTGGTTGAGCTACGCTGTCGGCGTATTCAACGGCAACGGGCGAAATACAACCAGCAACGACAACAACCAGTTTATGTATGCAGGGCGGCTCGAATCACAGGTCAGTTTGGGGAAACTGCTGGGTCGGTCCGCGAAAATGAAATTGGGCGTGAACGGTTACCGCTCCCGTGACGGAGCGAACATAGCGCTCAGCCCCGCCGGCAACCTGCGCCTGCAAACGGACGGCTCCTTGCTCCCGTTCGCCACCCACTCACCCGACGAGCGCCGGGCCTGGGGCGCGGACGCCAGCCTGAACATCGGTCCGTTTGACTTGATCGCGGAGTATCTGGAGGAACGGATTCGACCGACGACCTTGGCACCTAATTTCACCGGATTCACCGCCAACGGCTACTACATTCAAGGCAGCTACTATTGGGCGAACAACCAACTCCAGCTCGTCGGACGCTGGGAGAGTTTCAACCCAGGTCAGGCGACCAACGACAATCTCGACTCGGCGACCATTGGGCTGAATTACTACATCAAGGGCAATGACCTGAAACTAATGCTCGACTACATCCACACCCGGTCGGACTTCCGTCGCAACAATCCCGCCACAGGCAAAGGCGAGTTCGACCAGCTGCTCGCCCGGATGCAGTTAATGTTTTGAGTCGCCTAGCAGCCTGCGCCGCATGGCTCATTAGTCGCTAAAATCGACGGGAATAATCATCCAGGCTCCGCGTCCAACCATGAAATGCCCATCTCTTTTGACATTCGCCTAAGCCGCAATGGTCTGACGCTGAGCCGCACCGCGCCCCGGATTCTCCAGATCAATGTGGGCAAGCTCTGCAACCTCACTTGCACCCACTGCCACGTGAATGCCGGACCGGGCCGCAAGGAGATCATGATCCGCGAGACCGTGGATCGCATTCTTGCGTGGCAGGAGAAGGCCCGCCTACCCATCATTGATCTCACCGGCGGCGCCCCGGAGATGATTCCCGATTTTCGCTATCTGGTAGAGCGTCTGCGCGCCATTCCCGGCGGCGAAAAGATCATCGACCGCTGCAATCTCACCATTCTGCTGGAGCCGGGCTATGAGGATATGCCGGAATTCCTGGCTCGGCATCGGGTCGAGATCGTTGCCTCGATGCCCTGCTACACGGCGGAGAACGTCAACGCCCAGCGGGGCGAAGGGGTGTTCGATGCGAGCATCACGGCGCTCCAGCGCCTCAACGCCATTGGCTATGGAATAGATCCAGCGCTGCCGCTGCACCTCGTCTTCAACCCCACCGGGGCCAAGCTGCCGGGGCCGCAGCATGAATTGGAGGCTGACTACAAGCGCGAGCTGCGGGAGCACTTCGGCATCACATTCAACCAGCTTTACACGATCACGAACCTGCCCGTTTCCCGTTTCGCCTCCTGGCTGCGGAACAATGGCAAATACGACGAGTATTTGAACCTGCTCATCGAGTCCTTCAATCCGGCCACCGTCGAGGGACTGATGTGCCGTGACACCATCAACGTGAGCTGGCAGGGGGAGGTATTTGACTGCGATTTCAACCAGATGATGAAAATGCCCATGGGCGGTCGCACCCCGCGCCATCTTTGGGAAATCGACCCGACCACGCTCGCGGGCAATGCCATCGCCACGGCCTCACACTGCTTTGGTTGCACAGCCGGTGCCGGCTCGGGTTGCGGCGGCGCCATCGAGAAGCACGCCGAACCGGTTTCCGCCTAGGCTTCGGTGCCACCCCATTTTATGATGACGATCCTGCAACGAGTTTTCCCACTCATCTGTCTGTTGATGACGACTTCGACGGTGGCCGCCGGCACTCTCAGCGTGCCGGCGGGCATCGACGCAACCCCTTGGAATGCGCTGCTCAGCAAATATGTCGATGCCCGGGGACTGGTCGCTTACGCCAAGTGGAAAGCCGACGCGGCCGACCTCGGCGAGCTGGACCACTTTATCGCTGCCTACGCCCGAACCGGCGGAACGGTTGCGACCGGACCGGAGGAGATCGCGGCGCTCATCAACGCTTACAATGCGTTCACGATCCGCTGGATTCTGACCAACTATCCCACGGAGAGCATTCGCGAGCTCGATGACTCGTGGAAGGGAGCCCGCTGGGACATCGGCGGGCGCACCGTCTCGCTCGATGAAATTGAGCACAAGAATCTTCGTCCGCTTTTCGGTTGGAGAGTCCACCCGAGCATTGTCTGCGCGGCCCATAGTTGCCCACCGCTGCTCAACGAAGCCTACACTGCTGCAAATCTGCCTGCTTTGACGGAGAAGGCCTACCGGAATTGGCTCGCGCGGGACGACCTCAACCAATTCGACGAGCTGGCCGGCGTGGTGCGCGTCTCGCCCATCTTCAAATGGTTCAAGTCCGACTTCGTCGGGGACGGTGAGCTAGCGACGGTGCTGGAGAAATTCGGCCCCGTCCGACACCGGGTCTTCTTTGCCGGGCGGAAATACAAGGTCGATTACCTCGACTACAGTTGGGGCCTGAACGATCAGGGTGCTCGGGGCCGGGACTACAGCCCGAGTATCTTCAAACGGCTGTTCTGAACTCGCGGCGATCCTGCTTCATGACGCCCCTTATCCTGACCTTTCTGAAGGCTCCTCGCCGCGGCACGGTAAAGACACGGCTCGGCTTGGAGATCGGCTTCGACGAGGCTACAGTCATCTATCGTCAATTGGCAGAAGAGCAGTTGAGTCGAATTCCAACAGATTTCCGCACGGAGATACACTATGCCCCCCGCGGTGCGGCGGGGGAAATGCGGGCATGGCTCGGGCGTGATGCAGCTTTCAAGGCCCAAAGCGGTGGCGATCTGGGCGAGCGGCTCAGCAAGGCCTTCGCGGATGGCTTTCGACGCGGCTACCACCAAATCATCGCGATCGGCTCCGATTGCCCCGAATTGGACGAATCATGCCTCCGGCGGGCCGCGGGCAAGCTGACCGCGACCGATGTCGTGCTCGGCCCGGCTACCGACGGAGGCTACTACCTGATCGGATTGCGGATTCCCGCACCGCGCGTGTTTGAGAACATCGAGTGGAGCACTGCCACCGTGTTGGCGAGCACGCAGGCCCGGATCCAGGAATGTGGCTTATCGTCGTCACTTCTCGAAGAGAAAGAGGATATCGACGACTTGGCCGCGCTGCGACGGCATCGGACCAAAGGGTCGGTTCGTTCAAGGCTGCCTACGGTCTCGCAAGCCAGCGCCTGATGCCATGGCCGCTCTGCTCCTGCTAACCATCTACGCAGCGGCCTCGCTGATCCTGTTCATCTTCGGGCTGAATTGCTATGTGCTGCTGGCGCTCTTTTTGCGCCGGCGCAGGTCAGCGGCGGCATTCAACGCTAGGGTTATCGAGGGCGCCAGACGGAATGAACCGGCCGAATGGCCGCTCGTGACCACCCAGATTCCGCTCTATAATGAGGTCAACGTGGCGGAGCGGATCCTGCGAGCGGTCGCAGCGATCGACTACCCGCGTGAACGCCATCAGATTCAGGTGCTGGACGACTCGACCGACGTCACCCGCGCTATCGTTGAGCGAGTCGCTGTCGAACTGCGTGAAGCGGGTCATTGGATCACCGTGCTGCACCGGTCGGACCGAGCCGGTTTCAAGGCGGGAGCCTTGCAGGTGGGGCTTCAGGCGGCTGCTGGCGAGTTTGTCGCCATTTTCGACGCCGATTTTGTTCCGCCACCGGAATTCCTGCGCCAAACCGTGCCTTTCTTCCAACTCGATCCCGGACTGGGACTCGTGCAGGGCCGCTGGGGGCACATCAACCCCGACGAATCCCTGCTGACGCGCACCCAGGCGATCGGCATCGACGGTCATTTCATGATCGAACAGTCGGCCCGGGCCTTCAACGGCCTGATGATGAATTTCAACGGCACCGCCGGCGTATGGCGTCGCTCGGCCATAGAGGAAGCGGGAGGCTGGTCCGCCGACACCCTCACCGAGGATCTGGACCTTTCCTATCGCGCGCAACTGGCCGGCTGGCGGACCCATTTCGTGGCCGAAGCGGTCGTGCCGGCGGAACTGCCTGCTGACATCACGGCGTTCAAGAGCCAGCAGTTCCGCTGGGCCAAAGGCTCGATCCAGACGGCGTTGAAGATTTTGCCGGCGGTCTGGCGCGCCCCGCTGGGGCTGTGGATCAAGGTGCAGGCCACCCTGCATCTCACCCACTATCTGATCCACCCGCTCATGCTGCTCGTGGCAGTGTTGGCGCTGCCGGTGGTGTGGCTGTTCCCAGTCGATCTGCCGTGGCAACTGCTAGTCACGCTTACAGTCATGCTCTTGGTTGCGTTGGCCGCTCCCGGCTCCTTGTATCTGACCAGTCAACATTTGCTCAACCGGGCTTGGAGCCGGCAACTCATCTGGATGCCGGCGATGATGTGTCTCGGCGTGGGTCTGGCGGTCTCTAACTCCCGGGCGGTCTGGGAGGCGTTGCGCGGTCAGTCGAGTGCCTTCGTCCGCACGCCCAAACAGGGCTCCATCCAAAGCATCAGTTATCGCACCGCTAATACCGTGCTGCCCTGGGTCGAGCTTGCCTTGGGCCTATATTGCACGGTGACCATCGCGGCAAACATCGGCTCGGGCCGCTATATGATAAGTCCGTATCTGTTCATCTATGCGGTCGGGTTTGCCACGATGGCACTCTCCGGTCTGCGCTCTGACCACCGAAGCAGGCGCGCCGTGCCCAATGGAGACGCAGCGCCGGCGCTGGCGGCTTGAGCATGAACCTGGGCTATCGGAATCGGGTATTCGCCGTCACGGTCGCCGGACTGCTGGCGGCATGCCTTGCCCTTGGTTGTATTCCCGCGATGCAGCAGAGCGCCGGGCTGCGGATGGCAGGTTACTTTGTCCTTCTGCCCCTGGGCTTGGGCGTTGTTCTTCTCTGGCCGGCGTCTCTCAGCCCGCGCGCCTCCGTGCTCCTCCTGATCGCAGTTTCATTGGTGGCGCGACTGGCGATGCTGCCGCATCCCGTCGACTCCGACGTGAACCGCTACCTCTGGGAGGGGAAGCTAGTGCGCCACGGCGAGAGTCCGTATGCGCACACTGCCACGGCACAGGAATGGCAGCCTTTGCGTGATCGTTACTGGGAGGGCATGAATCAGAAAGGACTGCGCACGATCTATCCGCCGCTTGCCCAGTGGGCATTCGCTGCGACCGGGGAACTCTGGTATCACCCGACCGCGCTCAAGCTCCTCTTCATCGGCTTCGATCTGGGTGTGGTTGGACTGCTCATCGCCCTGCTGGCGGCGCGGGCCCTGCCGGTCCGTTTCGCCGGATTCTATGCCTTCAACCCAGTCCCCCTGGTCGGCTTCGCGGGCGAGGGACACTTCGATGCGATGCTGTTGTTCTTCGTGCTGCTGGCTCTTTGGCTGCGTGAACGTAGCCGTCTCGGCTGGAGTTGGGCCGCCCTGGCTCTTGCAGTGCAGATGAAGCTGATCGCGCTCATCCTTGTCCCTCTTCTCCTTCTGCGCGGAGGTTGGCGAAAGGCTTGGGTCTTTGGGCTCGTCGCGGGGGCGCCATTCCTGGTCTACTTTTCCGACCTGAGAGACTGGCTGGAAGGAGTGCGGCACTTCGGCACCGATCTGGCCTTCAACGGTTCAGTCCATGCACTCGCCTGGATGGCATTGGACGACCGGTCGGCTGCCGCCAGCTTGTGTGCCGCAGTGCTGCTGATTTGGGTCACCGTGGTGGCGCTGATACAAACCGATCCGCTCCGGGGTGCATTTTGGACTTTAGGCGGGCTTATCCTGCTTTCGCCAACGGTTCACTATTGGTATTTGGCGTGGGCGTTAATCTTCCTGCCGCTCATGCCTTCCTTGGCGTGGATGACGCTGAGCGGAGTCATGGTGTTGTATTTTCTGGTTAAGAGCGAAGTGCAGGCCGGCCGCGAGTGGGGTCTGCCATCCTGGGCGCAAGTAACGATCTGGACGGCTTTCGGCGTCTTGCTGCTCCGCGAAGCGCTGATTGCCGTGTCGCCGATGCTGAAGCGAAAGGTCCTCCATCCACAACCTGTTCGCACGCTCGCGGTCGTGATTCCAACCCTGAACGAAGGAGTCAGTCTCCTGCGCTGCCTGGACTCCGTGCAACGCATGGTGCCCAAGCCGGATGAAATCATTGTTGCCGATGGTGGTTCGATCGATGACACGATAGCGGTTGCCCAAAGCCAGGAGGCTCAGGTGGTCGTCGCTCCGCGAGGCCGGGGCCGCCAGATCGCCGCCGGAGTGGCCCGGGCTTCGTCCGATGCCGTCCTGGTGTTGCATGCCGATTCGGTTGTGCGGCCCAATACCGGCAGCCGGATTCTTACCGCACTGAATGCGCAGGATCGCGCCATGGGCGGTGCGGTCGGGCAGCACTTCGATGTCGACACCGTTCCATTGCTGGCCGTGGAGGCACTCAATGAAATCCGCGCCTTGTTCTTTGGCGCGTCGTTTGGCGACCAGGGACAGTTCTTCCGCCGCGCCACCGTCGCAGACGATGGCGGTTTTCCCGCCTTGCCCCTGATGGAGGACGTGGAGTTCAGCCGGCGTCTGCGGGCGGCCGGCCCATCACTCTACCTCGGAGGTGGCGTGGTCTGTTCCGCCCGCCGGTGGCAGCGCGACGGCTGGCTGCGGCGGGTCTGGATGGTGCTGACGCTCACGACGGAGTTCCGCCTGCGACGCGGCAACATCGAGGCCTGCGCGGAAGCGCTCTATCAAAAGTATTATGGAAAACCCGCGCCCGACATTCCGAAGGCCCACTGACCCCATGCTGATCCGCTATCTGGCCGCTCTCGACCTGCGCCGCAGCCTGCTGTGGAGTGCCTTGCTTTGGTATGGTGTAATGATGGTCCGACACGGCCCGCAGCCATTCGGTGTCTGGCTGAATTCGGCCAGTATCGCGCTGGTCGTCGGGCTCATTCTCATCACCAACGCCGTGCCGTCCGGCGTCTCCTGGCGCTCACTCGGTTTCTGGCCGACGGCGCGTTTCTTCCTGATTCCGTTTTGTGTCTCCAGTTTTTCCAGTGCGCTGAGGGACACACCTCTGCTTGTTATATTCCCGGGCAATGCGATGGACAATTTGTTGGCCGGTGCGACTGTGGTGGTGTTCTTGCTGGCCGGCTGGATTGCGCGCCGCGTACTTCAAAAGGCAGCTTAATCCTCGACGCCGAACTGAATAGGGCGACCAGTCGGCAGCAATCGCCAAGTGCCAAAGAGCCGGTCCCACCAGGAAAAGAGCGAGCTGTAGTTGGAGTCGGCTTCGATTCGGCGCACCGAGTGATGGACCTTGTGCAAGGCCGGCGTCACGATCACCCAGCGGAGGAGACGGTCGAACCGCTCGGGCAGTCCGATGTTAGCATGCTGGAACTGCACTACCGCGAACAGTAGGATTTCATAAAGCGCCAGTTCCTCAAGGCTGGCACCCAGCATGGCGATGAGCGGCAAGCGAAGGAGAGAGGAAAAGGCAATCTCCACGAAGTGGAACCGGTTGGCGGTGGTCACATCCATCTTCTCGTCCGCGTGGTGCAGTCGGTGGAAACGCCAGAGGAATGAAATCCGATGGTTCAATCGGTGCCAAACGTAGGTCCAGACATCGAGCAGCACCAACGCCAAGATCCAGCGCCACGGGCTGCGGGCACCCAAAAGAAACAACAGGCCAAACTCATGGCGTTCAGCCCAAGCAGCAACCGCCGCCCAGAGGCCAACAAACACCGCGGCCACCAATAAGGCGTTGGTGAGTCCGATCCCCGTGTTTAGCAGAATATGCCACCCGCGCGCCTGCCACTTCTTGGGGGTGTCGCGAAAGAAGGACAAGAACGGCTGCACTGTTTCCCAGCACAGCAGTAACACCAGGACACCGATGACTACTGGCAGACGGTAGGAATGGATTTCGCCGGAGATCATCGACGCGACTCCTGCACAGCGGGCTTAACGGAGGTATTCGATTGGTCCGCCCACAAGCGCCGGTCAAGTAATCGGCCCCATTCTGCGTTGTAGGGATGAACCTCCTTCACAGGCAAACCCTCGCGAACGAGCGGGCGGCCTTCATTGGCCCATTGGAAGATTGAACCGTCGAGATTGAATACTTTTCCCCGGCCGGCTCTCCGTAGGTGTTCGGCTATTTGGGCTGACCGCCAGCCGACTGAGCAATAGAGCACTATCGGTTGATCATGCGGCTGACCTTGCAATATGTCAGTAATCTGCTGCCGCGTCTCCGCCCAACACGCTCCGGCAATATGGCTGGTGTCGAATTCCGCCCGGCTGCGCACATCGATCAAAATCGGCGGCCGACGGCGAGCGTCGTCCAGCCATCGCGCCAGGTCCACGGTCGTGAGCGAGGCGACCAGCGGATATTTTTCGTCAATCCGTCGGCGAATGTCCGGCCATGTTGGTTCCCCGCCGAAGGCGGAAACCACCAGCCCTCCGCCCAGCACCAAGGCCAGAATTGCCTTCAACCGCCTCACTGATTGGCCGCGTGGTGAGCGCCGTAAGATGACCCCAAAACGAGTCGGCGTTTCTTGCCCTTCCAGAAGCCTGGTAATCATAGGATTCGCTTGCTTCACTGGCATGCTGGCTGTGGTTCGCGAGGCTTCCAGTTTTCCAGCCTGATTTGCATCAGATTGATCAGCCGCGATAAACTGGCCGAGGAGCGAATCTCCACAGCAGAGAGCAGAACCTCGCGGCCCCCGTTTGTCTCCGCGAGAATCACCGGCAGAGGTGTCGCCGCAAGGGTGGGATACTTCACCTTGAATTCGTCCCGGTGCAGAAACGATTTCGGGAACGGAAGTAATTCCAGGTAGTTTTTCCATGGCACCAGCATGCCGGTAAGCCCGAAAGTAATCCGGCACAGCGCACAATGATACGTTCCCGGCGAAAGCAGCTTGTGGGTCCAGCCACTGAGCGCATCGAAAAGGCCACTGCTTTCGCTATAAACGAGAGTGATCCGGTCGGGATGCACGATGCCCAAGCCTAATCAGGCGACCGGAGCAGTCCAAAGCCGCCCCTTGAACACGTCATCAACCGGCGTGCCGGATATGTGATTAGAATAGTTGCTCAGGGTCTTAACCGCAATGGCGAGTATCAGGTCGAAAATCTGCTTTTCGGTGTAGCCGGCGGCGAAAAACGCCTGGGACTCCGTTGCGGTCGGACGGCCGCGCGTCTGGAGCAGATGGCGGGTGAACGCGGTAAGCGTCGCCAGTTTTGTGTCCGGAATCGACCGACCGGCCCGAATCGCCTCGGTGACCTCCTTCGGCACCTTGGAGAATGCATCGGCGAGCATGCTGTGCGCGGCCATGCAATAGTCGCAGCCATTGTCGAAACTGATGGTGAGGAAGACCACTTCCTGCTCGGCGGGACTGAAGCCCGAATCCGAACGGAACCGCTCGTAGCCGAGTTGGTAGGTTTCCAGCAGACCGGGCGAATTCACCATGGCGCCATACATGTTCGGGATGAAGCCGAGTTTCTTTCGCGCACCTTCAAGTAATGGTGCGCCCTTGGTGGGTGCGGTCGCGGGTGTGTGGATCGGGAGGCTGGTCCTGTAGGCAGTTGTCATGATTGATATGGTTTGGAGCGGTATTACGCCGCCGACGGTCGGCGGCAGTTTTCAGCACTCACTGTGATTCTGACGGCGCCACCTGCATTTTATTCCCTTCACATCGTAGTTTCGGTCACCCGCTGCTGGCAACGCAGGCATCTCCGCCGCAGCTTAGACTCTCATGACCGAGAGTTCCTTGCGACAGGGGTGAAGTCTTTCACTCATGTCGTCGGCTCAATCTTCACCACGCAGTTGCACCAGCCGAACTGGTTCGGCACGTAAGCGCACGCCCGGGGATCGTCGTTCCAGACGCCGTCGGCGATAAACCGGTATTCGTGGCTACCGGACGCGAGTGGCACCCGCACCCGCCACACTCCCTGCGGATCGCGCTGCATAGGCAGATTGGCCACGTTCCACTCGTTGAAACTGCCGACGAGAAAAACCTCCTGTACTTCAGGAGCATCATAGCTGAATTCGACTCCTGCGGCTTCGGCTGGAGCGGGAAGGACGGGGGCCGTTTTCTTTTGGGGCTTCATGGATTTGGTTTTCGATGTTTAATGATTTTCCGCAATGGTCGGTGGATATGGATGGGACGGTCTCGAATTCGTTTTATTCCGCGCCACCTCCGGATTCCCAAGCACGACCCGCTTTGCTGCTGGCCCGCCGATCTGCCGCCACCAAAATACGCACTCACCTGCTTGCGCTCAACCACGCCCGCGCGGCCGGGCGAGGTGGATCAACCGGCCACCGGCTTTGCGCGGGCGGCCGCCAGCTCGCGCTTGACCGCAGCCGTGACGTTGGCAAAGCAGCACGAGCCTTGGGGATTGCGGATTTCGCAGGCGCAGCGATCCGCCTTCATCTCGGCGGCGATGCGATCGGGAACTGTGCACCGGCCCGTCGCGCGGATCTCGGCGCGCCATTTCAGCGGCGAAACCGAAGCTGCATACATCACGCGGCGCAGCAACTCAGCTTGGCGACGTCTTTGCCGAAGCTGAGAGCAGCGAGCTTAACCCCTTCGCTCATGGTGAGATAGGCGTGAAAACTGCCCGCGAGTTCGCGGGCGGTTATTCCATATTTTATCGCAAGCGCGATCTCCATGAGGAGCTCCGAACCTTCCGGTGCCAGGATGCGTGCACCGACGATTCGGTCGGTTGCGCGGTCGCGGATGAGTTGGATGAATCCCCGGGTGTCGCGGGCGGCAATCGCCCGGGGCACATGACTGAGCGCGAGGGTCGCCGCTTCGGCGTCGATGCCTTGCTGCGCAGCCTGGGCTGCGTCCAAGCCGACGCCTGCGACCTGCGGATCGACAAAGACGACCCAGGGCAAAGCGGAGTAGTCGCGTTGGCGCCCGGCGCCCGTGAGCGCATTCTCTACAGCCAGCGCGCCTTCGTATGCCGCCGTGTAGACGAACATCGGCTCGCTGATGAGATCGCCCGCTGCGTAAATGCCCGGCACCGCAGTTGCGAGATGGTCGTCCACGGAGACGAACCCATGCGCGTCCGCTTTCACCCCGGCGTTTTCCAACCCGAGCCCCGCCGAATTCGGCGTGCGGCCTGTGGCGACCAACAATTGCGCGGCGCGGAAGGTTTGGAGCTTCCCGTCAACCGTGGCTTCCACGGCGACACCCGAGCCATCCTTGAACACTCGCTGAATGGCCACACCGGTGACGATGTCCATGCCTTCCGCCTTCAGGTGGCCGGTGAGTTCGTCGGTCAGTTCGGGTGACTCCGTGGGCAGGATGCGAGCCGAGCGTTGCAGCACGGTGACGCGGCTGCCAAGCCGCGCGAAAATCTGTGCGCATTCCAGCGCGATATAGCGCCCCCCGAGGATGAGCAGCGATTCGGGCAGCTCAGTCAGCTCGAACGCGGATTCGTTGGTGAGGAACGCCACGTCGGAGAGTCCAGGCACATCCGGCACCGCCGGCCGCGCTCCCGTGCAGAGGAGAATAGCGTCACCGTGTAATCGCTCTCCGTTGACCTCGACCATGCGTGCGTCGACGAGCCGGCCATGGCCCTTGATGAATTTGATGTTGGGATCGTCGCCGATCACGTCGGCATATTTGGCTTGGCGCAATTCCTCGACGAGTTCGCGCTTCTGGCGCATGACCGCAGCGAAATCGGTGAGCTGGCCGGTGGTCTGAATGCCCGCGAACGGGCTTGCCCGCTGGGCACGATGTAGGCTTTCCGCCGCACGCAGGAGG
>Ga0163144_10023996_pt1 | contig 11993 bp, 10 predicted proteins | sample OliLak19BULKMAT1_FD_123175 | JGI IMG/M metagenome (GOLD analysis project Ga0163144, IMG submission 123175) | Freshwater microbial mat bacterial communities from Lake Vanda, McMurdo Dry Valleys, Antarctica - Oligotrophic Lake LV.19.BULKMAT1 | ecosystem: Environmental > Aquatic > Freshwater >...
ATATATCATAGGTTTTCTAAATTCCCTTGACGCTTTTCTTTCAACTGCTTGAAGAAAGAAGGTGATAATCCCGTAATTTTTTTGAATTGATTGGAAAGATGCGCCACACTGCTGTAATGTAGCTTATAAGAGATTTCTGTAAGGTTAAGTTCATCATACAAAATGAGTTCTTTTACCCTTTCAATTTTATGTGTAATGATAAATTGCTGGAGTGTTACACCCTTTACTTCCGAAAACGTATTGGCGAGGTAGGTGTAGTCATAGCCTAATTTTTGGCTGATATAGTCAGAGTAGTTTTGCTTAGGAAATTCATCTGAATAATGAATCATTTCTATGACCAAACTTTTTATTTTTTCAATCAAGATGGCTTTTTTATTTTCCATTAACTCCAAACCTGACTTTGATAAATTCTCCTTTAGTTGCTGACGTTGCTTTTCTGTAATGTCTTCCAACATTTCGACCATACCGAGTTCAACGACTACGTACCTGAGCCCAAGTCTTTTCAGCTCATTTTTTACCATCATTTTGCACCGCAAACTTACCATGTGTTTTATATATAGTTTCATTGGATTTATTATGAAGGGTTTATATTGATTTAGTTTTTGCTATCGCTTACAAGCAACTTTGAAAAAATGCTAGTAATTTAAAATTCGCAAGCCGTTAGCTTTGCCTAATTTTCGTTCACTCGTCAGCCGCAATTCGAATTTATTCCATTTCCCCCTTTTCAGAAAGAGTGGATTACTTCCAATTTGTTTATTACTGGACATTTGATATTTGTTGCTGACATTTCTCAGAGATAAATTAAATTTTGGAAAATTTAAATTTAAATCGGAAGTAGCAAATAATATAATTCAAAGATTTTGAGGATAGTTTTTAGTTTTATTAAAAAATATTTTACAAAACAAAATTTTGTAAAATGAGCATAAAACAGTATAAAAAATAGTAATTTGGAATATCGGTCAGCAGGTTTTTTTGTATTTTTATCTAATAATTTTTCAAATATTTTTCGGTTAAAAATAATATTTTAGTTCACTATTAAAATATGAAAAAATAAACCGTTTCTGCACCTCTATTTCGCACAAAGTTACAGATTATAATTGATAACTTCTTGATTTATAAATAATATTTTATTTGGAGTGTCAGAAAAAATAAAACCTCAAAAAATTAAAGTATTGATTATCAAATATTTGAGTTTTACAATGTTTTTATAAATTATTGATTATCAGTTATTTAACCTTTAAAAAAATATTTTTTAGTTTTTCAATATTTTTATTAAGACTTACGGAATTTGTATCGCAGATGGCTCGTCTGTGCGCCTCATGGCATACATATCACTTTACAACGGAAAATTTACACTAACAAAATAGTTTGCTTGCCCATATCGCATATTGGCAGGCAAGGGCTTTAATTCGCTCTATCAATCGTATAGGCGACTAATTGCTCCAAAGCTGTACGATAAAGTGTATCTGGAAACGAATCTAAGATAGTTTGTGCTTCTTGTTGGAATTGTTGCATTTTTTGTTCAGCGTAAGCTATTCCACCACTTTGTTTTACAAAAGCGATTACTTCGCGGACTTTAGCGGGTTTGTGGCTTTCATTTTTGACAATATTGATGATGCGTTTGCGTGATGCGCTTGTCGTGTTTTGAAGGGCATAAATAAGTGGCAGTGTCATTTTCTTCTCTTTGATGTCGATGCCTAACGGCTTGCCTATTTCAGCTTCACCGTAGTCAAATAAGTCGTCTTTTATTTGAAAAGCGATGCCTACTTTTTCTCCAAAAGTATAAGCGCGCTGTACTATTTCGACAGAAGCACCTCCAGAAGAAGCACCTACTCCACAGCAAGAGGCTATAAGAGAAGCTGTTTTTTGGCGTATAATTTCAAAATAAACGTCTTCAGTAATATCTAAGCGGCGGGCTTTTGAAATTTGTAATAGTTCGCCTTCGCTCATTTCGCGGACAGCTCTTGACACGATTTTTAAAAGTGCGAAGTCGTCATTGTCTATAGCGACTAACAAGCCTCGCGAAAGGAGGTAATCGCCTACCAAAACGGCTATTTTATTTTTCCACAGTGCATTGATAGAGAAGAAGCCGCGGCGATAGTTTGAGTCATCAACTACGTCATCATGTACGAGCGTAGCCGTATGCAAAAGTTCTATCAGTGCTGCGCCACGATGGGTGCTTTCGGTAATCTTGCCTCCCAGACCAGCCATGAGAAACACAAACATAGGGCGCATTTGCTTGCCTTTGCGTTTGATGATGTAAGTCATGATGGCATCAACGAGGGTGATTTCGCTACGCATAAATTCACGAAATTTCACCTCAAATTGTTTCATCTCGGCATCTATAGGGGCTTGTATATCTTGGAGGCGCATTGGGCGGGAAAGCTTTTGTAATACTACAAAGGTAGTGCATATTTGCGTAAATACCACAATTTCATTTTATATTTCAAAAATTCCTCAATGGAAAAGCATTAAACTTCTTGCGAAAGTGTTTCTTTTTGGAAGAAGAAAAAGTACTTTTGCAAGAAGTCTATTTTCTTAAAGTATGATTATTCTAAAAAAAGGGCTATCTTTGGCGCGAAATAATCCTATTTTTTTTCATGGAAAATAATAAACAACTTTCTATAGCCGAAAAAAACGCTGAATTACAGCGCAAAAACGAAGAAGCACTATTGGGTGGGGGTCTAAAACGCATAGAAGCTCAACACAAAAAAGGGAAACTTACTGCCCGCGAGCGTGTAATGTTGCTCCTTGATGAAGGCTCTTTTGAGGAAATAGGCAAGTTCGTCATGCACCGTTGCAAAAATTTTGGACTTGACAAGGAATATTATTTGGGCGATGGCGTAATAACAGGTTATGGTACTATAGCTGGCAGGTTGGTATATGTGTTTTCACAAGACTTTACTATATTTGGTGGCTCGCTATCAGAAACCTACGCTGAAAAAATATGTAATATCATGGATTTGGCTATGCGCAACGGCGCACCCGTTATTGGTTTGAACGACTCAGGCGGAGCGCGTATCCAAGAAGGTGTTGTATCGTTGGCAGGTTATGCCGATATTTTTTATCGCAATACACTCGCTTCTGGCGTAGTGCCACAGCTGTCGGCTATTATGGGGCCGTGCGCGGGCGGAGCAGTTTACTCGCCTGCCATTACCGACTTTATCATGATGGTAGAAGATACTTCGTATATGTTTGTAACGGGTCCCAAAGTGGTTAAAACAGTTACTAATGAAGAAGTTACTTCAGAAGAATTGGGTGGGGCAAGCACGCACAGCACCAAAAGCGGCGTAACACATTTTGCTGTACCCAATGAGTTGGAATGTATCCAACTTATCAAACGACTCTTGAGCTATATGCCTCAAAATTGTGAGGACTTTGCCCCAAGGATACCTTATGAAAAACCTGAAAGTGAATTGCGCGAAATATTAAACACCATTATCCCTGAAAATCCTAACCAACCTTACGACATGCGTGAGGTGATTGAAGGCATCATTGATGAAGGTAGCTTCTTAGAAGTCCACAAAAATTTTGGCGAAAATATGGTCGTGGGCTTTGCCCGATTGGCAGGAAGAAGCATAGGCATTGTCGGCAATCAGCCCGCAGTTCTTGCAGGCGTGTTGGACATAAATGCGAGCATCAAAGCTGCAAGATTCGTTCGTTTTTGTGATAGTTTTAATATTCCATTGCTTGTTTTAGAAGATGTGCCAGGCTTTTTGCCGGGTACAGACCAAGAATGGAAAGGCATTATCACCAATGGCGCAAAACTATTGTATGCTTTTTGTGAAGCTACTGTGCCACGTATCACAGTCATCACACGCAAGGCTTATGGTGGTGCGTATGATGTGATGAACTCCAAACACATTGGCGCAGATATGAACTATGCTTGGCCCACAGCCGAAATAGCCGTGATGGGTGCGAAAGGCGCAGCAGAAATTATATTCAAAAAAGAAATAGAAGAAGCCGAAAACTCTGAAGCGAAATTACAAGAAAAAGTAGATGAATATACTCGAAAATTTACCACGCCGTACCGTGCCGCTCACAGGGGTTATATAGATGAGGTAATCATGCCTGCCGAAACACGTCATAAACTTATTCGCGCTTTCCAAATGCTTGAAAATAAAGTGGCGGTTCTGCCTAAGAAAAAGCATGGCAATATTCCATTGTAAAGCATACTTGTTGTTTTTTATAGCCTTAAATATAAAATTTATGAAAAAATTATTGGTTTTATGTTTGTGTATTGTGGGGGCAGGTTGCAAAGATGGCCTTGAACACGTAGGCAAGAAGGAGCTTTATACAGGCGCATTTATCAAGGCATTCAACCTGAAAATGCAGCTTTCCGATTCGGCAAAGTTGCGCGTAGAGCTTCTCGCACCCTTGCAACTTGAGTTTCAAAATGGCGACCAAGACTATCCTGAAGGCGTAACAGTAGATTTTTACAATGCGCAAGGAAAAAAATACACACGCCTCACAGCTGAAAAAGGAAAGTATGACAAAACAAAACACATTTATACAGTAACGGAAAATGTTATTGTCAAAAATATGGAAAAGGGCGAGCAATTAAATACAGAAGAATTGAATTGGTCGCCTCATATACAAGACATTTACACTACCCAAAAAGTGGAAATAACTACGCCAACCGAGATTTTGTATGGCAATGGTTTACGCGCTAAACAAGATTTCACGTCTTACAAAATAACCCAACCTACAGGAAAGTTCACAGTCCACAAATGAAACTCTTAGATTCCTTACTGCTGTCGGGCGTTACAGCATTTTTGATTATTGGTGTTTACCATACTTTTTTGTATGGTATTATCTATAGCTATTGGCTTTTTATGGTGGTAGCCTTTGGCATTTTGTGGCTAAATGCACGCAAATCTGCCTTGCCTGCCCCTGCGCCAAAAAAAAACGCCAAAAGTAAAACTAAAAAGAAAGATTCATAAAAAGCTTAACTTTTAGATTATGCACGCATTAAAAGACTTATTATACAATACCGATTGCCAACTTCAACAAGGAAGTCTTGCCATAAGCATCGACAAAGTATGCTTTGATTCAAGGCTGGTTGTGCCAAATACACTCTTTGTGGCTATTGTAGGCACACAAAGTGATGGACATGCGTACATCCAAACAGCGATAGAAAATGGCGCGACTGCCATTATCGCCGAGATACAAGTGGACAATGTTCCTGCTCATGTTACGTACTTCCTTGCCTCCAACAGCGCAAAGGCATTGGGGCAAATAGCCGCTACTTGGTATGGCAATCCCTCTCAAAAACTAAAAATAGTAGGCATCACAGGCACAAATGGCAAAACTACTGTTGCGACTTTACTATTTAAACTTTTTCGCAATCTGGGCTATAGTGTTGGGCTAATATCTACAGTGCGTAACCAAATCAATGATGAAATATTCGCCACTCAATTCACTACACCTGACGCGCTTACTTTGCAAGCATTGTTGGCAGAAATGCTGAAAAAGGGCTGTAGCCACGTGTTTATGGAGGTAAGCTCGCATGCATTGGTGCAAGAACGTTGTGCAGGGCTGGTTTTTTCGGGAGCAGTTTTTATGAACATTACCCACGACCACTTGGATTTTCATGGCACATTTGATAATTATATCAAGGCAAAAAAGAAGCTTTTTGATGAGCTCGCACCTTCTGCATTTGCATTGGTGAATGTTGATGACAAACGTGGGCGCGTGATGCTTCAAAACTGCCTTGCCTACAAACAAAAAACGTTTGCGCTACAGAGTTTAGCTGACTTTAAAGGCAGGATTTTAGAAAACACTTTGCAAGGCTTATTGTTGGATATTCAGCAACAAGAAGTTTGGTTTCGGCTTATCGGCAATTTTAATGCTTATAATCTCCTCTGTGTATATGGTACGGCATTGTTGCTGGGTGAGCAGGCAAGTACAGTACTAACTGAACTTTCAGGCATCACAGGTGCTGAAGGACGCTTTGAACAAATACGTTCAAATAGCGGAATCACTGCTGTAGTAGATTATGCACACACGCCTGATGCCCTTAAAAATGTGCTTGAAACAATAGAACAACTTGCCACTGAAGGGCAAAAAATCATTACTTTGGTAGGCTGTGGCGGCGACAGGGACAAGACCAAACGCCCCATCATGGCGCGGATAGCCTGCGAATTTAGCCACATCGCTATCCTTACATCAGACAATCCGCGCACTGAATCGCCTGCTCAAATTCTCGATGACATGTTTGAAGGAGTCGGTATTTTGGCACGCAAAAAAGCCAAACGGATAGAAGATAGGCGCGAAGCCATCGCTTACGCCTGTAGCATCGCACAACCAAACGATATTATTCTTGTGGCAGGCAAGGGACATGAAACGTACCAAGAAGTAAATGGCATACGTTATCCATTTGATGACAAAGAGGTTTTGAAAGGGTTTTTGAAGTAGATTTCAAACCATTAACCCGTTTTAAAAGCAAAGAATTTATTTAGTTTGTTGAAAAAAACAGAAAATACAAAAAAACGCTTTATCTTAGCACTTTAAAAGGTAAAATTATACTATCTTCAGTTATATAAATATGCAAACGCTTGGACTAATTGTGCCTCCTTTGTTGGGCAGTCTGATTTTATTTTTATTGCGCAACGTCAAGACCGAAACGCTCAAGTGGGTAAGTTTTGCTATAGCGTTGCTTACGCTCTCGTGTACAATCTTTCTACTTACAGCATTCAAACCTGCGGGCGGCTTGCAATTTGAGTTCAATATGATTTGGGTAATGTCGGCAGGCATCAATTTTCATATAGGCATTGATGGGATAAGCATGCCGTTGGTTGTGCTTACTACTCTGCTCTGCCCGTTGATTATCCTTAGTGTGCGCGATATCAAGTATCCGCATGTGTTTTTTGGCTTAATTTTATTCATGGAAAGTGCCTTGATAGGTGTATTTGTGGCACGCGATGCTTTCCTATACTACTTATTTTGGGAGGCGGCATTGATACCTGTTTACTTCCTTTCTGCTATCTGGGGAGGCGAGAACCGTGTCAAAGTTACGTTTAAGTTCTTCATTTATACTGTTTTTGGTAGTTTATTTATGTTGATTGCTTTGGTGTTTTTGTATTTGAAAACACCTGGGGGACATTCGTCAGGCTACGATGCTTTTATTATGTTGCGTCTTGATGCAGATACGCAAGGGTGGCTGTTTTTAGGATTGTTTGTAGCATTTGCTATCAAAATGCCCCTTTTCCCATTCCATACTTGGCAACCTGACACTTATACTGAGTCGCCTACTCCTGCAACCATGCTTTTATCGGGCATCATGTTAAAAATGGGCGTGTATAGTTTGTTTCGTTGGCTCTTGCCTATAGTGCCTTTGGCTGTGGTAGATGCGAAAAATTGGGTGATTGTTTTAGCTGTGATAGGCATTGTTATGGAGCTGTCATTGCTATTCAACAAAAAGACATCAAACGCCTCCTTGCCTACTCGTCTTTTTCTCACGTGGGCTTGATGGTAGCAGGTATATTTTGCTTGAGCGAGTTTGGGTTTCAAGGTGCGATGATACAAATGCTGGCGCATGGTATCAATGTTGTGGGGCTTTTTTATATCATTGACATCATTCAAAACCGTACAAACACGCGAGAAATAGAAAAATTAGGGGGCATCACACAGTCTGCTCCTGCGCTCACAGTTTATTTTACAATATTGATGTTGGGTAGTGTGGCATTGCCGCTTACGAATGGTTTTGTAGGCGAGTTTCTATTGCTCCGCGCTGTATTTCATGAAAACATGTACTTGGGTGCTATTGCAGGTTTGACTATTGTTTTTGGTGCTATTTATATGTTGCGTATGTATCAACGGGTTATGTTTGGCGAAAAAACCACGCACACACAAAACGTAACAGACATCACGATGCAAGAAGGACTGGTATTGTTTCCGCTAACTGTTATGGTTTTTTGGATGGGCTTGTTTCCAAATATGTTTCTTAACCTTTCTGCCCCTGCAGTAGGCGAGCTTCTGAAGATGTTGGCGATATGATAAATAGAGATGTTTTGTGGAAAGGTATCATTGAATCGACATTTCCCAGACATAAATCAAATTTTGTGATTTAACATTGGGTGCATTTCAAAACCTTTTCTTAAGACCTCACCCTTGCCCTTCCGATTTGGAGAGGGAGAGGCCTAATGATATAGCTCAAAGATGTTGAAAATGGGTTTTGGTTTTAGTGGAAAAATATTTTCCAAATAAAATTTTGTAAAACAGTATAAAAAATGGTGTTGTGGAAGGTCAGATTATCAAACCACACATTTAGTCTATAAATTGGCGCAACTAACATTTATACACTATTCTCTTTACTTTGAAAAATTAAAAACTTAATTTTAAAACAATTATAAGTATTCATACAAAATGCTATCTATCATACTTTTATCTTCATTTGGTATTGCCAATTTGTTTTTAGGCTTTTTACGCCAACGCAGTACAGTTTTGTGGGCATCTATTCTTTTTCTTGCTATCACTTTGGTAGTGAATTGGTTTGATGTTGGCAATAACTTGTTTGCCTTTCCTACCAGCATAACAAATGATATGATGAGAACGGATAAAATTAGTTTTCCTTTCTCGTGTATTATTTTGTTTACTGCTTTGTTGGTATTGCCGCTTTCCGAGCATTATATCAAAGATAAAGAGGCACAAGCGGCAGAATATTATGCTATTATGTTGTTTTCTTTGGTGGGTGCATTGATGATGGTTAGCTACAACAACTTGCTGATGCTGTTTATAGGCGTAGAAATTCTTTCGATTGCTATGTATGTACTTGCAGGAAGCGACAAACGCAACCAAAAATCAAACGAAGCCGCGCTAAAATATTTTCTCATGGGCGCATTTGCTACAGGTATTTTGTTGTTTGGTATGGCACTTACCTACGGCGCGGCTGGTAGTTTTACCTTGCCTGCTATCCAAGCATTTGTAGTAAATCAACCGCCACAAACAGTGCCTTATATGCTGTATTTGGGCTTATCGATGATGATAATAGGCATTTTGTTCAAAATATCGGCTGCACCTTTTCACTTTTGGACTCCCGATGTATATGAAGGCTCGCCGTCTTTATTTACGGCTTTTATGTCCACGATTGTTAAAACGGCTGGTTTTGCAGCGTTGTTCCGTTTATTGGGGACAGGCTTTGCCACTCAATCCGTGTATAGTTTTTGGCTTGTGGGACTTGTTTCGGTTACTATTTTGACATTGGCGGTAGGCAATATCACAGCGGTTTATCAAAATAGTTTCAAACGCATGCTTGCCTATTCTGGTATTTCGCATGCTGGGTATTTGCTTTTGGCAGTCGTTGCCTTGCACCCTACATCTATTCGCGCCATTTTATTTTATTCGCTTGCCTACTCTATAGCTACTGTGGCGGCATTTGGTGGATTGATGGCAGTCGCAGGCAATAAGCGCAAAGAAGACTACGCTTATTTCAATGGTTTGGGCAAGACAAATCCTTTCTTGGCACTTTCTATCACAATCTCCATGTTGTCTTTGGCAGGTATTCCGCTTACGGCGGGCTTTTTTGGTAAGTTGTTTGTGTTTATGAGTGTATTTGAACGCGGTCTGTACTTCCTACTTGTGATAGCCGTTTTGATGTCCACTGTAGGTATTTATTATTACTTTCGTGTGATAATAGCCATGTATATGAAAGAGGGCAATGGCGAACCTGTAGAAGTGAGCGGAGGCACTATAGCTACGCTGTTGGTTTGCAATGTATTGACTATTCTGTTGGGCATAATGCCTGACGTATGGTTGAGTTTGTTTTAGTTTGATAACAATATTGGTGCTCCGACAATTTTAGTGGAGCAGGGTATAAACCACATAGAAAGATATGGCACACAGTGTTTCGGGCTATGTTCTTTATGTTTCTATGTGGTTCAATACAAAATTTGTCGGAGTACCACAATATTTTTAATTTGTCGTTGATATACTTCTTGCGAAAGTCCTTTCTCCTCTCTAAATTGGAGGGAGGGCAAGGTCTTAAGAAAAGGTTTTTGAAATGTACTCCTTGAAACAGTGTGCGTAAAATTGATTTTAAACTATATTTGCCATATTATTTAATCGTATTGGTATGCTGTTTCCTGAAATTTTAGATAAAACACTCCTTAAACTCCCTGACGGCAGTGAAATGCCCAACGCGGAAGTTTGGTATTATCCTGCTTTTTTTACTAAAGAAGAAAGTGATGCCTTTTTTGAGGATTTGCTTGCTTGTACGGCTTGGAGTCACGACGATATTACTATGTTTGGAAAAACAATGAAAGTACCTCGCCTACAGGCTTGGTATGGCGATACTGACAAATCGTATCGTTATTCGGGAATGTTGCTCGAACCGCATGCTTGGACAAATACGCTCTTGGCTATCAAAAAACGAATAGAAGACTTGACACAAACAACCTACACGAGTGTCCTGCTCAATCAATACAGACATGGGCAGGACAGTGTCGGCTGGCATGCTGACGATGAGCATACACTCGGAGTGAATGCAACCATCGCATCTGTTTCATTTGGAGCAACCCGTAAGTTTCGCTTTCGTTGCAAAGAAAATCACGCGCTCAAAGCAACAGCCATGCTCACACATGGAAGTTTGGTAATGATGCAAACCGCCACACAGCACTATTGGCATCATGAAATTCCCAAAACCAGCCACAAAGTAGGCATCAGATTGAACCTTACTTTCAGAAAAATTATTGAGCCGCAAAAATAAAAGTTGGTGTTGAAAAGGGCAACTTGCCTGCACTTTTCCAAACGCTGATTTTGGCTACTTATGTGCAGGATAAACGCGGTTATTCTACCAGCGGCAGTTCTATAAAGAATATGCTTCCTGTGTCTTCTTCTGTTTCGAACCATATACGTCCGCCTGCATGCTCTATGCCTCGCTTTGAGAGGGCTAATCCAATGCCTGAGCCGCTGGATTTGGTAGTAAAGTTGGGTGTGAATAACTTTTCTTGTATATCTTCGGGAATCCCTGAGCCATTGTCTTGGATACTGATTTGAGCCAATCCTTCAGTATTTTTTTGCAAAGATACTTCTATACGGGCGATGCGGTCTTCGGGCGTTGCTTCGAGTGCATTTTTGATGAGATTGATGAATACGCGCCCTATCAATTTGCGGTCGCCCCGTATATAGCAAGGCGTTGTAGGCACATTGAACATCATTTCGCCTTCTGTGTCTTCGTATAGCAGTTCTGTTTCATGCATGAGTTCGGCTATATCAAAACGCTCGGCTACTGGGATGGGCATTTGGGCATAAGTGGAGAATGAAGTAGCAATGTCGTTCAAGACCTCTATTTTTTCCAACAGGGTTTCTATGTATCGGCTAAACATCATTTGCATGTCTTCGCCTAAGCCTTCGAGTCGTCTTTGCATCATTTGGATGCCGAGCTTCATGGGCATGAGCGGGTTTTTTATTTCGTGAGCGACTTGTTGTGCCATTTCGCGCCAAGCACTTTCGCGTTGGGCGGCTATGAGTTCTTTCCTGCTGTCGTCGAGGCTTTTGAGCATTTTGTTGTATTCTTGTACAAACAGCCCTATTTCGTCTTTAGTTTTCCATTCAAGAGGTTGATTTTGAAGGGGTTGGTTGTAGTCGGTGTAGGATGTGCGCCTTACCTGCTGCGTGATGAGGCGGAGTGGAAGTGTGAGCAACCTTGCGGCAAAGAAGGAAATAATGACCAGTACGATAAATGCGCTCGAAAAGATATTGACCATCAAGGCGAGCAGTTCCATTTGTTTTTTGTTGATTTCGTATTGCGCTTCAAAAAAAGGTATGCCCACGATGCCGAGTAACTGCCGTTTATCTTGTTCATAGTTGCGGAGGGGCAGGTAAGTTGAGCTAAATTCGAGCTTGCCTACGTGTTCGGGCAGGACTGCATAACGGTTTTTGCGCTTGCCTACCAACTCAATAGCTTGTGGATTGATGTAAGAAGATAACAAATTGGCTTTTTCAAAAATAGCGGGTTGGCTACTGGCGAGCAGTTTTCCTTGTCCATCAAAAAG
>Ga0163144_10023998_pt1 | contig 11992 bp, 10 predicted proteins | sample OliLak19BULKMAT1_FD_123175 | JGI IMG/M metagenome (GOLD analysis project Ga0163144, IMG submission 123175) | Freshwater microbial mat bacterial communities from Lake Vanda, McMurdo Dry Valleys, Antarctica - Oligotrophic Lake LV.19.BULKMAT1 | ecosystem: Environmental > Aquatic > Freshwater >...
CAGCAGAACTCGCTCCGCGACGCGATGGTGGCGGGAGTGACGCTCCACATCTTTCACGACCACTGCGAGCGGGTGCGAATGGCGAACATTGCTCAGATCGTTAACGTGCTGCAGGCGATGATCCTCACCGAGGGGGACAAGATGCTCCTCACGCCGACGTATCACGTCTTCGAGATGTACAAGGTGCATCAAGACGCGACGCGGTTGCCGCTGGAATTGAAGTCGCCCGAATACCAGCACGGGAAGGATGCGATCCCGGCGGTGAGCGCTTCGGCCTCGCGCGACAAGGCGGGCAAGGTTCACGTGTCGCTGGTGAATGTTCATCCGACCGACGCCGTGACGGTGACATGCGAGCTGGCCGGCGTTGCCGCGAAGGACGTGACTGGCCGGGTGCTGACCGGGGACAAGCTCGACGCCCACAACACGTTCGATGATCCCGATGCGGTCGCGCCGAAAGCGTTCGCCGGGGCGAAGCTGGCGGACGGCAAACTGACGGTCGCGTTGCCGGCGCGGTCGGTCGTCGTGTTGGAACTGGCGGAGTGAATTCTGTCGCCGGCGGCATTCTGTCGCGAAACACGTTTTTGGCGACAGAAGTCATAAACTGCCGAGAAAACGCGAGTCCACCGAGATCATCGAGATCACCGTCTCCACCTTTGCGACAGCAAGGTGATCTCGAGCGGCAGCGGGTAGCCTCGGTTGCCGCGATAGCGGCTACCGAGGCGGCGTAGCCGCAGGAGGCGACTCTCGCGCTCTGCTCCGGAGTCTCGGTGAACTTGCCTCTTGCGGCTACGCCGCCCTGGTAAGCGAGTACGCCAACCAGGGCTACCCGACGGTCGTTCTGTCGCCTCATGCGTTTTTGGCGACAGTAATCAAAAGTGCCGAGAAATTGCTAGTCGGCCATGTGGGCCATGTCGGCCAACCGTTTTCCTTGGCCACCTTGGCCACCTTGGGCGCTGTGACGTGATTTCGATGGCGTTGAGCGCGCATCGCTTCCGTACCGCCGGCGATCTGGCGACCGGGCAGGGAATGGCAACGTTGGATTGTCAAAGAGCGAGGTGTATTCAATTGTACAGTATCAGGGTGCGTGGCCAATTTCAAGATGCCGGTCTGATTTTCTGAGCGAAACCGCAGGCGGCCAAGAATTGGGGCTTGCGTTGGCTGTCGAGCGAACTGACGATGCGTTGAGACAGGCGTCATAAAATTCGCTGTGCTATTTTTCTCATTCCGACGAGAACAGGATGTGGGACCGACTTCGTCAGATTGTCGAAGAAAACGATACGCCGGCCGGAAGGGCGTTCGACCTTTCGATCCAAGCCTTAATCGTTCTGTCGCTAGTAACCTTCTCGATCGAGACGTTGCCCGATCTTTCGCTGCGGACGCAGAAGTGGCTCTATGCAGTCGAAGTGGCGACAGTTTTGGCGTTTACCCTCGAATACTTGTTGAGGCTGGTGCTCGCGGAACGAAAGTTGAAGTTTGCGTTTAGCTTCTTCGGCGTCATCGATCTGCTTGCGATTCTGCCATTCTTTGCCGCGACAGGGCTCGATCTCCGTTCGATACGGGCGTTTCGATTCTTGCGACTCTTTCGAGCGTTCAAAATTGTTCGCTACAGCAAGGCCATTCGGCGGTTTCATCGAGCGTTTATCATCGCGCGGGAAGAACTCGTCCTGTTCGTGATCATCACGCTGATGCTTCTCTATTTCTCGGCTGTCGGCATCTATTACTTCGAGCACGAAGCGCAGCCCAAGCAGTTTGCGTCGGTGTTTCACAGCCTGTGGTGGTCGGTAGCGACGCTCACAACGGTCGGCTACGGCGATATCTATCCGGTGACCGTCGGCGGCAAGATATTTACGTTTGCGGTGTTGTTAGTTGGACTGGGCATCGTGTCGGTGCCGGCGGGATTGGTGGCCTCAGCGCTTTCGAAGGCTCGGGCGATGGAGGATGCGGGCGAAGAGGCTTACGGGTCGCGAGATCGTTAATTTTTTGTCGTTACTCGTGTTTGCAGCTATACTCCTTCTCCGTTGTGCGTTTTTTTCGGGGCGCCAACGACGCATAGTCTTCTTTTCGCAAAGGGGTTCGCCATGACTCTTGGATTCGTGCCGGGGAAGAAGAAAGGGCAGCACTACGAACTCGCGATGTTCGCTCTCAATAAGGCGAAGAAAGTCAACCTTTTGCTCAAGGGGCAGACCGAGAAGCACTTTGAATTTACGATCGTCTCCCACCTACAGTCATCGCCCCGAATGAGAAAGAATCTGATCACGCAGATCGGCGTCGATGAAGTAGAGAAGATGACAAAGGCGAGTCTGTTCGGATTTAGCCATTGGCCCGATGTTTCGATCGGTAACAGCGGGACGGCCATCGAAATCAAAGTGGTGCAGGGTGGTCCGGGAATGCGTGACATCCTGGGGCAGGCGATCGCCTATCGAATGCATTACCGGTTCGTGATCTTGGTGGTGATTGACCAGACGCCCGAATGCAAGATCGTCGAGCTATGCCAAGACAAGACGAGCCAGGAATATCGGTTGTTGTCGGGGTTGGCGGATGAACTCAACATCTTCTCGATCGTGGGGCCGCTCGGGCAATCGAAGAATGTGGTGTTCTCGGGGCGACGGCGGGTGTCTCGCGAGCCGGGGCCTGCGGCGGCGAAGAATGAACGCGTGCCGAAACCGTCGCCTGATGCGAAGGATGGTTCAACGCCTTCAGCGTTGTGATTCAAAACGGGTGGGGTTACCCAGGGTAGATTGCGTTCGCAATCAACCCCGGGCTGGATGATGGAACCCCGTTGGGGTTCGGTTGAAGGCTGAGGTTGTTGCGCTGGGGACAACGCCGAAGGTTTGTGAGTTCGGAAAATCGGGGAGAACCCGAGCGTACGCACTCAAGTCGAACGTTGAGCGCGCATGCTCAAATAAGATTCTCGAATCTAAATCGAACGCTGAAGGCGTTCAATCTTTCAGCCCAGGGTTGATCGCGAATGCGATCTACCCTGGGAAAACGGCCGTTACCCCAAACCACAACCCTGAAAGGGTTGCATCAATCCCAGACGTAGCGTTCATCGAATTTAACGTCATAACGCGCGAGCAACGTACGGAATTCATCCTGGAATGAAATCTGGCGGTGATGTTCTTCTTGATTCGCGATGTAGTTGCGGACCGTGGCGATTTGCGAGGCGCCGATGGAGAAGACGCCGTAGCCGTTTTGCCAGGCGAAGTCGGCCAGCGTTGGGTCGACGGTTTTGAGCCAGACGGAGGAACCTCGTTTCGCTTCTTTGATGACGGCGGCCGCGTCGCGCGTGCGGGCGAGGGTGGAGAGCATGTGGACGTGGTCGGCGACGCCGCCGACGATGAGCGGTTGGCAATCGAGTCGGGCGAGGATGCCGCCGAGATAGGCGTGGAGTTCAGTGCGGAGATCGGGGTCGTTCAAAGAAGGGCGACGCTCCTTCGTGGAGAAGACAGTGTGGACGAGAATTTTGGATAAGGATTGCGACATATGGCCATGATGGCTGTGGCTATTGGCAAATGCAAGTTGGCGGCGGGGCGAAAGAGCGGCGTTCGTTGCGCGCGAGGCGGATTCAATCGTGGCGAATCGAATGATTCAACCCTTACAGGGTTGTGGTTTATAACACGGGAGTTACCCAGGGTAGATTGCGTTGCAATCAACCCTGGGCTGAAAGATTTAACCCCTACAGGGTTGTGAACTCGGGGCGGTTGGGGTTTTCCAGGGTAGATCGCCGGGGCGATCAATCCTGGGCTGGATGATAAAACCCCGGTGGGTTCGGGTGACGGAGGCGGGCGAATTGAAGGAACGCTGAAGGGGTTCAATCTTTGAGCCTAGGGTTGATCGCGCAGCGATCTACCCTAGGTCAGCGGTTGCCATACGAAATCACAACCCTGTAAAGGTTGCATCAACGCCCGTTGCAATGGTGATTCAACCCCTTTAGGGTTGTGATTCAAAACGGGTGGATTACCCAGGGTAGATTGCGTTCGCAATCAACCCCGGGCTGGAAGATTTAACCCCGTTGGGGTTCTGCGTGGGGCAAATCTTAATTTGCACCACAGCAGCGCGCTGCAGGCGAGCAGGGCGAGAGAGCTTGGCTCGGGGACGTTTTGCACGGCCGACTCGGCGGACGCCGCTGGCTGGCTCGTTCCGAAACGGCGTTGCCAAGTGAGGAAATCGCTGCCGGTGTAGTTGGCGCCGGCGTATTGGTTCCAGACGGCCAGGTCCCCGGCGTTGACGACGTCGTCGAGATTGAAGTCGCCCGCGAGGTTCGCCCGGCCCGCGATGCGCGTCGGGGGGCCGACGTCGATGTGGAGGTGGTCTTGGTGGCCGCCGCTCGTGTCGTAGTACAAGGGGACGCTCGGTCGGGCGGCGCGGATGCCGTCGTAGATGTCCTGATTCGACGTGATGAAGCGAATGACGCGACCGCTGGCGGCGGCGTCGATGAACGCGACGGCGTGTTTGACGACGTTGGCCTCGTCGGTGCTGGTGACGCCGTTGCCCCAGTTGTGGGTCGAACTGTTTGTGGCCAAATCGATGTCGGTGCCGACGCGATGCGTCGAGTGAATGGCGGAGGAGCCGTAGCCGTCGGCGGTCGACAGGGCGGTGACGCGCTGGGTGATGCCGGTGGCGGCTTTCGCCAGGATCGAGCCTTTGGCGATGAGGTCGAGGGTCCAGCTCGTGGCGAAGCGCTCCGACACGGCCGAGACGGTATACGCCGAGGTCGGCGTGATCTCTTGGAAGATCGGCGCGTTCTGGGCGTTAAGCCAGCCGGCCGTGGTGGGGCCGATGATGCCGTCGGTGTTGGCTTGGGTCGTGTTGATGCCGCCGATGAACGCGCCTTGGAATGTTCGCAGGGCGGTATCGGTGCCGGGTCCGTAATTGCCGTTCACGGCGACCGGCGCGCCTCCCTCGCTGATGAAGCCGAGATAGCGGAGGCGCTGCTGTTGTTGCGCGACGTAGAGGGGATTGTTCGCGGCGCGGCCTAACGCCTCGGAGCTTTGGCCCACTGAGCCGAGCCCGCTGCCCGTGTAGCCGGGTTGCACGGTGACGCTGAAGGTCTTCGACTCGCCGTTGACGAGGAGGCTGCCGGACAGCGTCCCTTGGAAGCCGCGGGCGTTGCCGTTCGCGTCGCCAAGTCTGCTGGTGTTGCGTGACGGATCGGTGAAGACCCAGAAGCGGCCGGAGCTTTCGAACGATTGGTTGGCGAGCAGGTCGCTGGTGAGGATTGTGTGGCCGGTGAACCCCGCGAGGTTGAGGTTCGAGAAGGCGGAGCCGGCGGAGATGCCGGGGAGCGAGGCGAGGTTGATTTCGATGGCGTCGCCGCTGCGGCCGAAGAAGCCGAAGTCGGCGGCGTGGGCCACGGGCGCGGTGAGCGCGGCGACGATGGCGTAGAGGCGGAACATGGCGGGTCTAGTCGGTGGGAGTGGACAGGATCATTGTAACAGGCGTGAACTCGGTTTGCCGTGCGCGAAGCGGGCGCATGGCGAAGCCACCAGTTTGAAGAACCGGAGGCTTAAGGGGGGCGGTCGTTGCGGATAATTGTTGATTGTTTACGAATTTTTCTGTGGGGGTGGAACGAGAGTAACAGCGTTTCTCAGTCGGCAGCTTGAGCCGTCGTACGGTCTCAAATCGTATGGAAGCGCGACGCAGATCGATCCGCTAGGCAGGGTATTTTTATTGACCTGCGGGAGCCGATCTGAGATAAATGAGAGGTCCGGGCGGCTCGATCAGGATTGGTGCGCCCCCCCCCCCGTCTTTTCTTCAATTCAAAGACTGCATTCGCAGTGGAGCCAGCTATGAGCGGCCGTCGATCTGGCAACGCCCGCCAGTGCGCAGGATTTACGCTGGCGGCATTGTTGCTACCGATCGCCGGTTGCGGGCACGCGCCGAGTCGCGTCAGCGCACCCTCTTGGGATCCGCCGGAGCTGGCCGAGCAGATTGTGACTGAGTTGGACAAAAACGGCGATGCTTCCGTTGACGCCGAGGAATTGCAGGGGGCGCCTGGTTTGGCGTCGGGAGCTCGTTTCATTGATGGTGATAAGGATGGTCGGCTGACCGCGACGGAGCTGGAGGCGCGCTTCGATCGGTACAGGAGCTCGCGCCTTGGGCTGCGCTCGCCTTCGTTTCGCTTAAGCTACAAAGGTCGACCTGTGGCAGATTCGGAAGTGCAGTTCATTCCCGAATCGTTTCTTGACGGAATTGTCGAACCCGCGCGGGGCGTCACAGACGACCAAGGCGTCGTTGCTCCGCAGATCGAGGGTCAGGACGTGCCGGGCATGCGGATTGGATACTATCGGGTCCAGGTGACGTCGACAAAGCTCAGCATCCCGAAAAAGTATCAGGATAGTTCGACGACGCTCGGCGCAGACGTCTCGCTTGCCGAGGACGCTTCCTCTTACGGCGTCATTGAACTAAAGTTGACCGATTAGCGAATGGAAACTATAATGAAGACTAATAAACCTGGTTTTACGCTGGTGGAACTTCTGGTCGTGATCGCCATTATCGGCGTGCTAGTGGCGCTTCTCTTGCCCGCCGTGCAAGCAGCGCGGGAAGCGGCGCGGCAGAAGCAATGCACGAATAATCTTAAGCAAATGGGGCTGGGGTTTCTGAACCATGAGTCGACCCAAGAGTCGCTTCCATCGAGCGGCTGGGGTTGGCGCTGGCAGCCCGACCCCGACCGGGGCTACGGAGAAAGTCAGCCCGGCGGCTGGGCGTATAATATTTTGTCGTTCATGGAGCTGCAGAATCTCCGCAACATCGGCAAAGGAGCGAATCCTACGGGAGCGGCAGCTACGTCGCGCGCTGACTTGCTACCACTGGTCAACACGCCAGTCCCCGTATTCTATTGCCCCAGCCGCAGTCGCGCCGTCGCTTACCCTCTCGTGCGTAACGGCAATTTGGGCAACAATCTGACCGCTTGCACGGTTCCGAATTGCGTCGTCGCGCGCGCCGACTATGCAGCTAACAGCGGGAACATCAATCCTGGCGGCAGCGGAGAGGAAGACGGGCCTGGCAGCTATGCTGCCGCGGCAAATTTCGATTACTTCTATGACAATTCGGGTACTAAGCGAAATCCCCTAAGCGGCATCTCCTACCAGCGGAGCGAAGTTCGACTGGCCCAAATCACGGATGGCACGAGCAATACGGCCATGGTCGGCGAACGTTATATTAATATCGACTACTATTTCAATGGCGAAGATCCGGCGGACGACCAGAACACCTATGTTGCCCATGACCGAGATATGAATCGCTATACCGCCATCTCGCCAGCTGCTGCAGCGGGATCGGATGTCGCACGCATCCCGGTAATAGCGGCTCAAATACGTCCGCCCTTGGCTGATCGACCGGGCTTCGAGAGTGACGGCCGATCGTTCGGGGGGCCTCACGCCGCCGGCATCAATATGGTTTTTTGCGACGGTTCAGTACAATTTATTTCGTTCAGCGTCGACACCGAAGCATGGCGGCTCCTAGGAGGCCGTAGCGATGAAATGGTCTCTCCGGGGCTATGATCCGCGTCGCGTTTAGTTAGCGATCCACGCCCAAGCTCGGCTGCGCCTGCTGCAGCTTGGCCAGCGCGTCGGCCGAGTATTCGCTCCCCTCCAGGCTGAGCCGATTCAAGCTTGCGCTTCCCGCGAGCCGCGGCAAGGCGTCGTCGGCCAGCTTCACGTTGCGAAGCACCAGCCATTCGAGCTGCGGCAACGCGAGGATCGGTTCGAAGTTGCCAGTCAGTTTCGTTGATGAGAGGTCGATAACGCGTAGAGACTTCATGCTGGCCAGCGCCGCGGTTCCCGCGTCGGTCAGCGGCGTCGCCGAGAGAAACAACGACTGCAGATTCGCCAGCGGACGAAGTTGCGCCACGCCAGCGTCGCCGATCGCAGTCTCGTTGAGCGTCAGCGTCGTCAGCGAACCTAACTGAGCGACGGCGGCCATCTGCTCGTCCTTGATCGCCGACCGGCTGGCATCGAGCGACGTGATCTCCGACAGCGCCGGCAACAGGGCGACCGTCTCGGCGAGCGCCTGGGGGGTTAGAACGGTCGAAAGATTCACAGACGCCACATGCCCGCTGCCGCCGTCTCGCACGACCAGCGCCCCGAGTTTTTCCAGAGCCTGTGCGGCCTTGTTCTCGGCAGCTAGACGGCGGTTGGCGGTCCAACCCCACGCCGCCGTCAAGATCACCGCGGCAAGAACTCCCAGCAGCAGACCTCGCCGCGACGAACTCGCGCGTCTGGGGAGTTGGTCATTGACGGATTGGGCCGCGGAGTCGTCAGGCGCCATCGTTCACAAGCCTCTCAAAAAATCGGGCAAAGCAAGCCAGCGGAAACAGCGAGCGTTATCCTAGCAAAAATCCCCTTCGACGCTACGTTATCGCCCGCAAACTCCGTCTCTTAATCTTCGAGGAATGACCGCCAATGACGGCAATCCGCCCATGCGATTAGCGGCAGATTTCCGCGATATATTGATGAACGATTGCAACGGAACGCGTCGAGTAGAGACGGGAACCAATCACTGCCCGACGATAGCAGCGCCGCATGCTGCAATACGTCGTCAGAGCTGTGGCGAATAGACTACGCGGAGCAAGGCGTTTTTATTGACCTGCGGGAGCCGATCTGAGATAAATGAGGGGTCAGGGCGGCTCGATCAGGATTGGTGCGCCCCCATCTCTTCAATTCAAAGACTGTATTCGCAGTGGAGCCAGCTATGAGCGGCCGTCGATCTGGCAACTTCCGCCGGTGCGCGGGATTCACCTTGGTGGAACTGTTGGTGGTGATCGCCATCATCGGCGTGCTGGTGGCGCTCTTGCTGCCGGCGGTGCAAGCCGCGCGGGAAGCGGCGCGGCGACAGCAGTGTCAGAGTAATCTGCGGCAGTTGAGCCTGGGGCTAATGAACTACGAATCAGCGCGAGGAGCGTATCCCGCGGCGTTTGAGTTTCCGAAGACCGCCAATCCGAATTCGCTTCCGCCCGCGTTTATGGGTCCGAACTGGGCGATTCGGCTGCTGCCGTATGTGGAGCAGGCGTCGGTTTATGGTCAGATCGATCAGTCGGTAGTGGCGGGCGGCGTTTGGCCTGGCAAGGCGCCTCCTTCGATCGCACATGCCAACAATGAGCGGGTTCGTACAGCGATTCTCGCGGTCTTCCGCTGCCCGAGCGACACGAATTTCAACGATACGATGATGGAGATCGGAACCGGCGCCGCGGCAACGAAGTGGGCGCGGGGCAATTACGCGGCGAATGCCGGCAATGGGCCGATCACTAGCGGAGGCGGCGATGCCATCTCGGGGCCCGAATCCCTCGGGTGGCTGGATGGTCGCCGCCGGGGGGTGATGGGCCCCAACGTCGCCGCGAAGATGAAGGGGATCACCGACGGGACGTCGAACACGCTGATGTTGGGCGAGGTTCGCGCAGGCGTCATTCCGGCTGATCGCCGCGGTACGTGGGCGCTGGGGCAGGCGGGCGCGAGCGTGTTGGCTTGGTTCGGCCAAACGGGCGACGACAACGGCCCGAACGTCTGCAGCCCATGGTCCGATGATACATATGGCGGCGCCCTGACGACGGCCGACAAGGATCTTATGACCCGCGAGTGCATGTCTGACCAATTTGACTCCAACGACCAGAAACAGGCGACTGTGCGGAGCACGCATCCGGGGGGCGTCAACATCGGTTTAGCGGATGGGAGCGCGCACTTTATTTCCAACGAAGTCGACATCGGCGGGCTTGGGCAGTCAGTCTCCAGCGCTAATTGGAATATGAGCGTGTGGGACACGTTTATCGCCTCGGCCGACGACCAGACGATCGGCAAGATGCCCATTCAGTAGAGACGCGACGCGACGGCATTTGCGTCAGGATCACCGCTCGAAGGATGTTTCATGGCTCGTTGGTTGTTGAGCATTGCGGCGGCGTTGATGGCGGGGTGCGGCGGCAGCGATGGGGCGATGCAAATCACCGGAGTAGTGACCGACGCCGGCGGTACGCCGATCCCCTGCGAAGGCGGGATGGTTCTCTTTCAGCCGGCGACAACGGGAGAGAGCGGTTCCGGAAAACATGCGACTGGCGAAGTGAAGCCGGACGGAACGTTCACGATGATGACGCGAATCCCCGGCGACGGCATGCAGCCGGGGCAGTACAAAGTCGTGCTGCAACTCTGGAAAAACTACGACAAGCAGCAACTCGCCGTTCCGAAAAAGTATGGCGACGCCACGACCACGCCGCTGGAGGCGACGGTCGATGGGGACCATACTCATTTTGAGTTCAAGGTCGAGCCGTAGTAGGCGTAACGGGCGACGCCGGCATCGCGATGACGCCGTGCGGGCCTGCGCGTTGGAGCCAGAGGTCGACGGGAGATGATCCAACCCCTTCAGGGTTGTGATTCAATGCGCGTGGGGTTACCCAGGGTAGCTTGCTGCGCAATCAACCCTGGGCTGGAAGATTGAACCCCGTTGGGGTTCGGATGACGCTGAAGGTATCGCGTTCCAGCACACGCCGATTGGGCGGGAACTCAAGGGAACGCTGAAGGCGTTCAATCTTTGAGCCTATGGTTGATCGCCAGGCGATCTACCATAGGTCAGCGGTCGCCATCACATATCACAACCTGTAGGGGTTGCATCAATGCCTGTGCCGCGTGACGATGAGGCATAACGCCGCGCAGGAAACGATGACGAGTGCAGCTGGTTCCGGGACGCTGGTGGCGCTGGCAAATAATGACATGGCGTTGGCCGCGGGCGACGTGAAACCGCGTTGCCATGCTAAAAAATCGGCGCCGTCCGATTGGCCGTCGTTGTTGGCGTCGCCTGGCGGCGTCATGCCGTAGGCGGCTTGCCAGATCGCGAGGTCGGCGTCGTCGACGGCGCCGTTGAAATCGAAGTCGGCGGCGGGGACGGCGCTCAGGATCTCGGCGTGCATCATCGACGAGAGGACTTCGACGTTGGCGAAGTGGCTCAGATCGGTGGCGAACGTGAAGACGAGGTCGTTCTGCTGATCGATCCAGCTGTGGAAGCCGCGGGCGCCGGCGGCGAGGGCTTCGACGGGCGGGCCGGCCTGGACGAGTTGGTTGACCCAGACGCCGACGCCGTAGTAGTTGTTGTCGGCGGGGGAGTTGGCGATCGGCTGGCCGTCGTTGGTTTGACGCGTGAACATTTCGTTCACCGCGGCGGACGAGAGGAGGCCCGTGCCGGTGACGCGGTCGACGCCGTCGTTCGCGAGCATGTCCATGAAGCGGCTGTAGTCGGCGGCGGTCGACTCGATGCCGCCGGCGATGCGCGGGTTCGTGTCGCTCGCGAGGACGAACTTCGTGTTCGTCATGCCGAGGGGCGTGGTGAGGCGCTCGGCGAAGAGGTCGACGTAGTTCTCGCCAGTGGCGACTTCGGCGGCGGCGCCGGCGACTTGCATCGAAAGACCGCCGTAGGAAAACGTGCTGCCGGGCGTCGTGGCGAGCGGCGTTTGTTTGATGATCGCGGCGGCCTGGCGCAGCGTGATGTTCTTTTGGTAGAGGACGAGCGCCTGTTCGTCGCCGGCGATGCCGGAGGTGTGGGAGAAGGCTTGGCGGATCGTGACGTCGCGAAAGCCGGGGACGTTGTACTCCGGAAGGAAGTCGGCGAGATGGCTGTCGAGCGAGAAGCCGGCGTTGGCGGAGTCGGCGACCGACATCATCAGGGCGCCGCTGAGGGTCTTCGTGCTGCTATCAACGTTGGCGGGGCGGTTGAGCGACCAGGCGCCGAAGACCTGGTGGTAGATGGGGACGCCATGCTTGAGGAGGCGGATTTCGAAGCCGGGGACGGGCGTGCCGACGTTTTGGCCGGCGAGGGCGCCGTTAGCGAGGGCGGTGAGGCGGGTGAAGTCGTAGGCGGCTCGGGCGGGAGTGGTGGAGGCGAGCGTCGCAGTAATGACGAGCCAACCGATGAGGCGGAATGACGAATGGGGGAGAATCATAAGGGCTGCGGCGAGGTGAATCAGGGGACGGTAACGTTCAAAGACTAACCGCCAAGGACGCCAAGAGCGCCAAGG
>Ga0163144_10023999_pt1 | contig 11992 bp, 10 predicted proteins | sample OliLak19BULKMAT1_FD_123175 | JGI IMG/M metagenome (GOLD analysis project Ga0163144, IMG submission 123175) | Freshwater microbial mat bacterial communities from Lake Vanda, McMurdo Dry Valleys, Antarctica - Oligotrophic Lake LV.19.BULKMAT1 | ecosystem: Environmental > Aquatic > Freshwater >...
GCAACTTTTTTGATCGGTTTTTTTGGAGCTGCCTTTTTAACCACTTTTTTAGGAGCAACTTTTTTTACTACTTTTTTAGGAGCCACTTTTTTTACGATTTTTTTAGGAGCTGGCTTTTTTGAAACCGGTTTTTTAGCAGCTGCTTTTTTCACAGGTTTAGCCAGAGCCTTCTTCACCGCTTTGGTAGCAACTTTTTTCGCCGGTTTAGATGCAGTTTTTTTCGCCGGTTTAGCCGTCGGTTTTTTCGCTGTCTTCGCTGATGTCTTCTTAGCTTTTGCCATAATGCAGTGAAATTAATGTATTGAAAATTCAAAGTAAAGTAATTCAGCCTAAACTAGGGACAGCCAAAAATGGATAAAAGTGATTTAAGTAATAATTAATGTAAAATTATATATTTGCAGTGAAAAACACTGAATATGGATGCCATCGATATTAAAATCCTTGACTTTTTACAAACTGATGCCACTTTAACAGCTAAAGAACTGGCATCCAAACTTTCACTTTCACCAACTCCGGTTTACGATCGCATCCGCAAGCTCGAGAAAAAAGGAATTATTAAGCAATATGTCGCTATACTTGATGCTGAATTATTGAACAAAAGCCTAATCGTATTCCTAAACCTTACGATTAAAGAACATCAAATGGAAGCTCGTAACAAACTTCTAAAAAAACTGACTGACCTTAAAGACGTTACGGAACTCTACCACACTTCCGGAACGTACGATTTTCTTGCTAAGGTCCGATTCTCAAATATTAAGGAATACAAGGATTTTTTGATCAATCATGTAGCGTCAATTGAGAATATCTCGGACATTGAAAGCCAAATTGTTTTGGAAGAGATCAAGCACAGTACAAAAGTTAATTTGACAAATGAGTTGAAGAAGTAGTGTTGAAGTACTTTTTAATGCGAGAAAAAAAATTGAATATTGATTTACGAACAAGGATTTCAGACTAACAATTTTAGAATTAAAAAATCAACCTTCAAAAATCACGCGTGCTTGTTCTGAAATCAAAAAAAGTTAAATTTTGGTTTTTTAAAACATTCACGCTATCTTTGCTCTAGTTCTTGTTATTATTAACTTATAAAGAAAGGTGGAGGGGCCGGCCCTGTGAAACCTTGGCAACCTACTCCAAAGCAAGGTGCCAATTCCTGGTAGCTATGCTGCCAATATAAGAAACCACATTTTTCCCCGGTCCCGCCTCTGATAGATTGTTATGGACGATATTAGAGAAATTTTGAAACATCGCATCCTTGTGCTTGATGGCGCAATGGGAACCATGATTCAGCGTTATACATTGACCGAAGAAGATTTTAGAATAGGTTGGTTCGAAAATCACGACAAACCCTTAAAAGGAAACAACGATTTGTTAAGTTTGACTCGGCCCGATATCATCAAACAAATTCACCGAGAATATTTAGAAGCAGGCGCTGACATCATTGAAACAAATACCTTTAGCGGAACAACTATTGCGCAAGCAGATTATGGTTTGCAAAAAGCAGCTTACGACATTAATTTTCACGGAGCCAAAATTGCGAAAGAAGTCTGTGATGAATTCACAAAAAAAGATCCTTCAAAACCTCGTTTTGTTGCTGGTTCTATCGGACCAACTAACGTAACGCTTTCACTTTCTCCTAATGTTAATGATCCCGGATACCGAAGTACAACTTTTGATAAAATGGTGGTCGCTTACGAAGAACAAATACAAGGATTAATTGACGGTGGCTGCGATATTTTATTAATTGAAACAATTTTTGATACGCTTAATGCAAAAGCTGCTTTGTTCGCCGTTGATAATGTTTTGGAAAAATTGGGAATAAGAATGCCAATTATGATTTCTGGAACAATTACCGATGCAAGTGGAAGAACATTGTCTGGTCAAACAACAGAGGCATTTTTAATTTCAATGCAACATGCTGATCTTTTAACTATCGGATTAAATTGTGCTTTAGGTGCAAGTGCATTGCGTCCTTATTTACAAGTATTAAAAAACAAAGCGCCATTTGCAGTAAGTGCTCACCCAAATGCAGGTCTTCCAAACGAGATGGGACAATATGATGAAACACCAGAAATGATGGCAGAGCAAATCAAAGATTTTTTAGATGAAGGTCTAGTGAATATTATTGGCGGTTGTTGCGGAACAACGCCGGCGCACATTAAAGCAATGGCGGATTTGGTGAAGACTTATCAATTGGTAGCGAAATAAAATAGCTTTATAAAAAGTTGATTTGTGGTATGAAAAATCTAACCACAAAGTTCACTGAGAATAATACACAAAGGACACAGAAAAAATAATAGTAAGAAAAAAGGAATGTCACATTTCGGAAAAATTTTAGGGGGTAGTTTAGGTTGGGCTTTTGGTGGTCCGCTTGGAGTGTTGGTTGGAATTGCCATAGGAAGTGTCATCGATTCCGGTTCAGGGAAGCAAGTGCGAATTGGTGTTAGTCAACAACAACGTCCAACTCAATCGGGAGATTTTGGAGCAGCATTAATTGCACTTTCTGCTGTTGTGATGAAAGCCGATGGAAAAGTTTTGAAATCAGAAATTCAATTTGTGCGATCTTTTTTTCAGACGCAATTTGGAACAGAACGCACAAATGAATACATCAAATTATTGCAAAATGTTTTGCAACAAGAAATTCCGGTTCGAGATGTATGTTTTCAGATTCGAACTAACATGGAACACCCGCTGCGGTTAGAGTTGCTGAGATATTTATTCGAAGTTTCAAAATCAGATGGCAATGTGGATAAGTCAGAAATTCATATTCTTCAGCAAATTTCTGACTACATGGGCATATCGTCAAAAGATTTTTTGTCGTTGAAAAACATGTATTACAAAGATGTCGATTCGGCGTACAAAATTTTAGAAATTAACATGAATGCAACAGACGAAGAAGTAAAAAAAGCATACCGAAAAATGGCAGTGAAATTTCATCCTGACAAATTAAGCAGCCTTGGTCCAGAATTTGAAAAAAGCGGAAAAGAAAAATTTCAAAAGGTGCAAGATGCCTACGAGAAAATAAAAAAAGAAAGAGGATTTAAATGACAAATTCCAAATAACAATTTCCAAATATCAATGAGACGCTGAAACGAGTTCAGCTTGACCTTAAATAAATAAACTTTTCAACTCTCAACTTTCAACTAAAAATGAGTCTTCATCCAGATTACAAAGGAAAATACAAACCAAAATGGTCCAACCTGCCTAACATGAAATTGAGCGGATTAGAACCATTGGAACTAACACCCGAAACAAATTTTGTGAATATCGGTGAGCGAACAAACGTTGCCGGATCCATTAAATTTTTGCGACACATCAAGGAAGGTGAGTTTGAACAAGCTCTCCAAATTGCACGCGATCAGGTTGAGGGTGGAGCGCAAATCATTGACGTGAACATGGATGATGGTTTGATCGATGGCAAAGAAGCAATGGTGAAATTTTTAAATCTCATCGCATCCGAACCCGATATTTCACGTGTGCCGATTATGATCGATTCTTCGAAATGGGAAATCATTGAAGCAGGTTTACAATGTGTGCAAGGAAAATGTGTTGTCAATTCCATCAGCTTAAAAGAAGGTGAAGAAAACTTTATTTATCAAGCAAAAAAAATCAGACAATACGGAGCTGCTGTAATAGTAATGGCTTTTGATGAAGATGGTCAAGCAGATTCGTACGAAAAAAGAATTGCAATGTGCGAACGTTCGTATCGTATATTGGTTGACAAAGTAAAATTTCCACCGCAGGATATTATTTTTGACCCGAATGTTTTTCCGGTTGCAACGGGCATGGATGAACATCGCAGAAATGCATTGGATTATTTTTTGGCAACAAGATGGATTCGTGAAAACCTGCCGGGTGCTCACGTAAGCGGTGGAATTTCAAACGTCTCTTTTTCGTTTAGAGGAAATAATGTTGTGCGTGAAGCCATGCATTCTGCTTTTCTTTATCACGGAATTAATGAAGGTCTTGACATGGGAATTGTCAATCCAACTATGTTGGAAGTGTACGATGAAATTCCAAAAGATTTATTGGAAAGAGTCGAAGATGTTTTGTTGGATAGAAGAGAAGATGCAACTGACAGATTGCTGTCTTTCGCAGAATCAGTGAGTGGCGGTGCAGCGAAGGAAAGAAAAGTAGATTTGGAATGGAGAAAAGAACCATTGCAGGATCGAATCACACACTCTTTAGTCAAAGGTATTACAGAATTTATTGATGTCGATATTGAAGAAGCTCGATTGGCTGTAGAGCAACCAATTCAAGTAATTGAAGGGCATTTGATGAACGGAATGAATGTGGTTGGAGATTTATTTGGCTCTGGAAAAATGTTCTTGCCGCAGGTTGTGAAATCGGCTCGCGTGATGAAAAAGGCAGTGGCAATTTTATTACCATATATCGAAGCGTCAAAAACAGAAACCAAAGCAAAAGGAAAAGTGTTGATGGCAACTGTAAAAGGCGATGTGCACGACATTGGAAAAAATATTGTGGGTGTTGTTTTAGGTTGTAATAATTATGAAATCATTGATTTGGGTGTGATGGTTCCGGCTGAAAAAATTCTTGCTGTTGCAAAAGAGCAGAATGTAGACATCATTGGATTGAGTGGATTGATCACACCGTCGTTGGATGAAATGGTGCACATCGCAAAAGAGATGGATCGAATTGGAATGACCATTCCGCTTTTAATTGGTGGAGCAACAACTTCAAAAGTGCACACAGCTGTAAAAATTGATCAGAATTATAAATCAGGTCAAACAGTTTATGTGTTGGATGCATCACGTTCTGTAACTGTTGTATCAAGTCTTTTAAGTGAAGAAAGAAATAAATTTATTAAAACTGTTCAACTAGATTACGACAAAGTCAGAGAAAATTATGCGAACAAAAAAGACTTCAAAAAGTATTTATCACTTGATGAAGCTCGCGCAAATAAATTTAAAATTGACTGGAAAAATAATCCGCCGGTAAAGCCAAAATTTGTTGGTACAAAAGAATTTATCAATTATAGTTTAGCAGAGTTGAGAGAGTACATTGATTGGACTCCGTTTTTCCATACCTGGGAATTGCGCGGAAAATATCCACGCATTTTAACGGACGAATTATTAGGAGTTGAAGCAACAAAATTATTCAACGACGCCAATACAATGTTGAACGATCTGATCAAAGAAAATTGGATTTACGCAAAAGGCGTAATTGGTATCTGGCCGGCAAATACCGTGAATGATGACGACATTGAAATTTATGCTGATGAGTCGAGAAAAAAAATTCTTCACACGCAGTATGGTATGCGTCAACAATTGAAAAAAACAGAAGCTGCATTTAATGAATGTGTCTCTGATTTTATTGCTCCAAAAGAAACAGGAATTGATGACTACATTGGAGGATTTGTTGTGACTGCAGGTTTGGACATCGACAAAAAAGTGAAAGAGTTTGAAGCCGATCACAACGATTACAATTCGATCATGTTAAAAGCATTAGCAGATCGTTTGGCGGAAGCTTTTGCCGAAAGAATGCACGAAAGAATTCGTCAAGAATTTTGGGGTTACGAAAAAATGCCGTTAACAATGGATGACTTAATTTCTGAAAAATATGTCGGTATTCGTCCAGCACCTGGGTATCCTGCAAACCCTGATCATACTGAAAAACCTGGACTGTTTAAAATTCTTGACGCAACAAATAAAATTGAAGTAGCGTTGACAGAATCAATGGCAATGATGCCGGCGTCATCTGTCAGCGGTTGGTATTTTGCGCATCCTGAATCGCATTATTTTGGTGTTGGAAAAATCAAAGAAGATCAACTTGAAAGTTTAGCGCAACGAAAAGGAATGAACATTGATGTGATGAGACGATGGTTGAGTTCTAATTTGGAAGATTAATTTGGATTTATGTCCCGATTACTATTGGAATATTACATACGATTATTTGTTACCGCGCCCTATCAGCGAAGTTCTAATTAATTTTGAATGATCCGTATTCCACATTGTAATAAACAGTATATTTAATTCAATTTAAATCACTTACTATGAAAAAATCAACCATTATTTTAGCCACTGCACTTCTGTTTTCTGTATTTAGTTTTGCAGGTTATGTTTTTACAAAAGAAGAAAATCCGTCGCAATCAAAATTTTCGAAATTGTCTGAATCAGATAAAGCAGAATTGATACAAAGCATTAATTCAGATTGCAGTTGGAACGGAATTAGTTTAAAAGGAAAAGTTCAGTTTGTAACTTCTTATCCTGACATTAAAATTCAATATGTTACATCTTATCCAGATATTAAAGTGCAATGGGTAACTTCTTATCCTGATGCTTGTGGAAAGTGGCAAGAGGTAAGTTCTTATCCTGATTTTAAAGTACAAGTTGTAACTTCTTATCCTGACATTAAAGTTCAAGAAGTAACTTCTTATCCCGGATTGTAATTAAAGATTTTAGTTAGTTGAAACCTTCAAGCGAAACTTGGAGGTTTTTTTATTGAATGAACTTAATTTATTTTGGTTTGTTACTTATTATACCGAAACGGTTTCTGTAATGGTCCAATACGCCGAAAGGATTTTGGTCTATAACAGCTGCTCAATTGGCATTTACATTGCTATGACCAAATTGTCTTTAGACAATTTTGAACTAAGTAATGGTATTAACTATTAGTCAAAATGAAGAGTCGTTTAAAAATTTCCATTTTCTGGTTTCGCCGCGATTTGCGTTTGAATGATAATATTGGGTTAACTATCGCATTGCAATATAGTTTGCCTGTATTGCCCATTTTTATTTTTGATGAAAATATTCTTGGTGAATTGCCTAAAAACGATGCGCGAGTTACATTTATTTATGACCAATTATCAAAACTTAATTTGTCGCTTGTGGAGGTTGAATCAAGTCTTTTAATTGAGATAGGAAATCCTTTTGAGATTTGGAAAAAATTAATTCAACAATACGACATAAAACAAGTTTATTTTAATCACGATTATGAGCCATATGCTATAGATAGAGATTTGGAAATTTCAAATTTTCTAAAAAGCAAAGGCGTAAAAATACATAGTTTTAAAGATCACGTTTTTTTCGAAAAAGATGAAGTTGTAAAAGCAGACAGTTTGCCATATACCGTTTACACCGCATATAAAAATAAATGGCTCGAAAATTTTTCGAAGCTTGAAAAGTATCAACCTGTTCATGAAAAAATAGTAATTAATAATTTTCTAAAATACAAAGTAGATTTTCCTTCGTTAAAAAAAATTGGATTTACTAGAAGTGAAATTAATGTTCCAAATCATCGATTAAAATTTGTGACTGGATACGATTTGGTGCGCAATTTTCCAGCCCTTGACAAGACAACTTTTGTTGGACATCATTTACGATTTGGTACAATTAGCATTCGTGCGCTTGTTTATTATGCGCAGTCAAAAAATCAAATTTTTTTATCAGAAATTATTTGGCGAGATTTTTTTAGTCAGATTTTATTTCACTTTCCCCATGTCGTAAATAGAAGTTTTAAAAAACAATATGATTTCATTGAATGGGAAAATGATGCAGCACTTTTTGAAAAATGGAAAGAAGGTAAAACAGGTTATCCGATTGTGGATGCCGGAATGAATCAACTCAATCAAACAGGTTTTATGCACAACCGTGTAAGAATGATTGTTGCTAGTTTTTTAGTAAAACATTTGTTGATAGATTGGCGTTGGGGCGAAGCTTATTTCGCTGAAAAATTATTAGATTATGATTTAGCATCAAACAACGGAAACTGGCAATGGGCCGCTGGATGTGGATGTGATGCGGCACCTTATTTCAGAGTCTTTAGTCCAACTCTGCAACAAGAACGATTTGATCCTAAAAAGGACTTCATCAAAAAATGGATTCCGAAATTTGATCCTGAAAATTATATCTCACCAATTGTTGAACATAAATTTGCAAGAGAGCGAGCTATTCGTGTTTATAAGAAGGGACTTGATTCTGCAAAATAAGTTCTAATTTAAGTTTAATAGATTGGTTCAGTTTTTGTACGTTTAGTAAGTATGAAAACTTTATTATCTATTTATTTAGGCCTTTTTAGCATAACTTTTTCTTTGGCGCAAAAAGAATTGGTGAACATGTATAATTATTTCTCAGAGGTTCATGGAGGAATGGAAGATAGCGGCGTTTCAAGAATAGAGAGTTTTGTTTTTGTGGCTTATGCTACCATCGAAATAAAAGAAATAATTTACGAAGGCCAACGAATTTATTTAAAAAAAGGAGATTCAATTGTAGTGCACGTAAACAGTTTTATTGCTTATAATAATGTTACATCTAATACTCTTGACGTCAATCGAACTGAATCAAAAATTACGGAAATAAAAATAGAAGATCGATACAAGGTTTTAAAAGTTGGTCGTATTTATTACGTCAATGTTCAATATCCTTATGTTTGGCCAGGAACTATTATTTACGTCTGCAAAAAAAATCTGCATGTAGCCAAAATGAAAGAAGGTTTTGATAAAGGATATACAGGATACGCTCCTTGATTACTCAACATTCAACCTTGAAATAGTCAAATTTGATTTGACTATTTCAAGGTTGTTTTAATCGAATACTGAGAATTTGGAATTCAATTTAATTTTTAATCAGCTTCTCAACAACATTAAGTGAAGGAATATGAATTAAATAGATTCCATTTTGCAAAAGTGAAACATCGATTGAAGAATTATTTTCAATTTGACCAGCGCAAATTACACGACCATTTAAATCATAAAGTAAATAATTTACAGGTTCAGTTTGATTGGTTATCACGTAAATAAAATCACTTGTTGGATTTGGATAAATAGTTATTTCTGCCGTTTCAATTTCATCGACACTTAAAGCGGTGTATGAATTTGCAGCATTGTATGTTGGAACCATTCTGATAAATTCTCCCGTTCCATTTGCATAACGACCATAAGTAGTTGCTGTTTCAAGCTCTGGATAAGTTACTTGATTAACTGCAAAGCCAAGTGCGTTAGAAAGCGTTACAATTTCACCACCTGATCTTAATTTGAAGTTTGAATGCAAGCCAGCATCCATCGTATCTTCATCACACCAAATAATTAAATAACCGCCAGCCGCAATAGTTGTTCCTGTAGGAAAAGTCCATTTATTTGGATCCGTAAAATCATCCGAAAGAAAATATCCAGACAAATCAACAGCTAATCCTGAATTATTGTATAGCTCAATCCAATCTTCGTTTTTGCCTTCTTCATCTTCCGCAGTATCATAATTTTTTGGCATTAATTCGTTAATTACAACATCGGTAGTAATAATTAACGAATAAAATTCGTGTTCCGCTCTAACTGGTGAAAACATTGCACCGTTTGCATTCTCAGCATAAAAATAATACTGAATATCTGATGCACCAACAAAAACACTCACACCAAAAACACCGTCTGCTGCTGCACCATCACCATGTAAACCATCATCATACATTGTTGCTTTTTGAAAAACACCTCCAATATAAGTTCGGTAACCTAAATAGGCATAAGTAACATTTTGAATATCGGCTGTAAATGTCACTGAAGTATTTGGCGCAACAACTGCTGGTGTAATTGTCATCGGTGTAATTGTTGGAGCAACTAATGCGTAATCTGCATGACCAGTAATAAAAGCCTCACGGCCATTCATTACCTCTGCTACACCATAAGCACCGCTCATTCCCGCAATTGTGTTGTCAAGATTTGAAATAAAATTTGCATAAGTATAAACCGGATTAGGTTCTGTTTGAACTTCTGTATCAATAATTGCTTGCAGTTCTTGTGCTCTTGTATAATACCAATTGTTAGATAAATTTTCGTCAACAATAGTTTTTACATGTGCCAAATACATTTTTTTGTAACGTGGAATAGACAATAATTGTTTTACTAGCGGAAATGTTGCGTCTGTTGAACGGAGGTAAAGATCTAAATCAGTAATTGCAAGCAGTGTTGGAGGCCCACCGCCAACATTTTCAAAACCACCAATGCCTTCATTTAAATCCCAAATCACCGGAATAAAACGACCGTTGTCATCTTGAAACATATAATAATTTTGTTTTGTTGTTCCTGAATAACTATCCATGTTTGCAGTGACATTATTAAAAGCAATCATCCACAAGGTGCGGTCAACATCTAAATAGCTTTCAATGTTTGCAATATTTGTTGCAAGTTGATTCATAAAGTTAATAAATTGTAACCAACCGTAAGTTGATTTTAATTCGTAACTATTCGCATATAAAGCAGAATCAGAACCTAAATAAACTAAAGACGGTTCGTTGCCCGGGCCCATTCCATTTGGTGGATTACATTTAAAAAGTGGATTGTTTGAGTTGGCGTAAAGACGACGCTCACCATATCTTGCATCAATTGTTTCAGAACTTGAAAACAAACCATAATAAGCTCCGTTAATATAAACTTTGGCATAATTTGAAAGAGGCATGTCCATGTATTTTCTTCCTATTTCATAAGACAAAACTTCACGTACAAAAGAGGGATCATTTTTTCCAGATGATAATTTTAATGTTTCATATCCTTGATAACGTTGTGTTTGATCATAACATAAATCAATGTTTAACGGATTTTTTGGATTGCTTGCATTGTATGTACTATTACCTTTAAAAGCTACACCAACACTGTCGTATGAAGTTCCATTTATGGCCACTGTTGCTAAAAGTTTATCACCAAGATTGGCCAAATTATTTGCATCCATAATAGCATCCCAATCACTTTCAACAAAAGTTATTTCAATCAATGTAAGTGTATTGATGTCGTACAAATTTTGCGCATATAAATTTACAGACAGGAGTAGTGGAAGAATTCCTAATTTTTTCAACATAACAGTAGTTTTATAAATCGTTTGACGTGTAAATTTGTCAAAGGTTTAATCGAAGTTAATTATTTATTTCTTATTTGTTGCCGAATTGTTAAGGATGTACATTTTCAAAAGGTTGTTTGGAACGAATATAGATGTAAATTTGAGTATGAATTATCGGATAGGCTTATTAATTTTTGCAGTTGCGCTCATCATGTATTCATGCAAGAAGAATGAACCGATTCCCGGTTGCACTTGGATTAATGACACGAATTATAATCCGGACGCAACATTTAATGATGGATCTTGTGTTAGTGATACGATAACTTACATTGCTCCCATTACTAATTTTAATGCTGCAATAAGTTCGACATGGTCTGAAGATTGGGAAGATTGGGATATTTACATAAACGGAGTTCACGGAACAATCAGCACATCTTGGTCGAACGATTGGGATGATTGGGATTTTGAAATTGGCGGAATTTCTGGAGATATCTCTACTACTTGGTCAAATAATTGGAATGATTGGGATGTTACAGGAACAGGTTTTTCGTTAGATATTTCAACAACTTGGAGTAATAATTGGAATGATTGGGACATTGAAGATAACTCAAGCTCATGGAATGCTGATGTTTCAAGCACTTGGTCAAACAACTGGAACGATTGGGATGTAAATGGAGATAGTGTAAATATTGATTGGAGCACAACTTGGAATAACGATTGGGACGATTGGGATAGCGATGGATTTTTTAGCAATACGATTCCACTCGAAAATAAAGTAGCTGTTCTTTTTATTCCAATTTTAATTAGTGTTTTAAAATCAGAAGGAATTATTCTGTAAAAAAAATCATGAAACCAAATCGTATAATACTTATCAGGCATGGCGAATCTGCAGCAGATGTTTTTGACAGAGTAAGTGATTTTTTTGGAACACTAAATCGTGATTTCAGAAAAGAAAACTTTCCTCAAAACGCGGTAATTGTAACGCACGGAATGTCAATACGATTATTTTTGATGAAGTGGTTTCATTGGACAGTGGAAGAATTTGAAATGATTGCCAACCCTCGTAATTGCGAAATAATTGTTCTTGAAAAAACCAGTGAAGGAAAATTTAAACTTAAAGTGGAATTAGCGAAACATGATACAGCATTCTATTCTTTTCAAAGACCAATACAGATATAAGCAGGTTAATTTAAATTTTCAAATTTCCACACATTTAC
>Ga0163144_10024000_pt1 | contig 11992 bp, 9 predicted proteins | sample OliLak19BULKMAT1_FD_123175 | JGI IMG/M metagenome (GOLD analysis project Ga0163144, IMG submission 123175) | Freshwater microbial mat bacterial communities from Lake Vanda, McMurdo Dry Valleys, Antarctica - Oligotrophic Lake LV.19.BULKMAT1 | ecosystem: Environmental > Aquatic > Freshwater > Lake...
AAGAGGTCAAGAGGTCAAGAGGTCAAGAGGTCAAGAGGTCAAGAGGTCAAGAGGTCAAGAGGTCAAGAGGTCAAGAGGTCAAGAGGTCAAGAGGTCAAGAGGTTAATGGGTCAAGAGGTTAATGGGTCAAGAGGTTAATGGGTTAACCTCTTAACCTTTTACAGATATAACTTCAATTTTCCTAGTTGCTCCACGGTGGTATGATGCCATTTGATCTTGCATATGCAATCAACTGACCTTTGTGTTCACCGGTATGGTCAACCAGTAAAAACAAGGTGGCGTGTTTACTCATCTCCGCCCATGGAAATTTGACCTTATCGGTCAACTGGGCGTCTGTGATGGAAAGGACATTGTCATGTAAAAACTTAAAAGAAGCCTGCACCGTTTCAATAATCTTTGTTTTACCCTGGATTTTTTCCATAGTCATCATATCTATCCCGGCGGGAGGGGCTATCCCCAAATTCATTAATAAATAATAATTGCCTTGGGCAATATGGAGTAAAACCTCCCCAATCGAACGGACCCCTTCGGCGGGCCTCCAATTGTATTTTTCTTCCGGAATGGTATTGCCAAGGCTGACAATGGCCTGCTCATTATGAGCCAGAAAACTTTGTGCTTCCTTCTGAGCTGCCTGTGACCAACCAGAAAACAGGAGGCATACGAAAAAAATAACCAATACATTTTTCATTTTTAGTGAGTTTTTAAAGTGACCACTAAAAATAACTAAAGTTTAAATATTTTGGTATAGTTGCTTGACAGGATTCTTCAGGTGGGTATAGAAACACTTGTCCTGAACCCGTGTTTAAAATTTGAATAAATTCTGAAAACCAGTGGCGACCCCAAACCTAAAACCGAACTCCTTATATTTCATGTTTTCCCATGAAGTGACTGCTTCAAAGCGTAAAAACCTGAATATATAATTAATACTATACCCCAGTTCGGTATAATAATCAGAGGTAGCTGTTTTGAGCCCGTTGATCATAATGTTTTCACGGATGCCTTTTTTTCTAACCCAGGGAGAACTGGTAAAAATGAACCGTCGGAATTGATAATTGGACAATAACGAGACATAATTTCTGTCTGTACTGTATTGGTAATAATCCAGAAGACGGAAATATTTGACCGGATCCATGGGAGAAAACACAAACCGGTTGCCTGCAAAATGGGCAAAGTCCGGAAAATAGGCATTAGAAATTTTTCCAAAGCTCCCGGCCTGGATAGCGTAATCGTAATCATCACCAGCTCCGATGTTGACATGATGTTTTAAACCTAGGAAAAAATGATCAAATTGATGATCTTTTATATTCCAGCCTTTTTTATAACCCAGGGTAATTACCGGTGAATGAGAATTATCCAGGGTTTTAGCCCCGTTTTTGGCAATATATCGTTGAAATGGAATCCATTTAAACCCAATGTGGGAAACGAGGGCCTGGTGTGGAGAGAACGAAACATTCAATGCTTCATCGGTCGTGGGGAAATTGGAGCTGTACGATTTTTTCCTGTTGAACAGGCTAAAACTGGTGGTATTATCAAGGTGGGTACGATCAGCCCATTCCAAGGAAGCCTGGAAACTTATACTTTTGGAAAATATATTTTCGTACGAAGCCAGGGCATACTTTTTTTCAAATAATTTGAGGTAGTTTTTTCTGAATAACAACGAATAAATAGAATTGAGGTAAGAATTTTCAGGTAGATAGGGATTATAGGAATCCACCATTTTACCACCCTCCAATTGGAAGATCCAGGGATGTAACCTGGGTTTACCTTTTACTGCTTTCTTTTGCAAGGTAGTCGTCATCTTGTAATTAATTGCTTCCCTGGAAACAGCATACCGAATCTCCGGCCTAATCTTCCATTCCAGCAATTGGTTTTTCTTCCTTCTATTACCCAGTTCCAGACCCACGCTTGCATGATAACCATCCACCGTATTAAAATTGAATGATCCCAATAGTGGGATTACTGATAAATAATGATCTTTGTCGAGATTATACCGTGATCCGAAAACAAGGTGTTGCAATTTGAATCCCTTATTGGTTTTATTGACATTCATTTTAGTCCCGTCGGCGCCAATCGTAAAATTTACCGTGGTCGAATCATCGGCTTCTTCGGATTCCTTTTTTTCTGCTTCCACGCTCATGCTGTCCAGCCTGCTATAACCTTTGATTTCATATTGGGTTAGGGCTACCGGCCGGATTTCTGACCAGTACAATGAATCTCTTTTGTAGGCCATAGAGTCCACCACCTGATTGCTTTCCACCAGATTGATCGTCATGGTATCGGCCCGGGGAAGGCTATCAAGTTCATTTTTTTCATATTGTTTCATCATTTTGCGCAATTGTTTTGCGCTCAATTCCTGGCCGGCATCGAGTCCTGAAATACCTAAAGGGTTCGGTGCCTGGTTTATTTTTTCATTAGCTTTTATAGCTTCCTGTTTATCGATTTTGTCATCCAGCACGATGAGCGGAACACTGATATCCGGGTTGATTGAAATTTTATATTCCGAAAGATGGGCCAGGTATTTGTACATAAATCCAAAACCGAAGACATCACCTATCACGTCATAGATCTGATCGATGGGCATCCAGATATCATCCTGAACCGGAGCAAATATTTGTTTGATGGAAAATTGTATACCCCACAGCGAAGTCGTTAAATCCAAACTGTGGAGGCTCCACAGCTGATCGGTGATATATATCATTCCCTCAAATACCTGATCACCACGTCCCCTGGGTTTTACTTTTATTTTGTTGATGACTTTTCCATGATCTTCCAGGTATCCCAGGTATTCGAAAGTGTAAATCTGAAAAGCATTGGGGGCCAGCGGGGAAACAGAGCCGGCTACCTTGGGTTCATAAAAGCTACTGTAAACAAAGCTCATTGGACTGGTGTTATTATCCTGCCCGGTTGCCCTGATGGAAATCACCGTGTCTTTGTATTGACCGGGCCTTTTATAGGATAACCTCGATATGGATTCCTGAGTAAATGCAACGGTTGAATCAATGCCCTCCTTGGCCAGTTCTTTTTTGATACGGTTTCGGAATAAAAACGGGGTTTTGAGTAACCGGCCACTTCCTTTAATATACACCCTGGCCTGGTATGTTTCGATTTGATTGGCATGATAAGGAGCTTTGGCGATGGCGCGCCTCATGATGGTATAGGCCGGATCTTCATTTGAACCATCAATGATTACCGTTGGCAAGGTTAACGCTTCCGGATTAAGCCGGATATTTATTGTTCTGCTACGTTCAACAACGCGGATTAGCGTGTCGATATTTTTATACCCTACATATTGATATCTAAGGCGGTATTCACCTTTATCCAGATTCAAAATATAATACCCTTCCTGGTTGGAAACTACTCCCTGATCAGAGTGGGTTACCTGGATGGTTGCGAAAGGAAGCGGAATTCCTTTATTGTCCACGACTACTCCGGAGATCGTCTGCCCATCCAAAGAAACGACTGTTGCCATTAAACCCATCAACCAAATGATCCGTGTCCAATTCATAGAGTAAATTTAGTGCAATGCATTTGTATCGGCCTTTTCCTATCCTGCTTTTCGACAGGATCAGGGTACAGTCCTATTGATCAACGGATGACATCGATAGGAATCCGGACGTAATGGGTTATTCTAATGTTAAAAAGTCAGGGAAGGGACTTATTATAAACCGGTACTGAAGGCAGATTTCGTTTAATTTCGCACATGTCCTTTTCGCTCAAAATTTTTATACGTTGTATTCTGTATTTAATAGCGGTGTCCGTCCTATCCGGGCAAACTTTTCCGACATTAACTTATCCGGTCAACCTAAACAATAAAGTCCTCTTGTATCCCTGGACCGGGGGGCTAAACGCACCCCAAATACTGAATGCTGATCTCAATCTCGACCAGGCAACCGATGTCGTCATCTTTGACCGAGCCGGCGGGGTATGGTTGCCCTTTGTGTGGGAAAACAAATTGGTCTACAAACCGGAGTTGCGCTCCTTATTTCCAAAATTAAAAGAATGGGTTGTATTTCATGACCATAACCTCGATGGGATAATGGACATTTTCTCTTATTCCACCTCTCCGGGTTTGGCCGGTATCGACGTTTATGACGGTTCAAAAACAAGTCAGACCATCCAATGGACCAAACGTAAATTTCCTTCAGACCGGGCAGATATATTGTATTATAGTTCCGGCAACAGCAGGCTCAACGTTTATGTAAGTAATATAGATTATCCTGCCATAGAAGACATTGACCGTGATGGGGACCTTGATATTCTCAGCTTTGAAACTGGCGGCGGCACGATTATCATGTATAAAAACCTGGCTTCGGAAAAAAAATTAGCTGCAGGCAGTTTTGATTTTGTCATTGGCGATTTTTGTTACGGTAAATTGCTGGAAGATGGATTTTCCGAGTTGATCACACTCAGTACCAATAAGGATAAATGTGCTTCTGGATTATTGCCCTTGTTGGAACCAAGGCATTCCGGTTCCACCTTGTTGACTTATGACCGGGACCAGGACAGAGATTATGATTTGTTAGTCGGGGATATTTCCTCTCCCAGTTTGATTTATCTTAAAAATGCAGGCGATACGTCCGCTGCTTATATGAATGAGCAGGAATTGCGGTTCCCCACGAATTCCAAATCCGTGGACATACCTTACTTTGTCAGTCCTTTTTTGGCCGACATAAATAATGATAAGGTCAGGGAGTTTTTTGCGGCCTCCAATTTTCAGTTTGGATCAGATAATTATAATTGTTTGTGGCGGTACGATCAGGATCCGGGGAATGCTAAAAATTTTGTCTACGTCTCCAATGCTTTTATTACTGACGAGACTATTGATTTTGGTGAAAATACATATCCTGCCTTAGCCGATGTGACAGGCGATGGTTTATTGGATATGGTCGTTGGCTCCGGTGGATATTTTAATCGCAATGGCCTGACTCGCGCCTCTATGTTTTTATTCAAAAATACCGGAACTTCCAAATCGCCGGCTTTTCAATTGATCGATACCAATTGGCTTAATTTCCGTAAATACAATAGTGAAACCAACAGTTTTGCTCCGGCTTTTGGAGATCTGGATGGAGACGGAGATTTGGACTTGTTGGTTGGAGAGGTTTTAGGCAGATTGTTTTATGCTCAGAACACCGGAAGCCTAAATAAGCCCATGTCCTTTCCTGTGATTTCGCCAGAATACTTTCAAATCGATGTGGGACAATATTCCGTGCCTGCCATTGAAGACCTGGACGGGGATGGCAAGCCGGATCTCATTGTCGGTGAAAGGAACGGCAATATTAATTTTTTTAAAAACACAGGCAGCCCCGGAGCTGCGAAGTTTTCAGCAGCTCCCGAATTGGAAAACCTGGGAGCAATTGATACCCGGGTACAGGGATTTGCTACCGGCAACTCCTCGCCTTTTTTTATCCATAGCCAAAAAAAATTATATCTGGCGGTGGGGACCAGTGGTAAAAATATTTTGTTTTATGATACGCCGGCAGCGAACAGCAATCCATTTCCATTGATCAAGGAAAATTGGGGTAGTATTCGGGAAGGGGATGAATGCCATCTGGCTGTGGCGGACCTTGACCAGGATGGGAAGTTGGATATACTGATCGGTAATCAAAGAGGGGGGCTGGCCTGGTATCAATCTGATTTGGCCAGCGATTTTAGCACATCCTATAAGCATGAAGTGTCCACAAAGAGTCTCGAACTTTATCCTAATCCGTGCAATCATATTGTTGCCATTACTACAGGAGATTTTGTAAAGGACGGCGAATTGTTACTTTATGATCTGAATGGAAAACTGTTATTAAAAAACAGGATAAATGGCCTTCGGTTTCAGTTGGATGTCTCTGCCATGTTGCCAGGCATCTTTTTGGTAGAGGTGGTTACCGGTGGCACTATTTACAAAAAGAAACTGGCTGTCCTGCATTGATCATTTTAGCCGAAGGTATACGATGCAAAGGCTGACTAGGGAAAACAAAAAACCCAGGATGGATAAAACAAAGGTGATCCAGAACGTTTTGATGCGGTATTGCGTGAATTTGAGCCTGGCCTCGATCAGGGCATCCTCCAGGTCATCTTCCTTACTGCTTTCTCTGTTTTTAAATTTTTTCTCACATTGTTTTAGGTATTCAATGTAGCCGCCTTTCAACATCCAGAATTTCCCGTAGTTGGTAATTTCCAGTAAGGTCTTTTTTTCATCGATGTACTTTGCCAGTTTTTCATCGATGAGCTCATCGGCATAAGCCTTGCTTTCTGCCAGGTGTTGTCCTGATCCCTCAAACAAGTCAAAGCAGGTATCGTAGAGACTGATCTTTTCTGTTTTATAAACACGCTCCAGTACTTTAGATATTGCTTCTTCCCTGACCATTTAAACTATTTCAGTTTTTGTTTGCGATTGCAAAATTAGAAAATTAATAGCTTGTTTTCCATCCATGCCCATGGACAAGCTAAAGGAATTAACATAGAGCTGGATGTGTTTTTCTGCTACCCCAGGGTCTATTTCCTGGCCATATCGCATCACAAAATCGCGGGAAGACAAAGGGTTTTCAAAGGCAAATTGGATACTGGATTTAATGCATTCATTGATTTTCAGTTTTATATTTTCCGGAAATTTTTTCCGGCATACGAAAATACCCAGGGGCAGAGGCAGCTGGTAAGCATTTTCCCACAACACTCCGAGATCCGATAATTTGATCAATCCTTTAAGCGGATAAGTAAACCTGCTTTCGTGAATAATGACCCCCGCATCTACCTTTCCTTCCAGGATAGCATCCTCTATCTCCGAAAAAAGCATAAACTCCTTTTTCTCATGACCCGGATAAAAATGATTAAAAAGATAATGCGCCGTAGTATGTTGCCCCGGGATAGCAATTGTGGATAGGCTCAGGTTCGATAATTCTAAGGTTGGCAGGGATACTAACAGGGGTCCAGCACCAAATCCCATCGCAGCACCAGCATCCAGGATTTCATATTCCTGGTCAACCAAGGGAAAAGCGGCAGCACTGATTTTTGTAACATCATACCGGGCAAGCAGGGCAGCCTGGTTGAGTTGCTGAATGTCCAGAAAGTGGACTTCCGGTACCAGGTTGGATGCTATTTTAGCGTTAACCCAGGCATCCATCATAAAAGTATCATTGGGGCAGGGCGAAAAAGCCAGACTGATTTGCCTACCTTTATGCTCCAAATCATGACCTGGATTCCACATATAGTATACGAAGATAACCACTATATAGCGATCTCTAAACCTGCAGGTATTCCGGTCCAGGCTGAACATCCCGATGAAGAATCGGTGATCGGTGATCTTCAGGAATTTATTGGAAAAAGGGAAAAAAAGCCAGGAAAAGCATTTATTGGAGTCCTCCATCGCCTGGATAAATTAGTCACCGGTGTTTTGATCCTGGCTAAAACCTCCAAAGGTCAGGAACGATTTAATGAAATATTACGGAACAAACAGGTAAAGAAGTTTTACCTGGCTGTTTCGGAACATAAAAAGATCCCGATGGAAGGGGTATTGACCCATTATTTTACACGTAAAGGGGAAGAATACCGGATGTCGGTCAGCAACCAACGTCGGTCGGCGGATGACCAGGAAGCCATTTTAAAGTACAAGATCATTTCGATGATTGATGATCATCAGCTGCTCGCCATTGAATTGATTACCGGCCGCCGGCATCAGATAAGGGCACAACTGGCATTTATAGGTTGTCCGATTCTGGGGGACCACCGCTATGGAAGTAAACACCTGGAGGATTCATTAGCATTGCATTGCAGCTGCCTCAAATTTATCCACCCCATAAAAAATATCCCAATGGTCCTTCTGGATGTACCGAAAACCAATAACCGGATCTGGCAACCTTTTAAAAATAAAATGATGGAGTGGGGCCAGGAGGTGAGGGGAAAGAATGAGTTATAAAGGTAAAAGGTGAAAGGTGAAAGGTGAATGGTGAATGGTGATCCTGGTAAGGGGTGCTTGACAATTCAGCAATTCAACAATCCAACAATTCAACAAGAGGTTAAGAGGTGGAGAGGTGAAGAGGACTTACAATTCAGCAATTCAACAATTCAACAATTCAGCAATTCAACGATTTACGAATCGAAAAAATAGTAATTCGATCTTTCGGATCGTAAGTCAAAATTGTCTCAAATTTATCCTACTTTTGCGCCCGGTGAGAATCATGCAATCAGCTCCTGTTGAACCTCCCCAGGGTCGAAAGGCAGCAAGGATAAAATGGTTGAGCGATGTGTGTGGTTTTCACCATTTTTTTATTCAAAACCAGCAGTTCAATATATAACTTGTTGGTAACCAATATTCTCAAATGAAGTTTTTTATAGATACCGCTAACCTGGACCAAATTAAAGAAGCCAAAGATTTGGGTATATTGGACGGGGTTACAACCAATCCTTCCCTTATGGCAAAAGAAGGAATTGTAGGCAAAGACCAGATTTTTCGCCATTATAAAACCATTTGCGACCTGGTAGAAGGCGATGTCAGCGCCGAAGTCATTGCCACAGACTACGCGGGCATCATCCGGGAAGGAAATGAACTGGTAGCTATTGCTCCCAATATTGTAGTCAAGGTCCCTATGATCAAAGATGGAATCAAAGCGATAAAGTATTTTTCCGATAATAAAATCCCTACGAATTGTACCCTGGTTTTCAGCGCAGGACAAGCTATTTTGGCTGCAAAAGCGGGAGCTACTTATTTATCCCCTTTCATCGGGCGTATTGATGACACTGGTTGGGATGGTATGCAACTTATCGCCGAGATCGCGGAGATCTATTCGCTTCAGGGATACGATACTCAGATTTTGGCAGCTTCCATTCGCAATTCATTGCATATTGTGGATGCCGCGAAAGCAGGGGCTGATGTCGTGACTTGCCCCCTGTCCGCCATTTTGGGACTATTAAAACATCCTTTGACTGATATCGGGCCCGCACAGTTTTTAGCCGACCACAAAAAGGCCAATGGTTAGAGCATGGCTATTTTTTCTAAAACATTTTTAATTAAGGCTTCGATCGCTTTTTCAGGCTTTGAACTGAATTTACCGGTTATCCGGTTAGCCAGAATGGCATTGACACTGATGGCCTGGTGTCCCAAAGAACGGGCCAAAGCATAAATGCCTGCAGTCTCCATCTCAAAATTAGTAAAAGGGATTCCTTCATAAGTTAGCGTATTCAATTGATAGAGTATATCATGGGTGATCATTGATCCCAATCGAAGGTTTCGCCCTTGTGCACCAAAAAACCCCGGAGTAGTAATCGCGATCCCATCCGTCATCCCAGGGCCAAAAATGTTTTTTAAAAAAGGATCTGCCCTGCCCAGATAGGTTTCAGACAACACATTCCGAATATCCGGACGCAGACTATTTAACCAGGCCAGATCAGGCTGGATATGATGTTTGGGATAAAATCGCATGAGCCCATCCGTACCTAATGCCAGCGGATTGACAATCCAGCTATCCACCGGGATATCCGGATGAAAAGCTCCGGAAGTCCCGATTCGGATAAAACGTATGGAGCTGGTTTGATCCTTTATTTTTTTTGTTTCCAAATCAATGTTCAGCAGGGCATCGATTTCATTGATTACGATATCCACATTGTCCGACCCAATGCCGGTCGAGATCACCATGAGGCGTTGTGAGCCCAACCACCCGATATGACTGACAAATTCACGGTGGGAGCGAATCATATCAATCCGGTCAAAATGTTTACTGACCTGCGATACCCGCTCCGGGTCACCTACGGTAATGCAGGTAGGAGCTATCCATTCGGCATTTAAATCCAGATGATATACATTGCCCCTGGAATTTAAAATCAGTTCAGTCTGTGAATCGTTCATTGGTGAGTAACTCGGGAAATTCACTCAAATTTAATTCACATTTTGAAGCAGAAAGCTTTAGGCGACCTTGTTATCTTCATCTTATGAAAAAAATATTTTACTTGTCCACCTGCAATACCTGTCTCCGTATCCTGGCAGAATGGAAGGCTCCGGCTTCATTTGACTTACAGAATATCAAAGAGAAGAATATCAGTGCGGCTGAATTGGACTTCGCCGCTAAACAACTGGGATCTTACGAATCCTTGTTCAGCAGGAGGGCACTAAAATATAAATCTATGGGTTTGGCAAATAAAAAACTCACTGAAAAAGATTACCGGAAACTAATACTGGAAGAATATACTTTTTTAAAACGACCGATATTGATCCATGGACAGGATGTATTTGCCGGAAATCCTAAAAGCACTGTACTGGCTGCGAAAGAGAGTATCCGGGCTAAGTAGTGAATAGTGGTTGGTGGTTGGTTAGCGGTCAGAGGTTGGGGAATGGGGATTGAGGATTGAGGATTGAGGATTGCGGATTGCGGATTGAGGGTGACTGGATAATTGAAAAATGCTCAAAGTGATATTCCCCTTTTCCATGGGATAAAATCATCCTGGCCTAAACGTTCAGCATGGGGTATAGCTTCTCCGCTGGCGACCTGAATAAAATATTCCAGCATTTCTTCTCCTTTGGAGCGAATCGTATCCTTGCCATCTACAATAGTGCCGGCATTGATGTCAATGATGTCCGGCATACGCAGGGTAAGGGAAGTATTGGTCGAAATTTTCACCGTAGGAGCGACCGGATTGCCGGTAGGGGTGCCCAATCCCGTGGTAAATGCAACCATATTGCAACCGCTGGCTGTCATGGCAGTGGTAGACTCAACATCACCTCCTGGTGTACATAATAAATAAAACCCTTTTTCACGCACCCGCTCGGTATAATCCAATACCCCTTTGACCGGTGCTGTGCCACCTTTGAGTGCTGCCCCCAATGATTTCATGGCATCTGTGATCAATCCGTCCCGGATATTCCCCGGCGATGGGTTGGCATAAAATCCGGATCCCGCAGCTTCAGCCCTTGCACTATATGTTTTCATTAGGACAGAAAATTTTTCTGCGTCCTCTTGTTTTTCGCAGCGATTTATCAGGTCCTGTTCTGCCCCGCAAAGTTCCGGAAACTCAGACAATATGGTAGTACCACCAAGCGCCACGATCATATCGGAAGCATGACCCAATGCCGGGTTGGCGGTGATCCCGGAAAAACCATCAGATCCGCCACATTCCAAACCCAGGCATAAATGGGCCAGGGAGGCAGGTTGACGCATGATCTCATTGGCTTCTACCAGGCCATTAAAAGTGTGTTTTACGGCATCGGAAATCAATTCCCGCTCACTGGAATATTTTTGTTGTTCAAAAATATAAACCGGCTTTTCATGATGTGGATTTAGCTGCATGAGGGCATCGGTGAATAAGGAGACCTGGGCATTTTGACAACCCAGGCTGAGTACAGTGGCACCGGCCACATTGGGATTGAGTACGTATCCGGCCAATAACCGGCATAAGGAAGCTGCATCCTGCCGGGTACCACCACAACCCATATCGTGGTTCAATATTTTGATGCCGTCTATATTTTTAAATACCCGGCTGTTATTGAGTTCAGTACGTGTTTGTAGTATCTGTGCTTCTAATATCTTGTCCTTTCCGGCACCACCCTTGTATAATTCCACGAGATGTTGGGTATTGACTCCAAAATCTTCGAAGGTCTGGTAACCCAGCGCTTTGATCAATGCCTCCTGAATTACCGAAACGTTTCTCTTTTCGCAAAAAACCAGCGGAAGTATGACCCAATAATTCCGGATACCCACAGTGCCGTCTTTCCGGGGATAACCCTGAAACGTCCTGCCTTTAAATCTTCTGATGTCTGGCATTATCCACTCGGACCGGTGTTGAATGGTGTCGAAAGATTCAGTGGCATGTTCGGTATTATCTGTGCTGATCCGGGAACCTCTTGCAATCGGGAATTTAGCTTTTCCTACAGTCAGGCCATACATTTTGATGGTATCACCCGGAGCAAAATCGACTGCAGCAATTTTATGTTTTACCGGAATTGTTTCTCCAATAGGAATCTGGGTTTCATATAGGGATAGATGGTCGGATTTCCTGAATTCTTCCAGGGCCACGACCA
>Ga0163144_10024001_pt1 | contig 11991 bp, 11 predicted proteins | sample OliLak19BULKMAT1_FD_123175 | JGI IMG/M metagenome (GOLD analysis project Ga0163144, IMG submission 123175) | Freshwater microbial mat bacterial communities from Lake Vanda, McMurdo Dry Valleys, Antarctica - Oligotrophic Lake LV.19.BULKMAT1 | ecosystem: Environmental > Aquatic > Freshwater >...
CTATACTGCCGCGCGTCAGGTTTTGTGATTAGGGGATTGGCGCGACGCGGCGTGGCGGCGGTTTTCAACCGCCATGCCTGATCAAAAACTGGAAGAGGGGCATGCGGTTGGAAACCGCTGCCACGATTCCACAAAACCTGACGCGCGGCAGTATATCATGCGCTCAACATCTCCCAGTGGTGGTTCTTGCAGAGGGCGATCCGGCGTCGCCTTCGGCTATTTCCGGCACGGATCAGGATTTGTGGATCTTGGAGCGAGTGAAGCGCGCAGCGCTGGGGAGCGTAAGCGCCCTCGCTTGCAATTTCCGGCGCCCACGCCGGAAATTGACTGGAGCCGGCCATGGGACTCAGGTTGCGGGAGGAACAACGCATGTCCTGTTTCCACCCCGTCCTCGGCGAGGGCGCCGAGGACCACACGCGAGGGCGCGTGTGCTCCCCTTTTGCTCGTCACCGCCCCGCGCATTGATTCCATAAATCCTGATGCGCCGCAGAATCACCTCGTCTTGGATTCGTAAGATTCGCCGGATTCGTGGTGCCTTTCCGTTTGATTCGCACGGCGTTGCGGTTCGATCTTTCAAAGCAGGGAGCGAGACGCTCCTGAGACGGTCTGCGGCGAGACGCCGCAGCCACGATACGAGGGACGCCACAGCCACTTTCATTTCGCTCCGCGCTCCTCTAGGCGACCTCCGTGCCTCCGCGTTTCGTTTGCTCTTCCATCAGCTCCGATTTGCGTTCCATGGCGGTCTTTGCGGCTTTGCGGTTACACTCATTTCAAGACTAGGAGCGAGACGCTCCTGAGACGGTCTGCGGCGAGACGCCACAGCCACGATGCGAGGGACGCCACAGACACGATGCGACAGGTGAAAAAAGGCGGGATTTCGGGTTTCCGATCGGGAAATTTCGGGCATGGTCGGCGGCGTGGATTGGATCACGCAGGCCGCGCTGGGCGCGGCGATGGGAGAGCTGATGATGGGCAAGCGTCTGGGCAAGCGGGCGCTGGCCTGGGGTGCGCTTTTCGGCTTGCTGCCCGGGCTGGAGGTGGTGTTTTTCCCACTGCTGGACCGGGCGCGGGAGTTGGCTTGCGGGCGGGGTCTGGGGCACTCGCTGATCCTGATGCCGCTGGCATCCTGGTGGATCGCGCGGGGGCTGGCGAAACTGTGGCGGCGGGACAAGATTTCCCAAGCGGAGGCATGGACGTTCGTGCTGGCGGTGTGGGGCGTGCATGTGCTGGTGGATTGCCTGGGCGTGGAGGGTGCCGCGCTCGGGTGGCCGTTTTCGATCAAGCGGGTGGCTTTCAACCTCCTGCCGCCGGTGGATTTCCTGTTCAGCGCACCGCTGGTGGTGACGGTGGCATGGATGGTGTTTCTGAAGGATACGAAGGGCGGGAAACCCCGGGGAAAGAAGGCCGCGAATTTTCCGAAGCGCCGGAAGGTTTGTTATTGGGGGCTTGGGCTGAGTGCGGGCTATGTCATGCTGGCGTTAGGGATGAAGTCCGTGGCATCTAGCGGATTCGAGGCGGATCTGGCGCGGCGCGGGACGCGGTTCGTCCGCCGGGTGGAGTCCCCCACCCCGTTCAACATCCTGCTGTGGCGGGCGGTGGTGGATAAGGGGGATGAGTTGTGGGTGGGATATCGGACGGTGTTCGAGCGGAAGGAGACTCCGGTGCGATGGACGATTTATCCCAAAGGTCTGGAAGCGCTGGCCAAGGTGGCGGAGCTTCGGGAAACGAAGACACTGACCGCGATGACGGATGGTTGGGCGATCGCCCGGCCTAACGTGATGGGGGCGTGGTTCGGGGACATGCGGTTTTGTGAAACCAGGACCTGGGGCAGCAAGAAGGACGCGGTGGACAGCCGACTGGCGATGTCATGGCTGATCGACGCGAAAAAGGATGGCAATCGCTTGCGGGAAATCCGCCCCGGCAATCAGGCGCCGGACAGGCTCAAGCGGATGATGGGAAGGATCGCCGGGGACAAGGAAGCGTGGGAAGCAAATCCGCGCCTGGCAGGCATCGCCGGGAGTTTGCCGGAATTCCTGCCGGTGGTGGAGTGATGGGGAAAATTCCGCTCTTCCGCAGGTGCCACATTCCGCTATCATCCGTGGCAGTGAAAGTTCTTACAGTTCTCCTCGCGGTCACGCTGGTCGCGCATGCCGCGCCGAATGATCCCGGCCGGGTGGCCATCGATTTCCTCGAAAAGGTCAGGGAGCGGAAGCTGAATCTCGAACCGGGCGGCGACACCGCGCTCTCCGCCCAGACCGCGGAACGCAAGCGACGTCAGATTGCGAAACGCCTTGAACGGGTGGCACGGGATCTCGGTAGCGATGCGCTGGAGGTGGGCGCGGTGAAACAGGATGATGATTTCGCGGCGGTGCTGGTGAGGAAAGTCGGCGGATTTGATCCGGGCAGCATGAAGGTTTTCCCGGTGGCGCTGGTCAGGCGTGAATCGGGCTGGGAGGCAGCGCCGGTGCCGGCTTCTTTCGAGAATGCGGACGCGGGCTATGCCATCGCGCTGCGGAATCGGATCGAGCAGTTGGAAAACTGGATGCTGAGGCAGCAGGTGCTGGATTTGGAAAAACTTCAGGCGGATGCCGGCAGGCGGATGCGGACCCGGATCGAGGCGAGCCTTCCGGAAGCCGAACTGCGGCAGTTCAACGTGAGGCAGGTCGGCGAGAAATTTCTCAGCGCTTGCGGGACGGCGGATCTCCCGATGATGTTAGGACTCATCGGTGGACTTGGCTCCAAGCTGCCGGCGGACTGGTCCATCCGCTTGCGAGCGGCGGAACGGGCGTTGACGGCGGTCTCGAAGGCTTCGCGACCGTGGCGGTTGATGGTGGCTCCCGAGGTCGCCCGCGCGATGGTGAATGATGAGGACGACGGGACGCGGGGCATGATTTCGATCGCCTGTCTGGACCCTGCCGGTGTCGGTGAGTCGGCTCCACGGATCGAGGTGATTCATTTCGAACTAACAAGGTCGGCGGATGGATTGTGGCGGCTCGATCCGCCGCCGGCATTTCTGGATGAATCCCTCGCCCGCGCGAACGACCGCGACGAGGAGGATGTCCAGACCCCGGAGGACCATCCCGATTCCGAGCTCATCAGGGAATTTCCCGCGGCATGGTCGGAGGCCCATCCAGCCGCCCCGCAGCCTACTGCGGAACTCGCCAGCAAGGCATGGCTCGACGCGCTCGGTGGTGGGAAGTTTCCTGCATTTCTCGCCATTTCCAGGATCGATGGGAAACCCTCTGCCGCTGCCAAAGCCTGCATCAAGGCGGCGCATGTCTGGTGGACCACCCGCAAGGGATCGTCGGTTGACCTGGCGATGCCGCTGGCGTTTCACGCGGACGAAACCGATGCGGCGGGGATCTATCAGATGTTCAGCCCTCGGGATCCCGACAGGCTGGATCTTGAGAACCTGTATTTCAAGAAGTCGGCGGACGGCTGGCTCTGGACTCCCAACCCGTCCAACGGAACCCGTGAGAAGCAGGCGGAATGGGTGGAGGCGGAATCCCGGAGGATGCCTGACCTCTGGCAACAGCAAGTCCTGTCGCAGTGCCCGGTGATTGGCAATGACGCTGCGCTCGAAGCGCCCACGGAGGAGGAGGCGCGGAAGTGCGTGGAGTCCTGGCTCGCGGCGATCCAGCATGGGGACGTCCCTGCGGCGATCCGGCAAATCGCCCGCTTGGGAGGGGCACGAAGCAGCGCGAGCGCCCTTCAGAACCTCGGTTATGAAATCACGGAATTGCGCGGCGGCCCCGGCGCGGCTGCCATCACCGCCGTCTATCAGGGGAAACTTTGGTCGGCGGTGGGAGTTAGAATGGAACGCAATGGCGGGAAGGCGGTATTCCCCCTGTATCCAGTGGTGAAAACGCCCCAAGGTCCGCGGATTCTGGTCGAAGTCAGCCTGTTTGCGACCAGCAAGCGCAGTCGCGATTTCCTCAACAAGGACGCACTCGTCCGCCTCGGTAAGGAAACCACGGAGAGTGCCGGGTCAGAACTGCAGGAACTGCTCAAGAGGCATCAAACCGCTGTCGAAGGAGCCGCCGGAAACCCGCTAGATTAGCGGGTCGCGTTTGGGGGGAACCGGCATTGGTCAAAACGCGGCCGGATTTTGCTTCCGGGATCGTGTCGATCTGTTTCACTCCGGGCATGCATTCACGCATCGCAGCACTCACGATCCTGGCCCTCGTTGCCTTGGTGCCCTCTGCCATGGCCGGGGGCAAGAAGGAGAACAAGGCATCGGTGACATTCCACATGGAAACGGCCGCGACCGACAATCCGAAGATGATTTTCCCGCAAATGGCAAATGGCCAGACGCGGTATTTCCTTCGTACGCCGGAAATTGGCACCAAGGATATCGTGTCGTTTTCGCCCTTTCCTTCCGATGTCGCCGGCGACTACGGGATGGTGGTGAAGGTGAAACCCGGCGTGGTCACGCGGTTGGCTGCGGTGACCAATGCCAACCAGGGCCGCTGGATGATCGTCCAGGTGAATGGCCGGGTGGTGGACGGGGTGATGATTGACAAACAGATCGACGACGGCGTTCTGGTCGTCTGGAAGGGCGTGACCCTCGCGGATGTCTCACTGCTCGACGAGCAGTACCCACGCACCGGTGAGACCGGCAAAAAGAAAAAATAACAACCGATGATCCGCTTCCTATTCCTCGCCCTGGTCATGGCCGGCATGCTCCGCGCCGAACCCATCGATCTTCGCCTGCCCACGGAGAACCAGCATTTGTTCGACTCACAACCGGAGAAGTTTTACATGTATGTGGACCGGACCTTCGAGGGCGAGGTCAGCAAACCTTGGGAAGGCGGCGCATATGGATATGTTAGGAATGCGGCGCGTATCAATGGCGAGGTGCTGTTGACGAAATTTCATGAAGGCATCGACATCTCGCCGCTGAAGCGGGACAAGTCGGGGAACCCTCTGGACATGGTTTCGAGCATCGCCGCCGGACGCGTGGTGCATGTCTGCGCCACCGCCGGTCACAGCAACTACGGAAAATACGTGGTGGTCGCGCACGCTTGGGACAACTCGGAAGTCGTGTCGCTCTACGCCCATTTGTCGGATATCCTGGTCAAGCCGGGAGATGTCGTGGGAGCCGGCACCGAGCTGGCAAAAATGGGATACACCGGAGCAGGAATCAGCCGGACGCGGGCCCATTGCCATGTGGAACTCGGAATGGTGATGAGCACCCGGTATGAGGACTGGCATGTCAAATACAGCGGCGGGAAAAACTACCACGGCATTTATAACGGAATGAACATCACCGGAGCGGAAGTCTCGCGGTTCTTCCTGGAACACAAGGCAAACCCGGACTTGCGGTTCAGCCAGTTTGTCACCTCGACACCGGCCTATTTCAAAGTGGCGGTGCCAATGCAGGACACGCCGGAATTTGTGAAGCGCTATCCGTGGATCAATCGCACGCAAATGGAAGGTGCGAAGTCCTGGGAGATCAGCTTCACGGCGACCGGATTGCCCGTCGAATTCGAGCCGAGCAAACGCGAGGTCGCCGCTCCGGCCATCGTCGCGATCCGTCCCGCCACGGTCCCGCACCGCTATCTCACCCGCGGGCTGGTCAGTGGCGATGGCAACCAAGCCACACTGAGCAATTCCGGCAAACAACTCGTCGCGCTTCTCACTGGCGATTTCCCGGTCGCCCGATAGATTCCGCTCCACCTAACACACATGACTCCCCTTGAAAAACTGAGTTCGCTCGGACTCACCCTTCCCGCCGTCCCCGTCCCCGTCGCCGCCTACGTGAACTGCGTGCGGAGCGGAAACCTGTTATTCCTTTCCGGCGGTCTGCCCATTGATGGGGACAAAAAAGTCATCGGCAAGGTGCCGACGGAGGTCTCCATCGACGAGGCCAGGGAAGGTGCCAGGATGATTGTCCTGAACCGTCTGGCCGTTGTGCAGGATGAGATCGGCTCGCTCGACAAGGTGAGGCAGATCGTCGCCCTCAATGGCTTCGTGAATTCCGAGCCGGATTTTTACGGACATCCGCAAGTGATCAACGGGGCTTCGGAGTTGCTGGTCGAGATCTTCGGCGACAAGGGCAAGCATTCACGCACCGCGCTGGGGGCCGCAGCCCTGCCACTGAACGTCGCAGTGGAGATCAACCTGATCGTGGAAGTGGAGGCTTGATAGGCGGAGCGCACCTCCATGCCCGGGTATAACTGAAAGTGGTGGGCGATCCCGGATGCCTAAGGGTCGCTCGCCAGCCGGATTCACCTCGGTAGGCGACGCGAGCAGAACGCGGAATCGTGGCAGCGGTTTTCAACCGCATGGCCCTCATCATTCGGAGGCATGGCGGTTGGAAACCGCCGCCACGACCACGCTTCCACCATTCAGGGATCAGCAACCGCATCCGCCGCCACCGCAGCAACCGCCGGATTCCGCCAGATCTTCGGCGGATGGAACCTTGCCGTTCTCGATGGTGCTTCCGATGTACTTGCCGATCTGCTTCTGCAGACCTTCAAGCTCCTTCTGGGCGGCGAGAAAATCCCGGGCGATTTCATTTTCGAAAAGTGAGTCACGGGCGGCTTCGAACTCACGGATCTCGGAGGCACCCAGCTCGATGCCGGCGTGTTGCTTGTGGTGGAGTTCCTCGCCGCGCTCGTGGACGCTTTGGTATTGGAGCCGGGCGGCATCGTCGCTCAGGAAGCGTTCGACATCGGCCTGAAGCTTGAGAAATGTGGGATCCTTGGCGATCTCAGCGCAAAGTTCCTTGGTTTTGGAAATCACGGCGGAGTCTTCGGCGACTAGGGACTGGATAGGTTCGGCTACAGCGGACATGGCCCGTCAATAACGTCGCTGGACCCGCCTTGCAATGTGCATTTCCCGGAAATTTCGCGGGCGAAACCTAACCATTCCGGAACAAAAGCGTGACATGCCCGCCATCCACGCCTTTCGTCGGGGCAGACGCATGGGTATCGATCCACTCAAAGACGGCATCCGCTCGAACGTGCGGATCGATTTCTACGGCAATGTCCACAAGCGGTTGCGCGGGACGGATGCCGACAAACGCTACGCCACGGAAGTGGCGGTGCTCAAGGTGTTGGAGGAACGCGGCTGCCCGTATGTGCCGCGCCTGCTGGAGGAACATCCCGAGGAACTGTATTTCGTCTCCTCGAATTGCGGCAAACCCGCGCCGCAGCTCACCAAGGGAAAGGCCGACAAACTCTTTGCCAAGCTGGAGCGCGAATACGGCGTCCGCCACCTTGATGCCGAGCCACGGAACATCACCTACTCGGACAAACTTGGCTGCTTCTGCATCATCGATTTCGAACTCGCGGACATCCTGCCGCCTCCTGATCCCGGCCCGGTCTAACTTCCGAAAAACCAACCCCAAAAAAACCCACCCGTGATTGACGCTGCCATCCTTCGTTGGGCTGCCCTCACCCACAGCGGCTCGCGAAAGCCGCGAAATGACGATTCCCTGATCGTCTTTGCCTCGGGACCGGCAGGTGCCGAAATCCAGCCGGAAAACGGCAGTCATTCACTCGCCAATCACGACCTGGTTTTCGCTGTTTCAGATGGCATGGGCGGAGGAAATGCCGGTGATATCGCCTCGTCGATCATCCTCCAGCAGATGGCCGAGATCATTCCGGAAACCTTCAAGGCCGCCGCCGCCGGATTTTTCCCCGACTCGCTCAGCCACCTCAGGCACGCCATCCGCTCGGTCCATGAGCAGATCAATGCCGCTGCGGACGAGAGCGAGGACAAATCCGGCATGGCCGCGACCCTTGCCCTCGCCTGGTTCACCCCGGACAATCTCTATCTCACCAATGTCGGCGACTCGCGGATCTATCGATCGCGGGACGGCGCGCTCGAGCAACTCACCCGCGACCACACCGCCGCCTGGGGACAATGGAAACGTGGCGAGATCATCGAGACCGAGTACCGCAACCATCCGCGCCGCGCCGCGCTTTATGAGATCGTCGGCGGTGGCCACTCCGGGGTGTCTCCTCACTTCGCCGCCATTGCCTATCAGCCGGGTGACCGCTTCCTCATTTGCTCGGATGGACTCATCGACGGATTGTGGGAAAGGAAACTTTCCAATGCCCTTGCCAGTTGCCCCGACGATCCGTCCTCCACCGCTGTAAGTCTTTTAAAACGCGCTATAGACAACTCCGGAATAGACGATACAAGCCTCATCGTCATCGCGGTCACCGCTCCTTCAGAGGGCATTGATCATGACTGACAAAAACTCAAATGGCTTGGCACGCATGATGCTTTTTCATGAGAGTCAGCCACCTCCGGCGGGTGCAAGCGTCCCTTTCCCACCGGAGCAACTAGAGACAAACAACCGTTAATCATCGAAAAACATCCATCATCATGGCCAAATACAAATTGGAATACATCTGGCTCGACGGCTATACCCCCGTGCCAAACCTTCGCGGCAAAACCCAGATCAAAGAATTCGCCGGTTTTCCAAAGCTCAAGGAACTCCCGCTCTGGGGCTTCGACGGTAGCTCCACCCAACAGGCCGAAGGCAAAAGCTCCGACTGCGTGCTCATGCCCGTCGCGATCTATCCTGACACCACCCGCAAGAATGGCGCCATCGTCATGTGTGAGGTCATGATGCCCGACGGCACCACCCCGCACCCATCCAACGGCCGCGCCACCGTCCTCGACGACGAAGGCGCATGGTTCGGCTTCGAGCAGGAATACTTCCTCTATCAGGACGGACGCCCGCTCGGCTTCCCGGCGGACGGTTTTCCGAAAATCGGCCAAGGCCCGTATTACTGCGGAGTCGGCTATTCATTCATGGGTGACATTGCCCGCCAGATCGTCGAGGAGCACCTCGACCTCTGCCTCGACGCCGGCATCAACCACGAAGGCATCAACGCCGAGGTCGCGAAGGGCCAGTGGGAATTCCAGATTTTCGGCAAGGGTTCCAAGACGGCCGCCGACGAGATGTGGGTCGCCCGCTATCTCCTCCAGCGCGTCTGTGAGAAATATGGAGTGGATGTGGAATACCACTGCAAGCCCCTCGGTGCCACCGACTGGAACGGCTCCGGCATGCACGCGAATTTCTCCACCGAGTATCTCCGCACCAAGGGCGGCAAGGACTATTTCGAAGCGCTAATGGCCGCCTTCGCCGACAACGTCGAGGAACACATCGCCGTCTACGGACCTGACAACCACATGCGTCTCACCGGTCTCCACGAAACCCAGGCGATCGACAAGTTCAACTACGGTGTCGCCAACCGCGGAGCCTCGATCCGTATCCCCCACAGCTTCGTCAAGGATGACAAGTATCAAGGCTACCTTGAGGATCGCCGCCCGAACTCCCAAGGCGACCCCTATCAGATCGCCTCGCGGATCCTCAAGACCATCTCGCTGGTCCCGACTCCTTGAGTTGACGTCCTGAGATCGCCCTGAACGATTGAATCAAACCAGCCGTCTTCCCTCACGGGAAGGCGGCTTTTTTGTGGATCGCCCCCTCCTATCACCCGGATCGGGGATTTGCCGAAATTGAAACTTCCCCCGTCCGGAAATCGCGATTTTACTCTGCGCATGCCAGCAAAAATCGTCCTCAAATCCAATGTGCAGCTTGGAGTCGTCACCACCCACTTCAAATTCGTCGGTGGAATCGCCCCGGACGAAAACGGCAAATTCCCCCGCGATGCCGCCGGCAATCTTCTCGTCCTCACCGAGATGAAAAACCTCTGCGAGGCATCCCCGGTGAAAATGAGCATCGTCCAGATCCCCTTCTTCGCCTCGGCCGCCCCGGCGGAGGTCGATGAAATGGTCAACGGTCTCAAGGCCCTCGATCTGGAAGTGCATTTCATCATCATGGTCGGCGGCGCGAATCCCATGAACCCGGCCGACGAGGACGCCGTGGTCTCCCAACTGGTGCCAAGTCTCAAGGCCGCGATCAAACACGGCATCCGCCACGTCTCATCAACCTCCATTGAGGAATGGATGAGCGCGGATGGAGCCCGCGAGGGCGATGCCTTCGATGCCGCGATCGCTCAGAATGTGAAGCTCCACCTGCGCGTCTATCAGGAAGCAGGCGTCGAGGGATCGTGCATCGTGAACTGGCACATCGAGTTCCTCCGCCCCGGTGAGTTCAAGACATTCACCAACGTCGATCGTGGATGGTCCTTCGTGAAAGCGGCGAACCAGGCGCTCGGGAAAAAATTCTTCAGGCTCCTGGTCGATGCCGCCCACTGCGGCGATTCCGGCCTAACCATCGCTGAGAGCGAGACGCTCATCGCGAAGATCGGGGCGGCCGGCGAACTCGGGATAATCCACGCATCCGCGAAAACCACCCGCGGCTGCCTTTCCACCGACGACGGCTGGATCGGCGCACTTCTAACGACCGCCGCGAAGACAGGAGAACTCCGGCACGTCTTCGTCGAGGTCTTCGACCACACGGATCCGGCGCTGGAACTCTTAAGAAATCTGGATTCTGGCCACGGCATCGACACCCGCGACGGCCGCAGCTACATGGAGGTCACTGCGGACGGACTTGGAGACATTGCCCGCCGCCTCAACAACCTCGCAGCACGCGGAATCCTCAAGAACTGAACCCGTCATGCAGCCGATACACGGGGAGCCATCCTTCCATCTCGGAACACCGGAGCTCGATCTGTATGTCACCGCGCGCGGAGGCCAAATGGCACCAGTGACATTCCATCTATCCGACCGGGATGTTTGTCCCTACTCGCTCTCGCCGTGGGAACCTGCGGAGTATCCGGACATCCTGCCGCTGCTTTCGGTCCTGCGTGGAGATTTCCTCTGCCTCCCCTTCGGCGGCCAACCCAATGGCCCGCCCCACGGAGAGACCGCTAACGGCGCGTGGACGAGGCTCGATTCTAACGCCAGCTCGCTACGCCTTCTCATGGAGGCCTCCGACACCGGTGCCCGGGTGGTGAAATCCCTATCCACCCGCGAAGGTCATCATGCGATCCACATCGAGCATGAAATTTCCAATCTCGAAGGGGACTTCAACTACGGCACCCATCCGATTCTTGATTTCTCGGGCCTGCCGGATGGCACCGGACGCGTGACGACCAGTGCATTCCACAATGGCTCGGTCTATCCAGGTCCATTTTCGAATCCGGCGGACGGAGAAACCCAAGCACTCGCGGAAGGCGCAATTTTCACGGACTTGCGGGAAGTTCCACTCGCGGCGGGAGGAACCACCGACCTCACCCGCTATCCAGCCCGCGTCGGAAACGACGACCTCGTCATGATGGCGCACGGACCGGTTAGTTCGGATCATCCCTTTGCCTGGTCGGCGGCGGTGCTCGATGGATACGTCTGGTTTTCCCTGAAGAATCCGGCGGATTTTCCATGCACCCTTCTCTGGCTTTCCAACGGAGGCCGGACAGCAGCGCCTTGGAACAGCCGGCATATCGGAAGATTGGGAATCGAAGACGTCTGCTCGCATTTCAGCGATGGCGTGGAAAAGTCACGGCTGAATCTCCTCGCGGATCAGGGAGTTCGCACCACCCGTCGCTTCACGCGGCACGAAACCATTTCGCTGCGAAACATCCACGCGGTGGCAGCCGTGCCAGCGGATTTCGGCGCAGTCGCAAGCATCCTCCCTGCAGGTGGAGACTCGATTCGGCTGATCGGCGAGTCCGGAGCCGAGGTGTTAGCTTCCATTGACTGGAAATTCTTGACTTGAATTTGATAATTTTCGCAATTTCCAAGCATTCCCAACGTATCCCAATTTTCCAAAAATCCATGAGCAATCCACTGACCACAGCCGAACTCTCGACCAAATCCTCGAATCTCAAATCCCTCATCGACGGCCACCTCGAGGACACCGGCGGACTTCTCCGGCTTTCTCCCACCTGGGTGCCCCGTTCGTTCCTGCAGCCCGGCTTGCGGATCAAGCTTCATCCGGATGACACCTACGCCTACGGCCTCAATCGCGGCGGCATTGATGAGCGCTGGTTCGGCTCGACCACCGAAACCGCCAACGAAGGACGCGCGGAGGACGAGGGGCTTTCCTACGTCATCGTCGGC
>Ga0163144_10024002_pt1 | contig 11991 bp, 9 predicted proteins | sample OliLak19BULKMAT1_FD_123175 | JGI IMG/M metagenome (GOLD analysis project Ga0163144, IMG submission 123175) | Freshwater microbial mat bacterial communities from Lake Vanda, McMurdo Dry Valleys, Antarctica - Oligotrophic Lake LV.19.BULKMAT1 | ecosystem: Environmental > Aquatic > Freshwater > Lake...
CGTCTACCAATTGAGATAAGAACATTTCTTTTTGAGCTTTCGTAGCGCACTTAACCAAAACGTCAGCAATCATATTGGTTACGGCGACAGTTATACTCGTCGAAGAACAAACCTTCGCTAACTCGGTAATCACCAAAGAAAAACTAAGGGCGTCTAAACCCATCCCGCCCTCAGCCTCAGGCACCAAAAGCACCATGAATTTCTCGTCAGAGAGTCGCTTCAAAAGAGAGTCCGAAATCTTCTCGCTTTGGTGGCGCAGAACTTCGGGCGCGACCACTTCTTCAGCAAATCTTTTAGCCCACTGCAAGATCTCGTTTTGTTCTGAAGTAAATGCTATTTCCAATTTCTAGACCTTTCGCAAAAGATTGCGGGCGATTAAGAGCCGCTGCACTTCACTCGTACCTTCGTAAATTTCACAAATTTTTGCATCGCGAAACAAACGTTCTGGCAAATACTCTTCAACATACCCATAGCCCCCGTGAAGCTGAACACTTGCCCAAGCGTTATACATACACATTTCAGAAGCAAAGAGTTTCGCCTGAGAAGATTCAACCGGAGTGCGTTTGCCCCGACCCTTTAAGTCTGCCGCTCGATAAGTCAGAACCCGTGCTGCTTCTAATCGAGTCGCCATATCAGCCAACATAAATTGAAGGGCTTGAAAATTTGCAATCGGCTGCCCAAACTGCTCACGCTCTTTGACATACGAAAGAGAGCATTCGAGAGCTGCGGCTCCTATCCCTATCGCTTGAGCCGCGATTCCGATCCTTCCCACCTCCAAAGTACTTAGTGCGACTTTGTAGCCATCATTCTCGGCGTTCAGAATATTCTCTGCGGGAACTTCTAAATTATCAAACACCAGCTGCACGCAAGAACTCCCTCGGATCCCCAACTTCTTTTCTTTCTTCGCGACCCGGTAGCCCCTCCAATTCGACTCCACAATAAAAGCAGAAATCCCCTTACTTTTTGCGGCTGGATTCGTACTCGCGTAAACAATGGCGATCTCGGCTTCATTGCCATTCGTAATAAATTGCTTGGTGCCGTTTAAAATATAAACATCGCCTTTTTTTTCTGCGCGCGTTTGCTGGTTGGCTGCATCGGTTCCGGCATTGGGCTCGGTCAAAGCATAACATCCTAAGCGCTCTCCCCTAGCCAAGACTGTCAGATATTTCTCTTTTTGTGCCTGTGTGCCGAAAGTTTTTATCGGCTCACACGCCAAAGAATTATTGACCGACATAATGACGCCGGTCGACGCGCAGACTTTAGAAATTTCTTCGAGTGCCAAAACGTAGGCCACCATATCCATGCCTGCGCCTCCAAATTCTTCGGGCACACACATGCCCAGCAAATTCAAAGCAGACATCTCTTCGATAAGCTCGGCCGGAAATCTCGAATCTCGATCTAACTCAGCAGCCAAAGGTTTAACTTTGGATTCGGCAAAATCCTTAGCCATTTTTTGGACCGCAAGTTGTTCATCGGTAAATAAAAATTCCATTATATTCCTTAAAACTTAGCCGCACGTTTTTCTAAAAAAGCCGTCATTCCTTCTTTAGGTTCGCCGGTTGCAAACAGAGTCGCAAAACTTTCTCGCTCCACGAGCAAAGCCCGTTCTTTATCCCACTGCGCTGCCCCTCGTACCAAACGCTTTACTGCTAACAACGAATGAATGCCTTTATGAGCTAGAGCTTGTGCCTTCTCTTCGATTTTTGCCAAGAAGCCTTCTGATTCTAGAACTTCTAAAACCAGGCCCATTTGCAGTGCTTCATCAGCCGTCACTGAACGACCGGTTAAAATTAAATCCATCGCTCGATGAAATCCTGCTCGAGTTACCAGATTTACCGTCCCTCCAAAGCCTGGAATAATTCCTAAATTTGTTTCGGGAGCTCCGAGCCGTGCATTCTTTGAAGCATATATAAGATCGCAAGCCATTGCCAATTCGAGTCCGCCACCTAATGCGAACCCATTTACCGCGGCAATCGTAATAAATGGCGACTGTTCTAAAAGCTGAATCACTCCTTGACCTAGTTCTGCAAAAGCGCGCGCCTGCAGAGGACTCATCTCGCTCATTTTTTTAATGTCTGCGCCCGCCACAAAAGATTTAACGCCTTCTCCAGTCAAAACCACCACATGAACCGTCTCTAATTCTAAAATCGCTTTCTGTAAGTCTAAAAGAACTTCAGCGTTCAGTGCATTCAAGGCATCAGGGCGAGAAATCGTCAGGGTCGCCACTCGATCATTTTTAATTACTTTAATAAAAGACATAAAATCCTCTCTAAATTTAAATCCTAGGCAGCAGGATATTCATAAAATCCACGACCCGATTTTCTGCCCAAGAGCCCAGCGGCCACATAATTCTTTAAAAGCGGGCACGCCCGATACTTCGAATCTCCCAGCCCTTCATGAAGAACATTCATAATGGCTAAGCATGTGTCGAGCCCAATAAAATCGGCAAGCTCAAGTGGCCCCATTGGGTGGTTGGTTCCGAGCTTCATTCCATTATCAATATCTTCTTTACTACCCACCCCTTCATAGACCGCATAGATCGCCTCATTAATCATCGGCATCAAAATGCGATTCACAATGAATCCCGGAAAATCCTTCGAATGAATAATTGTCTTTTCAATCCCCTGCACCAAGACCTGAATGCGAGAAAGCGTATCAGGACTTGTGAGCGTTCCTGAAATCACTTCGACCAACTTCATCAGGGGCACTGGATTCATAAAATGAATGCCAATAAATTTATCAGCCCTCTTCGTCACTGCTGCCAACTTCGTAATACTGATCGAAGAAGTATTGGATCCAATCATTGCAGCGGGCTTGATGATTTGATCGAGCTTCTTAAAAAGCTCTTTCTTTACCTCAAAATTCTCTGTCGCCGCTTCTACCACCAAATCAGAATCGGCAAAGTCTTCTAACTTAGAGATAAAAGAAATTCTCGCCATCACTTCAGAAGGAGCGCTACCGAGCCTTCCCTTTTCAGAAAGCTTCTGAAGACTTTTTTCAATTCCAGCTCGCGCCTTTGCGAGTTGAGCCTCGGCAATATCGTATAATTTAACTTTGGCTCCATAGGCCGCCAAGACCTGAGCTATTCCGCCCCCCATTTGACCCGAACCAATGACACCCACTTCAGAAAAATTTAAAGCCATAGAACCTTCTGCCCCTGTTTATAGATTCTCAAATAATTATAATTTCTCGACCAACATCGCTATGGCTTCGCCGCCCCCAATGCAAAGACTGGCGACTCCTTTTTCACCTTTTTGCAATTGATGAAGAAGACTCACCAAAATCCGAGTTCCGCTGGCACCGATGGGATGCCCGAGCGCCACTGCGCCGCCTCGCGGGTTTAATCGATCGCGAGGAATATCGAGTTCTTTTTGAGCGGCCATCGCCACTGCCGAAAAGGCTTCGTTGATCTCAAAAACTTTGATGTCCGAGACTTTCAAACTCGCTTCTTGCAAAAGTTTTTTGATGCAAGCGACCGGAGCCGTCGAGAACCAAGCCGGCGCTTGTGCAAATTCTGCAGCGTGAAGAATTCGCGCCAAAGGCTTAGCTCCAAAACCAGGATTCTCGGATCCCACGATCACCATTGCGGCTCCATCATTAAGAGAACTTGCGTTTGCCGCCGTAATGCTACCCTGAGCATCAAAGGCCGGCCGTAAGTCTGAAAACTTAGAGAGATCGGACTTTCCCGGCTCCTCATCGGTATCGATTCGCTTAATTTCTTTCTTAACTTTTACTTCGACACTTACGATCTCATTCTTAAACAAACCTGCTTCAATCGATTTCAAAGCGCGCTCATAAGATTCTCGCGCGTAGGCGTCTTGAGCTTCTCGAGAAAACTTATATTCTTTGGCACACATCTCGGCCGCGGTACCCATGTGAAACTGGTTATACACATCCCAAAGACCATCCATAATCATGCCGTCAGAAACTTCTTGATGACCCATTCGAAATCCGGCTCGTGCCGTTTTTAAATAATAGGGAGCCTGCGACATATTCTCAATGCCGCCCGCCATCAAACAATCGGCACGGCCTAAAGCCACTTGATCAAATGCCATGCTGACCGCTTTCAATCCAGATCCACAAACTTTGTTTATAGTCACCGCCGGCACCGACTGAGGAAGGCCGGCGAAGATCACCACTTGCCGAGCCGGAGCCTGGCCCAAGCCAGCGGGCAAAACACAGCCAACGATTGCTCCTTGAAACTCGCTGCCCTTTAAGCCGGCCTCACTCACCAAAGCTTTCACTACTTGAGCTCCCAATTGCGGAGCAGAAACACTGGCCAACGAGCCCATAAAACTGCCGATTGGAGTCCTCTTGGCTCCATAAATAAAGCTACTTTTCATGCAGAAAGGCTAACGAAATTATAGTTTTATGACCAGCGGCAGCCCTCTGTTCTCTCTAAATTGGCAAAAGTGAGCTGCAACTCGGGCAAAGACTCACTTTTTTCATACTCCTTCGCTAAAAGCGCTAAAGTCCTTCGATATTTTCGGTCCAAAAAATGCACTTCTTAGCCCCTAAGGTGCTGCATATGAAAAATATTGGATTATTGGTGATCTCTCTTCAACTTGTGATTCTAATTTCTTGTGCAAAAAAAGAAGGCGATGACACCCCTGGAAAGCCTTTTGTTTTCGGGGATGGAAAGCGCGACGGCAAAATCTACCGGGGGGAGCAGATTGCAGATCAGGCCAGTCGCTTTGACGCCCAAGTCGCTAACAACGACACCTTATTTACCGAAGTGGTCACTCCGAATATTTCCGGATCCACCTCGTACTCTCGAACCGATGTCGCTCGAATGCGCAAAGGCCAAACCGCGCGGGTAATCCTTCCTAACGAGCTCGAGTGCGTTCCGAATGCCGGAAGCTTTACGATAACGGGCCCATTAAGCGCCGACCAAAATAACGAGCGATGCCAAGCCCGAGTGACTCTTTCGTCTACCGCAATGACTCCCGCGAACGACGGCGTCTATGGCACGGTTACTTTTACGGGAACCGTTAGACATGCCAGAACCCAAAAGCCTGGCACCTATATTCTGCAAATTAAAGACGTCGAAAATTTAAATGGTCGAACGGCGGGCGCCGATACTCCCGCGTCTCAAGGTGACGATGAACAAGCTTTTATTTCAATCGGAGATCAATTGGACCTCGGTGAGGCTGCAGGACAAATCGCTGTGTATCAATATCAAGACAACAACGGGCAACCTCTGAATGCGCTTTTATTTCCGGTCAACACCCTGCGAGCTTTAACATCTCTGACCATCAATCTAAAAACGCCGCCTGCCGGATGGGCATATGCAGTTGAACCGCCTCAAACTGAAAAATGCTGGATGATTCACACCAATACATTAAACGAAGCCCTTAGTAATAACGTGGATGACTACAACATTCTGCCTTTAAATGATGTCATTCCACGTCCCGCGGGCTGGGACGTCGGAGATCCGCTCTGCCCCATTAACATTGTCAGTCTTAATCAAGCGGCGGCAACTGCCAACATAGAACTCCTAACCGAGCCACTTCCGGGACTTGCAGGCCGCCATACCATTAAAGGCCTAGGAACTTACGGCTCCTTTCGTGAAGGCCCGAGAAATTTCGTTGGATATGAGCTGCGAATGAAGATTGTAAACGCAGCCAATTCAATTCGCTATATTGTCAACACGGTGACTTTCAATATCAATGTGAGAAAACTTCTCGCTCCTAGTCAGTTGGCGAGCCATCAAATTCTGGGCTCTTACGAAGGTCATTTTTACGTGCTCCTTAACACCCAGATGACACAAGCAGAGGCCGCTAATCAGGCAGCTTTACTAAAGAATTTTTACGGTGGCTCAGAATCCTATGTCGTTGAAGTCAACGACCAAGCAGAACAAGATTTTCTGAAAACCAAAGTTCCTTCGGGTCGAACTTGGATTGGACTGAACGACCTTCAGAGAGAAGGCACCATGAAGTGGATGAACGCTGGAACTTCGACTTATCGTAATTTTGCGAGCGGAGAACCAAACAATGATGGCAACAACGAAGATACCGTACATATGAATTACAACAATGATGGAGAATGGAACGATACGGAGGCCTACAAGACTTTTAAAGCGATCGTTGAAATGGTTTTACCGACGGACGATACTGCTGATAATCGATAATCCTTCTGGTGCACGACGGGTCGTCGTATAATGTAACCTGTGCTTTCTACAGATTCGCCTCTTATTGATTTTGCCCGGTCCATCGTCGCCAAACTTACCGCTAATGGCTTTGAAGCTTTTTTCGTAGGGGGCTGCGTTCGCGACCGCGTAATGGGCATCGCTTCTAAAGACATCGACGTTTGCACTAACGCTCTGCCGGATGAGTTAAGAAAAATCTTCGACCGGACAGTGCCGGTTGGCGAAGCGTTTAATGTTATTTTGGTCGTTTCAGCCGACGAAGAGAACCCGCTAAGCGTCGAGGTAGCAACCTATCGAAAAGACGTTGGCATTAAAGATGGCCGCCATCCCGAACGTGTCGAGAAGGCAACGGCGCGTGAAGACGTCGAACGCCGAGATTTTACGATGAACGGGATGCTTTATGATCCTGTTACCGATCAAGTGATCGACTGGGTCGAGGGTCAAAAAGATATTTCTAGAAAATTAGTTCGAGCGATCGGAATTCCTAAAGATAGATTGCAAGAAGACTACTTGCGAATTTTGAGAGCGATTCGATTTGCTTCGCGCTTTGAGTTTACGATTGACGCTCCCCTTTGGTCGGCGATTAAAGAAGCTGCGCCGGGTCTGTCAAAAATTTCTGCCGAAAGAATCTATGAAGAACTGACTCGTATGCTAACCGAAGGAAGAGCTCGCCTCGCCTTTGAGCGCCTCGATGAAGCAGGCCTATTGGCGTTAGTGATTCCTGAGCTCCTAGAAATGAAGGGAGTTTCACAACCTCCCGAGTATCATCCTGAAGGCGACGTCTGGATTCACAATTTGCTTCTATTAGAACAACTAACGCCCCAGCATAGTGCAGAGGTCGCTTGGGGTTGCCTTCTTCATGATGTCGGAAAGCCCCGCACGTTTTCGCATGAACCTCCCGATCGAATTCGATTTAATCGACATGCCCAAGTTGGCGCCGAAATGGCCGCCACTATTTTAAAACGATTGAAGGCCTCACGCAGTCTCATCGAAACCGTGGTAGAGCTAACCGACCAACACCTCCGCTTTGCCGACGTAAAGAAAATGAAAGAAAGTACTCTTCGTCGATTTCTTAGAAATCCGAGATTTCTACTTCATCTAGAACAGCATCGAATTGACTGTATGGCCTCGCATAAAAATTTGGAGCTCTATCATTTTTGCAAAGAAAAATTAGCATCCCTATCGACCGAAGAACTAAGACCGCCTCCCTTGGTCCGCGGCGGTGACCTCCTCGCTTGGGGATATACTCCTGGGTCGCTCTATAAAAAAATCTTAGAAGAAATTGAAACTTTACAATTAGAAGGTAGCTTAAGCACTCGCGTTGAAGCGGAGGCTCATGTTCAAAAGAACTGGCCAATCAAAAAAGCTTAAGCTTGCCGATTTTAACGTAGGAGAAAAAGTTTGAGGCCTCAATTTAACGAACTGATGGATGAGAATTCTTTAGACGAGACTCGCTTAGGGCTTACTCTCTTTGACGTTTTGTCTTTGCTACGTAGCGATTCCTGCAATTTCAAGCTGGTCGCTGAAACCGTTAAAGAGAATCCTACTTTCGTCCGCAAAGTTTTCTCAAAGGTGAATTCGCCGCTCTTTGGAATGAACGACCCCATCCGTGATCTTCAACATGCCGTTTCGCTACTCGGCCTACAAAAGGTACGAACCCTTCTCTTGCAAGCCACCGAGAGAAGTTTTTATCACCGTTATATCGAAGTCGAAGGAGCTTTTCAGCAAATCAAGAAGCACTCCGTCGCCGTCGGCTGTTTCGCTGAAGAAATGGCTAAAGAGCTCCGACAGTTTTACACGCCTGAGTTTTATAAGGCCGCCTTGATGCATGACCTCGGCAAATATTCCCTACTGATCAAAATGGGCTCAGAGTATTTAAAATTAATGAAAGAATCAGAAGAGCGAAATTACGCTCTTCATCTTCATGAAAAAGATGAACTCAAATTCGATCACGCCGAACTTGGCTTTGCTGTTTCTGAAGTGTGGAACCTGTCCGAAGGAATTCAGAAAGTGATCCGCTATCACCACACGATCAGCGAAGAAGACAGAGAGAAGCTGACGACAAGAGATACTTGGCTCTTAGATATTGTCTCTTTCTCGAACGCCGCTCACAGCACGGTCGGTGCGCGGTCTAACCGATCTTTGTTTAGAGAATATGGAAGCGATCTGCCCACGCCTCCCGGAGATCCTAGCCTGCAACAACTGAAACGCATTTCAGAGGCGGCCAGCACTCGGGCGCTCGAATTATTTCGACAGCTTGGGCTTCTCAGTTAATTCCTAGCTCGTTCTCTAATTGATCAAAACCGACTGCGGTTGCGCCAGCCTCCAAAAATGAATCGTCAAGTTTCACCGCTCGGCCCCGCTTGTTTTCTTAATAGAACTTTTTAAATTTAAATCCCTTTCGCTAATGATCGCAAAATTCTTGCACACCGATACTCGATTTTGTGGAGGCGTAGGGGGGAAACCTAAATTTGAAACCCCGGCAGTAGCACTCACCCACTCAGCAGGGGGCAATACCACTTGAACTCCATTTCTTGTACCTCGAAAACGACGTCTACTCGAAACCGAGTTGCATTCGACAAGACTTCTTCAACTTGTGTCGCACCCCTAAAAGTTGAAGTTCTCTCAACTACGGCTCGATCGATATTCTTTCGATATACAATTTCGTCTCCGATCGCCAAACGAAGTCCCGACTAAGTCATCGATTCTACAAGAGGGGCTTGCGTAGGATCTTGAAGCTCCATCACTAAGCTCGCGGCAACGGGATTAACCGCCGCTTTAAAAGAAACACCGAAATAAGATTCTCAAGTCTCGTAATTTGAGTGGGATCCACTACGCTTACAGGAATCGAATTTCGTCAAATAAGTTTGCGGGATCACGAACCGTGTTCGGCTCTCGGCGAAGCCCTAGAAAAATTCCGGCAACAGACTTCGTAATCCGAGGCGCTTGGCGAATATCTTCGTAAACGCGCCGCCAACCAAAAAGGCAAAAAGCAAAAAGCCGACAAGAGTCTCAATCATGCTAAAGGCTTTTCGATTGAATACTTTTCGACCGGATAATTTTTGAGACGATCTTACTAAAACGAATGGCACGCGCTATCTCCTTCGTGACGCGAATAGCTGAGTCCCTTTGAGACACGAATCCCTACTCAAATATTTTAACTTAGATTTTAAAATTAAAGGGGTGCGCAACAAAAGTTTCGTGGAGTTTTAGGTACTCTCTGTAAGAGAAAAAAAACAAATTGTAGGTTTGCAAATTCTGCGGGGGGGAAGTTTACGAATTAAGCCTTAGAAACGCGTTTATCGTCTGACGCGGGGGTTCCAAACGCATTAAAGTAATTCACAGTTCCTCGCTTACGGTTGGCCACTTTTTGCGCTTTTCCGTTTCGAGCAAGTTTTCGTCGTCGAATTTTATTTGATTTATGCGTTGGTGATGGCATTTCAGAAACCTGCCCAACTGGCGTCTTCCGGTCAAGGGAATAAGCCCCCTTTAAACGCCGCCAAAAAGTGTTCAAAAAAACGCTTAAAGCCCAGGAAGCTTAAGTTTCTTTAATTTATCGCCCAGCTGCTTTTCTACCCCCGCCTTGACCTTCTTCTCGGCCTCCCCTTTTGCCCGATTCTCGAGCTCTCTTATCTTGGCCTCCCCCTCCTTACGATAAGCTACCAATTGGGCGAGCCGGTCCTCCAGATTACCCTCTATCTCGCTGCGATACTTTTTAAGTTCTAACAAAGCTTTCTGCCGAGTTTCATCCACTCGCCGGTCAATCTCGGCCCTAAGCTTCGCCTGAAAGGCTACCAAGCGCTCTTTGATCTCTGCCTCAATGGCGCCTTTCAAAAGATTATCGAGATTGCTTCGGACGTTAAAATCGAACTTCTTTGAGACTCGCTTGAGTTCAATCTCAAGATTGAAGTCTTTCACTCTCTGAAAAACGTCTGACAACACTCGCGAGAAAAAACCCACTTTGGGGACCTCTTTAAAGTCCCAAACCACGTCCGAAAACTCAATGCGATTACTCCATTTCATTTCATCGCCTACAAAGCTCAAGTCCGTTTTTATATTGGTGAGGGCGGATCCAATTTTTATGGGGTAAACTTTCGGGATTCCAACCACCCAATCTTTTGCCTTCAGCTTTTGAACGCTCACTTGATAGAAATCTTTCGGAATTTCTTTTGTATAATCCCAAATAAAATCGAGGTTAGCGCTAGAAAATAAACCCTCTCTAAATTGTCCTGAAGCTTCGACCTTGGTGGGGCGTCCCCATAATCGCGGGGCTGAGTTAATATCCGCCAACTTTACCTGGTAGCGTTGGCTCAGTCGGGCCGCAGTTTCATGATTCAAACCTTCGACTGAAAATTCTGATTTTGCCAAGACGAAGCCCGGCGTTCTATTGCCTCGCACGAAGATAATATCTCGACCTTTGGCTCGTAACTTCACTTCAACTTCGGGATCTTTCGTATCCACTAAGACGCTTTGAACTCGACGAAGCTCGGACTGCATCCGAAGGGCTTGCCGATAGTAACTAAAAACCGCCGGCCCAAAGAGTAAGCGCGATAGGTTTTCGACTTTAAATTGATCTAGAGAAACTAAATTTTTGGCTTTCTCGTAGTCCGCTTGAATCGCACTTACGGCATTCTCATAAACATGATTTAGGGCCTTCGACTCTTGACTAACGTCTTTCGCCAGGTCTTCAACTTCGGATTTCTGCTGGTCGATTAACTTGATCGCCTTCTGAATATTCTGCACTCGCGAAAGAATTTCTCGAGGATCGTTAGGCACTCCAGCGCTCAAAGTCCGAATCTCGTTTATGATACGCTCGTACTCCGAAACATCCTTAAGATCTCGAATCTTCGTCTTCCACTTTCCCTGGCTCTCTTGAAACTGAACAACGGAGTCTTTGAAAGCTTTCTCGGATTGTAATTCGAAAAGCGCTAGCACCTCCTTAGGATTCTCCGGAACTTCAAAGTCCATTAATTGAGCCACCGGCATTTTAGCGAATTCGCCTTCTAGTTGATCAAAAGCCTCGTCGACCCAACCAGAAAATACCGAGGGGGTTTTTGGTTTTGATGGCGGCGGCAAATAACCCGACGTTCTGCGCTTAGTACCCCAATCGATTCCTCGAACCGAAAACTCATCGACGATTACTTTTTTCTCAAGCAAAGGCAAAAATCGAAAGTCGACTACTAAGTCGGCGACCTCTAGTAAGTTCTTAAAATTATCTTTAGCAGAGGCGATTTCTATTTTGCGAATTTTCATCGAAGAATTGAAAAGCGAAATTTTTAAATCCCCGATGTCTGTCTTGGTCCCGGTCATCGCAGAAATGGCGTCTTCTATTCCCCTCTTCACCAAGCCATCCAGGCACCAAACAAAAATCCACGAAACTAAAATGAGAGTACCCACTACTGGCAAAAATACTTTCCAACGAATCATGAGAGTCGGCTCCACTTATCTTGAAGGCTTTGATACTTATCGAATAAGCCACTGAAGGTGCCGTAAAGCTTTGTGGCTTTCAGCACTTTTACAGCTTTGGAATTTTTAATTTTTTCACGCCATTTATCTCGATAACAACGCACTGCCCATATCGACAAAAGAAAGCTCGGCAGAAAAAGTGCGATTCCCAAGGCTAAGCTCCCCACGACGATAGTGTTATTCAATTTAAAAAATGGTAAAATCGGTTGAGAAGCGATCCATATCCAGGCAGGCCGTGCGGCCGAGAGATCTACTAACAACCAATAGCCAAGCCGATCAAACAAAGGATCAAAAGCAAAGGCCACGATCGAGAAAAATGCCGAGCTTAAAAAAAACATCGAAAAGCTCACTCGAAAAAGACAAACGATCAGAAAAAC
>Ga0163144_10024003_pt1 | contig 11991 bp, 15 predicted proteins | sample OliLak19BULKMAT1_FD_123175 | JGI IMG/M metagenome (GOLD analysis project Ga0163144, IMG submission 123175) | Freshwater microbial mat bacterial communities from Lake Vanda, McMurdo Dry Valleys, Antarctica - Oligotrophic Lake LV.19.BULKMAT1 | ecosystem: Environmental > Aquatic > Freshwater >...
CGCGGGAGATACCGGGCTTAAAGGCAAAGTCCGCACGCGGTCGGGGTACCTATCCAGGAGAGTGAAAAACCTCCCCGTGACGGCCCGATCGAAAACGATCGCAACGGGGCGCGTGCGACGCGCAGTGTTGGTCAGCGATGATCAGCACACACTTAGAGACTACCTCGGCGCATCCCACGCGGCCCCGTCTCCCTTCTTCGGGGATCGGTTATCGGCACTCGGGTATCAAGAAACGGCGGCGTTCATCAACGCGCGCTGCGCATCCGGCCGCGCCCCGATAACCGACAACCGAAACCGATCTCGCGCGTGCCCACGGTCACATCGCCTCGGCCGAGGCGCGACTACCTTATCTTCATCGAACACAGGGACGAGTTCGGGGAGACCAAGCAGATGACCGCCGCATTCAAAATCAAGTTTGCAAGCCTGGCTCTGGCCGCCGCCTTTTTCCTTCCTGCGGCGCTGGCCACTTTGAACCAGGCTGCTCTGATCGTCGCGTAAGAGCCCTACGCTTCGATCGACAAAGCAAGGACGCGGAGACGAACCCCTCCGCGTCCTTCGCTTTTGGGAACCAGGCGCGGTATTTGGCCGTTCGCCGCCCATGCCTCAGACGACAGTTCCGGATAAAGCGACCTTCACCGGCCGCGTCGTCATTGTCGCGTTCGCGGTAATCTTGGTGCTGCTGGCGGTCTCGCTCCGGCACGTTTTGCTGCTGGTGTTCGGGGCGGTTCTGATCGCGGTGGGCTTGCGTGGTCTTGCTGGCATTCTCCAGCCGCTCGCGCGCCTCTCCAAAGGCGTCTCGCTCGCGGCAGCGTGCCTCATCGTGGTGTTGGTCCTTGGCGGCATTGTCTGGCTGCTCGGCGCCCAGATCGCAGCGCAGGTCTCGCAACTGACCGAAACGCTGCCGGCGGCGTGGAGTGATTTTCGCGAACGCATCAGTCAAAACGAATTTGCCTCCACCGTCGTCGATGAAATGCAAAGCGCCTTCACCGGCACGAATGGCAGCCAGATCGGCGCCTACGCCAGCCGCATCGGCGCTTTCACCATGAGCGCCGCCGGCGCCACGCTCGAGTTTTTCCTCGTCATCGTCGGCGCAATTTTCTTCGCAGTGAGTCCAAATTCCTACGTGGATGGCGCACTGATGCTTGCCCCAAAAGATCAGCGCGAAGATATTCGCAAAGCGCTCGGTGCCTCTGCGAACGCGTTGCGCCGCTGGCTGCTTGGCACGCTGTTCTCAGTTGCGTTCCTCGCCGTTACCGTGAGCATCGGCCTGTGGGCGCTAGGCGTACCGGCGTTTTTGGCGCTCGGCCTACTCTGCGGCTTGGCGCAATTCGTGCCGCTGATTGGCCCGATCCTCGCTGCCGCGCCGGCAGTATTGCTGGCGCTCACAGTCGGCCCGGAGACGGCAATCTGGGTCGTTCTGCTCTACTTTATCACGTCGCAAATCGAAGCGAATCTGCTGATGCCGATGATCCAGCAGAAGGCGGTCTCGATGCCGCCGGCGTTGCTGCTCTTCGGCGTCATCGCTGGCGCGTTGTTGCTCGGCCCCCTAGGCGCGCTGTTCGCGACGCCGCTGATCGTCGTCATCTCAGTGTTCGCGGTGATCTTCTACGTGCGCGGCGTGCTCGGGGATGACGAAGCAAAAATCCCAGGCGCCTAGCCACGCCAAGGCGTAAAGCGCGGCAGCCAGCGGCCGACGTTTTCAGTGTAGGCGGCGTAAGCTTCGGGAAAGCTCAGTTTCAGCTTCGGCTCTTCGTAACCGAGCACGAAGAAATGCACGGTGAGCGTGATGGCGACGCCATAAGCCAGCATCGCTGCGTTCGCGAACAGCAACATCTGGCCGAAGATCGCCAGCAGCACAGCGAGGTACATAGGATTGCGGACATAGCGATACGGCCCGCTGACAACCAATTCCTTCGTCGGCGCGAACGGCGCAGGCGTGCCGCCGCCCTTCATCGCGAACCGCACGAAGCAATCGATCAGAATGATGAGGCCAGCGACAATCATCAGCCCGCCGAAAATAGTGAGCGCTAGCGAAGCGTCGCCGCCCGGCTGCCACCTGGTGATCAGCCACGGGATCACGCCAGCGACAACGCCGGGCGCGATCACAAAGAACGCGGCCGAGCCTACGAGTGCGTCACGCTTGGTCATCCGCGGCTCGCGGCTTCGCGGCGCGCCATGCTCTCGGCCGGCCATTCCTGTTTCATGTCGTAAAACACCTCAAATGCGCGCGCGCCGTCCGGCAGCTTCACCCACGGGACTTTACTGCGGGTGAAGATATGAACGTCTGGTTCGATCGCATGCGGCTGATCCAAAGTCGAAACGCGCACAAACCGCAAATAGGGCCGACGCCCATAATCGCTCCACAGCGCAACTTGGCATGTCTCGCAACGATAGGCGTCGTGCCCTCGCCCACTCGGGCTTGGCATTTCAACGCGCTTGGGTTCACCCACCAGCATTTCAATGCGCGGCGTTTCGATCAGCGCATTGATCGCAAAGGCGCCGCCACTCTGCTTCTGGCAATCGAGGCAGTGGCAGCAATGCGTGAACATCGGCCGGGACGTGAGCTTAAAACGCACCGCCCCGCACGAGCAGCCGCCTTCGAAGGATTCGCTCATGGCGCACGCTTCTCCAGAGACACGGCGATGCGCTCCAAAGCTTCCGCCTGGCGGCGCATCATATCGGTATAGTTTTGGTAGAAAGTCCCAATGCGCCGAACGAAGAACCAGCCGACGAGTAAAACGATCACAAGTGGCGTGATCGCGACAATCCAATCAAGCAGAGTCAAATCGACGTTCATTCGGTCTTCTCCAGCATGGCCGCCTTTTTAAACACAGTCGGCAGTGCGCTCGCATCGCTCCACCAGCCTTCGTTCGGCCGCGCGTCCGTCGAGGCGTATACATCCAAGCTCAGCGCAAAGTGCGTGAAAACGTGTTCGACAGAGCCGATCTTTTTCCAATCTCCCACGCCTGGCGCTTCGGCCAAGGCCTCTGCGCGAGTCCATTTCTTGGCCCGCCAATCCGTCGTCGGCAGCGCCGCCATGCCGCCGAGCAAGCCCTTATCAGGCCGGCGCACGAGCCACAGCGCACCATCGCGCTCAATACGAAAGGCGACGCCATGACGCCGCGGCCGCTCAGCTTTGGCGGTCCGACGCGGATAGGTTCCCGGCGCGCCAGTCGCATACGCGGCGCAAGCTTTGATCCAGGGGCATACGCTGCACTTCGGCGATTTCGGCGTGCAGATGGTGGCGCCGAGATCCATCAACGCTTGCGCCCAATCGCCGGGGCGCTTTGCGGTGACGAGTTTGCCAGCCAAGTCGCGGAGCCCAGCCTTTGCATCCGGCAACGGCGCCTCGACCGCATAGAGGCGCGCCATCACCCGTTCGACGTTGCCGTCGACGACATTCGCCGGTTGATCGAACGCGATCGCCGCGATGGCGGCTGCCGTGTATGGCCCGACGCCAGGGAGTTCGCGCCAGCCAGCCTCGTCCGCCGGCAAACCCCGCTCTGCAAGCACCTGCGCCGCCGCATGGAGATTTCGCGCCCGGGAATAATAGCCGAGCCCGGCCCAAGCACCGAGCAACTCGTCTCTAGGGACGGCCGCCAGAGCCTCAACATTGGGCCAGCGGGCCAAGAATCGCTCGAAATAAGGAGCAACCGCCGCAACCGTGGTTTGCTGCAGCATGATTTCTGAAAGCCAGACGCGGTATGGGTCTGCCGCCGCGCCGCGCACCCGCCAGGGCATGGTCCGGCCATTGGCATCGTACCACTTAAGCAATGATTTCCGCAGGTTATCCCGCTGGTTATCCCGAGTCGTGGATAACTTATCCACAGCGGGACGTGGGGTTCGGGCAAGCGCGGGCATCGGGCGTCTTTACCCTTTCTTGATGACTTTCCGATTCGATCAAGGGTCCATGTCCCTCCGTGACCGCTTCCGCCCGGCTGAGCCCGCGGCCGCCGACCCACGAGCGGAAACGCGCGCGGCGCAGGCTTTAGCGGCCAAGCGCGGCCGCTCCGTCTTGTCCGGCCCACCAGCCGCCGGCAAGGCCGTGACTGCGGTCCTGAAGCCGCTGCTCAAAGAATCCGGCCTTGGCCTAAACGAATTGAAGCGCCGCTGGACCGAAGTGGCTGGTGAGAGTTTTTCCCGGGTCGAGCCCGTCAAACTGGCGGTTGGCGTGCTCACCCTCCGGGTTCCCGGCGCCCTCGCCCCCTTTATCGAAATGCAGACCCCTCTCCTTATAGAGCGGCTCAAAGTGGCCGGGGCGAAGATCAAGTCGATCCGCATCGAACAGCGGACCGCCACCGCAGCGAAAAAGCCCAATATTCGGCCACTGCAGCGGGCGCTTTCCTCGGTTGAGGAGGCCGTACTGGCGCAAGCGCTTGACCCCGTAGGCGACCCTAGCCTGAAATCGGCGCTGATGCGGCTTGGGCGCGCGGTCAAGCAGGGGTGAGTTTCCCTTACGGGGAAAAAACTCTATGCCTCCCGGCCGTATCTGGAGGTTCTGCATGATTGGCCGTCGCACATTTTTGTTGAGCGCAAGCGCGCTGGTTCTCGTCGGCTGCAATGGCGCTGGCGGCGGCGGCGCGGTGGGTGCGGACGAAATGGCGCTGGGCGACGCCAACGCGCCGGTGACGCTAATCGAGTACGCATCTTCGACCTGCTCGCACTGCGCGGCTTTCCACGCCGAAGTGTTTGAAGAGCTGAAGACCAATTACATCGACACCGGCCGTGTGCGGTACGTGTTCCGCGAATACCCGACGGCGCCGGCGCCCATCGCCGTGGCCGGCTTCCAGCTCGCCCGCTGCGGCGGCGCTTCGTCCGAGCAGTATTTCACCCGCATCGGCGAACTCTTCCGTCAGCAAACGGCGATCTTCGCCACCGGCACGATGGAGGGCGTTCGCGGCAAATTCCTCGAGATCGGCGGCGCCGCCGGCCTCTCGGAAGAACAGATCATGCAGTGCATCACCGACGAGGAAGGCGCCGAGCGCATCCGCCGTGTCGTTGAAGAAGGCAACCGCCAGTTCGACATCACCGGCACTCCGACCTTCATCATCAATGGCGAGAAGGTGACGGACCCGAGCGTAGTGACTTACGCTGGCCTCTCGCGCCTGCTCGACGCCGCTGGCGCCGCCACGAATTAAGAAGGGCGCGCAGCTGCCGTGAACATCACCGAGCTGCGCCTCCTCGGCTTCAAGAGCTTTGTTGATCCGGCCAAGGCGCCGATCGAAAACGGGCTGACAGGCGTTGTCGGGCCGAACGGCTGCGGCAAGTCGAACTTGCTCGAAGCTGTGCGGTGGGTGATGGGCGCGACCAGCGCAAAATCCATGCGTGCGTCCGACATGGAGGACGTGATCTTCGCCGGAAGCGCTGGACGCCCTGCCCGCGAGTTCGCGGAAGTCACGGTTGTGCTGACCCAAGCGCGCGGGCGCGCGCCGGCGCCCTTTCAGGGTGATGACACGCTCGAAGTTACGCGCCGCATTCGGCGGGGCTTGGGTTCGCTCTATCGCATCAACGGCAAGGAAGTGCGCGCTAAAGACGTGCAGCTCTTGTTTGCCGACGCTGCGACGGGCGCGAATTCCCCTGCGCTGGTGAGGCAAGGTCAGATCAGCGAGCTCATCGCAGCCAAGCCGCAAAACCGCCGTCGCATTCTGGAAGACGCGGCTGGCATAGCGGGGCTGCACGCGCGGCGTCACGAGGCCGATTTGAAGCTGAAAGCGGCAGAGACAAACCTCACGCGACTTGATGAAGTGCTGGCCGAGATCGAAGGCCAAGCGGCGAGCTTGAAGAAGCAGGCCCGGCAAGCAGAGCGCTATCGCGGCTTGGCGCAGACATTGCGCGAAACCGAAGCGCTTTTGCTGCATCGGCGCTGGACCGAAGCGCGTCAGCGTGAGGCGGATGCTCATGGCCTCCTCCGCGACGCCGAGCGCGTGGTTGCGCACGCGGCGGCGGATTCGAGCGCTGCCGAGCGTAGCGCCAATGAAGCTCGCGAAGCGCTGGGGCCTCTGCGCGAAGAGGAGATGGTCGCCGCCGCAGTGCTGCGCCGGCTTGAAGGCGTACGCGTTGGGCTTGAGCGCGATGTCGCGGAAGCGGACGCGGTGATTGCACGCTGCGATGAAGATGCACGGCGCGCGCAAGATGAAAGCCAGCGGCTGGCGGCGCTTAAGGGCGATGCGGAAGCAGCGCTGACGCGTTTGACTGCGGAATTGTCCGAACTGGGCTCTGGCGATGAGAAGCAAGCAGCCGCAGCGCTGAAGGCCGCGGAAACGGCGCGAGACGTAGCGTCGGCAAAGCGTGCTGAGGCTGAAGCGAAGCTGGAGAAGCTGGCTGCTGACGCGGCTGCGCGCAAAGCGCGCGCGCAAGCGCTGAGCGATGCGGCAGCAACGGCGCGCACCCATTTGGCGCGATTGGCGGAGCGCCAGCGCGGGCTGGAGGCGCAGATCAAGGCGCTGCCGGCCAGCGCCGAACTGGAACAGCGTGCAAAGACCGCAAAGGCGGCGACAGCCAAAGCGGCGGACGAAACAGCAAAACATCGCGCCGCACTGAGTGAAGCCGAGGCCGCGCTGCTGAAAGCGGAAGCGGCTGATGAAAACACTTGGGGGCCATATCGCGCGGCCGAGACGGCGTTCAACGCGCTGCAAGCTGAGATGCGCGGGCTCGAGAAGCTGACGCCGCCGGAAGCAGGCAGATTTCCGCCCGTGCTGAATGCTATGGAAGTGGAGCGCGGCTATGAGCGCGCGCTCGCGGCGGCGCTGGGTGAAGATATCGAGGCCTCGGTAAATGCCGATGCGCCGTTGCGCTGGGCCGGCGCAGACGCGCCCTCCGCCACATTGCCATCTGGCGCGGAAGCGCTGGCGAAATTCGTGAAGGCGCCAGAAGCGTTGGCAGCGCGGCTGGCCTTGGTCGGTGTGGTCGAAGCCAAAGACGGCGCAAAGCTCGCGAAGCAACTGAGTCCCGGCGCGCGTTTGGTTTCGCGCGAAGGCGATCTTTGGCGCTGGGACGGATTCGTGCGCCGCGCCGACGCGCCGCAACCCGCGGCGGCGCGGCTTGAACATAAGAACCGCCTGGCGGCGGCGCGCGCGGAACTGAAGACCGCAGAAACCAATTTGGCGGAAGCCACGGCGGTATCGGAAAAAGCCAAGGCCGAGCGCCAAAGCATTGAGGCAAAGCTGCGCGCGATGCGCGGCGATACGCAAAAATTCTTGGCCGCAGAGGCTCAGGCGGTGCGCGAAGCTGAGCGGATGGAGGCGGAGTTCGCAAGGCTCGCCGAGCGCCGCGCTGATCTGGATGCGCAAACCCAGAGGCTTGCCGCTGAAGTCAAAGAAGCCGAAGCGGCGGCAAGCATCGCGGCCGGCGCGATCGGTGACGCGCCCGCGCAAAGCGATGATGAGACCGTGCGAACGGCTCGGGCGGACGTCGACGCCGCGCGCGCCGCGGCTGCGGAAATGGCGGCCGCGGCGGCGGCATTGGTGCGCGACAAAGCGCAGCGCGATGCACGGCGCGGCGTGGTCGGCGCTGAAACCAAGCAATGGCAGGCGCGGATCGCAGATGCGGAAAAGCGGCTGGCGGCGCTGAGCGCCGAACTTGGCGCGATCGAAAAGCGCCGGGAAGCGGCAAAAGCTGCCCCCGTAGAGGCCCGCGCGAAACTGGAAGCGCTGATGGACGAGGCGGGCGCAGCGGAACAACGCCGCCAGGGCGCGAGCGACAAGGTCGCGCAAGCCGAAATGGCGGCGCGCCAAGCGAACGATGCGGCGCGCGCAGCCGAGCAAGCGCACGCAGCGGCGCGCGAGAAGCGGGCAAGCGCCGAAGCATACGCGGAATCGGCGCGCGCCCGCGTAGTTGATGTGACAACGCTTGCACATGAGCAGGCCAGCGTGCCGCCGGAGCAATTGGCGGGGCTTGCGGGCGCAATGCTGAACGGGCCATTGGGCGAAGCGCCGATTGGCGAAGTTGAGCGCCGGTTGGAGCGGCTGAAGGCGGAGCGTGAGGCGGCAGGGCCGGTAAACCTGCGGGCGCAGGAAGAATTAGCGGAAGCGCAGGAGCGGATCGAAACGCTGACGCGCGAAAAAGATGATGTCGCTCAGGCGGTGACCAAATTGCGCCGCGCGATCACAACTTTGAACAATGAAGGCCGCGCGCGGTTGCTACGGGCGTTCGAAGAAGTGGACGCGCACTTTGCGCAACTGTTCTCCACGTTGTTCGAGGGCGGCCAGGCGAATTTGAAGCTGACCGAAAGCGAAGATCCGCTTGAAGCCGGGCTCGAAATATTCGCGCAGCCTCCGGGCAAACGGCTGACCAATCTTTCGCTGCTCTCGGGCGGCGAGCAGGCGTTGACGGCAACGGCGCTGATTTTCGCGGTGTTCCTGGCGAACCCTGCCCCGCTCTGCGTGCTCGACGAAGTCGATGCGCCGCTGGACGACGCCAACGTCGATCGCTTCTGCCGGATGCTGGAAGAGATGAAGCGGCTGACGACGACGCGCTTTATCGTGATCACGCACAACCCGGTGACGATGTCGCGGATGGACCGGCTCTATGGCGTGACGATGCCTGAGCAAGGCTTGTCGCAACTGGTGAGCGTCGATCTCGGGCGGGCGCAGGCGCTGGCGGCGGAATAAACGCACCGCCGCCTGCCTAGGAAGGCGACCCTGCCCAAAAGGTGCGGTTTTCGGGGGTGATGCGCCGCAGCAAATGTCGCATCTGGGTTTCCTTGACCCTTGGGGCGTCCCTGCTAGTTTCCGCGCGCGCGAACAGGGGGCTCTCGCTTGAGTCGCCCCTTTTGGGCGCGTGGATCGTTCGATGGCTGATGAAAAACCGCCCGAGGACGCCCTTTCCGACCTGCGTCGGCGTGTAAACGCTGCGCGGGGCGAAGGCGCCCCGGACACCCCTCCCCCGCAGAGCCCAGCTTCGCTGGCGATGCGCTATGGCGGGGAGTTTGGCGCGGCGATTATCGTTGGTGCGTTGCTCGGCTACGGCGTCGATCATTTCGTCCACACGTCACCGTGGGGGCTGATCGCCGGGGTGGCTTTGGGCTTCGGGGCGGGCGTCGTGAATGTGGTGCGCGTGGCGCAATCGTATTCGCGGAGCAATCCCATCGACCCGAATGCGCCGTCCGTTCCGGACGACGAAGAGGATTAAGACCGGCCGTGGCTGACAACCCGATTGAACAGTTCGGTATCCACCCGATCGCTGAGTTCAGCGTGGCGGGGTATGATGCGAGCTTCACCAATGCGAGCCTCGCAATGGTAGGCGGCGCCGTGCTGGCTGCGTGGTTCTTCAATTGGGCGATGAAGCCGGCCGCGATGGTGCCGAACCGCGCGCAAGTGGTGGCCGAAGGCGCTTACGGCTTTATCCACGGCATGCTGAAAGACGCAGCCGGCACCGAAGGCGTGAAGAAGTTTTTGCCCTTCGTGTTCACGCTCTTCCTGTTCATTTTCATGGCCAACATGCTGGGCATGTTCCCCGGCGTTTTCGGCGTGCATCACATCTTCACGCCGACCAGCCAGATCGTGGTGACCGCGGCGCTGGCGATGATGGTGTTCTTGACCGTCATCGTGGTTGGCTTCGCCAAGAACGGGCTCAAATTCTTCAAGTTGTTCGCGCCATCGGGCGTGCCTTGGTATTTGCTGCTGATCGTGACGCCGATCGAGATCATCTCGTTCTTCTCGCGGCCTCTCTCTCATGCTGTTCGTCTCTGGGCGAACATTCTGGCCGGCCACATTCTGCTGAAAGTGTTCGCGGGCTTCGTGCCGGCGCTAATCGCAGCCGGCGGTTTTTATGGCCTACTCTCGGTTCTGCCGCTCGCAATGACCGTGATGCTCTACGGCCTCGAATTCCTGGTCGCGTTCCTACAAGCGTACGTGTTCGCGATCCTGACTTGCATCTATCTCAACGACGCGCTTCACCCCGGGCACTAGAGCTCGGCTGAACACCAACCCAGAGGGGAATTACAATGGACGCAACTGCAGCAGCTTATATCGGTGCGGGCCTCGCCTGCCTCGGCATGCTCGGCGCCGCTATCGGCGTGGGCATCATCTTCGGCAACTTCCTGCAAGGCGCGATGCGCAATCCGTCAGCGGCGCCGGGCCAGTTCGGCAACCTGATCTTCGGCTTCGCCGTGACCGAAGCGCTCGGCATCTTCTCGCTGCTGATCGCCATTCTGCTGCTCTTCGTCGTCCCGAAATAAGCAACGATCATGGCCAGCCCCGCCGCCGACACGCACGCCGCTGACGCAGCTCACGCCGCTGACGCCGCCCATGGCGCGGCGGCTGGCGGCGAGCATGCGGCGGCGACGTTTCCGCCGTTCGACTCATCACTGTTCTCGAGCCAGCTGATCTGGTTCGCGATCACGTTCGCCGCGCTTTATTTCATCGTCTCCCGCTTCATCCTGCCCAGCGTTTCCGCTGTGCTTGAAAAGCGCGCGGCGACGGTGTCGGGCGATCTGGAAGCCGCCGCGCAGAAGAGCGCAGCCGCCGAAGAAGCACGGACCCAAGCGGAGAAAGCGTCAGCCAAGGCCCGCGCTGACGCGCGCGCCATGATCGATGCGGCGCGCGCCGACATGACGGCCAAACTCACGGCCGAACAGGAAGCTGCTGAAACGCGGCTCGCCGCGAAGATCACGACCGCCGAAGCCAAGGTCGCCGAAGCCCGCGCCAAGGCGCTGGCGGAAGTGCCGGCGATCGCTGAGACGCTGGCGCGCGACATCGCTGAAAAGCTGGCCCCCGCCGGCAAGCGCAACGCGGCCTAGGAGAAGCGCGATGGAAATCACCGCGACAGAAATCGCCTTCCTGGCCCTGCTGATGTTCATCGGCTTGCTGGTGTACTTGAAAGTGCCTCAGCAGATCGCCGGCGCGCTCGATCAAAAGTCGCAAGCCATCGCGCACGAGCTGCACGAAGCGCGGCGTCTGCGCGAGGAAGCCGAAAAACTGCACGCCGAATACGAAGCCAAGCGCGCAGCGGCGGAAAGCGAAGCCAAAGCGATCGTCGCAGCCGCGAAGGAGCAAGCGGCGATGGTGGCCGAAGAAACGCGTCAGTCGATGATGGCGGCGATGGCGCGGCGTGAAGAGCAAGCCGAGGACCGCATCGCTTCGGCCGGCGCAAAGGCAGCCGACGAAGTTCGCGCCGCCGCCGCGGAAGCTGCGATCGCTGCGGCCGAGCGGATGATCCGCGAGCGCATGAATGACGACGCACAGGCAGCCTTGGTCCGCGACGGCGTCGGCGAAATGGCGCGCAAGTTCGGCTGATTTTCCAAGTATTGGTTTTTGGGTTTAGGCTCGGTTCCGGGAGGGACTGACCCATGAACCTTATCGCGCGCCTGCTGGTGGCGTTGGTAGCTCTCGCGCACATCGGCTTTCTAGTGCTGGAGATGTTTCTCTGGACCGGGCCCATCGGCCAGCGCGTGTTCGCGATGACGCCGGAATTTGGGACGCAAACGGCCGTGCTGGCGGCCAACCAGGGCTTCTACAACGGCATCCTTGCCGCGGGCCTGTTGTGGGGCGCGCTGCGCAACGACCGCGCGTTCATGATCTTCTTCCTGCTCGCGGTGATCGGCGCAGGAACTTATGGCGGGCTGACCGCGAAGATCACGATCCTCTACTTGCAAGCCGCGCCGGCAGCGCTGGCGTTGGCAGCGCTGATGCTGGCCAAGTCGCGGCGTGACGCCAGCTCAGCTCGGCCGCAATCTCCTACCCGATAACGTCCCAATCGTTTCCGACGCTGCCGGTTACGCCGGTGCCGAGGATTGTGAAGCCGTTCATGGTCCAGACGGCGACGAGGCCGTCGTCGTTGCGCCAGAGGATATCGTCTTTGCCGTCGGCGTTGTAATCGCCAACGTCGGCGACGCTCCAAGTAGTGCCGACACCGCCGATGACGGCGCTGGAGAGCGTGGTTGCGCCATCCATGTGCCAGATCGCCATCAGCCCGTCGTCGCGCTGCCACAAGATGTCGGCGCGGCCGTCGCCGTTGAAGTCGCCGGCGCCGGCGATCTGCCATTCATTGCCC
>Ga0163144_10024004_pt1 | contig 11991 bp, 8 predicted proteins | sample OliLak19BULKMAT1_FD_123175 | JGI IMG/M metagenome (GOLD analysis project Ga0163144, IMG submission 123175) | Freshwater microbial mat bacterial communities from Lake Vanda, McMurdo Dry Valleys, Antarctica - Oligotrophic Lake LV.19.BULKMAT1 | ecosystem: Environmental > Aquatic > Freshwater > Lake...
CCTCTCATTCAGGTATTGTTTTCGAGGTTAAACTTTCCAACCAGCCTGCCGTCGCGATAGATATGAATGTGCAGGGGGGAGTGGCCTCCGGTTCAACTGATAATTTGAAAGCCCTTGATGTTCTCTTTACTCAAGCACTTTCCCCTCCTGCTCAACTTATCATGAGTGATAAGGGCGTTAACCCTTCGGCTGCAAGCTGCCACTTTTCGCTTTTCCCCATCTGATTTTCGCCTATCCTGTGCGTCTTAACCTCGGAACTCGGGCTGCCGTAAGACGATGAAGAAGCTGGCGATTCTGGCCGATACCCATGACCATCTGGATCGCATTGCCCTGGCGGTGAAGCTGATTCAGGCTCGGGGGGCGGAAGGCCTGCTGCATCTGGGGGACTTCGTCGCGCCGTTCGCGTTGAAAGGCGTGTTGAAGTTCAATGGCCCGGCCTTCTGCATCTATGGCAACAACGATGGCGAAAAAAAGGGCCTGAAAAAGCTCTTCCCCGAATTGCGCGATGGCCCGACGATCTTCGAGATCGGCGGCCGCAAGCTGGGTGTGGCGCATTCGGTGGAAGAAATCCCGGCGGAGTACCGCACGAGTTGTGACGGCGTGTTCTACGGCCATTCACACCAGCGCGTACACATTCCGAAGGCAGGCAGCACGGCGCTGGAACTCAATCCGGGCGAATGCTGCGGATGGCTGACGGGAAAGCCGAGCTGCGCGATGCTCGACTTGGAAACGATGACGGTTGAAATTCTGGAAGTGGAATGACGTCGGGGGGATTTTCAATGTTCGCTTTTGTCCGCGTGACAGGCGCATCGGCCGCGCTGCTCCTGGTCCTGATCGCCGCCGGCTGCACCAGCCGCGGCATGACCGTGACCAGCAATCCCCCCGGCGCAGAACTGTCGATCAACCGCCGCGTCGTCGGCAAAACACCCATGCGCGTCGGCTTCACGCACTACGGCACGTACCGCTTTGAATTGCGCCAGAAAGGCTACGAGGTTCTGGTCAAGGAAGAGGACATCAAGCCCGGCTTCTATGGTTACGATCCGGCCGCGTTCGTCGCCGACAATGTCATCCCCGCGCGCCTCAACGATGAAGTGTACATCCACTACAACATGAAGGCGATCGATTCGGACGAGGCCAAGGCTGCCGACGCGGACGCCGACGCTGCCGCAGGGAAAAAAGACGAATCCGCGCCGGCGGTGAAGACTGACGGCCGCACCGCGTTGCTGGAGCGCGCCAACGCGGCTCGCGCCGGCAGGGCCATTCATCCAAAGTCGGGCACCGAAGTCGCCATCGAACTTGGCCGCGAGCCCAAGCGGCTCGACAGCGCCACGCCTGAAGAGGAGCTCGCTGGCACGACGGAAACCGCTCCAGCGGTCGTCGTCGACACCGAGCCCACGCGCAAGATCAACGCCAAGCGCCCGGAAGGTCTGCGGATCGCCGGTGAATACGGCATGGTTGGCGACGATGAAAAGCGCGCGACGTTCGAGAAACCCGAACAGAAGAAGACTGACACGCAGAAGGACGTGCGTGTTTTCAAGGAAGAGGAACTCGACTACGATCAGCCCGCCATCACCGACCCCAATGCAAAGCCCGCGGCAAAGCAGGCTCCGTCCACGCCTGCCGCGAAACAGGTGGAACCTTCAAAGTCCGACGACAAGGCAACGAAGCCGGACGCGAAGACCACGAAATAATCTTTAACGTAGCACGGATAGGTTCGCCCACGAAACCAGCCTTGCCCAAATGCTCTACATTTTGGACGCGGGTACATGCAGGCTGAAGTAACCGCCGGGTTGGCGCAGGCGCGTTGTCACGCTTCAGCCGTATTCGAAATCGCGAGCTATTGGGGCGACTCGCTGCTCATGACGCAGCAGTTACTTCGTCATGGAGACGAGCTTCTTGAGCGCTGCGAGTGCCTGGCCCGAATCGATGCTCTCTTCGGCGGAGCGCAAGGCGCTCTGCCAGTCGGGGGTCTTTTCGGCGACAAGCGCCGCAGCGGCGGCGTTCAGGCAGACGATCTCGCGTGCGGAGCCTTTCTGGCCTGAGAGAACCGCGCGGATGATCTTCGCGCTGCTGGCGCAATCGGCGGCGTAAATGCCGTCGGGCGCGCACAGCTTCAGTCCGATCGATGTTGCATCGAGCGTTCCGGTTTCAACCTTTCCCTTTTTTAGACACGCGTAGGTGCTCGGTCCGAAGGTGCTGAATTCGTCCAGATGTCCCTTGCCGCCGGGGCCCGCGCCGCAGACCACGATCGCGGTTTGGCTGCCGAGGATCTTCAGCACTTCCGCGAACGTGCGGCAGAGATCGGGATGGAAGACGCCGAGCAGTTGCAGCTTCGCGTCCGCCGGATTAGAGAGCGGCCCGAGCAGGTTGAAGACCGTGCGCACGCCCAGTTCTTTGCGCACGCCGGCGACGTGTTTCATGCCGGGGTGGTGCGCGGGTGCGAACATGAATCCGATGCCGGCCTTTGAAATACACTCCGCAACGCAGTCGGGCTTGGCATCGATATTGACGCCGAGTTCCTTGAGCACGTCGGCCGATCCAGAGGTGCTGCTCACCGAGCGCCCGCCGTGCTTGGCGACGGGGATGCCCATGCCGGCGACGACAATCGCCGTCGCCGTCGAAATGTTGAAGGTCTCAGATTTATCACCGCCGGTGCCGCAGGTGTCGAGCGTCCCCGGTGGCGCGGACACCGGTACTGCGGCCGAGCGCATGACTTTCGCCAGCGCCGCGAGTTCGCTGGCGGTCTCGCCCTTGGCGCGAAGCGCGACGGCGAAGGCCGCAATCGACGGCCCGCCCACGCGGCCGGCCATGATCGCGTGCATGATCTCAGAGGCTGCGTCGGGAGCGAGGTCGCGGCGCGCGAGAAGGGTTTCGAGGTGCGGAGTGATGCTATAAGGGGTGGCGTCAGTCATGTGGCGGATGCTATGATTCACGCGGCGGAATGCAATTTTGTTTGGGAAGCGGATGCTCGACAGGCGTCCGGCACTGAAACTTCTCCCTTTTCACCGCGCCCTGTCCGATCTATACTCTTGCGACACATGCTACCGCGTTATGCGATCGGTCTGTTTCTGGCTGCGTGCGGCCTGCTGCTGCTGTCCTCCTGCGATACGGTGGACAAGGCCCGTGGCGTCATTCCCTTTTTGCCCCCGTCCAAGTACGTCGACGTGGGCGGCCGTAAACTGACGCGCGCTGAAGTCGCCTACTATCAGAAGATCAAGGATCTCAGTTACGCCACCAAGATCAATCCGCGCGACGCCGTCGCCTATAATGCCATCGGCGAACTCTTCCAGAAGAAGGGCAACTACGCGCTGGCCAAGGAACTTTACCTGAAGGCCATCGGTATCGACGATACGCTCTCCGAATCGCATCACAACCTGGGCCTGATCTACACTTACGAAGACCGATACAACACCGCGCTCGAGGAGCTCAATAAGGCGCGCGCGCTGTCGCCCGATGACGCGCGTATTCGCCATCGCCTGGGGATCGTCAAGGCGGCGCTGGGCAGGAATAATGAGGCGCTGAAAGAGTACGACGAAGCCACCACGCTCGACGCGGAGTACACGCCGGCGTATCTCGAAAAAGCCAAGCTGCTGTATGCCACCCGGCGCTATGCCGACGCTGCCGCCGTGTGCCGTGTTGCCCTGTCGAAAATTCCGAAGGTCGAAGCGACGACGATGGCTAAGGAATCGCGCGGCGCGATTATGGATAAGTTCATCCCGACGGGCCAGGAAGAAGAATCCGCGCGCACGTGGAAGCAGGAAGCCGCCTACAACCTCGCGCTGTGCCTGAAAGCGCAGGGGCAGATCAGCGAAGCGCTCAGTGTCCTACTACAGGCCGAAGACGCTCCCGAGGGTCGCGCGGACGTGCAGATGCTCCGGGCGCGGCTGCAGGAAGCCAGCGGCGACAACGCGACCGCGATCGCGACGTTGCAGGCCTCGCGGCAGGAGTTCCCGACGCGCGCTGAAATTCTCAAGCGCCTGGCAAAGCTTTATTCGAAGACCGGCCAGAACGACCTGGCTTCCAAGACGCGCCTGGAAGCCGCGGAGATGGATCAGTCCGACCGCGAATTGCAGGAAGAAGCGGTGCGCGTCGCCGAGCAGCAGAAGGATGTGGCGCGGGCGATCGCGATTTATGAACGCCTTGTGCGCATCGATCCCGAGAACCTGAAATACCGCCGCCAACTGGCGAAGGCTTACGACAATGCCGGCATCCAGCGCCAGGCGGCTCTCGCCTACCAGGAGATCGTGACGCGCGAACCCGAGGACCTCGCTACGCGCCGGCGCATGGGCATCCTGTTCTCGGAAATCCCCGGCTTCCAGGGTCGCGCCATGTTCCAGTTCCGGCAGGTGCTGGAGAAAACGCCGAACGATCCTGAAATCCACCGGCGGCTGGGCGAACTTTTTCTGGCCTCCCGCAACTATACCGAAGCCGAGAAACACATTCGCGAGACCATCAAGTTCGCGCCCAACGATGCGAAAGCGCATAACAATCTTGCCACGCTGTACGTCAACCAGAATCGCTTCGACGATGCCATCGCCGGCTACAAGAAAGCGCTTTCGATCGATCCCAAGCTGCAGAGCGCGCAACTGAATCTGGCCAAGGTGCAGCTCGGCATGGGCCTGCGTGACGATGCCATTGCGCCCCTGAAGCTGTACCTGCAGCAGAAACCGCTGGACGAAGAGGCTCGAAAGCTGCTCGCCGATGCGCTGCGCGACCTGGGCCGCAAGGAAGAAGCCATTGCCGAGTACGAAGCGCTCGATGCGCTGCGCCCCAACGATCCGCTTTCGAAGATGAACCTGGCGCAGTTGACGCGCGGACTGGGCAAGGCGCGCGACGCCGCCGGCATCTACGAGCAGATCCTCGAAAAGAGCCCGTCCGATGTCAACGCGCTGAAGGAGGCCGGGCGCCTGTACGCCGACCTGGACATGCCGCTGCGCGCGATCTTCTGCTGGCAGCGCGTGTTGTCGCTCAAGCCCGGCGACCTGGAAGGCCAAAAGCGTCTGGCTGACGCCTATAAGCAGATTGGCTCCGATGAAGCCGCGATCAAAGCGTATGAAAGCGTGGGCAAGACCGGGGACGCCGAAGCCTGGCGCAGCGCCGCCTTCCTGCACTTCAAGCTGAACCAGCGCGAGCCGGCGCTCAACGCGTTGCGCGAAGCGGTGAAGATCAACGTCCAGGAGAAGGAGGCGCGGCGCTCGCTCGCTGGCGTGCTGCAGGGCAGTTCCAATGCTGACGAGCGCGACGAAGCGCTGCGGCTGTACCAGGAATTGGTGCAGCTTGATCCGAAGGATTACCCCTCGTTGCTGAACCTCGGCAACCTGCTCAGCGAAGCCAACCGCCTGTCGGAAGCGCAGGAGGCGTACGAAGTCGTCGCCCGCGAGAAGCCAGAGTCGACGCAGGCGCTGATCGGGCTGGGCGTCGTCTCGCGCAAGCGCGGCAAGTACGACAAGGCCGCCGAGTTTTACCTTCAGGCGCTGAAAGCAGAGAACGCGAAGGGCTCGCCGGATAAACAGGTGCTGCAACGCGCGGCGTTGAACCTCGGCATCCTGTACGATTACTACCTGAACAATCGCGGCAAGGCGCAGGATTACTATCGCCAGTACAAGGAACTGGGCGGCGACCCGAAGAAGCTGCCGGGTGAGCGCGCACGGGACAGCGCAGCCCCCGCGCCCAAGAACAAAGACAAAACCGTCGAAACCACGGAACGCTGAAGACTGCCTTCAATCGACGCAGGAACAGAACAGAAGGAGAACCGCCCAATGCCCAATATGCTCGTCCTCTACGACATCCCCTCCTTTGCCGAAGAGAAGTGGGAAGAAGGCATGTCCGGCATGGGCTGGAAGAAAGTCGGCCGCGGCACCTGGCTGAAATCCGTGCCGCAGAGCGAAGCGGCGGTGCAGGAAGTGACCAAGGCCTTCCAGCCGCTCGACCTGGAACTGAGCGAAGAAGACGACGAACACGTCTGGCTGGTGTACGCCGGCCGGGACCAGGCGGGCAACCCGCAGTTGGGCGTGAAGACGCTGTTCGGAAAGAAGCCGGGGTGAAGTGCGAAGTGCGGCGGGTGGCCGCCACCCCAACGCACTCACCGTCCGACAGAACCCGCTCCCTTACGGTCGCGGCTCGGAAAGAACTGGCACCACCGGCGCGTCTCTTGGCGCCAGCGCGTCGATCTCCGCCCTGAGCACCGCCAGTTTGTCCGACGCGCGCAGCTTGCGGAATTTCTCTCTCAATCGCGCCTGATCTTCTTTTGCCGCGGCGATCGTCTCAATGATGCCCGCATACAGGATGCCGTGGTCGGCGCTGCCATCATCTTCCCGCAACATCGGCGCGAACATGGTCTCGGTCACGTCGGCGTCGTGCAGGTCGCCGAGCACCTCCTGAAACTCCTTGGCGATCTCGAGGATGTGGTCGAGCTTCGAGCCGAGCGCCGCGGAGAAGAAATCCGCCGAATAACGCAGCCGTTTGAAGGCGATGCGCAACTCATGCAGCGTCTCGGAGTTTCCGGTGTGGTCGACCGCGTCGAAGTGCGAGAGCTCGATGCTCCTCTCCAGCAGCACGCGCTGGGCGGCCTGCTCGGCGGTGAGTCGGTTGAGATCGGTCTCGCGGCGGCGCAGCACGGCCGGCAGCGGCAGGACCTCGATCAGGCGCGGCAGGGTTTCGAAAGCGCCGTGCTCGATCTCGGCGAGCATTTTCAGGCGCAGCAGCTCGATCTGCGACTCGAGACATTCAGCCAGGCGCAAGAGGCCCGGCGTGTTTCGCTTTGTGGCCAGTTTTCGCACGCGTTCGGATTGAACTTCGGCGTCTCGCAGTTCGCCCAGGAAACTGAGCAGCCGCTTGACGCGCTTGCGTGTGCCCTTGACCACGGCGCGCCGGAACATCGGCTCGGTGGTCGCGAGCGCCACATTCAGGCGGCGGCAGGCGACACGGACGTCATGCACGGCCTCGTCGTCGGGCTGGCGCAGCATGCGATGAAGCGCTTCCTTCAGCTTCAGCGCCTGCTTCTGAAAGACGCCGGCGGCCAGCTCGAGCATCTCGGTCTTCGGGGCTTCCACGCTAGATTCCTGCTTTCTGCGTTCCAAACGGATGAACCGCCAAGACGCCAAGGGCGCCAAGGGCACCAAGAAGAACGGAGCTGAAAGGAATCACAGTCGGGTTACTCTTCAGCCGCTCTGTGTTAATCTGAGGCTCCATCTGTTCTGTTCGCTGTTCTTGGCGTCTTGGCGGTTCATTCGTTTGAGCGTCGTGAATCTACTCGCCAAAGCGCACGGAATTCGTATTCTAAGCGCTATGAGCCAACCTGTCTCGATCAAGATTCCGCTGATGGACCTGAAGGCACAGACTCGCGCTTTGAAGGCCGAACTGATGGAACAGTTCAGCCAGGTTCTGGACAATACCTCTTTCTGCCTGGGACCGCAGGTGGAAGCGCTGGAGAAGGAGTTCGCCGCGTACAGTGGATCGACCCACGGCGTGGGCGTGAACTCGGGCACTTCGGCGCTGCACCTGGCGCTGCTGGCGCTCGGCGTACAACCCGGCGACGACGTGCTCACTACGCCGTACACGTTCGTCGCGACCGCGTGGTCGATCTCGTATTGCGGAGCGAAGCCGGTCTTCGCCGACATCAACCCACACACATTCCTGATCGATCCGGCTGACGTAGAACGAAAAATCACCGCGAAGACCAAGGCCATCGTCGGTGTGCATCTGTACGGGCAGCCAGTGGACATCGAGCCGCTCAAGGACATCGCGAAGAAGAAGGGCCTGCCCTTCGTTGAAGACGCCGCGCAGGCGCATGGCGCGCTGTACAAAGGCAAGCGCATCGGATCGTTCGGCGACATCGCCTGCTTTTCATTCTATCCCAGCAAAAATCTGGGCGCGTGCGGCGAGGCGGGCATGTCAGTCACGCAGGACGCGACGCTCGCGGCGAAGATGCGCGCACTGCGCGAGCACGGCTCGACCAGGCGCTACTACCACGACACGGTTGGCTTCAACTATCGCATGGAAGGGTTGCAGGGCGCGGCGCTGCGTGTGAAACTCAAGCATCTGGACGGTTGGAACGCGCGCCGGCAGCAGATCGCCGCGATGTATCAGCGCCTGCTCGAACCGTCGGCGGTCAAGCCGCCGGCCCTGGCTCCGGATCGCACGCATGTGTACCACCTTTATGTGGTGCGCCATCCCAAGCGCGATCAGCTCGCCGCTTACCTTGCCGAGAAAGGCATCGGCACGGCGATGCATTATCCCGTGCCCGTGCATCTGCAGAAGGCCTATGCGAACCTGAAACTCAGCGCGGGCATGTACCCGCATTCGGAAGCCGCTTCGCGCGAGTGCCTCAGCTTGCCGATCTTCCCGGAGCTCAGCGACGAGCAGGTGAAGACGGTGGCGGACGCTGTGGTGGCGTGGAAGCCGTAGGGCAGCACGTTCGCTTGCCGTCACCCACGCGACCATCCCACATGTGCAACCGACTTTCGCGCGATTTACTTCCCACCTTGACCCTTTGCGCGTGACGCGAATCCTGTAGCGGTGTAGATTTCATTGCGGTCAACAACTCATCAAGACCTGTCCGCATGACAGGCCGGGCTCAAGCTTCAGGTAGAACTATGCAAACGTTCACTCCTGTTCGTGCCCTCCCCATTGTTCCCTTCGTCGCGCTTGTCGCATTCCTGCTGGCCACGTTAACGTTTTCAAGCAGATCGGCTGAAGCTGAAGCCGCCGACGATGCAGTGGCTCCGAAGGCGGAAGCGCCGGCGGAAGAGCTTCCGATCACGCCGCTGACCGACAAGCTGCTCGAAGAGATCAAGACGCAGAACGCCGCCGAAGTTTGGGAGACCGTCAACCGTCTCGTGCGCCTCTCGCGCGCGTACGGAACGGTCGTCACGGAGCGGCTGGAAAAAGAACTGCAGTCGAATGAAGACAAGGTCCGGTTGGTGGCGGCCCGCGCGCTGTGCCAGTTGAACATGACTGACCGCGCCGCGCCGGTGCTGCACCAGCTCGTCCAGAAGGCCCCGACGGCGGAACTGCGGCGCCTGTCGGCGAACTCGATCGGCCTGACGACTTCCCTTTATGGGGACGAGACCACCGCGGCGGTGCTGGCCACCGCGCTCAAGTCCGAAGCCGACGAAGCGACCAAGATCAGCATCGCGCGCAGCCTGTGGCGGATCGCCAGCCGCAACGACGGCCGCGATGAACTGCTCAAGATGATGAACACCTCGCGCGTCAAAGAAGTGCGTGATGAGTCTGCGCTGGTGCTCGCGGAGAACGGCTTCCTGCAACTCCCCGACGTGCGCGCGCGCCTGCTGAACCTGTATGCCGAACCCACCGCGCAGGGCGAGCGTGCTTTTAACCTGCTGCGCCATTTCGAAGAGGACGGCACGCGCGCCAAGGACAAGAAATCCCAGGGCGAACAGCTCATCACCGAGGTCCTCCGTGCGATCAAGAACGCTTATCCGGATGAGAGCAAGTACGACCTGGACAAGCTTTACGAGCAGGCCGCCAAGGGCATGGTCGGAAGCCTCGATCCGTTCTCGCAGTACATGGACCGCGACGAGGTCAAGGCTACGCAGGAGATGCTGCAGCAGGACTACGGCGGCATCGGCGCGTACGTGGGCCTGCGCAACGGCAGCTTCATCGTCACCAGCCCCATTTACGGCTCGCCCGCAGACAAGGCCGGCCTGCGCGCGTTGGACATCATCCAGGAAGTGGACGGCCACAAGGCCAACGAACTGCTCGACAAGGGCGGCGTGAACGGTGTGATCGTCAAGCTCAAGGGCGCGCCGGGCACATCCGTGCGCGTGAAATATTTCCGGCGCGGTTTCCTCAAGGCGGTGGAGGTAGCGATCGTGCGCGAGCGCATTCGCGTCGAAAGCGTCTTCCATATCGTGCTGCCGGGCGACATTGGCTACGTGCGGCTGACGCGCTTTGGAGAACGCAGCGCCGACGAAATGCAGACGGCGCTCGACAGCCTCAAGAACCAGAACATCAAGGCGCTGGTGCTGGATCTGCGCGACAACCCCGGCGGCCTGCTGCGCGGCGCCGTGGAAATCGCCGACAAGTTCCTCGCCGCCGAGAAGCTGATCGTGTACTCGGAAGGCAACAAGGACTTCGCCCCGCGCAAACCGTACTTCTCCACCGGCGGCCCCGAAGACGAGGCGCTGCCGATGGTGTGCCTGGTCGGCGCGGGGTCGGCCTCGGCCAGCGAGATCGTGGCCGGCGCGCTGCAGGACCACAAGCGCGCGACGCTGATCGGCGAAAAGACTTTCGGCAAGGGCAGCGTGCAGCAGATCATGCCGGTGCGCGCGACGGAACGCGAAACGCAACTGCGTCTGACCATTGCGAAGTACTACCTGCCGTCCGGGCGCTGCATCCATGAGAAGGGCGTCGACGTCGACGTCGAAGTCAAGCCTTCCGACCTGCACGGCTGGGTGATGGAAAAGATCACCGAGCTGCGCCGGCAGAACGTCTTTGAAGATTACGTCCGTTCGCGCTGGGCGCAGAACAAAGACACGTTCATGAAGCTGGCCATCAGCGACGAAGAGAAGACCAGTGCATGGCCTGACTTCGACGTGTTCTTCAAGAACCTGAATACGAGGCTCGAACCCGCGGACGTGCGCCAGGAACTGCGCATCGCATGCCGCCGGCATGCGCAGGACGAACTCAAGAAGGAGTTCGTGGTGGACCTGGAAGAGGACGACGTGCTGCAGCGCGGCGTGCTGGACTTGCTGAGCCGCATGAAGATCGATCCGTTCTCATTGAACGAGTACAAGCTGCTACCGGACAAGTTCAAGAAGACCGAGCCCGCCCAGCAGGGCGCGATGCTCCCCGGCCAGGACGTGCGGCCTTAAATTAACGAACGCGCAAAGCGCTTCGGAGTGCGGCAGCTTGCTGCCGCTGTCGCCGTTGGAATGATGCGTACTTCGGCGGCGAGTAAGAACGCGCGGTCCTCTTCCCCGCATCATTCAAGCGCTTGCTAGATCAGTTCTTGAACGTCCCGCTGATGCCGGCCTTTGCGCTGAACAGCGTGTTGACGCTGCCGCTATAAACGCGTCCGTTGAAGGTGAGATCCACCGTCAGTGGCAGCGGCTGGTTGACCGTCGCGGCTGAAGTGACGCCTTCGTCGGCCCAGTCGTCCGACCAGGTGCCCAGCTTCAGCGTGGCTTTGAACCGCACCGTCCCGCCAACGAACTCTTTTGTCCGCGTCAGGCGGTGGGTGGTGAAATTCACTTTCAATTGGATGCTGCCGCTGGGCGCCACGCCCTTGCCCTTGTCGTTCAATGAGAACACTTCTGTCGCACCGCCGATATCCAGCTTCAGGCCCGAGCCCGCGAAGGTGGTCTTGGCCGGCAGGTTCGGCAGGATGCCGCTGACGCTGCAGCCGTCTTTGCCGCCGCTGGTGAAATTCACCTTGCCAGTCATCTTCAACAGGGTCATCGGCAACTTGACGAATGACTTCGGGTCGAGCGGATCGCTGCCATCCAGAAGCTCGTTCTCATCGCTGACACCATCGCTGTCGCTGTCGGCGCCCGAAACGGGTGGGGGTGGCGGAGGAGGCTGAGGAGGAGGCGTTACGCCGCCGCCGCCTTCCGCGGGCAGCATGGTGACTTGAACGCTCTGCATCACGGCCGGATGCGATCCGTCGCTGACGCTGATCACGACCGTATAGATCCCCACCGCGGACCAGGCATGCACGCCAGTGGTATCGACGGTTCCATCGGCGTAATCGAAGCCCTTGATCAACACATCGCCCTCTGGGTCGCTGGCCGCGACGGTGAAGGTGACGGTCGTTCCCGCGCGCGGGTTGGCCGGCAGGAAGGAAATGCTGCTGATGCTGGGCGGGTCGTTGGGCACGGCGTCGTCATCGGTGATCGTGGCCGTGACCTGCTGCGTGCCGGATTCAATTCCGTTGCTCACGCTGCTGATGTCGACGATGACCGTCTCGTTCAGTTCCACCGCGCTGTCCTGCGTGGCCGTCAGGGTGATGCTGCCGCTGGTGCTGCCGGA
>Ga0163144_10024005_pt1 | contig 11990 bp, 9 predicted proteins | sample OliLak19BULKMAT1_FD_123175 | JGI IMG/M metagenome (GOLD analysis project Ga0163144, IMG submission 123175) | Freshwater microbial mat bacterial communities from Lake Vanda, McMurdo Dry Valleys, Antarctica - Oligotrophic Lake LV.19.BULKMAT1 | ecosystem: Environmental > Aquatic > Freshwater > Lake...
AGAGGAGGGCCCAGAAGAGGACGTTGGCGGCGAGGTTGAGATAGGTGTTGCAGAAGTGCGGTTTCAGGCCGCGCCGCTCCAGAATGACTCCGGCGCCGGCGATGAACAGACTGTAGACGATGGCGTACTGGCGGTAGTCCTCGGTCTGCTGCCCGGGCCAACGGGAGAGGGAGAGGCCGCACCAGGCGGCGAGCGAGGTCAAGGCGAGAGAGAGCACGAAGCGGTTATCAAACCGGTAGGAGAGGAAGAAGAAGAGCCCGGCGGTGGCGAGGAGGTAGAGATTTGATTGGGTGGAGAGGAGTTCGTGCCGGTGTTCGAGATAGGCGAGTTCGACGGACCAGACGAGGCTGCCGAGGTATAAGACGTAGTCGAAGACTAGATTCGGCGAGGGTGTTTCCCTGGGCGACCAAGCGGGCGCGCGGGAGAAGCAGTACCAAAGGCAGGCGACGAACAGGGCGGAGAGGGCGGATAGGATGACGATTTCACCGAGTTGGTCCGACCAGGTGGTGACGGTCCAGCCGAGGCCGAGGATGAAGGCCAGGATGCCTATATAAAGGAGGACATTCAGCTCGAGGAAGAGCGAAAACGGTTCTCCGCGCAAGTGCCCGGCGAGCAGGGCGTGTTGAGCTGGCGAGAGGGTGCCGCGTTCTCTCCATTGATCCAAGCGGGTAAGTATGGTCATGAAGTATTGGGGGAGATTAGCTGAGCTTACACGAGTATTTGCGGGGATGGGGGACTTATAATGAGCGCATGAAGAAGTTGATTCTGTTGGTGGCGATTTGTGGTGCGGCGTGGGGGGGCGATTGGAAGCCGCTGTTTGATGGAACCTCGCGGCAGGGAGGGACAGAGACTCCGTTGCGGAATCGGGGGGCCGTGGGGGTGAAGGAGGGGGTGTTGACGTTGGGGCAGGGAAGGATGACGGGGGTGACGTGGGCGGGGGAGTTTCCGAAGTCGGGGTACGAGATTCGGTTTGAGGCGGTGCGGGTGGAGGGGAATGATTTTTTTGCGGGGATCACGTTTCCGGTGGGGGAGTCTTATTGCACTTGGGTGAATGGGGGGTGGGGCGGGTCGGTGGTGGGGCTGTCGAACTTGGACGGTGACGATGCTTCGGAGAACGACACTTCGACGGTGCGGGATTTTGTGAAGGGACGGTGGTACGCGTTCCGGCTGGAGGTGACGGAGAAGCGGATTCGGGGGTGGATTGACGAGGCGTTGGTGATTGATACGGACATTGTCGGCCGGCGGGTGGGGCTGCGGGAGGCGGAGATGGAATTGAATATTCCGCTGGGGTTTTCTTCGTATGCGACGGTGGGTGGGCTGAGGAGAGTGGAGTATCGACGGCTGGAGGCTATATAATTCTTGGAGCGGCGGCTGCGATGGCCGCGCCCGAGGAGCCCCATGAATAGGCGTTACTTCATTTTTAGTTCGACGGCGTTGGCTGCGCAAACGGTACGTCCGGCCAAGAGTGCGAACGAGACGGTGCGCGTTGCCGTAGTCGGTTGCGGCGGTCGCGGCAATAGTCACATGAGTGCCTGGACGTCCCAGAAAAACGTGGAACTGGCGGGACTGGTGGACGTGGACGATTCGCATTCCGAGCGATTTGTCGGGGCGTTGCAGAAGAAGGGAGCGACGGCTCCGCCGGTGTTCCGCGACATCCGCAAGGTGCTGGAAGACAAGAACATTGACGCGGTTTCGATTGCGAGCCCGAACCACTGGCACACGTTGCAGACGATTTGGGCTTGCCAGGCGGGCAAGGACGTTTATGTGGAGAAGCCTTGTTCGCATAACGTGTTTGAGTCCAAGCAGATTGTAGCGGCGGCGCGGAAGTACGACCGGATGGTGCAGATGGGCAGCCAGAGCCGTTCTTCGCCGGCGTTGCAGGAAGCGGTGCAGAAGATGAAGGAAGGGGAGTTCGGCGAGATCTACATGGCGCGGGGGCTGTGCTTTAAGGCGCGGAACACGATTGGGAAGACGCCGGTGGAAGCGGTGCCGGCGGGGGTGGATTACGACATGTGGACGGGGCCGGCCCCGCTGCAGCCGTTTACGAAGAACCGTTTCCATTACAACTGGCATTGGTTTTGGGATACGGGCAACGGCGACTTAGGCAACCAGGGCATTCACGAAGTGGACATTGCGCGCTGGGGCTTGGGGGTGACGCACCCGACGCAGGTAAGCGCAATGGGCGGCAAGTTTATGTTCGACGACGATCAGGAGACGCCGAATACGATCACCGCTTCCTACGAGTTTAACGTGGGCGGGAAGAAGAAGATGATGACGTTCGAGGTGCGGCATTGGCTGAGCAACCACGAGGCCGGCATCGGCGGCGAGCGGGCCGGGAATACGATTGGCAATACGTTCTATGGGTCGGAAGGGTACTTAGTCATTGATAACTACAATAAGTACTACAGCTTCATGGGCAAGGACGGCAAGCCGGGGCCGGCGCGGTCGGAGCGGGACCATCACTTCGAAAACTTCATTGCAGGCGTGCGGAGCCGGAAACGGACGGATTTGAATGCCGAGATTGAAGAGGGCGCGATGTCGTGCGTGCTGATGCACCTGGCGAATATCTCTTATCGCCTGGGGCGGACGCTGCATTGGGATGAGAAGACGTGGACGGTGAAGAATGACCCGGAAGCCAACAAGATGTTGACGCGGGTTTACCGGGCTCCGTATATTGTGCCGGCGAAGGTTTGATTTTTGTGGGCGGCCTCTTTCGCCAGGGGCCGCCTATTGTTCAGCCTTGAGGAAGGCGAGGAGCCAGGCGTCGACTTCGGCGACTTGTTCGGGGATGTTGTTGTGGCCGGTTTCGAGGGCGAGGAGCAGTTTCTTCGGGGCCGGGATAACGTTGTAGGCGGAGTACATCGAGGTGGGGGGGCAGGTTTCGTCGTTGAAGCCCCAGGAGTACAGGCCGGGAACTTTGACGCGGCGGGCGAAGTTGACGACGTCGTAATAGCGGGTGGTCTCGATCTTGTCGGCGGAGCGGTGGGCGAGGGGACCTTCGGTTGCGCGGAACATATGGGGCCAGCCGCCAGCTCGGTTCTGTAAGTAGCCAGTAACATCGGCGAGGGCGGGGTAATAAGCGGCCAGGCCTTTGACCCGGGGGTCGAGGGCGGTGGTGACGATGGAGAGGGCCCCGCCTTGGCTGCCGCCGGTGACGGCGAGTTGGGTGCCGTTCCATTTGGGGTGGCTGGTTAGAAAGTCGTTAGCGCGGAGGCAGCCGAGATAGACGCGGCGGAAATAGTAACGATCGCGGCTGTCGAGGCCGAAGGTGTTGTAGCTCGCCAGGGCGCCGGCTCCAAGGGAGTCGTAGACGGATTGGTCCATGGTGACGGGGATGCCGTGGATGCCGATTTGGAAGGTGATGACGCCGCGGGCGGCCATGGCGGCGAGACCGCGATAGGGGCGGACGCCGGCACCGGGGACGGCCAGGAGGGCGGGGTATTTCCCGGGCGCTTTCGGCTCGCAGAGGACGCCATAGAGGCGGGAGGCGGCGGTGCCGGTGCCGATGTTTTGCAGGTTAACGTGATAGCAGTCGGCGGCGGCGTTGCCGTATTCGGGGAGGGGAGTGACCTTGGCGTCGACGGGGATTCTGGCGAGGGCGGCTTTGCCGGCGGCCCAGAACTGGTCGAAGTCGGCGGGGTCCTGTTGGGTGGGTTGGAGGGCTTCGGGGCGGAAGGCGGCGGTGGCGAGGCCGCGGTAGGTTTTGCCGTTTTGTTCGACGGTGACGATGCAGCGGAGAAAGCCGGGTTCGTTGAGGGTGCCGCCTTCGACGGTGAGGCCGTCGGCGGGGAGGGTAGCGGTTTGGTCGATCTTCGGGGGCATCATCTCGGGGCCGATGCGGTAGGTGACTTTGGCACCGGTGAGGGGGTGGCCGTCCTGGATGGCGAGGATCTTAAAACGGACGGGCTGGCCGGGTTCGTAGCGCCAGTCGGGGTGGTCGGTGGAGACGCGGACCTGGACAGTGCCGATCCGGTCTTGAGCGAGAAGAGGGAGGGCGAGGAGGGTGAGAAGGGCTAGGCGGAGCATGGGTGAGTTCCTACGATATCGCGTCCGCGCCGACACGGACGATTAGCTTGCCGAAGTTCTTTCCGGCGAGGAGGCCGATGAAAGCGGCCGGGGAATTTTCGAGACCTTCGACCACGTCTTCGCGGAACTTGATTTTGCCTTCGTTGACCCAGGCGCTCATTTGGGTCGCGAATTCGGGGTAGCGATGGCCGTAGTCGTCGAAGATGATGAAGCCTTGCATGCGAATTCGTTTGGTGAGGAGGGTGCGGGCGAGGAGCGGGAGGCGGTCGGGACCGGGGGGAAGGGCGGTGTCGTTGTAGTGGGCGATGAGCCCGCAGACGGGGACGCGGGCGCGGGGGTTGAGCAGGGGGAGGACCGCATTAAATACGGCACCGCCGACGTTTTCGAAGTAGATGTCGATGCCTTGGGGGCAGGCCGCGGCGAGTTGGATTTTGAGGTTCTCGGTCTGATGGTCGATGCAGGCGTGGAAGCCCAGCTCTTCGACGACGTAGCGGCACTTGTCAGGGCCGCCGGCGAGACCGACGACGCGGCAGCCTTTGAGGCCGGCAATTTGGCCGACGGCTGAGCCGACGGCGCCGCTGGCGGCGGCTACGACGACGGTTTCGCCGGGTTGCGGTTGGCCGATATCGAGGAGGCCCATGTAGGCGGTGAAGCCGGGCATGCCGAGGACTCCGAGGGCGAGGGAGGGGCGGGGCATGGCGGCATCGAGCTTCGTGAGGCGGGTGCCGTCGGAGAGGGCAAACTCCTGCCAGCCGGAGTAGGCGACGACCAGGTCGCCGGGTTGGTAGTGGGGATGGAGCGAGGATTCGACGCGGGAGACGGTGCCGCCGACCATGACTTCGCCGAGGGCGACGGGGGCGGCGTAGGAGGGGGCGTCGCTCATGCGGCCGCGCATGTAGGGGTCGAGGGAGAGGTAGAGAGTTCGGAGGAGGAGTTGCCCCGCGGCCGGAACCGGGACGGGGGCTTCTTCGAGGCGGAAGTCGGCGGGGGTGGGCGGGCCGACGGGGCGGGATTGCAGGACTATTCGGTGATTGATCTGGGGGGTCGACATCTTGCTGCTCAGTTTGGTTTGGCGGAACGGGTGGGGAGGAGTTCGGCCCAGCGGTCGCGTCGCCAGGTGGGGGGCGCGGGCCAGGTCTTGGCTTCGGATTGGTAGAGTTTTTCGAGCCGCTCGACGACGGCGGGCAGCTGCTTGGTTAGATCGCGGGTTTCGCCGGGGTCCTCGCGGAGGTCGTAGAGTTCACGGTGGGCGGGGACGCCGGCGGAGGCATCGCTATACAAGCCGGGAACGATGGTGCCGGTAAACCGAAGTAAGTAAGTTCCGTCAGTAACTACCCAGGCGCCGGGACTTTCTTCGCGCCGGGCGTTGGCGGGGGCGCCGATGGTGGTTTCGCCGCTATAGCCCCAGGCGCGGGAATGGATGCCCGAGAGCATGAGGTGTTCGCGGGTTTTGGTCGCCTTGCGGGTGGCAAGGGGGAGCAGGCTGCGGCCGTCGATGCCGGTGGGCGCGGGCAGGCCGGCGGCTTGCAGGGCGGTGGGCATGATGTCGAGCGAGGAGACGAGGGCGTTGCTGCGTTGGCCCTTGGTGATGCCGGCGGGCCAATGGACGATCAACGGGATGCGGATTCCGCCGAGGAAGAAGCTGCCTTTGTGTCCTTTATGGGGGCCGTTGCCGGGGGGCGGGGTGGCGATGGAAACGGGGGCTCCGTTGTCGCCGGCGAAGACGAACAGGGTGTTTTTCCACTCGTCGGGGCCGACGGCATCGCGGAAGGCGTCGATGGCGGCGTCGACGGCGTTGATGTGGCCGAAGTAGTTTTGCAACTCGAAGGACTTACTGGCGAAGGGTTGAAAGTAGCGGTCCGGCGCTTGCGGCCGGAGCGGGCCGTGCATCGCGTGCAAGGCGAGTTCAATGCAGAAGGGCTTCTGGGCCGCCATAGCCTGCTTGGCGAAGCTGATCGCCTTTTCTGTGAACAGTTCTGTATTGTATTTGGGCTGCTTGCCGGTGTAGGTTCGGTTTTCCCAGATCTGTTCGGAATCGTAGAACGGGCACTGATGATGGTTGTAGCCGAAGTAATAGTCGAAGCCGTAGTTGAGGGGATGGTGTTGATCGACGACGGAGCCTTCAAAGCCGGTTTCAGTGACTTCGCGCTCAATGGCGGCGCGTTGGGCGGCGGGTAACTTGACTAACTCACCTTGCTTCAGGCTGTGTTTGTTCAAGACGCCGGTGCGGAGGGCGTGGTTGCGAGTGCCGGTATGGTATTTGCCGATCATGGCGGTGGCATAGCCGGCTTTCTGGAGACGTTCGACGAGCAGGGAGCCGAGGGGGAGTCCGCCGCGGTCAAAATCGATGTTGTTATAGATGCCGAAGCGGTTGGGGTTTTGGGCGGTGAAGATGCCGGCGCGGGCGGGAGCGCACAGGTTGCTGGAAGAGAAGGCCTGGGTGAAGACGGTGCCTTGTTTGGCCAATGCGTTGAGGTTGGGCATCGCGCGGCGGGAGAGGGCGAGGGGCTCATCGAGGGTGTAAGCGACGTTATGGTCGCGGAGAAATGTCTGGTAGGCCGGGTCGAGGGCGTCGGCTTTCATGGACTCGGAATACGGAGTGCAATGGCCGATGCCGAAGTCGTCGAGGAGGACGATGAGGACGTTGGGCCGGCGGGGAGCGGCGGCTAAGGGGAGGGCTAGGGAGGCGAGGAATTGACGGCGATTCATGGTAGTTTGACCCTGCTTACTATGGCATCGACGTGGATGGCGGCGCAATCGAGGATGGGGAAGGGGGAGCTGGATTCATCGAACGCCAGGGCGAGATCGGTGCCACCGAGCATGATCGCTTCGGCTCCGTGTTCCCGGATCAGTTTTGCACCGACGGATTCAAAGACGGTGCGCTGGGCGGAGGTGATGACGCCGGCCGCGGCCATAGCGACATAGGCGTCGTGGACAGCGTCGAGGTCCGGACCGTGCGGGGGAATGACTTCGGCGGTGGGGATTCCATTGTAAAAGCGGGTTTCCATGGCCGTGCGGGTGCCGAGAAATGCCGAGTCGCTTCAGGCCGCGGGCGGCAACGGCCTGGCTGACTTCGGTGATGATGTTGACGACGGGGAGCGGGGAGACTTCTTCGAAGGCGCGGATGCAGAAATGACCGCCGATGGAGGTGACGACGACGCATTCGGCACCGGCGGCGACGAGGCGGTTCGAGAGGCCGGCGTAGATGGCGACCTGGGCCGCGACGTCATTCTGGAGGAGATGACGAAGCAAGGTCGGGGTGTCGGCGTGGACGATGGTGAGATCGAATTCTGTCTTCTTCGCGGCCAAGGCGGCGATGATCCGGCGGTAGTAGAAGTCTGTCGCGGCGGGTCCGATTCCGCCGATGAGCCCGATGTGCATGTTCTTTATTCTGCCTTGCTATAATCCGAATGGCGAATTGTCGCCGCGGCACCTGTTTCCGCGACCCCTGTTGGTCAGTTGTTTCCCTCCCAACTTCTCGTTTTGCATTTCGTGTGGGTCTAGCGCCCGGCACGGAAACAGGAATATGCCATGAAAACACTCCAGCGAAAGCTGCTTCTTGCCGGCCTGCTGATGCAGGCGGCCGCGATTTCCGGTCCGGCGCAGTCTACTGACGCGGCCTTGATCGCCAAAGCCAAAGCGATCCATGATCGGGCGCTGAAGCTTGATACGCACAACGACATCGACCCTGCGAACTTCACCGCCGATTGCAACTACTTGAAGCGGCTCACGACGCAAGTGAATTTGCCGAAGATGGTTGAGGGCGATATGGACGTTGCCTTCTTCATCGTCTATGTCGGGCAGGGACTGCCGACGCCGGAAGCCTACGATATTGCCTATAAGGAGGCGATCGAGAAGTTCGAGGCTGTCCATCGCTTTACCGAGCAGATCGCCCCGGATGTGATGGGTCTGGCGTTGACCCCGGAAGACGTGCGGAAGCTGCATAAGCAGGGGAAACGGATTGCCGTAATTGGGGTGGAAAACGCCTATCCGATCGGGACGGACGTGACGCGCGTGAAGGAGTTTTATGACCGGGGCGGTCGCTATATGTCCCTGGCGCACAATGGCAACAGTCAACTGGCGGACTCGAATACGGGCGAGGCGTCGGGCTATTTGCACAATAATGGGCTTTCGCCGATCGGCCGGGAAGTGATTGCCGAGATGAATCGGCTCGGCATGATGGTGGACATTTCGCATCCGTCGAAGGGGGCGAATCTGGAAGCAATTCGTCTTTCGAAAGCGCCAGTGATTGCTTCGCACTCGAGCGTGCGAGCGCTGGCGGACCACAGTCGTAATCTGGACGATGAACAGCTATTGGCGCTCAAGAAGAACGGGGGCGTGGTGCAGATCGTTGGCTTTGCTTCGTATCTGCAGGTGGATTCGAAAGAACGAACGGAAGCTTTGACCAAACTGCGCACCGACATGGGCTTTGGCGGGGGCGGCGGACGGACGGGTGGCCCGACGTTTAGGCGGCCGGCGGCGAACCCGCGGGCTTGTGCGGTGGAAGAGCCCAAGGCTGCTGTGACGACGGCCGGCGCCGCGCCTCGCCGTTCGGCGGGGTTTCTGAATATGCTGCCGGCCGACACCCGCGCTCGGTACGAAAAGCAGATGGCCGAGATTGACGCCAAGTATCCGCCGGGCGCTCGGGCTAACGTGCAAGATATGGTGAACCATATCGACTACGCGGTGAAGCTGATGGGGATTGACCACGTTGGCATCTCGTCCGACTTCGACGGGGGCGGCGGGATTGATGGCTGGGATAGCGCGGCGGAGGCTTTTAACGTGACGCTGGAATTGGTTCGGCGCGGTTATACCGAAAAGCAGATCGGCCAGCTGTGGAGCGGGAATTTGCTGCGGGTTTGGGGGGAAGTAGAGAAAGTTGGGCAGAAGATGCGGAAGAAGTAGGGATCGATTGGCGACCTGCGCCCCAGCGGCGAGTTTGCCGCTCGCGGGGCGGCATCAGCGGGTGGTTCCGGTCTCGATTTTGATCCGGTTGGAGTTCTCCCCGCCGATTGTTGCGAAGACTCCGACGATGCTCTGGCCGGCCACGGTCCGGGGCAACGGAATGTTGATTTAATTCGGAATGCAGCCCTGCGAACAAGGGCTTCATCGGAATCCCTCCAGCGATCAGTATGAAGTCCACTAGGGCAGCCCGATTGCGGATGCCGGTTGCATACAGGGTGAGATAATGGGCATCGCTACCAAGGCCGAAGTCGATCGTGGCTGGCAGGTAGGAGGAGCAGCGCCGCAGGCGCCGGGGCGATGCGCGGTAGACGGGTTTGCTGATTGAAGGAATGAGATCGTCCGCAGGTCAAGGTCGTTATAGAAAGTGGGCTCGCTGAAGCACTGCGCCTGTCGCGTCGAGCAGGCTGGCATCTTGATAAGCCCGATAGATCGCGCGTGAATCCGCGGCAGCACGAGTCGTAGCGAAGAGCGGGACAACGAGAGTGGATAGGAGTCGCAGTTTGAGCGCCTGTCTAGCGATAAGGCGTGAACGAGATGGAGACCGGCGTGTCCGCGCCGCCTTGTAGCGAGCCCGTATCCGGCCAATACAGTTCTGTGAGAAACGAAGAAGACACCGTCCCGCCGCCACGGGTTACCTTGTAAGTCTTGGATCGCGGTGGCGCGCTAAAGCTCATCGCGCCGCGGTCGTCAAAACCCGCGCTTACGCGCATGCCGGTTTTCCAACCTCCCGGCGCGCTGGGGCCAGGTTTCAGATTCGAGTAAGTAACCCGCACCGTGTATTCGTCGACCTGAGGCTTCTCCGGCTCCTTCACTTTTAGGTCGATAGGCGGCGTGATCAAGTCCGCCACCAGGCAGCAGCCAAACGCCTCGGCCGCCATCGCAATCTTGAACGGCGCCGTCCCGGTTACAGACACGTCAAAATCGAGTTCGTAGTACTTGTTGTAGAGCACTCCGTGGAAGGATCGACTGAAATTCGATACCCCCTCGAACGCTCCATCCACCTTCACTTCCAGTTGGACGTCGGTCGTGCCATCGTTCGGGTAAATGTGCGAACCGTTAGCCACCATCACGAGCAGGCGCCCCTTGGCCTCGGCCAGTTGCCGGACGTTTTCGAGGTCGAAGAGCCCGGTAAACTCTCCGGCCCGCACAATATGCGACCCGCTGACGGTGTAGAGGAAGGCCTTCGCCAAGCCCTGTGAGGTAAGGGTGAACCGTAGCTTCTCCTGGTCCGGCCAAGTTGGCGGATTCGTCGGATCGAAAGTAAGTTGGTACAACCGAGCGCCCAATTGCGGGTAGGCGTAACGTTCCCGATAGGACGGCGTACTCTTACTCAGCGGCCATGGCACCGGTTTCACCGCGCCAAGCGCTAAGTCTCCGTAACCCGGGAAACCACTGGCGATCTTACCGCCGGCATACTTGTCGCAGAACTCCCACCACGACAGGTGAAGCGGACCAAACACCTTTTCGAGACCCTCGACGGGCATCATCGGCGGCGTCGAATCCATCGCCTTCATCACGTCGCCGATCCGACGGTCAACTTGTCCGGGGAAGGCCGGAGCGAGCGACTGCAACAGAAGCGACGCGCCGTAGCCGTGGCGGCGAACCGTTTCAGTCCCCCACCTACCGGCGACCTCGAGCGGGTCCGAGTACAGGAAATACATGTTCTCCTTCGCGTTGCCCGAAACGTACCCCTCATCGGAGGTCAGCGCCCGCTCCAGCCAAGTTGCAGCGGCCTCTTCGAGCCATAGCCAGCCGCTGCTGTTGCCTTCGTACTGCGCCTGCATGATATGCAGTAACTCATGTCCGGCCGTGATCCGGGCATCTTCCAGGTCGGAAGCGGATCCGCTTTGCAGAGGGTCCAGATTCAGACAGATGCCCGTATTCTTCTTACCCCAAATGCCGGTTTCTGAGTTTCCCGAGGCACCGGCGCTGCCACCCAAAACGAGGCTTGACCAACTGCTGTAGGAGAACAGGTAGACCTCCATCGGCGTATCGCCGCGGCGCTTCCAATCGAGCCCCATGTCGCCGATCAGCTTGTAGGCATCCTCCAAATCGCCTCCCACTTTCTTCGTCAGTTCATAGGCGCTCGACGGCGCGTGGATGATGAAATGCCCGTCACGGGAGGTGTTCGGCTTCAGCCCGGCCATCGCCCACAACATCCAACTCACCTTGCTGCTCGACACCAAACCCGCCCGGCGGACGCTCGACATCGCCTTCGACTGAGTCGGCGGCAGAGAAGGCAGCGTGACGGTCATCTTGCCTTCTTCACCTCACCGGTGAAGAAGGCCGGGGCGTCGATGCTCTCTTCCGGTTGCATCAGCAGGGTCGTCTCTCCGTCCACCGCCCCAGGAACATCAATCGTCAGCGTCACCGGCGCGGCAAGCGACGTCGGCAGCCCTTCGAGCCTGTAGTAGGGCGTGACTCGATCCCCGGCAGGATCTTGTAAGCGTACCGTCGTCGAGATCTTCAGGTTCGCTGGCTCCACGAGCGCGCCCGCCTCGGCGGTCAGCTTCAGGCCGGGCACTTCGAACGTCCCGCCGTCGGGCGTCACCCAACCGTCCGCGGCGACCTGCCAATTGCCAGGCGTCCATGCCCCGGTTAGCTTCACGAACGCTTGCCCCGCGCTGGCCCGGTTGACGCAGAGCCCGCGGTAGTCGGGAGTCGTCACCAGCTTGTACTCTCCGGCCGCCAGCTTCACTTTCAGATTCAGACGGGTCGCCAGGCACCATTCGTCCTTGCACCCGCTCTGCTTGCCCATCGTCGAAGCGAGTACCTCGTTGCCTGCCGCGTCGAGAAGTCGAAACGGCAACACCGACTGACCCTCCGGGAACCGGTACCAACTGTCAATCGCCGTCAGAATCGCGTCGTCGGAAACCTTCACTGGCGCCTCCTCGGCTACTTCGCAGGGCTCGGCATTCCAAACTTTCGAAAGCTGCACCACCCGCCAACCAGCGGGCAACGTTCCGCCATAGTAACGGTCGCCGGATTGCAGTCCGAGG
>Ga0163144_10024006_pt1 | contig 11990 bp, 11 predicted proteins | sample OliLak19BULKMAT1_FD_123175 | JGI IMG/M metagenome (GOLD analysis project Ga0163144, IMG submission 123175) | Freshwater microbial mat bacterial communities from Lake Vanda, McMurdo Dry Valleys, Antarctica - Oligotrophic Lake LV.19.BULKMAT1 | ecosystem: Environmental > Aquatic > Freshwater >...
TAAAAATCCTAATACAGACAACCTTCATCCAAACACTCCAAATCCAGACGATTTTATTTCCCTCTGGCCTTGTCCTTCTCTTTCTCTTTCTCCGCTTTTTTGCGCTGCCCTTTGGTTATACCAGTATATCGGCTTGGATACTTTTCCAAATCATCAGACAATTTTTTTACCGATTCAAGCGTCGCATTCAGTTTTTTATAAAGTTCGTCATCCGTTGCCAATTTGCCAAGGGTACCCTGACCTTTGTTGATACCTTCAAAAGTTTTTGAAACTTCAGCAAGGGTAGTTTTAAGTTGGTTAATGGTTTTTTCCAATTCAATCTTTTTTAGATCTTCAGTGGTTGTGGACAAGTTGGAAAGAATTGAATTGACTTTAGGCGTGGCCTTTTTTAAATCGGCAGACATACCATTAATATTAGTGAGAAATTGATCAATCTGTCCATCTTTGCTTGTTATCATGGTTTCTAAGGCCTTTATAGCAACATCCATAGTTGTTAATGTTTTATTAAGACTTTGAAGGGTGTTTTTTATCTGACCTCCATCTATTTGTGAATTAATCTGAGTCAATAGTAGATTTATTTTTTCTGATAAAGGCGAAATAAGTTTACTCATGGCTTTGGCCATCCCTTCGTCTCTGTCTGAAGCGAGTGTATCACCTGTTTTTGCAGCTATTTTGGAAGTCCCCATCAATATCATAATTCCCTTTGAGCCAATTAAATCTGTATTCACAATTTTAATAATAGCATCCTTTGAGACTTTAATCTTATTTGGAACCTTAATTTCGACTAAAAGTTTTAGACTTTTTGTATCCATGCTTAAGTCACTGACCTGTCCAACCTTATAGCCATTAATCATAACAGGATTAGACTTAATTAAACCTTCAACGTCTTCATAAGCGGCATAATATCTATTATATGAAGTTAGAAGATTTTCTCCCTTCATGAAATTATAGCCTAGGATAAGAATTGTGAGAGATACGGTTGTTAAAATTCCAACCTTGGTTTCGTTACTGATTTTCATGAATAGACTTTGATTTTCGGCTGTTTAAAATTTTAGTTGCAAATTTACTGTTTTGAATACCAATTTCGGTAATTTCTGAAACCAATCATCATACTATATGCTAAATCTTTTCGACCTTTCTCAGAATTCAATAGCTTAAGGTCTGAGGCATTTGATAAAAATCCGGATTCTAAGAGTATACTTGGCATGGCAGTTTTCCATAAAACTAAAAAGCCTGCTTGCTTAACCTCTTTCGTGTTAAGCACTTTGTTGTATTTAATAGCTTCGTGCATACTTGAGGCTAGGCGTGCACTTTGGTCCATAAAGGCATTTTGATATAAAGAAAAAATTATATCAGATTCGGGTGAATTAGGATCAAATCCTTCATATTCAGAATTTTTGTCATAATCTTTTTCTAATAAAATGGATTCATTTTCACGTTTTGAAACCAAAAGATTGGCTGATGTTTTATGAGTTCCCATAATATAAGATTCAAAGCCATTGTTTTTTATGCTTGGGTTTGAGTTGCAATGAATAGAAATGAATACATCTGCATGGTTAGCATTTGCTAGGGCAGCTCTTTGAAACAGCTCAATAAATTTGTCAGTTTTTCGCGTGTAAATTACTTTAACCCCTTTGATACTGTCTTCAACTAATTTTCCAAATTTAAGAGCCAAATCAAGGGCTATAGTCTTCTCAAAAATATTGCCACTGCCTATGCAGCCTGGGTCTTTACCTCCATGTCCAGCATCAATCACAATTTTTTTTATGCTTTTTTCAGAAGCGTAATTACTAATGGTTTGAATCGAATTATTCTGAAGTTTATTATCGAAGGCATGGTTTTTGTAAATGACCGACCGGATATTGAAAATGGCAAATAGAATAAGAAGTAGGAACATCCCACGATTAGAAACGAAATTTATTTTCAAGACAAATTCCTTCAATTCAATAATTTTATTCTTCCAACCTGCTCCTTCAAATAATTTCATAGGAAATTTTCCTTTCAATGTTTATAGTCACTTCAAATACCCTTCCAATTTAAATTGCTGTGATTAAAATTCTCGAGGTCCTTACATTTATTAAACAAGTAAGTTTCAATCAACACTTTTCTTGTTGTAATTTTGAATGGAAGTTTACTGTGCTCTATAAGTTACACAATATTAGAACGAAAAATCATTTTAAAAAATTATCGCAATCAATTTTTGTCAAGACTGTATTGTGGATATCGTTACTTTTTGGGCAGTTTTCAGTAGTTGCCCAAAGAGATTCAGTCGATGCCAAACTTTTAAAATTTAAATCGAAGGCTAAATCAGGAATTCAAGTACCTGTTGATTACAGTGCAGAAGATTCTATGGTTTTGGACATTCCGGGGAAAAAAGTTTATTTATACGGCAATGCAAAGGTGCGTTACGAAGACATAAATCTCGACGCAGGTTATATTATGGTAGATTTTAATACACAGGGAATAATAGCCAGACCATATAACGATGCTTCAGGAAAACTTGTACACCGTCCACATTTTTCGGATGGCAAAGATCAGTTTACCAGTGATAGTATGAATTATAATTTTAGTTCAAAGAAGGCTCTAGTATTTAATGCAAGAACTACCCAGCAAGATGGTTTTGTTTTTGGTGAAAAAACATTTAAAGATCCTCAGAATAATACTTATATCAAAAATGCCCGTTATACTACCTGTAACGATACTGTAAATCCTCACTTCTATATTTTTGCTAAAAAGTTTAAGATAATACCCAACAAGCAGGCGATAACCGGTCCTGCAAATTTGGTAATTGCTGGAATAAACACACCATTGCTGGTGCCTTTTGGTTTTTTTCCATTACAAAAGGGCCAAACGAGAGGCGTTATTTTTCCAACTTATGGCGAAAGTCAAGACAGAGGATTTTTTTTGAGAAACCTCGGGTATTATTTTCCAATCAATAAATATTATGATTTAGCGGTAACTGCAGATATTTTTTTTAGAGGAAGTTACGGTATTCATCTCAATTCATCTTATGCCAAGCGTTACAAATTCAGAGGCAATGTTGGCTTTGATTATAATTACAACGAATTTGGTGAAAAGGAAACAGGTATAACCATTTCTAAAGATTATACCATCAAATGGAATTATAATTCTGACGCAAAATCGCATCCAGGTCAAACATTTAATGCCAATATCAATTATGTTTCAAGCAATTACAATAAGAATAATTCTTTTACCCAACAAAATATAATTCAGTCTACCATTCAATCATCCGCCAATTATAGCCGATCATTTTTGTCGAATAATTTGAACATGAGTCTTGGAAGCAGAATCGTTCAAAATCTTCAAAGAGAAGAGGTAAATATTACTTTCCCTGAGATGAGTTTAAATGTACCAAGGATTTCCCCCTTCGCTAACCTAAATACCAAGAACAAAGCGATAAAAACACTTGGACTATCTTACAATGGAGATTTTTTGAATAGTGTGGTCATGAAACAAAAAAATCTGGTGCCGGCACTTGGTCTCGACAGGAATAATGATAGTATCCACATAGCTGATAGTTTAAAAAGCAGTATTGTTCAATCCGTTCCTATATCTGCATCTATCAAGCTGTTTAAATATTTCCAATTGAATCCAACTGCTTCGTTTACCGAGTATTGGTACTTCAAATCTGAACTACAATCTTGGGATAATGTTAACGATACCCTTCTAACGACTCAAAAAAATGGCTTCGAGAGGGCGTCTTCAATTCAAGCATCTATGTCATTTCTTACTACCTTGTTTGGTATGCTTCAATTTAAAAAAGGAAAACTTCAGGCAGTCAGACTTGTACTTACTCCAAGTTTAAATTTTGGTTTCAGACCTGATTTACAAACCTACAGCAATGGTTTTAGAAAGGTACAAATTGATACCTTAGGAACCACGAAAGATTACTCAATCTTTGGAAATAGTGGTTCTGCTTACCCAAGCGGTGTTTCATCGGCTTCTATTGGTTTTAACATAAACAACAACCTTGAAATTAAAACCAGAAAACACACTGATACGGGTTATGTTTCAAAGAAAATTAAACTTATTGAGATGTTTAATATATCGAGTGCTTATAATTTGGTGGCCGATAGTTTTAATTGGTCAAATTTTTCGTTCAATGGCAGGTCAACCTTATTTAAAAGCAAACTGAGCGTAAATTATAGCTGGACTATTGATCCATATCAATACACTAATCGAAGAATTAATAAACTGGTTATTGATAACGGAAAGAATCTTGGACGACTTACAGGTGCAAATCTCAGCATGGGAACTAATTTTAATAAGGCAGCCCGAGAAAAGAAAGTTAATGCCAATACTTCAAATGCAGAGTTGATGATGATTAATACATATCCTCAATATTACGTCGACTTTAGTATTCCTTGGTCATTGCAAGTGAATTATAATCTTATCTACACCCATGCTGACCCAAGAGTGCCAAGCGAAGTGAGACAGAGTGTTACCTTCAATGGCGATGTTAAACTTACTGAAAACTGGAAAATCGGTTATGGTTCTGGTTACGATTTTTTTACCAAACAGCTTGCCATCACAAAAATAGATATTCACAGAGACCTTCATTGCTGGGAATTTAGTTTTGGTTGGATTCCGGTTGGTTTTCGTCAAAGTTTTGAATTCAGAATCAATGTGAAGGCATCCTCTCTCCAGGATTTAAAACTAAGCCGTAGGAATTTTTGGTATGATAATTAGGACTCAATTCTCTTCTTTAAGTAAGCAAATCGTTAGAAATATCAGACTAAAATAGCCATTAAAGCACAAAAAATAGTCTTTAGAACAATTACTTGCGATGTTCGAAAAATACGCTAGAAAGTTAAAGTTAATTCAAGAAATTAAACTTGAATTCGATATGAGCCTCACCGAATTTGAAGATCATCTATGTAGAATTGACTTTAAAATCTCACTAGCATATCAGATTATTTTTCATTCAAAGACAAATTTTATATTCAGCAGCTAAATGAAAATAGTTTTATTATTCAATCCAAACCTCAGTTTTTTTTGAATGAATCTGCCCATTTAACCCGATTCAAAGCAAATTATAGCGTCATGGATAACCAGAAATTATTAGTGAAAGGAGATGTTTCACTAACAGGATACAATCTGCATTTTTTTTTCATAGTGCTCTCAATTTTCTATCCCATTGTATTTTTTCTAAAAGTAACGGCAAAATCAGATTTGTTATCCACCCTGTTTACCGTATTCATTGGCATTATTTTGTATTTGTTGGTGTATTTGTTTTTAAGAAATATAATTTCTAAGAATAAACAGCATATTGAAAAAGAGCCAAAGGGGTTTGTGAATATAAAATTCAATTAAATTCAACCTACTTCACTGTCGCTCTGCCTATGACGATTAACATGCTGCTATATCTTAGGCCTATGCTTAACAAAATTACACTATCATCCATTCCGATAGTTCTCGTGAGGTTTTCCACAAAGGCATTCTCAGAAATATCTTGAATTACAAAAGCTGGAATATTTTATTTTGGCTAGAGGCCAGGGCGATATGTCGCGCGCGAAAAGCGATTTGTATGCTGATTCTTATTCTCTAACTGAATTATCTTAAACGTTCATCGAACTGATTCTTTCGGTTTATTTATGAATTTGGATAGATTGGTTCATCTGAACAATTCATTTTCTAGTGACTATATCTACTTCCCATAAATACTGCAAATAGGACACGTTTCACTGTTATGCCCTCTTGCTGGACAATATTTTCTTCCAAAGTAAATAATCTGGAGGTGTAGGCAATTCCATTTGCTTTTTGGAGTAAGTCTTTTGAGGTCTTTTTCCGTTTGTTCCACATTTTTGCCGTTGGAAAGTCCCCAACGTGCAGCCAGCCTGTGAATATGAGTATCCACAGGAAAGGCAGATACCCCAAATGACTGACACATCACTACAGATGCCGTTTTATGGCCAACACCTGGTAACGATTCCAGAGCCTCAAACGTAGCTGGCACCTCTCCATGAAAGGTATCAATCAGAATATGACTTAGATTATAAATTGCCTTTGACTTAGCAGGCGACAATCCGCAAGGCTTTATGATTTCTCTGATTTCTTCAATCGAAAGTTTTATCATATCATAAGGATTATCTGCTCTGGCAAACAAGTGAGGGGTTATTTTATTTACCCTCTCATCGGTGCATTGTGCTGATAACAAAACTGAAATCAAGAGGGTGTATGAATCTTTATGGTTTAATGGAATTGGAGGATTCGGGAATAAATCTTCCAAAATTTTAATAATATGGGATACTTTTTCTTTTTTAGACACAAAAGGGAATGGTTAATGGTTAAGTATTAATTATTAATGAATTGCTTCGTATAGATTTAAAAGAATGCTTTGAGCAGTTCTTCATCGGTGATGTTGCTGAAATAATCGCTTGCAGGCAATTCGCGGAGGGAAAGTAATATTATTTCTTGCCTATGGAGTTTACCTTTTAACGCTGCCTCAACGTCATCAATATCCTTTTTTGCAAAAAAATCACCATAAATTTTAATATCTGTTATTTCACCTTTGTCCACATTCATGTGAACTTCCAAATGCCCTCCAGTTGTTTTTATCCCTTTTTGAAACGCATACTTTGGCGAATAACCAAAGTTCCAATGCCACTGACTGTATTTTTCATCGGCCAATTTCTGTATAGCAGTTCGGTCGCTTTCTGTAAATTCATAAAACTTGGTATCCGAATAAATACTCACCATGTAATCCATCACCCTTTTTCTGAATTCTTCAACACTGATGGGTTCCTTTAAGTGACTTGAAATATTAGTAACCCGGCTTCTTACAGATTTTACAGCTTTATCTTCAAATTTTAAAGGGTTCACTTTAAGAGCGGCGGATAAATCAGCAATTTCAGAAGCAAAAAGTAAGGTACCATGATGTAAAACTCTATGTTTTTGATGGTAGATATGTTCTGCATTGCCTGAAAACTTTTGCCCTTTGATAAGGATGTCATTTCTTCCTGAAAATTCCGCCTCTATCCCTAATTCTGCCATCACACCGATGATTGGACGTGTGTATTTTTTAAAATCAATTTCAGGCTGAGCATCGCCATAATTCATGATAAAGGTAAAGTTTAGATTTCCCAGATCATGAAAAACAGCACCGCCACCCGTTAGGCGTCGTACAACTTTTATCTGCTTTTCGTTCACAGTTTCTATGTTGATTTCAGCAAGGGTATTCTGATGTTTGCCAACAATAATGGCGTTGTCGTTGTGCCAAAGCATAAAAATATCTTCAATGCTGTTTTTAAGCAAATATTCTTCAGTGGCTTGGTTAAAATAGGGTTCGGTAGATGTATTGTAAATGCAGAGCATATCTTTGGTTTGTTATTAAATAAAGGAATCGCTTTTTGTAATAGTTGCTTAAAAAATAGTTTTGCAAATTTGAAAAAGATAATTCGGTAAGACAAGCAATGAAAATAATTTCTTATTGTAAACGTTTAATTTATTTTATCTTAAAACATGTTTACTTTGCTGCTTTAGAAGCTGTTTAAATTCAAGGAGTTAATAAATATAAAAGTGTACAACTACCATTCAAAAAAAATTATAAGCGATGAAAATTTAGTTATTACAGGCATTTTATGGACGCTTTTAGGCTCAAATTCTTTTTGTGCTGCGCAAAAACAGGTCATGCCGCCGAAGTCCATTTTTAAAAATTGGGTATTAGTTCCTAAATTATCCTTTAAGTCTCAGGGAGTGTATGGCAACGATTCCGTAAATTTTATGAAAACAGAGCGAAACATACAAACGGAAAGCTTTTATATTTTTGACAAGTAAATTAGTAATCAGTTGTATCAAGAGTTTGTAAAAGCTAGAAATAGCCCTAACATGTGGCCTGATACCAATACATGGATGAGTGATTTTAGACTATAGTACAATGAACCCTCGCGGACGCAATATTTTTCTCATCCTAAATATGCTGATTATCCAGTGGTAGGTATTTCACAAAATCAGGCTTTGGCTTACTGCAAATGGCTGCAGGATAAGTACAATGCTGAATTAGCCATTTCAGACAAATATAAAGATTACATCTGTCTTGTTTCATTGCCAACTGATAAAGAATGGGAGAGTGCTTTTTATTACACCTATCAAAAAGCAGAGAAAAATCCATTTTGGGCGCCGTATATTATTCTAAAAAATGTTAACGTTCCTAAAAAAAAACAAGCCATAAATTATGGTCAGGATATAACAAAAGAACACTTTGTAATAAGGGATTATATCACTGATGGAGGACTTTATCCCCTTGGATATAATAGGTTTAAACCAGCAAAGAATTGAATTTATAATTTAGCTGGCAATGTGGCCGAATGGACGGTTTCTACTGCCTATAATCAAACAGATATTTCATTTCTAAAGGTTGATTCGAAATCCAAATGTTTAGAATTTATAGTGAAATCAAAGGATAAACCAGATTCTTCATCCAAAGAAGATTTCGACAGGTTCAACGACCCCGAAAATCTAAAACTAATTTTTGAAAAGGAAGGATACTTTGCTGCAAAAGGAGGCAGTTGGTGTTATGGTATTTTTTATTTGGAGCCTTCTGTATCCTTTTTTTGTAAACCAACCGAGCAACATAGTTATATTGGATTTAGACCGGTGATGAACTTTGTTAGAAAATAAGGGATTAAGAATTAGGAATCAAGAATTAGGTATCAATGTCTTTAAGTTAAGAGAATATTCATTAGGAGTTTCGCGAAAAGCGAAACTTCTAACTCAGAACCCCGTTGCTGCGCGTGTCGCGAGTGACATTTCCCCTGGCCTCTGGCCAAAAGAAAGTATTTCAGCCATTACAATACTGAATTTATTAACAATACTTATGCTGAAAGTCTCTTGATAGCTATAGGGTTGGAGACCATTCTATTTTAATATCGTTCCAAAATAAATCGTTTATACCTGATGTATAGCAATATGTCCCTTGGCAGAGGCGAAGCAACGGCGAACTTTGGGTGAAATTTTCTTAGGTTGGTCGACTCAGTTATTCTGTAGTAATCTTATGAAAATCAACTCTTTTCTTCTTAACTTAACGCCATTGAATTAAGAATTAGGATTTGAGCAGAAAACCAACTTCAATAATTTTCACGCATTAATCCTTGTTCATAAATCATAACTTTGTATTGAAATTCTGCAATTCGTTCTTTTATTGAATACTATTCACTACACATCTTAAACAATTTTTTAACGTAAAGTCAGCATTTTCAACAGGCTAAAAGCCGCTTCTTCTCCTTTATTTCCATGTTTTCCTCCGGCTCTGTCTTCTGCTTGTTGCATGGTGTTGGTGGTGAGAACTCCAAAAATTATTGGCTTATTGAATTTAAGACCGACATCCATAATTCCGTTGGCTGCTGCCTGACAAATAAAATCAAAATGAGGTGTTTCACCTTGAACAACGCAGCCAATGCAAATTACCCCATCAACATTAAGGTCTGCAGCAAGTCGTTGCGCTGAAAGTGGCAACTCGAAGGTACCAGGAATATGATGAATAATTAAATTTGTTGATTTTACACCCGCTTCTTCGAGCGTTTTTAAGGCTCCATTCAAAAGGGAAGTTGTTATAGTATCATTCCATTCAGCGCACACTATTCCAATTTTAAAATGAGAACCATCTGGTAATTCAGAAGAAAATTCGGAGAGGTTTTTATCAGCAGTTGACATGAATTGATAAATGGCTAATAGCTATTGTCTGGTGGCAATTGGCTGAAACCTAATTGTGAGTGAATTGAATAATATCTAATATCTAAATGTCTAATATCTAAATGTCTAATATCTAAATGTCTAATATCTAAATGTCTAATATCTAAATGTCTAATATCTAAATGTCTAATCTCTAAATGTCTAATCTCTAAATGTAATCTCTAACTTGCTATTACTTACTCAGGAGATTTCCCCATTTTTGTCATCACCCGTGCTACATATTTAGTGGATGTATTAGCTTGTGAGGCTTCTTTGTATTTTTCCTTTATCATTTTGTAAGCCTTGAGTGCAGCCTCATAATTTTTAACTTCTTCATAGTGAAGACCTGCTTTCATAAGGTAAATGGGCGAGGAAAAGATATTTTCACGCTTCGTTGCAGCCTTCATATACGAATCTGCTGCTTTTGAAGTTTCACCTAATTCAGATTGGCAATCTCCTTTTAATCCAATGATTACAGCAGCCATTATTTCATCATCAAAATCTGCATCTTCAAAATAAGACAAAGCATTGTTAAAATCTTTTTTACTTAAATAAGCTCTGCCTGCATAATATTTTGCCAAATTACCGGCTTTTGTATTTCCATATTGGTCTGCAACATCCACTGCAGATTTATATTTTCCATCACCTTTCAAAACCTGATTCATCGAATCTTTTTCAAAATATCTTTCGGCCATAAAAAGTTCACCGGCTGCTTCTTTTTCCAAGTCAGGCTTGTAATAATTTTGATAATAGATAAATCCTCCTACGACTAATATTAAACCTACAAGAATGAAGTTGGCATTTTTGCGATGGTTTTCATACCAGTCTGCAATTTGATTGATTTTAAAGGACTCTTGCCAGTTGAATTTTTTATTTTGAGTTGTCATTTTATTCTATAATAAAGGGGTATTCGTGTTGATAAACATCTGTGTATAAGGAATCTGCGGCAGGATAATCAGAGTTTTCGGCAAATTCTACCGAGGCTAAAATTATCTCATTAACTTTTTCTTCAATTTTTTCTAAATCGTCATTACTAGCCCACTTTTTTGAAAGGATAGTTTTTCTTATCCTCTCTATAGGATCTTGCAATTTATATTCTTCAAGCTTTTCTTTGGTTCTATACTTTGCAGGATCACTCATGCTATGTCCGCGGTAACGGTAGGTCTTAATTTCCAAAAAAGTTGGACCATTTCCACTTCTTGCTCTTTCAGCAGCTTCAGCTATGGCAATATGAACAGCTTCACATTGCATGCCATCTACCTGGAAAGAAGGCATTTCGTATCCCAAACCAAGTTTGAAAATATCCATTACATTGGTTGTTCTTTCTACTGAAGTCCCCATAGCATATTCGTTATTTTCACAAACAAAAATTACGGGTAGCTTCCAAAGCATGGCCATGTTAAAGGTCTCGTGTAAAGCACCTTGACGGGCCGCACCATCACCAAAATAACAAACACTTAAGTTTTTAGTTCCATTATACTGTTCGGCCAAGGCCATACCTGCTCCCAATGGGATTTGGGCACCAACAATACCGTGACCTCCAAAAAAGTTATGTTCCTTACTAAACAAGTGCATACTTCCACCTTTTCCTTTGGTGCATCCTGTTACCTTGCCGTAAAGTTCAGCCATAATTTCATTCGCTGAGATTCCACACCCTAAAGCATGGGCATGATCGCGATAGGCCGTAATAATCTTGTCCTCTTTAATTAGAGCACTCATTGTAGCAGCTACAATAGCTTCTTGTCCAATATAGAGATGGCAAAAGCCACGAATCTTCTGCTGTCCGTAGAGTTGCGCTATTTTCTCTTCGAACCTCCGCATAAGCATCATTTCTTCAAACCATTTAAGGTAGGTTTCTTTACTAAAGGTTATTTTTGCCATAATGTTAAGCAAGCCGCAAAAATATACATTTAACTAAAAATAGTCCATTGTTTTTAAAAAACATTTCAATAAGTCAATATAAAAGTCATTCGAACGCTGTTTTTCAGATGCAGCAAGGGGTTAACTGCATCATTGGAAATAATGGAGTAGGTAAAACCAACCTTTTGGATGCTGTTTATTGCCTTCTCAACGGAAAATCATACTTTCAAATGACAGACGGATTCTGCATAATGCAAGGCGAAAGCTATTATTTATTAAAAGGTCAGGTACTTGAAAATGATTTTGAGACACAATTGATGGTTTCTTTTCAGATTGGAAAAAGAAAGGCTATTAAACAAAATGATGAGGCAGTTTCGAAATTGGCAGAGTATTTTGGAAAATTTCCTTGTGTTGTAATAGCACCTGATGATGTTGAAATA
>Ga0163144_10024008_pt1 | contig 11990 bp, 10 predicted proteins | sample OliLak19BULKMAT1_FD_123175 | JGI IMG/M metagenome (GOLD analysis project Ga0163144, IMG submission 123175) | Freshwater microbial mat bacterial communities from Lake Vanda, McMurdo Dry Valleys, Antarctica - Oligotrophic Lake LV.19.BULKMAT1 | ecosystem: Environmental > Aquatic > Freshwater >...
CGGTTTGCCGATTGAATGGAAAGGCGAAGGCGTCGATGAGACAGGTCGACACGCCGAGACGGGGGAGATACTCGTCGAGATAGACCCTGCTTACTTTAGGCCAACGGAAGTGATGACGCTTCTTGGCGATAGTAGCAAAGCTAGAGCCAAGCTGAATTGGGCTCCAAAAGTGAGTTTTGACGAGTTGATCAAGGAAATGGTCGCCTCTGATCTTGAAACGGCACAAAAGGATGCCATTGTAACGAAAGAAGGCTATCGGGTGTACCAAAGTGCTGAGGAAGGAGGCTAAGATCGCAGTGCTTGCTCAGACTTTCTGTGTTTTCCAGTGGCCCCTCTTGAACATCCAAATTGCCGCGATACCCTGAACAGCCTGGCTTACGCTCATTGAAATCCAGCATCCGTTTGAGCCTAAAGAGAAGACCATTGCCAGAATCCAGGCCAGAGGGACGCGCAGTCCCCACATGCAGAAAAGTGTCATCCATAGCGGGCGAACCGTGTCTCCAGCTCCCTGCATGGCACCGACTAGCACCATTCCGTAGCCGAACAGGACTTCGGTGAGGCAGATGAATTTGAGGAACTGTTCGACATGATGGGCCACGATTGGTTGGTCAGGCATCAAGATTCCTGCCACCTGATGCGCGAAAATGAACAGGATCGCTGAGGCGATGAAGCCGACGATTGCAGCGTGGTGCGCGGCAGTCCAGGCAAGTTTTTCTGCCCGGTCTGGCCGGTTCATACCTAGGGACTGACCGACCAAAGCTGCTGCTGCGATAGACAGACCGAACCCAGGCATGAACGCGAGCGACTCAATGCTAAATGCAGGCCGCAAGGCACCGACTGCCGCTTGGCCGTTTGGAACCCGAGCTAAGATCGCGGTGAAGGCCATTAACGATGTGACTCGGACAATCGACATGGTTGCCGCAGGAACCGCGATTCTCAGGATTCTCTTTGTCCAATCTAGCCCTGGCCAGGAACATTTGAGGCACGAGCCAAGCGGCGTCTCGCCTGCCCAGAACATATAAATGATCGCAGCTACCCATGCGCTGCCGACCATCGCAGTAGCTGCTCCAGCTAATCCCCAGTTCAATCCAGGAAGAACAAACCCGCTTTTGAAATGGCGTGGGCCGTTGATCAGAACCGTGTTCAGGCAGATATGGATGCAGATTTGGAGCCCGCTGATCACCATTGGGCTTCTTGTGTCACCGATTCCGCGTAGCGATCCGGCAAGGACTTGGATGATGAAAATCGCTGGTAGGCCGAGAGAGAAGATTCCCAAGTATGTGAGCATAAGTGGCGCCGAAGTGGAATCGTTTGGGGGCAAGAGGATCGGGCTAATCAGAAAACTGCCGGGGATGCTCAGCGCGGCAACGACGATACCGCCGGTGAGGGCCATGCCCAGACACTTTTGGTTGGCAGTGACAAACCCCAGTCTGTCACCGGCTCCGAAGAACCGACTGACAAACGCGGTCGAAGCTGTGCCGAGGGCAAAGGTCAACGAGAAGAACAGGAAGATGATGCTTGTTGCCGCGCTTATAGCGGTCAAGTTCGCCTGGGCGAGGTGTTGGACGAAGTAGCTGTCGAGAAGACTGTTGATCGACTGCAACGAATTCAGCGCGACTGCGGGCCATGCAAGGGCCCAAACAGTCCGCGCAGGATGTTCAATCGAAGACTCGGCAGTCGTGACAGTTGACAAATGAAGGTGTCAGTGTATCTGTCACTGCTCTGTTGTCTCGGGAAGGATTGTTCGGGAGTGCGTCGAGCTTGCTGGCGCCTTAGCCCCAGGAGCATTCTCCGCTTGCTTTCAAGGCACTCCAAGTTCGGAAGCTATCGCCTCTCACTAAAGAAGTTGCAGCCGACAAGTCGGCTGGGAAATGCGCGCGTCAAACGCCGCCCGAGCGTTGGTCGATCGCGTTTGCGCGGGCGCCTTTGGGCGGGGTAAAACCGAACTGGGTTCCTTCAGGCAAGTTGCCCGTCGTGACCGTAGTATCCCAATTTTTCACAACTCTCTGGCCGCTGGAGTCGAAGAGGCTGAATGCTGCGCCGTTGAGCGTGTAACCCTCGTCATCGTTACCCGAAAGCGAGTAGGTCGTGTCGTTGTGGGAAGGTGATCCTGAGACACAAACCACGTTGTTGCCAGACCGACTTACAGTGCTGATCGGAATCCAGGGGAGCCACTGGTTGTTCTTAGGGCCGGTTCCAAAGGCATCGTCAAGAAGGCGGAAAGTGAAAGCCGTGACACCCGATGTCCGCAGTCGCAGAGTGTGGAAAAAGCGTTGTTTCCAGTCGCGGCTGAGTCCGTGCTCACTGGTCGAGTAGGCCGAACTGGAGTAACTGTTGGATCGAACATCGAAGTCCCACAGGTTCGTCCCGTCCCCTGCCTGTCGGGAGGCCAACTTGCCATCCTCAAACGACAAGATTTCAATTCGTACAAGTCCTTCTGCTAATCTTTGTTGATATCCGATGACGATCCGAATGTTGACCAATCGGCTCCCACGTACCTCTGCCCCAGTTGTGACAACGGAAACTTTCTCCGCCAAGCTCAGGCTTTGCAGAGCCTGTGACATCATGTCTTCGGGCGCCATTTGGGCAAATGCGGCGACTGGAATGAGGCAAGCAAGAATCGCCGGTTTCTTCACAATGAAATTAGACCCTCTTTCTGGCCCTATTGTTTCGTTTTGGTACAATTGGGCCTGGATTCATCACTGTTGTCGATCAGACATCATGTGTGACCCAGCTAAAAGTTCATCCGCATCGTCTGCGGGGGTTAATAATATGAGTTATCAACAAAGCCACCTTTATCATCTGAGGCACAGTGCCGCGCACCTAATGGCCCAGGCTGTCTCCGAACTCTATCCCGGGGCAAAACTATCCATCGGACCTCCGGTCGAGAACGGGTTCTACTACGACATTGATTTCCTTGAGCCCCTGCGCGAGGAAGAATTGGCCAAGATCGAAAAGCGTATGAAGGAGCTTTCCAAGCTCGATCAGCGCATTCAACGAATCGAAGTCAGCCGCGATGAAGCTCGAAAACTCATCTTGGACGAGACTGTCCCTGGCATGGGGGCGACTGTCGCTGAGTACAAACTTCAGCTCTTAGACGCGATCCCTGAAGGCGAGGTCATCAGTTTTTACGACCAGCAACGGACTGACCGAGAGGGCACGCTCCACCGCTTTTTGGATCTCTGTCGTGGGCCCCACGTCGAGTCGACAAAGGAAATCAAGCACTTCAAGTTGATGTCTATTGCGGGAGCCTATTGGCGTGGCAACGTCAAGAACAAGCAACTGACTCGAATCTATGGGACTGCTTTTGAGACGGAAGAAGAGCTTGCTTCCTATTTGAACTTGCTTGAAGAAGCCAAGAAACGCGACCATCGCGTGCTTGGTCGCGAGTTGGGTCTATTCATGTTCTCACCTCGAGTCGGCACCGGTCTGCCGCTTTGGCTGCCCAATGGTGCTGTCCTTCGTGACGTAATGGTCGATTTTCTGAAGAAAGAGCAGGTGAAGCGAGGATACGAGCCAGTGGTGACCCCGCATATCGCGAACATTAAGCTCTATGAAAAGTCTGGTCACATCTTGACTTATAGGGACAAGATGTTCCCCTTCATGGAGGACGAGGAGAAGGAGACCTACATTCTCAAACCGATGAACTGTCCGTTCCACATCGAGATTTACCAGTCTCAGTTGAGGTCGTATCGCGACCTCCCCATTCGATACGCCGAGTTTGGAACTGTCCACCGCTACGAGCAAAGTGGGGAAGTCACTGGGATCCTGCGCGCTCGGGGATTCACCCAGGACGATGCACACCTTTTCGTGACTCCAGACCAGTTGCAGGAAGAATTCATCGGGGTCGTACACCTGATGAAGGCGGTTCTTGCAAAACTTAGGTTAACTGATTTTCGAGTTCGAGTAGGCACGAAAGACGACGCGAGCGACAAATACGTCGGGCACGATGACAACTGGCAGGCAGCGACGAAAGCGATCACTGACGCCTGTGACAAACTCGAACTTGAATACGAAGTTTCACCTGGTGACGCCGCGTTTTATGGCCCCAAACTTGATCTCATGATAAAGGACGCGCTAGGTCGCGAGTGGCAGATGGGGACGGTTCAAGTGGACTATAACCTGCCCGAGCGTTTTGAACTCGAATATATCGGTGAGGACGGAAAGCCGCATCGACCTGTGATGATCCACAGGGCTCCGTTTGGCTCTTTGGAACGAATGATCGCGCTACTGACCGAGCAGTTCTCAGGGGCTTTTCCGTTTTGGTTGGCACCGGTGCAGATCGTAGTCTTACCGATTGCAGATCGCCACAACGACCGTGCAAACGAGATTGCTGAGCAACTCAAGGAGACCGTGTACGACACTCGTGCCCTGAGAGCCAGAGTCGACGACAGACGCGAGACTCTTGGTAAGAAGATTCGCGAGAACCAAAGGCATAAGATTCCCTATATGTTGATCGTTGGCGACAACGACGTTGAAGCTGGAACAGTTGGAGTCCGCCATCGCGAAGACGGCGACATTGGCACGATGAAGATCGAGGAATTCTTAAGCAAATTGGAGCCGGCATAGGGTTGTTTGGTGTAAGATTCAGGTGAGATGAACATGAAAACTTCTGCGTTAATCTTGTGTGTGTTAGGTTTGTCGCTGTCCGGAGTGGCTTTTGGGCAAGTAGGGGGATCGAAGGGAACAGCGCGCAAGTTTCCGATCAGTGTTCGAGATGGGACTGGTCAAAAAAAGAGCGCACTGACGAAGGTCTATGGGACCGTGGTTCGGGATGGCGTCAAGAAAAGCGTGATTTCGATTGGAATGCCAAACCATGGGCGGATCGAGGTCGAAACGAAGTCGGCCATGATTCGGGGAAAGGATGGAAGGATCATCAGCTTGACAAAGATTTCAGCCGGTTCAAACATCTCCGCAACGGGCAGAATGGGTGCGAAGAAGTTCCTGGCAAAGGAAGTCACCGTGAACTATATTCGACCCTTGGGCGCGTTCAAACCGAAGTTCAAATCAGTTGTCAAGAAGGGCAGGTAGATCGAAGTCGCTGAGCTATTCCATTCTCAAAGAAACGACGGGATCCTGTCGCGCCGCTTTGATGGCTGGAATCATCCCGAATACACATCCTAACCCCAGGCCGACAATAAACGCCAATGCGACAGTAGTGGGAGACGTGATTGGCTTGATGTTCGTGAAGCGTGCGAGGAGGTTGCAGACGACGGAGCTGACAAGTAGTCCCGTCAGCACTCCCGACAGTCCGATCAGGGTGCTTTCGGTTAGGAACTGCCAGAAGATATCGATTTGTCGTGCCCCTGTGGCTTTTCGGACTCCGATCTCCTTGCGTCTTTCGTTCACTGACATCAGCATCACGGTCATGACGCCAACACCTCCGATGAACAGGCTAATGCTTGTCAAACCCACGACAAGGGTCCCAAGAATTCCGATCACTTGATAGATCAGGCCGAGAAGGTCTTCTTGTGTGAGCACGCTGAATTGTTGCGGATCAAGTGTTTTCGCTAAAATTGATTCGACAGACTTGACCAAAGCCTTCGGTTCAGTTTCTGGAGCTGTCTTGAGGAAGAACCTGTCGATCTGCGTGTTTGGGGCCTTTTCCTTGAGCGCGTTATAGGGCATATAGGCGACATTTTGAAATCCCTGCATCGCGAACATGGTTTGGCCACCTTGTTCTTCTTTTGTCACGCCGATGACCTCATATACGTGCTTGTTGATCTCGACCTTTTGACCAATCGCATTGCCTTTGTTGAAGAGAATCTCCTTGGCGATCTGGCCCAAAACAACAACGTCTCGATTGTCGCCACCTTGGAACTTCACTCCAGATTCCATTTCGACGGGCCGGATGTCAAAAAATTCTGGACTGCACGCGATAACAAACGGGTAGGCGTCGATCGCTCCGTGTCGAACTCCCCCGCCGGCAAAAGTCAGTTTTGCAACCTTGACAACACCTGGAATTTTAGCGATATCATCAGCTTGTTGTTCGCGGAGATAACTCTGGCCCCCGAGATTCGGATTGATGCCGCTGGCCATGCTGACATGCCCTGGCACTACGATCAGCAGGTTCACTCCGAGCCCTTCGACCTGGCCCGCAATGTCCTTTTGGACCCCCTCGCCGATGCTGACGAGGAGCAAAATCGCGATCGACGCGACCGCGACACCGAGCGCGGTGAGAATGGTTCGAGAAAGGCTCTCACGGAGGCTTTGAAAGGCCGCTTCAATGTTTCGCAGAATCATGCGAGTTTGGCTCGCTCTTCGAATTCGGCGACCCTTGGGTTCACGACGATGTCTTTCGCTTGGATTGGCCTCACGAGGGACATTCCCTCGATCGTTCGACACCGGCTGAGCGCGACATAGACCTGCCCGTGGGCGAAGGCGGGGCGGTCAAGGTCAATGATGACACTGTCCAGAGTCAGACCTTGTGATTTGTGGATGGTCACTGCCCATGCCAATCTGAGGGGGATTTGTATATATTCACCTACGATTTCCTTACCAATTCGGCTCGATGACGAATCCCAAGAATATCGCGTTTTCTCCCACTTTTCTGGCCCAACATTGACGATGTCTCCAGATTCAAGTTCCACGCTCACTGACTTTTCTTCAAGTGCCGTGACACGGCCAACAGTTCCGTTAGACCACTCTTTTCCGTTCTTGACGAACATGACCTGGGCTCCAGGGCGAAGGGTGAGGATCGGATCGGTAGGGAAGTCGCGCTCGAACGTGCCAGATTTTTCGGCTTTGTAGACTCGAGGTGTGGCGGTGAGTTGGCCGAGGTGTCGCAAATTGATAGAGTCGGCCCTGGCGTTCGTTGCGGTCAGAGTGACGGTGTTCAGACGTTCGAGTTGAACGCCGACACGTTCGTTGAAGTATTGGAGCTCGGTGACCCGACCAACGCGAACTTGCTCAAGAGCCCAAAGAAACTCCTCGTCCTTTTGTCGGTAGACAGTTTCGAGTTGCCAGGCGTCGATACCTGTCTGGCGCAAGACGGTCGCGTCGAAGAAGAACGGGCTGGCAAAACGGTCAGAGAGCATCTCTTGGTCAGCACCGGCTTGGACCACGGGCTCAAGCTGGCGGATGTCCCCGAAAGCGACTACCGTTTTGCCGCCGAAAGGGGCGTTGACCTCCGTGTTGAGCCTCAGCGAGAAGTCTATAGCGTCTAGGACATCTGCCCGAACCATTGAAACCTCGTCGATCACGACACAATCCAGCTTGTCGATGAGTCTCCTTTTCGGATGGCCCTTCTTGAACGACGGAATCATGTCGTTGTCGTTCGTCAGCGGTCCGAAAGGGAAATTGAAGAAGCTGTGGATCGTCTGACCGCCGATTTGGATTGCAGCGAGCCCGGTTGGGGCAACGACGACTGTGTTCCATCGAGTGCTGGCGACAAACTCCCGTAGAAGAGTCGATTTTCCAGTTCCAGCCCTACCTGTCACGAAGACGAACCGGCCACGCATGCCTTGCTCAAGGTCGCGCAGGACAGATTCCTGCTCTGGACCGAGGGTGACGGAGGCTATCGTTGTGGCGAGGGGTTGCATACTAGTAGTTGCCACAGTGTACTGGCCCCAGCGACCAAGGAATGAACAATTGAGGAGTCATGGGCAGACATTTCAAATTTGGGCTCGTATTTGTTGCAATTCTTGCCGCCGCATTTTGCTTTGGTCAAGGTGGCAGGGCCCTTGGAAGACCGGCAAAGTCTATCGGTCAGCGAGTCTTGGCGGTCGGTGACTCGATCACTCTTGGTGCCGGTTCGCTAGGAGGCTATCGCGCTCCGTTGGAGCAGCGGCTCCTTTCAGAAGGGTACAAATTCGAGTTTGTAGGGAATTTGGTCGAGAACTCGAACAATCTTGTTTCCCCTCGCCATGAAGGTCATGGTGGTTGGTCGACCACCGACATCACCAATGGCAAAGCAGGTCAAAGCGGGGCAGGAAAGTTGGCGGATTGGCTAAAGACTAGTCGCCCCGATACGGTTGTGATCATGACGGGAACGAACGATCCTTTTTGGGTGCCCAGGCAGGAATGGACTGCTAAATATGAAAAGCTGCTGGACATTGTCTTTAAGTACAACCCAAAAACTAAGGTAGTTTTGGCTTCGATTCCTAGGTCCGATAGCGCAGTGACGGGCAAGAGTGAGGCAGAGGCGCTGTGCTTTGACATCGTGAAAACAGTCGCGGCGAGCCGCCGTGCAAAAGGGTTTTTCGTAACCTTTGCAGATACTTACACCAGTTTCAACCCGGCATTGGATCTTTTTGATGCTTACCATCCAAACGCCAATGGCTATCGTAAAATTGCGAACGTGATCTATTCCGCTTTGGTTCGCCGGTAGCCTTCTAGTTGCAACAACGTACTATTCGGATATTGCACTCAAATTTACACAAAGGTCACGAAGGGGGAACGTCCGGACCACTGTGGAAACTCGTGGCAACACTGCCCAGAAGAAGATTTTGGCCCGGACGAAGGGATTCGAACCCCCGGCTTCTTCCTTCGGAGGGAAGCACTCTATCCACTGAGCTACGTCCGGTTGCCTGACCGATTCTACCACTGGTCGACTAGTCGTGGTTGTTTGAAAGTTGTGGATACACCACAACCATCTTCACGTCGCTGTTTGGCATTGGGCCAAAACAACGCGAATCGATGGAATTGTTGACATTGTCTCCAAGCAGATAAACGTGGCTCCCTGGAACGCGCAATTCTGCAGGTTGTCCGGGCATTCCTTTGTCGTACTCCAGTCCGGCTACACGTTTTACGATCACTTCGTCCGACCAATTGCAGATCACGACGTCACCGCGTTTTGGTTCGTATCCCACTGGCTTTACGATCACGACTTGGTAGTTGCTGAGGGTAGGTTGCATCGACTCACCGACGATCAAAACGGGTCTGAAAGGTTGGAGCACGACAATCAAGGCGATTTCAAACACCGCCGCCCAGGCTAGAAACTTCTTGAGTCTCTCCTTCTGTCGTCGGCTTTCGCGCCTGTTGAATCGGTTGTAGACGGTCACAACATGGACTAGACGTGACGGGACCCAAAAATCGTTCTTATGCAAACGTGGCTTGAGCCCACTTTGGGGCCATTGCTCGGGCTTCAGGAGAATCAACGATGGATCTTCCGTTCTTGATGAAGAACTCGAATTCTTCTGGGAAGACTCGCAGTGCGGCGGCGACGGGCCAAGCGGCTGCGTCGCCGAGGCCGCAGAACGATCTTCCGTCGATCTGGGTCGTGATGTCCATCAGGAGATCCATGTCGCCAGGTTGTCCATGACCCCGCACGATCCGCTCCATAATTTGGAGCATCCACTTCGTGCCCTCTCGGCACGGAGTGCATTTGCCACAACTTTCGTTCGCATAGAACTGCGTCGTCCGCCAGATGAAGCTCACGATGCAGGTGTGTTCGTTGAGGAACATACAACCGCCGCTGCCGACCATCGACTTGACCTCGCTCATTTCCTCATAGGCAAGGATCGCCCTTTCGCAAGCTTCGGCGTTAATGATGGGGACGCTGCTGCCACCGGGGACGCAGGCTTTGAGCTTGCCGCCCTTTATTCCACCGCTCAGTTCGAGAAGCTCCATGAGCGTGGTTCCGAACTCAATTTCGAAGTTGCCGGGCTTGTTGACGTGACCACTGACCGAGAATATTTTTGTGCCACGGGAGTTCTTAGTCGATGCCCCCATGTTCGCGTACCACTCGCCGCCGTTTTGTAGGATGAACGGGGCGCAAGCAAAGGTTTCGACATTGTTGATAATTGTTGGCTTGTCCCAAAGTCCGGCAACGGTGGGGAGGGGGGCGTGGGGAAATTTGAGACGAGGCATTCCACGCTCGCCCATCAAGCTGGACATGAGGGCGCTTTCCTCGCCGCACTCGTAACTACCTGCGCCGAGATGGATGTAGAGGTCGAAGTCGTAGCCGCTCCCGAGAATGTTCTTGCCGAGATAGCCAGCGGCGTAGGCTTCGTCGATCGCCACGCGGAGGGCTTTTGCGGCATCCATAAATTCGGCCCTGATGTAGATATATCCGCACTCTGCTTGGGTCGCGAAGCCACCGATAGTCATGCCTTCGACCAGCTGGAACGGAACTTTCTCCATCAGCTCCTTGTCTTTGAAGGTTCCCGGCTCGCCCTCGTCGGCGTTGCAAACCATATAGTGCGGCCTTACCTTGTCCTTCTCGATGCCGTTCCATTTGATCCAAGTGGGGAATCCGGCTCCGCCCCGGCCTCGCAATCCGCTGGCTTTGATATGATCGATCACGGCCTGTTTTTCCATCGTGAGGGCTTTCTTGAGGCCTTCGTAGCCGCTCTTGGCAAGGTAGCCGTTGAGCGTGGCGTAGGAAGGGTCATTCGCGTGTTCGAGGAGCAGTTTGAGCTCGGCCATTAGTGTTGGCTGATTCTACTTCAAAGTAGTAGTCTGGCCCATGCGGCGGTCTCAAGGCAGAACTTGAGCGACGATTTGTTTCGCAAGCCGGGTTGCGATTTGTCTGAGGCCTCCAAGCCACTTGTGCAGGTGTAAAAAAAGAGAAAGGCCGCTTTCATTTTAAAAGCGGCCCCCAACTTTATCCGACTTTAGTCGTTTATGTTTGGCGTTGCACCACCGCCGCCCTTTGCTCCGCCTTGCGCGGATTTCGGTGCTTCTTTAATTTCACCTGTTATCGGAGCGGGTTTCTCTGTGTCTCCACAACCCCACAGCACGTTAGCTAGTACAATGCCGGCTATGGTTAGTAGACCAAACCAAACTGGTTTCCGATTCAACTAGCCGCCTCCAAAGTCGCACTGTTGCAACGTGTAGTCGTATTGGCTGTCTGGTCGGAAGTAGCCAGCATAATAGATGTTTGCGCCACCTTTGGTGCCGCCAGGTGCGACACAGTCCGTCATCCAATAAGGAGATCCTGCAGGACCGGCTGGGTCGAATGAGCTCCAAGGGCTCGAATTGACGTTCTGCGCGTACAACGGCCAATTTGGAGCGTTGAACTGCACTACTTTTGCAGAAGTGTCAGATGCAATGAATGCCATGCCTTTGCCGTAAACCCATGTAGTGAAGTTTGCTGGACTTGTGGAGAGCCAGAAAACATACCCATATCCGGCTCCGTATGGAGCACATGAGGTTTGTCCACCTTGAGGATATCCACCTGGGTTGAACCTGCAATCCACTTTGTTCGTATCCGAGCAACACAGTTGCGGATTCGAAATCTGAGCGCCAATCGTGTTCTGCTTGTAGTTTTCAAGCATCAATGGCAACTTCGACGGAGAGTTGACAGCTGTGGCTGACCAACCGTGAAGCAAACCATTGTACTGCAAGTTGACCTTGGCAGGAGCTTTGCTCGAAAGAGTTGAATCGACAAGTCCCAAATCAAAGTCTACGAGGCCTGCGCCTTCGTAAACGCTGACGTTCTTGGTGTAAGGCTGGATCGAGTTGAAAACAACCGCCCCTTCCTGAGACTTTCGTGGTTCTACGTCTCGTGCGGCAGTATTGGTCCAGCCTTCTGGGATTGCCGTATAAGCGTTGTATCTCCAAGAATTGGCAGCAGAATTGAAGCTCATTGCGAGCGGGAACACATCGTCCGAGTCCGTCAAATAAATATTTGAGGCAACTCCGGTCTGCTTGAATTGGGAGAGGGTCTGTGTCTTTTTCGCTGCCAATTTCGCCTGGGCGAAGACAGGGAAGAGGATCGCAGCCAAGATTGCAATAATCGCAATCACGACAAGTAGCTCTATGAGCGTAAAGGCTCGTTTAAGATTCATTTTAGATTCCTTTTAGATTCCTTTGGACGCAGACTAACCGAGCGTCTATTTACATCATACAACAAAAAAGGGTGAAATGAACACTTTTTTTCTATGGACTTTATAATGTAACAGCTACAAGTCCTGAATCCGGGGCTCTTTTTTCTTCCGTGCTAGCGATCCCAGTTGTGCAAATCGCAGTGCAATCAGCTAAAAGTGGGATTCTCGAATCCAGTGTATCTTACTTATCGCCATCGCGCAAATGAACCAAAACAATAG
>Ga0163144_10024009_pt1 | contig 11990 bp, 5 predicted proteins | sample OliLak19BULKMAT1_FD_123175 | JGI IMG/M metagenome (GOLD analysis project Ga0163144, IMG submission 123175) | Freshwater microbial mat bacterial communities from Lake Vanda, McMurdo Dry Valleys, Antarctica - Oligotrophic Lake LV.19.BULKMAT1 | ecosystem: Environmental > Aquatic > Freshwater > Lake...
CGCCACCCTCGGCAGCTTCCAGCCCCTCGACCGTTTCGATTGGGCTCACCCTCAGAAAATCGATCGCGACCTGTACGAGCACCTCCTCACGCTCGACTTCTTGCGTGCCGGCGAAAACGTCTTGCTCCGAGGATCGAGCGGCGTCGGCAAAACCACCCTCGCTCAAAACATCGCGCAACGCGCCCTCGAAAAGGGCCACACCGTCCGCTTCTGCACCCTCGGCACCGCCCTGGCCGACCTGCTCAAACAGGAGTCCTTGCCCGCCGTCGAACGCCGGCTCAAAAAGTACACCAGCCCCGACCTGCTCGTGCTCGACGAGATTGGCTATCTCCCGTGCGACGCACGCTCGGCCGACCTGCTCTACAATATCGTCAGCCGGCGCCACGAAAAGAAGTCCACCGTCGTCACCACCAACCTCCCCTTCAAGCAGTGGAATACCGTCTTCCCCGGCGCCGCCTGCGTCGTCGCCCTCGTCGACCGCTTCTCCCGACACTGCCATGTCCTCGACGTCGACGGCGAGTCCTATCGCCAGCGCCGCACCGCCCCCATCGCCCCAGCAAAGAAGCCGCCGAAGAGCGCCCCCTCCTGACCATCGATACCCCTGCCGCCCCGCTCCACCTCGGCCGCCAGCGCCGCTCGACATCGCATCGCCCCTGCTCGCCCCAAAGCCGCCGCCCCGAGCTCCGGTCTCAAAATCTCCGGATTTCAAGCGGCGGCTACATGGGGCTGCACGTGAACGCGGCATTCCAGCTCCATCAGACCGCAGAGCGCCTGTACACGACCGTGGCCATGGTCTTCACCGGGTACAAGCGCAAGGTGCACGACCTGCAGAAGCTCCACGCCGAGCTCGCCTCGCTCCATCCCGATCTGCGCGACGTCCTCCCTCGCGCCACGCCGGAGGACGCGCACCTGTACGACCTCCTCCGCCGCGCGTACATCGATGCTCGCTACGTGAAGTCTTACCGCATCACCGCCGAGGAGCTGGCCGCAATCGGCGAGCGCGTGCGCGCCCTCATGGCAATCGTCGAGCGCGTCTGCCGCGAGAAGATCGCCAGCCTGCGCGCCGCCGCGGGCGCGACGTCCCCGTGAGAGGACAGGACGGGAATCGAGTCGTGCGAGTAGAGCCGACTCCACTTCGATGTCCGGGATGTCCTTGCAACGCGTACTTCTACGAACAACGCCACGTCGTGCCAAGGCGTCGCTCACTCCATCAACGCCTTGAAGACGGCATCCGCCGCATCCTTGTAGAACTCGATCTTGATCTTGGTCCAGAGGTCGTCGGGAAGGTCGTTGAGCTGGCGGCGGGCGGCTATGGGCATGAGCACAGTCGTGGCTTGCTTGTCGACGGCGAGCTCGGCGATTGCCACTGCGTTGGGGATCATCTCGATGGATCCGCCTAGATTCAGCGCGCCGACGATCACGGTTCCCCCCCGTGTGTTCCGTCCCAGAAGCGAGCCGCACAAGGACACGAGAACCGGAAGCCCGAGCCCCGCACCTGAGCGATCCGCGTCCATCGCGCGCATCTGAAGCGAGAATTCGTGCTCGCGGGGGTTACGGCTCCCCACCAGCTCCTTCGCCCGCAAGTACAGGTTCTGCTCCCCGACTTTGACGCTCTCTCGAAACGCCGGGGGCGTCGGCTGGTTCAGCACCTTCACCCCGGCCCCGGGACCCGTCGTGACCTCGATTCGATAGAGGCCAGCTCCGCTCTCGCTGGTGCCCGGGCTCACGGCCCACACCTGGCCCGGCGGCAACGGATCGCCTGCGATGGCTTCGTCGCTGTGCAGCTCGGGAGTCGACACGAACTGCTCGATCCCCTCGGGACCGAGGGTATAGCTGAAGTGGGTATTGCGGAACTCGCTCTTCAGACAGCGCTTCTGTTGTTCCTTCACGCGCCTTCGCGACTCCAGTGCGGCGCGCACGATCCACTCGAGCTCTTCATCCGGAATGTGGACTTCGGGGTCGGGGAACAGCAGCTTGGCCAACCCGCTGATCGTCTTGTTCGTGGCCTCGATGTCGCGCCCAGAGAGGGCGCCCCCCAGGTGGACCCGGCCCTGCATGACCGAGACGCGATTTCCCGAGCGGAGCTTGCTCCAGCACTCACTGAGGAAGTCGCTCACCAGCCCGAAGTGATCGGTGAGATGGTCATTCGGATTCAGCTTGGGGAAGTCCCAGCCAGGCACGAAGGAATGGATTCGGTCCATGAACGCGGTGTCGTTCCGCATCTCCGGCGGGAGCGGGCTCAGGAGATGGCCAATCCTCTGTTGTTGCTCCACGTCCACATCGAAGTTGCCGACCATCACGATGCTGCCGTCTGCCCGGATATTGTCCTTGCCGCGGCTGAACTGGCCCGACGCCATGTAGCCCTTCATGATGTTGACCCCGTCCTTCTGATCGAACGAGATCCCCGAGACTTCGTCGAAACAGACCACGTCGTACTGGCACACAAGGCCGCGCTGGCCGTTCGCGTTGTTCACGAACATCTTGGCGACCGTGGCCTTCCCCCCCGAGATGAGGTGGGCGTACGGCGAGATCTGCTGGAAGAGGTGACTCTTCCCCGTTCCCCGCGGGCCTAGCTCGACCACGTTGTAGTTGCGCTCCACGAACGGAACCATTCGCAACAAGGTCACCCGCTTGGCCCGCTCGCTGAGCGCCGAGGCTTCCAGACCAATGGAGCGCATCAAGAAATCGATCCACTCCTGCAAGCTGAAGGCTTTTCGCGCCCGGGTGAGCACGTCGAGCACGTCCGACTTCGACATCTGGATCGGCCGCAGCGACTCCACCGCGAACGGCCGCCCTGCCTGCTCTTGGCCGGCGACACCATCGTACGAAAGGGTCACTTCCGCATAGAAGCCGTCGGTGAGCATGCGCTCGTTCTCGTTGACGAGCCGATCGTCGATACGCACGTCCCGGAGCGCCAGACTCGGCAGCTCGGCGAGGTAACAATCGTTCTTGGCGTCCAGACGCGCTTTGACGATGTCGATCAGCTTCACGCTGCCGCTCTCCTTGGCGCGGGCCTTGAAAAGCTCCTCTTCACCCGTTCGGACGGTGCGGTCTCGGAGCTGCTTCTCGACGATTTGCAGCCCTTCGGCGATTTCTTCTTCGTCGATACTGGCGCAGTAACGCCCCAGCAGGAACTCCACCACATACGTGGGCACCGGATACTGACGGGAGTACTTCCGGACCAGGTCCTTCCGCACCAGGTACCCGTCGAACACCGATGCCGCCTGCTGATCGAGGCGGTCGAGAGTCATGCTCATGAGCCTTCTCCGACGGTCGTGGGCTTTCGATCGAGGACGTTTCCGGCGACATCGACGACCACCACGGTCGCGGCGGCGCCCTCGTGCGAATCGTCCTCCACGGCGAGGCTGACCTCGCCGGTGGGGCCGGCCTCCTTGGCGCCGACGACGATGCTGGAAGCAGCGTGTTTCCAGTTCGAGCGCAGATCCACCAGGACCGAGGCATCGTTCGTCTTCACGCTCACGCGGCAGCGCATCCCGCGCCAGGTGATGGCGGTGATGGTCGCGGCAATCGAGCCACCGCCGCGCTCCACGACCAGATCGGGGATGATGCATTCCTGGGGGCTCACGCCGCCGTGTGCATACTCGTGCTTCTGGAGGAAGCAGCGAATGCCCGGTGGCGAAGCGATCCGCACATGCACGTTCCAGTGCCAGCCGTGGACGGGCATCTCGGTCTGTGAATCGCCCTTGACGGTGGCGCAGCGCGACCATTTCGTCTCGGTCAGATGCGAAGGCAGGTCCGCCTTGGGCAGCCCGCCGGGGAGCAGCAGCCAACCGTGATCGGTGACCACCCGCACACGGAGCCATCCTTGTTCGAGCAGCCCGATGATCTTGTCGATGAGCGTCTCCAGCTCCATTTCCAGGTGAAGCGCGAGATCGACGCCGAGCTGGTGCCCGCGATGGTCGAGTCGTCCCACTTCCACCCAGCCGCCGGCCGTACCGGCCCGGGCCGGCCGCACCTCGTCTCCGAGCAGGTCGAGCCCCCGTTTGGCCATGAGATCGCGAAGTCGCTGTGCGCTTGCCGGCGCGCCCCCGTCGCGGAGTCGCGGGTTGAAGTCGACCACGTCGTCGCCTCCTTCCAGCTCGTCAAACACCACGGTGGCCAGCGGTTTTGCGGTGGCGGTGACCGTGGGAACCGGCGACAGGCGATGATCGAGGCGCAGGCGCAATCCGCGAGCTTCGAGTCGCTCCTTCAGCATCCCTGCAATGTCGAAGCGCAACCCGTCGGCGAATACCAGACAGGTGTCCTTGTCGACTGCCTTCGTGCCGGCGGTCCCCCGCGCGGTCCCGTAGCCGTGCGCGACCAGGGCCTGGAAATGCCGAGCCGAGGCGTCGAGCCACGGCTCGTAGAGCGCCTTCACCGCGCCGTGCAGCAATGTCCTGTCCGCGGCCGTGGGGACGGCACACAGCGCTTCGAGCGCCGCCCGGTCGCACTTCCAGCCTTCGGTCGTGTAGAGCGACACCGCGTCTTCGATGGTCGCCCCCCCGAGCGTGGAGCTGGCCTTCGCCGCCAAGCGGGCCAGGGGTTCGAGGGCCAGAGCAAGCGGGCTCTCGCCGAGCTGCGCCCACACCCAGGCCCGGCGGTGCGCGTGGCCTGCTTCCAGACGCGCGACTTTCTCAATCGCCTTCGGGTGGGGGACGTGCGCGATCGAGGCGAGCTCCGCTCGGAGCTGTTGCTCGGCCTCGTCATTGACGACCGGTGTCCGCTCCCGGTCGTAGCCCAGCCCGAACTGGCCTTTCACGTCCCGGAGGAGCTGCGGCACACCCGGATAGAGCCTCGGCGCCTCGCGGAACCGCTGCCACACCGAGTCCCACTTTCCGCCGCCGCTCACCAGCAAAGTGGCCGCGTCCGCCGGGCTCCTGGCGTCGGGGTCGAGCTTCATCTCCGAGGCGCAGACGCTGCAGAACGAGCGCCAGTGATTGGCATCCAACGACAGCCGGAACAGCTCGCCCGTGCCCATCCAGCGCAGCAGGTCGCGCGTCGGATCGCTGACGGCGAGCCGGTCGAAATCGTCGGCGTCGAGGCGGTCATCGGACAGGCTGTCGGCGGGCGCGTCCATCAGCAGCGGCAGCGCTCGGAGCAGCGCCTCGCGGGTCCTGGCATCCTGCGCGAGCGAAAGTCCGAGCCCGTCCTCGGAGCCCAGAAACGCCTCCACGGTCCAGTCGCGGCCATTGCGCTGATGCCAGACGCGACCACGAAATTGCAGCTCCACCAGCGGTTGCAGCGCTCGCGGACACTCGGCCCCGGCCCGCAGGTCCTGTCGTGCAACGTCGGGCAGGTACAGAATGGGCACCACCCCCGGCGGCGGGCCGGCTTCGGGCAAGACGCGGTCGATGACGCAGCGAAGCCAGATCGCCGGGCCGGTGCGCTGGTCGGGAGCATAGGGACCGAGCGTGTAGAGCTGGGGGAGGACCGAACGCAGGCGAGCGATCAGCGGCTTCCATTGACCGTCGGAGTCGGTCCATAGCAGCGCGACCGGCTCCGCGGTGCCGTCCGGCGCGCGCAGCGACTCACGGAAGGACCGCTCCAGTGCATCGAGCAGCCCATTCGCGCGCGGCGGTGCGCTGCGCCGCCGGAGGCTCACGCGGCCTCCCGCGGCAGGTCGCCGCTCTTCACTAGCTCCTCCATGAGGTCACCGCGCCGGAACGTGGCGGCGAGCTGCTGCAGGCTGATGACGCGACCGCCATAGAGATTGCTGACAGCGGCCTTGATGATTGCCTTACCGCGTTGAAAATACGCCTCACCCAGCTCGTCGACGAGCCGGAAGCCGTCGGCGAAGCGCTTGTGCGTCAGCTCTTTCAACGGGATCCGCAGGTCGTCGAGCAGCGCCTTCCCCATCATCATCGCGATGAAGTACGAACCGTAGCGGATGAGGTCGGCGTCCTCACCCTCGGGCGGGGTCTTGCGCTTGTTCTCGCTGATGCGGAACAGCTTCACGGCGAGGATGGCCTGGGCGGCGTTGAGGTCCGCGGTGAAGGTGCTGCCGTACAGCTTGCCGAAGAGCTCCTTGGCGTTGAACTTCAGCTCGTGCGGCCGTCTCCTCCAGATGGTCAAGACGGCCTCGGCGACAATCGTGCTCGACATTTCTGTCGCCGGATTGGCCACATGATCGGTGCGGTGGCGGCGGTAGACGAGACCCAGCTCGGCCATGCCCAGCTCCAGCCTCTTTTGGATCTCGTCGTTTGAGCGGAGGTCGCGCAGGTCCACCGGGCTCTGGGAGTTCGTGGCGAGAGTGATGCTTTGCACGACACTCTGACTGTCGTCGCCGACTTGGTACAGGCGGACGAGCACATAGGCTTGATCCAGGTTGACCCGGTCCGCGTCACCGATCTCACTCAACGTCTTCTGGATCGTGCGGCAGGTCTGCCCGCCGTTGATGATCTGGAGATCCTTGACCCGCACTTTCTGGTCGAGCTTCTGCCCATGATTGTGCTGGAACTGCCGGCAGACGAGCGTGAGCCCGTTATTGTAGAAGAAGAAATTGGGCCGCTCCTCGGGCCTCACCAGGGTCGCGCGGATCTGCTCGTTTACGCGGTTGCCACGCAGGCCGAGGAAGCGCCGAATGTTGCGCTCGAGCAAGCGGTCGCCGTGCGTCTCCATGAGGCGGGCCAGCTCCTCGACCGAAACCTTGCCAACGAACACGCTGCTGTAGCTCAGATCCTCTTTCAGCCAGGGCCCGGAGAACTGGATCCAGTCGTCGACCTTCTGCTGCTTGGAGGCCACAGCGACCAGCGTGTCGTGGTTGACGTGCTCGAAGCGGACGGTGTCGTCCCAGCCCTCTCGGTCGATCAAGGCCTGGGCTTCAGGCACCTTCCACGATTGACCGTTGTTGCAGAGCAAGACGCGGACGCGGGGGTAATTCCCGTCGAGGAGCAGAGAACGGATCTCCTCAACCTTGGCGAGCAACCGGGCATTGGCATGCACGCGGACGTTGGTGTCCAGGAACGTCCGGACAGCCTGGATGGCCCGGATCACACCTTCCTCTGGAAAACCTTGGTCCCCCGAAAGGTTGCCGTGGTACTTGCACTGGACCAGCGTGATCACGAACTCGTGATCGTCCGGGTCGGACGCGTGCATCGCATCGATGCCGAAGTCGCCCGATCCTTCGGTAAGAGCGTCGAGCGCCTCTTCGTCGTTCATGCCGTCCCTGCCCAGCAGCGCCTTCGCACAGAGGACGACGAACGCGGCAGAGCGGCGCCTCGTGTCATCTAGCTTGGTCTCCATCGCCTCATCAATCCGGTCGCCAAGGCGCTGGACCAGGCCGGTCACTTGCTGATCAATGATACTGACGTGGATGTTCATCGGGAGGCGCCTTTCTTCATGGCCTTCTGTGCCTCCAGCTTGCGTGTACGCGTGTAGTGGAGGTCGTTCCAGCGATTGCCGTCGAAGTCGGTGCCGCCGCGAAAGTCGCTGGTTGCTCCGTCCCAGGTCCAGAACCAGGGGAAGTCTTCGATGAGACGATAGGGTTCTTTGCCGCGGTCCTTGTCCCACTTGATCTTGGGGGTTGTGCGCAGGATGCAGGCGTTCTTCGCCTTGGCAGCGAGAGGTTTGGCGTTCATGAACGGGCGGATGTTGAGCCGGACACCGTCGTTGATATCGGGATCCCAGCCCACGGCTTGCTGGTGCAGCGGCTTCCAGCGGACGAAGAGATCGTACGGCGGCTCTCCTTCGAGGATGTGCATGAGCTCGGTGCGAAGCCTCTGGGCGGAGGCGAGCCGACCGTCGGCGCCCTCGACCCCGGAGCTTTGCTCGGCCCTCTGGCGGTCGATCCAGTCCCCCAGATAGCTGTAGATGAGCTTCTCCAGGGTGCGCCGCCCCTCGCCGTCGGGGGCGGCGAGCTTGTGGTAATTGACGAGCGCGTTGAACCCGTCGCGCCGGCCGTCCCAGAGATGCCAGACGAACGGTCGCTGGTGGAACAGCTCGCAATGCTGCTCGAAGAAGCCGTCGCGCAGCCAGTCTTCGAGGGTCTTGGCCTGGTAGCCCACCTCTTCGAGGAGCTGGCTGAGCTTGCCCGCGGACCACTCGGAGCCAAAGGCATCAGCCAGGAGGGCGCGGAGCCGATCGGCGGCCGCGGGCTCGCCCTGGAGGGGCATCAGGCAAACGATGCCGTCCTCGTCGGCATGCTTTTCGAGGCCGTCGGGGCTGATCGCGGGGGCGTCCATGAAGCTGGAGCCTGTCTGGCGCGGCCAGCGGTAGCCGAGGAGGCGGGCGGTCGCGACTTGCAATGGTTGATCGGCCTGCTTTGGAGCACCGAAAAATAGCCACTGGGTGGAGTCGGATGATTGCGGCCGGGTGAGACCTTGCGGATACAATTCACGAGCAGTCTGCCGCCAACGATTGCGGTCGAATGGTACCTTGACAATCGTGGCATTGGTAACCTTCAACGCCTGATCAAGTACCCTTACTGCCTCGCAAAATTCTGCCGAGGAACAGAACGCCCAAATGGCTGGCAGATCATCAGCATCGCGCGGTACCAAGGCAGCGCCATTCATGTTGAAGAATTCTCCAGAATAGGATGTCACCGGCAATTGTCCCATCTGGCCCACAAAAACACCCGAACGATTGAACAGCGCGTGGCCTTGGATTCGAGCCTCCGCACTTTTGGCCAATTCTCCGTGCCCTTGCTCCCATCGTAGGATGTCGTGGCGACCGCCAAAAGATTGTGTCCTGTCGACACTGGCCTGGAATGGTTCCCAGTTGCGATCAATCGCGCCCAGCTCCCAGAATGTACACACATGACGCGGGTTGTCGCCGGTCGTGGTTCCCTGCAAGCAATCCGCATATTCCCGAAGCAACGGGACACTTGCCGCTTCATCCAGGCTGAAACGTGCATCAGGATTGCGTGCCTGCCCGGCTTGCAGCGACGTTGTGATCTGTTGATCGCGGGCGGCAACCGCCTTCTCTTGGGGCTCATGCGCCTTTGTGATATCCAGCCCCGCGGCTTGGTGTCCAGACGAGCCTCGGCGGCGTGACAGGGAAATCAGTGCGGTTGTGGCCGCCCACCAGTTCATGTCCCGAAAGGCATTTGCGCCGAGTCTTGTGACGAAGTTGAGCTCGTCGTTTTCGAGGAGGCGTCGTCGTAGCTTCTGGTAGGTGCCAAGGAATAGCCAGTTCTGAGGAGTGACAAGCGCGACAGTTCCAGCCGAGGCGCAGAACTTCAGGGAGCGCTCGACAAAGCAGGTCGAGAGATCTGCCTTTGCTGTTCCATGTACTCGTTCGCAATACTCTTTGAGGATCGCATTCTGTTTTCCGCGCCCGAGATAAGGCACATTGGTCGCGACCAGCGTGAACGAGCGGGCGAGTATCGCAGCCGCTTTTGTTATCCCCGCCGCTTTCACCGCCAGCTCTTGCACCTCGGCATTTTCACTCTCCCGCGCCATGGCTTGCTCCAGCAATGGTGCGAGGTCCTCGAATCCCGCCTCTAACAGTGTTGCCTCTTCGGCCCGCGGATCGAGCAAGCTACCTAGTACCGGCGCCTGCTCGAAGAGCTTGAACAGACTTTCCATGCCGTTCTGCAGTCGGTAGTTGCCGCCCGCGAGCGTCACCCAATCTGCTTTGCGTGCGGAAGGCGACAGCCCCGAACAAGCCAGATTCAGCTTGGGTAACGCCCGATGCCCCACCATGCGCCACGCCGCCAGCGCTAGATTAAACGCCGCAATCTGCGTGCAGCGCGGGTCAATCTCCAACCCGAACAGGTTGTCCCGCAGCACCCCATCCACAGCCGCTTCCCGCGACAAGCCCTCTTCCTCCGTCCGCAATGCCACCAGGATGGGCAGCGCGAACACCAGAAAGTGGCCGCTCCCCATGCACGGATCGAGCACCGTCACGTCGCGCGCCGCCTTGGGCCAGCCGTCGAACGTCCCTGCGGCCGGTCGCCACTCCCCCTCTTCCCCTTCGCTCTTCACGAAGCGCAGGTACTCCCAGTCCATGCCGGGGAGGGCACACGCCCGCCGCAGCGCTTCTTCCGTCGCCGCCGTCCGCGCAATCGCCGGCTTCTTCGCCAGCACCTTCCCCGCCCACCACGCGCCCAGCGTGTTGTGCAAGAGAAAGAGCACCATGTAATCCTCGGTGAAAAGCTGGGTCACCGCCGGCAGCTCGTCCGCGCCAATCTTCTTCTCCGACTTGTTGACGCGCTCCTTCTCCTCCGATTGCCAGAACTGGTACACCCACCCCAGGCTGTCGTCGGCGAGAAACACCTCCCTCGGCAAGGCCGCGAGCAGCGTCTCCAGCTTCTGCCGCCGCTCCGGCGGGAGCGCCACGTCGAGCACGGGATCGCCCGCGCGGAAGATCTGCGGCAACATCCGCTGCGCAAACTCGCTCGCCAGCAGCAGCCAATCTTTCCCTTGCTCGCGCGCCAGCTCCTGGCACTCGCCGAGCGAGAGCGGCATTCCCGACACGGGCTCCACCAGCAGATCGTTTTCCGCCAGAAAGCGCGCGAACAACAAGCGATGCCAGTGCTCGTAAGCGCACTCCGCCGCGAGCCGCTCAATGGGCTGTGTGCCTTTGCCTTCGTCCAGCCGGTCGCCGAGCTGCCGCCCGTGCGCTCGCAGCCGGTTGCGCAGACCTCGATCCACGCCCTTCGGCGCCTCGGCCGCGCTCACCCCCAGGTAAGCGAGCGCTTCCTTGGCGCCCTGCTCGGCGTCCTTCCGCGCCGCCTTGACCGTGTTCTCCAGATCCTTGCGCAGACCGCGATCGAGCGACGCCATGGCTCCTCTTCAGCTCACCAGCACGGGCCCGAGCTCGATCGCGCTGAGCAGCGCTTTCTGCTGTCGGTCGAGCCATTTCTGCACGTCGTCGGCGGTCGCCAGGGTGGCCCGCTCCATTTGCACGGAGCGGACCTTGGGCTCGAGCAGGCGGGCGGCCTGCTCCAGGGCTCGCTGCACCCGGCCGGTCACGGCGTCGGCGTCGCCCACGCGGGTCGAGAGCGGCTTCGCGTCCAGCGCGGCCAGCAGCGAGGCATCGTTCGATCCATCGGGCGCCGGCGGGGCGGCCAGGCCCACGTTTGCCTGGATGCCGGCCCGACCGTCGGCCGCGAGGCGCTGCCACAACGGGTTTCCTTCGAGCGCGGCGAGCCCGGTGTCGAAGGCTTGGCGATGGGCCGTGAAGGCCGCTTGCAGCGCCGTCCGCAACACGCCCGCCAGGGTGCCCCGCAGCGGCGACACCGGATCGGTGGGCGCGAGCAAGAGGCGCTCGGCGCGCACCGCCTCGATCTGGGCGAGGGCAGGGGCCGCGTCCGGCAGACCGGCCGCATGCTGGGCCAGGCGCAAGGTGGTCTCCCAGAGCGGTCGCCGCGCTTCGACGAGAGCGCGGGTCTTCTTCCATTGCGCGATGCGCTTCTCGAGCTCCGCCGCCTGGTCGCGCAGCGCGCCGAGCTGTTCGTTCCCTGCGCGGTTGCGGATGTCCTCCAGGTCGATGGTCGAGGGCGCGGGCGGCAGTGGAGCCTCGCCCCCCGTCGCGCGCGCGAGGGCCAGGAGCCCGTCGAGAAAATCGCGCGCCTTGGCCAGCTCTTCGCCGGCCTTGCACGCCACATCCAGCCCTTGAAACAGCTTTCGCAATGCCAACCGCTCGGTGACGGTGAGCGTAATGCTCTCCACGCGCAGCTCGGCCTTGCCGATCTTGTTCTGGTCGAGCTGGCCGGGCGCGACCACCGCGCCATTCAAGGTGGCCGAGAGGTGCTGGGCCCGGTGGAGCGCAATGATCGCCGCGTCAATCGCGTCCTGGGGCCAGCCGAAGGGCGCCGCACCGAGGAGCTTGCGTAGCTCGCTGCCAATCCGTCTGGAGCCGGTGGCCGACAAGATCTGCTGGCAGACAGCGTGTTGCTCGGTCGGTCCGCCATGACCCACCGGCGCCAGCGGCTGATCGGCCCCGTCGCGAGCGCGCTTGATGACCGCGGGCCAGGCGGCGCTGTCGGCGTCCTTGAAGCGTGGGAACAGCCGCACCAGCGCGGCATTGGCGGCTTCGCGGATCTTGTC
>Ga0163144_10024010_pt1 | contig 11988 bp, 7 predicted proteins | sample OliLak19BULKMAT1_FD_123175 | JGI IMG/M metagenome (GOLD analysis project Ga0163144, IMG submission 123175) | Freshwater microbial mat bacterial communities from Lake Vanda, McMurdo Dry Valleys, Antarctica - Oligotrophic Lake LV.19.BULKMAT1 | ecosystem: Environmental > Aquatic > Freshwater > Lake...
AGTTGGGCCGCTTCCACCGCGGCGGGGGTCGCCGCGCCGTCGAGTTCTTCTTCGCTTGAAGCGACCGCTGCCGCGGCGGCTTGCAGCACCACAGGCGGGACGCCTGTGCCACCCGAGCCACCCGAGCCACCCGAGCCATCAGGAGGGGCCCTCATGAATTCAAGCGTCGGCAGCGGATCGGTGACGAGTTCCTGGATGCGGCGGTTCTGTTGGTCGGGCGTGAGCGTGAACGCCCAGAAGAGCGCGGCGAGGAGAGGCAGGAGCGTTTTCAGGGAGGCCCGCACATGGAGAGTTTATCTGAAATGGGCGCGAGCCGCTGGGGGGCGGCCGAACGACGCCAGCACTGGACGCGACTGGACGCGGCCATCATCGAGCGGCCCCGCAGCACACGTCTCGACGGCTGCATCAGCAGCCGTGACCGGAACCGGGATCGTTGAAGTTGCCGCGGACCCCAGAGCGGGGCCGTGACACGGTCTCGAAGAGTTTACTCGATGATCCGTAGGGGGATGAAGGTGGCCTTGATTCTGTGCTTCTTGCAGAAGCGGTAGAAGCGTTGCGAGACCACCAGGCAGCGGTCGTCGGGGCGACCGGGGAGGACGTACTCGCAGGTGTTGGCGACGTCGAAGGGGCCGACCGACTCGATGGCCGCACGGGTGAAGGTGAGTTGAGTATCGTCGAAGCCGGGGTTGCGGATGAAGCCGGGGCCGGGGTTGCCGGCGGGGATTTTGTTGTAGGTGGCGACGCGGAACGTCTCGGGTGCGTACATCGGCGGGAGTTCGATGGTTGGGAGGAGTCGCCAGATAGCCTTCTCGGGCGCGGGCTCGAAGATGAGAGTGCTATCGTGGTAATTGCCGAACTGGTGGGGGTCGAGTGTCTGACGAGTCCTTGAACACCGTGTCGGGGAGTAGGCAGCGCTGCGGAAGCCCTCTTGCTCCATCAACGTGCGGAAGGCGTCTCCCACGAACCAACGATAGTTAAGTTCCCCCATGAACGTGCGCGATCGTGGGATGTGCGCGACATCGAGAACCGGCTTGCCATCCTCCATGCGGTGGTGGGAATCCACCCGGATATCGTAATCGACGAACGACAGCCAAAGATACGCGGCGGAGGAGTAATCTTCGGGGCTGAAGTCGCGTTAATTTCGGTCGTCGGTCGCGACAATGTGGTCGTTCTCACGCAACGGCATATGCCGAACATAGTGAGCGTCGGCACCCAGTGCGTTCTGCGGTGTTGTCCGCACCGGATGCCGAAAACGGCAGCGAATCCGACCATCACGCTGGGAAGGGCTTGTTTACTTGCCTGGTATCCTTTACCGGTCGCGGGGCACCCGAGAATCGCGCCTCATTTTCCACGGGTTACGTCCGTGGCTACAACCGATCGCACCGCCGGGGCGATAAGACGGATGGCCGCGGCGACTCAGCAGCCGCGTTCCCACGCGAGGAAGAAGCCGATGACGTCGTCGGAATCGGTGTCGCCGTCGCCGTCGAAATCGCCTTCGCCTTGTTCCCAGTTGGTGAAGAAGAGGACGATGTCGTCGGAATCGACGTCGTCGTCCTGGTCGGTGTCGGAGGGGCAACTGGTGGAGCAGGGGCCCAAGGAGCCGTCGGCGTTCACGACCTGGCCGACGATGTTGTTGGCGTCGGCCCGGTTGTCGTGCCACGCGAGGTAGGAGCAGCCGGAGGGACCGGCGACTGCATCCAGGCGGCCTTTGACGCTGGCGACGGAGGACACGTCGATGATGCCGTTTGGCCAAGTGGGGGTGCCGGCGGCGTCGAGGTGGGTGCCGCGGAGGGCGGAGGGTTGGCCGCTGGAGGCGATCCAGAAGGCGTTGAGGCCGCCCTGAGAAAGGGTGCAGCGGACGAAGGAGGGTTGGACGGCGGAGAGGGGGAGGACTTCCAAGCCGGAGTCGCCCCATTGGCGGAGGCCGGAATCGTCGATGCGTTGGGCCCGGATACCCCATTGGTTTTGACCGATGTTGGCTTCGGGCCAAGCCGCGAAGGTGTCGCCGGTGGCCGGATTGAAGGTGACGGAGGGAGTCAGACGGATGCGGTCGGTGTTGGTGGAGACGGGCACACCGTTGTGGGGGAAGCGTTCGAAACCGGCGCTGGAGATGCGTTGGACGGAGGCGGTTCGAGAACCGCCGATTTCGTACCAGGTGAAGACGGCCCCGCCGGCACCATCGGAAATGAAGGTGGGGAAGTAGCCGTTCTGGATGCTGTTGGCGTCGAAGACGACGACGGGGTTGCCGCCGTTCCAGCGGGGTGCGCCCGCGGCGTCGAACTTCTGGGCGAAGAGGTGCTTGTTCGAGAGGAAGTTTCCAACGTAACGGATCCAGAGGACGATCACCGAGCCGTCGTCGGAGGCGACGATGGAACTGACGGCGTAGGAACCGGTGGCGGGTTGCAGGTTGATGCCGCCCGCGGCCCACTGCGCGACTCCGGACGCGTCGAGGCGTTGCAGGCGGAAGCCGCTGCCGCTGGACCAGCCGACCACAAACCCGCCGTCGTCGGTGGCGGCGACGTGCGGGCTGTTGGCGGTGCTGGCGGTCGTGACACGGGTGGTGGCGGGGGTCCAGACGGGCGTGCCTGCGGCATCCAGCAGTTGCACTCCGACGTGGGAGCCGCCGGAGTTGTCGTCTCGGAAGGCGACCACCGAGCGGCCGGCGGAATCGATATCGAAGCCGTAGTCCTGGGTTGAGGAGTACGCAGTGTCGGCGACCAGGACGCCGTTGTGACCCCATTGCTCAACGCCCGCAGCGCTGAGGCGAGAGACGAACGTGTCGTAGCCGCCGGCGGCGTTATCGAGCCAGGAGACGGATGCGGAGCCGTCGGCGTGGACGCGGATTTTGGGCTGCACCTGCTCGCCGGAGCGGTCGGCGATGGTGAGGTTGAGCGCGGGATCGATGGCCCACTGGGCGGAGGCGATGGGCGCGATGGGGGTGAGGGCAGCGAGGAGGGAGAGCGCAGCAACGGAACGTGATGGCATGGGGTTACTCCGCGGGGCGTTGTTGAAGGGGAGGAGAGGACCGGCGTTAGCGCGGCGTATTGAGCCAGCCGAAGGGCTGGACAAAGCCGAAACGCCAGTCGTTGTCGGAGACGGAGATCCAGCGGTTATTGAGGTTTGTGGCGTTGGCGTAGATGTCCAGCGCCTCAAAGTCGACGTTGCGGTTCCGGCTGTTGAGGTCGCGTTCGTTCTTATCGTTCGGCAACTTCGCGGTTTTGGCCGATCCATCGAGGAAGTTAATATGGCCGCCACCGCCGTGACGGATGGTGATCTGGTCTTCGTTGCCGAACATAGCATCGCGATAGATCTGGTTGTGAACGACGGTGCTTTCTTCAAAGTAGATGGGGATTGAGTGGAAGCGGGTGACGGTGGCCCCGACCGCCGCGGGGAGGAGGCGGGTGTTGTTGAATTGATTGGGTTGGATATAGCCGACGGCGGTCTGGCAGGAGAGTTTGACGCCTTCGGCTTCATCGAGCATGGTGTAGTCGAAATTGACGCCGGTGCGGCCGCCCCAGAAGTTCTCGCGATCGGCGAGTGTGGCACCGGTGGTGGTTTTGCGTTTGTTGGTGGGGCATTCGCCGATGAAATGGGCGTTGTCGACGTAGTCAAAGAGCAGGCCGGGGAGGCGGCGGTTGTTCTCGACCTTCTGGGCCCAGAGGGCGACGTTGCGGTCGTCTGGGTTGGGCTCGTTTTCCGGGGGCCAATAGCGGGCCCCGGCGGCGTTGCGGAGGGCGACGGGCCATATCTGCTCTTTTTGGTCTTGGGCGTAGTTGAGGGCGGCCTGGCCGATCTGCTTGACGTTCGAGAGGCAGACAACGGTACGGGCGGCGTCGCGGCTCTTGCCGATGGCGGGAAGAAGAAGGCCGATGAGGAGCGCGATGATGGCGATGACGACGAGGAGTTCGATGAGGGTGAAGGCGGAGCGGCGGGTTGATGAGCCAGCGCAGCGCGGCGGAAGAGCCTGAGTCGACACCATGGAACCTCCGGGATTGAACTGCTTTCGGCGACCACCAACGACCGGGAACCCGGCCCGAAGGAAAGGATAACAGAGCCGGGGCGGGGACGCCAGCAAAAAGCCGCAATTGCGGGGAATGGGGGTCGTCGACCGCCCGCGCGGGGGGCGTTCGGTGGGGGTGCCGGGGCGTGGTTGTGCGCGGGCTCGTTGGTCGGGTTCTTTGCGGGTTCTTTGCGGAATTGGTTGGGGCACTTTCGGTGGGCGGGAGGGGAACGGACGCGGGGGTATTCCCAAGCAACAGGTGACCTGGTTTAATTTTTCGTGCGAGGACAGTCGGGAAGGGTCCGATACCATCCTGTAACACGGGGCGCCGGGTACGGGCTTTGTGGGGAGTTTCACGCTCATGGGAACGATGTTGCTATTGGTCGGTCTGGTGATGGCGGCGGCGGTAGGGTTCGGGATGATGCGGGTGCCCGCCGGGGGGTTGAGGCGGGCGGGGGCGGTGGTCATCGTGATCCTCATCGCCGGAGCGCTGCTGGCGAGTTCGGTGACCTACGTCGGGTCTGACGATGTCGGTATCATCTCGAAGAACGCGCTGGGCCGGAGTTTGACGGGAGGAAAGATCATCGCCGTGAACGGCGAGATGGGGATTCAGGCGGCGGTGCTCGCTCCCGGATGGCACGTGGGCTATTGGCCGGTGGTGTACAGCGTCAAGACGGTGCCGCTGACGCAGATCGCAAGCGACGAGGTTGGGCTGATCGATTCTCAGGACGGGCTGCCGCTGGACTCGGGGCAACTTTTCGCGGCGGAATATACCAAGGACGAGTTCCAGCGGATGCTGGACGCGCAGCACTTCCTCGGCGCTGGGAATGGCCGCAAGGGCAAGCAGGCGAGCGTGCTGACGCCCGGCAAGTATCGCCTGAATACCGAGTTGTTCAAGGTGAAGATGGTGAAGCAGACGGAGGTGACGCAGGGTGAGGTCGCGGTGCTGAAGTCCAATTACGGCATGGCGCCGTCGATCATCGTGCCGGGGATCGCCGGTGCGGTGGATAGCGCCGCGACGGCGGAGGGCGCTGTGCCCACCAATCGGCTGATGCTGGCCGCGCCGGGCGAGATGGGCGTGCAGGCCCGGGCGCTTCCTCCCGGGAAGTATCCTTTGAATACTGACGCGTTCTCGGTGATCGAGATGTACACGACGCAGATTATCGCGCACTTCACGTCGGAGCGGCAGACGGCCCGGACGCCCGGGGTGCCCAACCTGGGGGCCGAGTCGGAGGAGCGTGAGATCACGGTGCGGACCAGCGATGGGTTTACCTTCCCGGTCGATGTGCGGGTGGAGTACGTCATCGATCCGGACAACGCGCCGATCGTGGTCGAGAAGCTGGGCGACGACGAGGGCGAGCGGTTCCGCAACGCCCTGAATAGCGCTGTGCGGGCGATTTTTCGGAACAACGCCGAAAAGGTGAGGGCTCTTGACTATGTCCAGGAGCGGTCGTTGCAGGAGAGCCAGAGCCTGATGATGCTGGTTCAGCAGATGGCGAAGTTCGGGGTGACGGTGACGGCGGTGCGCATCGGAAATGTTGGCGATGAAGAGTCGCTGGGCCTGCTCTTGAAAACTCAGACCGACCGCGAGATCGCGAAGCAGGAGCAGATCACGTTCCAGGAGCAGAAGAAGGCGGCGGAGCAGAAGAAAGAACTTGCCCGGTCGACGCAGGAAGCCGAGGAAGAGAAGAAGTTCGCCACGAGCACCTACGCCGTCAAGATCGCGACCGAGGCCAGCAAGCAACGTATCACGGAAGCGGAGGCGGAGGCGCAGGCGATCACCATCAAGGCCAAGGCCCAGGCGGATGCGTATAAACTGATCGCGTCGGAGATCGGCAAGAGCAACGCCGCGTTGATCGAACTGCTCAAGATTGTGGGGGAGAAGCAGATCCAGATCACGCCGCGGATCATGGTGACGGGCGGCTCGAACGGCGGCTTGAATGGTACGGGGCAGGACGGTGCGACCACCGCGCTCGTGGGGACGATGCTGGATGCGATGATTGAACGGGATGAAGAGAAGAAGAAGTAGAGTATCTTCCGCTGGCGACATTTCGGGTCCGAACGTCGACGCGGTCCGCAGAAATGAAGAAAGGCCCTCCGGTGCGGAGGGCCTCTTTCATTGGTTGGTCGGTTCGGAGCGAGGGGCGGGGAGAAGGGCGTCCGTCGGGATGAACGCAAGCCCGCCGCGGTTTTAGCAGCCGCCGGCCTCGAAGCGGGAGAAGAAGACGGTGATGTCGTCGGAATCGACGTCGTCGTCACCGTCCTGATCGCCGCAGGAGTCGCCGCCCTCGAAGTTCGAGAAGAAGAGGTTGATGTCGTCGGAATCGACGTCTTCGTCGCCGTCCTGGTCGGCGCGGCAGGTGGTGATGTCGGAGGCACATCCGCCGGTCGGCGGGACCTGCTCGAGGGTGAGATCATCCCAGAAGATGGTGCCGGTGGCGCCGGCGATGCCGTACCCGAAACGGCCGATGGTAATTTTCAGACGGTTGGGATTCGGCGGGATGGTGAAGAAGCCCAAGTCGACGTTGCCCTGCACCTGGGCCTGGAATTCGGCCTGGGTCCACATGGTTTGGTAGAGAACCCATTCACCGTTGGTGTGGCCGAAGATCACGCGATCGGCGAAGGGGCCCTCGGTGCCGAAGGGGTCGAGGGTGGCGTTGTTCTGAACGCCGTTGCCCGCGCCCTTGAGATCGAACTTGATGGCGGCGGGGGCGATGGTGATGGGGTCGGAGGCGGGGATCATGTAATAGCAGGTGACGCGGATGTCGCCACCGTTGTAGTCGATCCGGGGGTCGTAGAAGGGGAAGCCGGGAAGGGAGAAGTTGCGGGTGTCGGTGGTGAAACCGACAAACCCGTTGTCGTTGGGAACCCGGATCTCAATGCAGCGGGTGCCCGAGCGGGCGGTGACGGCGGGCAGAAGGCCGTCGTCATTGGAGCGGTAGCGGCCGTCGGCGTCGCCGTTATTGGTGAACTGATCGGGAGCGGCCGGGTTGAAGGGGTTGGGGGTCTCAAAGTCGGGGCTGAGCAAGGGGAGCGGGGTCTGGGCAAAGGCGGGGGCGGCCAGGCCGACGCAGGCGGTGAGGGAAAGCAGGAAGGTTGTGGAACGCATGGACGGACCTCCAAATGGACTCGGGTGTGAAAAGTCGGGGACGGGCAAGGAGCGGGATGTAAGCCTTTACATTGTGACCGAGAGTGCGGGAAAACGCAAGGGAAAAATCAAGAAAATTTTGTCCGGTCTGGGGGCCTGCCTTGGGGGGTTGGACCCTGTTATTCCTCGGCGATGGCAAGAATCGGCGTTGCCGCCCAGATTCTTGCATACTGACCCTCGGTGACCTCTTCGAGTACCTCGGCTTCAACAAGCCGATCGATATGGCGCTGGGCGGCTTTCGCGGAGAGCCCCAGAAGCACGGCGGCGGAGGCCACAGTGACAGCCGGGTTAGTAAAAAGTGCATCGAGCAGTCGGAGTGACAATGCACTGGCGCGTTTCGTCGAAAGGATCTGAATGAAATGGTTCCGCAGTTTTCGGAGCCTGCGGGCCTGTGCCAGGTGATGCGTTGAGTCCGTGCGGACGGCCGTTGCCGTCGCAAAACGGGTGGATGGTCTCAAATTGATAGTGGCTTAGAGCGAGTTCCATGAGGAAGGGGTAGCGATGGCGGTCGTGGGACTGAGGGTTGAGAAATCGCTCATAATCCACCAGGCACTGATCAAGAAGCGGACCCGCGGGGGGCGGTACAAAGCGGGCCGAAGTGATATCGCCGGTCGTTCCACCGATTTGGAGCTGGCGGGTGCGGAACTCACCCGGAGACTTTGCGGCGTTTCCGGGCACTCCATCGAGCAGAACCCGGTGCATATCGCGTAACAAACGGCCGCAGAGCGGGAGTTTGGAATCGATCCCCGATTCCAAGGCGCGTCGGTTGTTGCGGACTTCAACGGCCTCCGAAGCGACGCGCTGCGGGGCGACTTCAGAGATGGCCAAGTCTTTCAGTGTCGAAACCGTGTTTTCGATCTTGGACGATGCCTGAATATCCCGCTGCTGCATCGGCTTGAGCAGTATGTTGACGCCGGGGAGGCTTTGAAGTTCGCCGGCTAGCCGTGTCATGGCCCGATCTGCCTCAGTTACGAGCAACGCGAGATTCGCGATGTCACGATCGGGAAGTTTTGGGGGCAGCGGATTCGGCACAAACGCCGCGGCAGTCATGGTTTCGGGGGACTGAACGGGTCCGGGAGTGGGGACCGGGACCAAGATTTCCACGAGGCTTCCTGGGGCCTTAGGAGAAAACTGGGATACTCGCATGTTTGGGAGGTTAGTCCCGGTGAGGGGGGTCAAATGTGCGTTTGTGGGGGAAACGCACAATCTGAGAAGGCGATCGGTCGTTATGTTCTAATGTTATCGGACTTCTTGGATCAGCATCCGGCCTCGAACGCCGTAAAGAACCCGGTCACGTCGTCGGAGTCGGTGTCACCGTCCGCATCGAAGTCGGCTTCACCGCTCTCGAAGCCTTGGAAGAACGCGGCGATGTCATCGGAATCGACGTCATCGTCACCGTCCCAATCGGCGGGACAGTCGGTGGGGGGGTTGGTGCAGAGGACACCGGAGACGATGAACTCGTCGACGGCGGCTTCGACCAGGGAACCGGTGGCGAGATCGGCGGCGGTGAATCTGACCCGCATCTGATTGGTGCGGGCGAGGCCGGCCAGCGAGGAGAACGCAATCTCGCGGGCGATCCAGCCGCCGGTGTTATCGAAACCCGGACCGACGGTTTCTACGTTTTGCCAAGTGGAGCCATTGTTGCTGGAGATTTCGACGACGAAGGTGTCGGCGGCGGGTGCACCGCCGCGGGTGTTGTCGTACCAGCGGGAGTAGGCGAGAGTTCCGGCGGTGGAACCCGCGAGGTCAAAGGTGGGGCTTGTGAGGATGGTGGTGCCGGCGTCAACGTCGTTTTCACCGAGCCCGCCACCCGGGGTGCCCTGACCGGTGAAGTAGCAGAGGGTGCCGGGGTTTGAAACATCGTTCTCGGGCTGGGCGGCGGTGCCAATGGGGTCGGCGCGGGTCCAAAGCCCGCTGGTGGCGGTTCCTGAAGTAGTCCAACCGAGGTTGGTCTCGAAGGCATCGGCGAAGAGGGTTGACGGGGAGCCAACGACGGCGCTGTAGAAGTTAGAGCCGTTGGGAGCGCCCGCGGGGCTGGTGAGGGCTCCGGTGATGGAGGCTTGGGCGCTCAGGTAGAAGTTGGGGTTGGCGTTACACGCGAAGGCGGGGAGCGTGGCCCGGTAGAGGTTGCCGGAAACAGATGTGAGCGGCACGCCCGTGTAGGTCACTTCGCCCTGAACGCGGTAAAAGAGCGTGGGCGAGTTTGCAACCACGGTCTGTCCGACGGCGTTGATGAGGACATCGAACGTGGTGGGGACGCCCGGAGCAAGCAACGCGGGGGGACCGCCGGGGATTTGGATCGCGAAGGTCTGGTTGTCGAAGGCGATCGTGAGGGTGTACAACTGGGATTGCGCGGTCGAGCCGGTTTCAAACACGCGGATGAAAAAATTGCCGGCGGTGGGGATGGGGACGCCCGAAGCGACCTCGGGCTGGCCCGCGGGGGCGGTGTCGGCGGTGGCCAGCACGGTGGTTCCGTCGACGCCGATGATTTGGACCGCGAGGTTGCTGGATGCGCGGCTGTCGGTCAGGTTGCCCGAGCAGCAACTACCGCTCTGCCCGGAGCAGGCTTGGGCGGAATCATCGTAACTGAGGCCGATGGGCGTGACGGTGACGGTGGCGCCGCCGGGCGCGGCGACGGTGAAGCGGGTGTAATCGGATTCGCCGTCGCCATCGATCGAGAGCGTCGAACCGAAGGGAAGGGCGGGAGCCGGGACGGAGCCGAACGTCTGGGGGGCGCCGGGCGAGATGGTGCCAACATTGATGGCGGTGGCGGAGGTGTTGTCGGGCTCGTTGATATCGCCGTAGAGGCGCTGGGAATGACGGACTTCATCGTGACGGGGACCGTCGTAGGCAGTCGAGATGAAGGGCTCCATGAGTTTGGTCTGCGCGATCGGGCAGACGTGCGCCATGCCCATGCCGTGGCCGTGTTCGTGGGAGAGCACGTTGCGGAGGCGGAGCGAATTGGTGCCGGTGTTCGAGTAGAAACTATCGGCGGTGTCGATGACCATGTCGCCGGTGTTGGGGAAGTAGTTGAAGGCGAGAATACCGCTGTTGCCGTCGATGGGGTGCCCGGCCATGCGGCAATCGCCGCGGACGCCTACGGCTCCGGGAGAGCCGGGGAAGGCGGCCCCGTCGTCGTTGGGCTCAAAGATGTAGGTGACGCCACACAACTGGCCCCAACGCTCAAAGACCGAGGCGTAGAGAGCTTGCCACTGGGCGGTGTTGCCGCCGTAGATGGGATTCAGCCGGGCGAAGAGGTCCGAGGGGGAATCGGCCTCGCCCGCGCCCCCGGGGATGTTGGTTCCGTCGGGGACAAATGAATAGCGGAGGGTGATGGGGGTGCCGGTGGAGCCTGTGGAACCGCCGGTGGTGTTCGACCATCGTCCGCCCGTCTGGTAGCGGCCGCCGAAGGGGGCTTCGTTGAGGCCGAAGACCGCCGCGCTGAAGGCGTGCATGGTGGCGTCGCTGGTGCCCTCGGCGAAACAGGCGGAGCGGGGGACGCGGGTGGCAGGATCCTCGGTGGCGAGGTTCGTGATCATTTGCTGATGGTCGGGTGAGAGGGCCGAAAACACGTGGGCCTCGATGAGCCGGGTAACGGAGGGGTGGGGCGAGGAGGAGCGTTCGGCGTATTCCGGAGCGTGCCGAGCCGGCGGAATCGAGGCGGACGCGAGCGGGGTGAGAAGGCTCACAAGCGATGCCGCCACAAACCCGACGTGCGGGCCGAAAGACCTTCGGTGCATAACGAACACTCCGTTTTGACGAACCCTTCGAACTGCGGGACGTGGGACGGGTGATTGAAAGCCCGATGCCGAACACGTCCACCATCAACGGTCGAACCCCAACCATCCCAAACATCGGCCCGCGTCGAACCTGAAACCAGCGGGCCCAGTGATCTCAACAGATCGTCGGGCAAGCGGGTTACCCCGATTGGCGCGGCACGAGTGGCTGCAACGTGGCGGTACGCGGGGTTGGGACCGGAGGTTCCCGTCGGGTTTGGGGGGTTGCGGGGCTTTGGGACCGGAAGCAGGCGGGAGATTGGGGAGCGGAAAGGGCGCATTTTCGGCTGGTGGTGAAGTCCGATAATTAAAATCTCATGGTTGAGGGCTGTTTGGTTTCGCAAAAGTAAAAAATAATCTGATTTTCATTGAATTAGGGGTTGCGAGAAAGTGCAGGACCGGGTACATTTCCGGTTCGTGGTCCGGGAGACCGGAAGCACGAGAGACCAGACTGCTTGTTTGTGGATTCAACGTGGGTCCGTGAAAGGGCAGCCAAGACACCGCCGGTAAGAGAAGTCGTGCGTTTGGCACATCTCCTTTATCGGCTCACGTTAGGAGAGAGAGCATGTTGCGTATTTCTGCAGTCGCCGCTATCGCTATGTTTGCTGGTTCGGCCATGGCCGACGTCAGCGCCCTGGGCCTGTACTTCCCCTTCGACAGCAACAACACGACCGGCTGGTCGAACTCGATGGCCCGGAACGACGACGGGTCGTCGGCCCGGATCGACCTCGGTTTCGATTTCTGCTTCTACGAGACCGAACGCACGTCCGTGTTCATCAACAACAACGGCAACCTCACGTTCGGCGCGTCGTTCGGCGGGTTTACCCCGACGGGCTTCCCCAGCGGCCTGCAGATGATCGCCCCCTTCTGGGCCGACGTTGACACCCGCAACACCGCCGGCGCCAACACCAACCAAGTGTGGCACCAGTTCGTCGACCTCAACGGCGACCTCGCGAACGACACCCTCGTCGTCACGTGGGACGCCGTCGGCGTGTTCCCCCAGAACAACTCCGAGTTCAACACCTTCCAGGTCGCCATCTCCGGCATCCGCAACGCGTTCGGCG
>Ga0163144_10024011_pt1 | contig 11987 bp, 8 predicted proteins | sample OliLak19BULKMAT1_FD_123175 | JGI IMG/M metagenome (GOLD analysis project Ga0163144, IMG submission 123175) | Freshwater microbial mat bacterial communities from Lake Vanda, McMurdo Dry Valleys, Antarctica - Oligotrophic Lake LV.19.BULKMAT1 | ecosystem: Environmental > Aquatic > Freshwater > Lake...
TAACAAGCTTTATTCAGTAAGTCAATAGAAGGTGTTTTGCGATTCGAAAATTATTTGTACCGTGAGAAATTGCTTGGTGTTTTTCAAATCGCCGCTGGAATCACCCCCAGCCGAAGCCCAATGGAAGCTCTCAGCAACATCAAAATCGACGCGTCCGAAGCGCGAGTGGTCCTGATGGCGACCGACCTCGAAGCGGGAATTCGATTAGAAGTTGAAAATGTCCAGGTTCTCGCGCCTGGGCGGGCACTTCTCAACGTCCAACGGGTCGGCAACATTCTTCGTGAAGCCAGCGATGAAATGTTGACCATCGAATCCACTGAAAACTCGCTCGATTTCACTGGCAGCCATTCCGAATTCCATCTTCCGCGCGCCAATCCAGATGAGTTTCCAAGTGTGGTCGAGTTTGCGGAATAAAGCTATTTCGAACTTCCTTCCAGGCTATTCAAAGAACTCGTTAAACGAACCATCTTCGCTACAGATAACGAAAGCACTCGATACCAACTCGGTGGTGTGCTTTTTGAAATGGACGGCCGTAATTTGTGTGAACGTTGGGCAAGCCTCGAAAATGTGAGTCGTAGAAGCCGACTGCTACCTGAACAGGGAAGGCCGCCGGATCTGTTCCTGAACACAACATGGGACCAGGACTTCTACCGGGTTAAGGGCGACGGCACGGGACAAGATGAACAGCAAGCAAACGCAAGAGATCCATGATGGTGGCTGAAACTGGACGGCCAACCGGAAGCTCGTAAGAGCCAAGCCTGGGCCATTGTGGAAGTCGGAGAGGTTCGTAGAACTGTTGACGTCGGGTAATGCCGGTCGAGGGAAGGGGCTCACTTCCAGAGTGCCGTTGATAAGCTATGCTCGAACCAAGCGGACAAATTTGGAATATACTGCATCATGAATCCCACGCGTTTACCCTGCGGAAGCCCGCCCTTTCCATCCTCAAGGACTGCAACCCAAATGCTTCAACCAATCCTAAGCCAATTACTTCTTGCTTCGATGCTATTCTTTGTCGTGGCTTCCAAGCCTGAATTATCGAACGCCCAGGACGGGGATTTTTCTGTAAGTTGGGCTTGGTCCGCAAAAGAACTCGAGTCCGCCAAGGACTCGTTTTGGCCTCAGTTTCGCGGCCCAACCGGCGATGGAACCGCTAAGCCTGGTGCAAACCCGCCTACGACTTGGAGCGAAAAAGAAAACGTGCGATGGAAGACGGAGATCCCTGGTAAAGCCTGGTCATCGCCTGTCGCATGGGGCGATACGATTTGGGTCACGACCGCTTCGGATAACGGATTGAGCATGTCCGCTATTGCACTTGATCGCAATTCAGGAGCGATACGATGGAACAAAGAAGTGTTCGTCAATACCGAAACGCAAAAAGACTTTCACGCATTCAATTCCTACGGATCACCGACGCCGGTCGTTGATGGAAAAAATCTCTACGTTTCGTTTGGCGCGTATGGCACCGCCGCCCTGAATAGAGAAAGCGGTGAGATCGTTTGGCAGCGACGCGATATTCAATGCAATCACTTCCGAGGTTCTGGTTCTTCACCGATCCTTTACCGCAATCTGCTGATCTACCACATGGATGGCTTCGACAAGCAATTCGTGGTCGCGCTGAATAAAGCGACTGGTGAGACGGTCTGGTCCGTCGACCGCGACGTCGACTACGGCACCGAGGATGGTGACATTAAAAAAGCGTTCGGCACACCTCAAATTATAGAGGTGGTTGTACCGGGTTCCACTGAAAAGAAAACCCAATTGATCAGCACGACCTCCAAGGCGGTACTAGCCTACGACCCGGCGAATGGAAAGGAACTCTGGCGGGTTCGGTATGCGGAGTTCTCATCGGCGACACGACCGCTTTTCGATGGCTCGCATATCTTTTTGAATACCGGCTTTAGCAAGGGCAAGCTGATAGCGATCGCGGCGGGTGGCAGTGGTGACATAACGAAAACCCACGTCATCTGGGAAGCGGCCAAAGGGATCGGCAACAAACCCTCTCCGCTGCTCGTTGGGCGCGAATTCATTTGTACGTTAGATGATCGAGGCGTCTTGACCGCGATGAAGCGTTCGTCGGGCGACATTGTTTGGCAAGAACGACTCGGCGGCGACTTTAGCAGCTCACCACTCTTGGCAGGCGATCGCATCTATTGCTTCGACGAAAAAGGAAAGTCGCATGTCTATTCTATTGACGGCAAACTGATCGCGACGAACGCGTTGGACGCGGGTTGTCTCGCTTCACCAGCAGTTGCCGGCGACGACCTAATTGTAAGAACTCGAACTGCCGTATATTGTATTGGCAACGGGAAGTAAGCTCCCCCGATTATTGGAAACCTGTGCGGTGAAATCGACTCGCATGGGTTCAAACCTGTTTCGACATTGCCTAAACACGATGGATTGCAATGCCAACCACGGATGAACTACTTGCACAAACCTGGAAAGTACACCAACAGGGAAACGCTTCGCAAGCCGAACGTGTCTATCGTTCGGTTGTTGAGCGTGAACCCAATCACGTCAACGCTTGGTGCTACCTCGGAATCGCACTGCATGATTTACGTCAGTATGCGCAATCGGTTGCGGCCTACGAGCGAGCGTTGTCCCTGCAGCCGAAATTCCCAATTGCTCTGAATAACATGGGAAATTCTTTGCGTTATCTGGGCCGCGTTCAAGAAGCGGACAACGCATTCCAGAAAGCGATCGACCTCACTCCAGACTATTTCAATGCATACCGCAATCGAGGAACGTTGCACGCCTGGACAGGCCGCGTGGATCTTGCATTTAAGTACTATCATCAAGCGATGCTGATCAATCCCACCGACGCAGAACTTCACCGAAACCTAGGAGTCATTCATCTCTATCAAGGGAACTTCAAAGAAGGCTGGCGCGAATACGACTACCGATGGAAATGCTCCGACGCAATCCAACACCCCTACCAGCAACCCAAATGGCTTGGCGAATCGCTCGAGGGCAAGACGGTGTTGCTTTACTGCGAACAAGGACTCGGCGATACGATCCATTTTATTCGATTTGCCAAAGTGCTAAAGGAACGCGGCGCAAAAACGATCGTTCATGTCCAACCGCCACTTCTTGCATTATTGCAAGGCTGCAAAGGGATCGATTACTTGATTCCCAATTCCCTCAAGATTGATCAGCCATTCGACTACCATTGTTCGCTCTTGGACGTCGCTGCCGTTTTGCAAATCAACGACACCAACGTCCCAAACGAAGTACCCTACATCGGAATCCAAAAACACTTGCTCGACTACTGGCGAGATGTGCTTGATCGAGAACTGCCTCCAGCAAAATTACGAGTTGCCATTGTTTGGCAAGGGAACCCGGACCATCAAGCCGACATGTTTCGCTCCGTCCCGCTGGACGCGTTAACCCCATTAGCTGACATCGAGGGCATCCAATTGATTAGTCTGCAACGAGGAGCCGGAACCGAGCAGCTGAAGAATTGGAAGGGGAGTAAAATCATTTTCTGCATGCCCGAAACCATCGATCAAACAAGCGGTGCGTTTATGGATACCTCGGCCATCCTTCAGCATTGCGACATGGTCGTCACAAGTGATACGTCCATGGCTCATCTCGCCGGTGCACTTGCCAGACCGACATGTGTGATGTTGGGCTACACGCCCGATTGGCGTTGGCTTCAAAATCGACCGGATAGCCCATGGTATCCATCTTGCAAATTATTCCGACAAACCACGATCGGCGATTGGTCGCCCGTTGTCAAAGAAATTGACAAAACGCTTCGCAATTGGAAAAAGTACGTTTCCAGTACCGTGGTACCGTGAGATGGGGCCATGTCTTGATATTGACCCGGAACGGGTCGTAGATGGCTGTAGGGATCAATACTAAAAACCGAAGGGCTCACGCTCCGTTACAAAAAAAGAGACTGCCCAACCATCAATGGCTTAATTCGCGTGAATCCGATCTGCGAGCACGACTAGCATCGCATCGATTTGTTCATTGCTTCCAACGCTTATCCGGAGGCCATCGCTCCAACCTGGATAGTTCATGTATCGAACGAGAATTCCGCTGCGTTTAAGCTGTTCGTACAACAACTTCAATGAACGATCGCTTCGCGTGCACCAAAGAAAATTGGCATGCGATTCCAGGACATCAAAGCCTAACTTCCTAAGCTCGACTAGCATTCGCGAGCGGGTTGTGACGATTCGCGATACATTCTCTTTCAGCCACGCTTGATCCGAAATGGCTGCAGTCGCGCCCGCAAGCGACAGGGTGTCTGTGTTATATGAGTCCTTTACTTTTCGCATCATTTGAACCATCTCTGGATGCGCTACCAAGTATCCGAATCGCAAGCCCGCCAGTGCGTAGGATTTACTGAGCGTTCGAGTCACGATAATCTTTGGATTTTCTGCAATCAGCTTGATGCAGTTGCTCGGTGCGAAGTCCACGTACGCTTCATCGACTACGACCGGACAATCCACGCTATCCGCGAGTTTTAAAATGGCCGCGTGATCCAGCACTGTTCCACTCGGGCTGTTGGGGTTCGGCAGATAAATCAACTTAAGCGATTCGTCATTTCCGTAGAAGCTTTCCGTCAGTCCAAAATTCGAATCAAATGCGACTTCCTCAAATTGAGCGGACTGCAACTCAGCTAAAGTGCGGTACAGAATATAGCTTGGGTAGGGCAGCCGAATCTTTTGTCCATGGCCCACAAAGGCTCGCGTGAGAATAGTCAAGCAGTCGTCGCTGCCGTTACCACAAAGGATCATGTCTGGATCGACGTTGAGAACATCGCTTGCAGCTCGCCGAAAAGCTGTTCCCAGAGGATCGGGATAGCGTTCCAGTCGCGAAGTAGCTGAGTGAATCGCCTCGATTACCCGAGGGGACGGGGGATAAGGGTTCTCGTTGGTGTTGAGCTTAATCACCTTGCCCGTTTGCGGCTGTTCGCCTGGGGTGTAGGGGCTCATCGAAACGACTTCGTCTCGGAAGAATTTCTGGATAGAGTCGTTGGTCATCTCGTCTTTGCGTTCAATATTCCACATTTGTGCGGAAGAGGCCCTCGCACAAGAGTACGACACTTATGGCTGCTTCACTTAAGTCCTGACCCGATTCGCGCTTCCCCCTCGCGAGAGCCACTTCCGCACAAATTCAGAATCTCTCAGGGGAGAGAAACTCTGGACGCAGGAAAGTATTACATCGCAAGGCAGGATAGGAAAGGGGATTTTGCAATTAAATGACAGACTAGGAGTTTTCGAGGAGGGTTCGTTCGGTCCGCATCCTCCTATCTGTTTTTCGATTTAGTCTATAATCGGCTCGCCCGGGTGGGCTCCCCGTTTTTGTTTTCACGGCTGATTACCCGAAAATCTTTCCCCCTTTAAACACAATGCGACCTAGCGAATCTACCAGCCTTTACTTTCATCAAGCCGCAGACCAACTCAAAATGCCACAGTGGCTGCGAAAGTTGCTCATTACGCCGAAACGCGAGGTCACGGTCCAAGTTGCTTTCGAGAAGGACAATGGGGACGTTGAAACGGTCCTTGGCTATCGAGTTCAACACGACAACTCACGCGGTCCGATGAAGGGGGGCCTTCGCTACCACCCTGCCGTTGATCTCGATGAAGTGCGTGCGTTGGCTTCCCTGATGACCTGGAAAACGGCGGTTGCGGATTTGCCATACGGTGGTGCGAAAGGGGGGATCGGAATTGACCCAAAGACCCTTTCCAAAAAAGAACTGGAACGGATGACACGTGCGTTTGTCGACCAGATCCATGAAATCGTCGGACCCGACAGCGATATCCCCGCGCCCGATATGGGGACCAACCATGAAGTCATGTCTTGGTTTCGAAATCAATGGGAGAAATACCACGGCTTCAACCCAGCCGTTATTACCGGCAAGCCTGTCGAGGAATACGGAGCAAAGGGACGCGAGGAGGCGACCGGTCGAGGAGTCGGAATCCTGGCCGTGAAACTGCTTAAGCGAATCAATGTCCGACCAGACCAATGCCGGACCGCAATCCAAGGATTCGGAAACGTTGGCTCGCACGCTTCTAAGTTTCTCTTCGAATCCGCATTCCCGGTGATCGGAGTGAACGACGTGAGCGGTACCTACTTCAACCCCAAGGGACTCAATATCCCCGAGATGTTTACCTATTCGATCAAGAACAACAATCGCCTTGCCGGATACGCCGGCGCCGAGCGTCTTCCCACCGAAGCACTCTTGGAATTGGATTGCGACTTGCTCATCCCTGCAGCACTCGGCGATGTGATTACGAAAGATAACGCGGACAGGATCCAGGCCAAGACCATTATCGAAGCGGCGAATGGACCCGTGGATCCCGAAGCGGACGAAAAACTCGCGGCTCGTAAGATCATGATTCTTCCGGATATCCTTGCGAATGCGGGAGGCGTCACGGTCAGCTATTTCGAATGGGTTCAAAATCGGCAGCACTACCGCTGGAGCTTGGACCGTGTTCGACAAGAGTTGGACCGCACGCTGAGCGACGCTTTTGAAAACGTCTGGCAACAGTCCGCATCGCATTCGGTATCATTGCGAACAGCCGCCTTCATGCTCGCCATCTCTCGAGTACAACGGGCAACGGAACTCGCCGGTGGTACGTGCTGAGTGACTTAAGCCCTGATTTAGTGAGCGGCGAGGCGCTTGCCGCCGGTTGTTTTTCGATCACAAAAAAACCGGCGGCTAGCGCCTTGCCGCTCACTTCGACTGGGAACAGCTAAACTGCTGAACCACCCCTTGGCCGACCTCTCGGCCTAAGTGTTGTTTCAATTCCTAATCGCACTGCCGTCTTCTGAACCCATGCGGACTCGCCATATGGACAACTTCGCTTGATGCAGTGATTGATCCCCTCCAGCACTGCTTCAGGGATTTCCCTCGCCACATAATTGGTCCATCGATTCGGCAACGGCACCGGCGGACTCGATAACACTGGTCGCCCAGATTCGTTTTGTTGACCTCGGCGAAACAAGCTTGACCAGTGCCAATCGATCGCCGATTCAACCAAACCGGAGCGAACAGGATTGGACTCCACAAAGCCAAGCACATCCAGCAACTTCAAGTCATCTTGGACAGGAAACGATTGAAATCTGCGTTCATAAAGTCCGCCCGTTCCTGACCGTCGAGGTTTCGCATGCCATCTCGCCGAATGTGTTGTCGTTAGCCAGCCCATCAATTTGGACAAGTCGCCGTCCTTGCGTGGTGTCAAAACCAAATGCCAATGCTTGGGCAAAACGCAGTAAGCCAGTAGGCGTGGTTCAAATCGTTCGACGGCTTGCGCTAATGTGCATTCGAACTCGGCGTAGTCCTTCTCGGAACGAAACATGGGCTTGGGCTTTATGCCGCGAGCAATCACGTGGTAAACGTATCCGCCTTGACTATTTCGAAGTGGCCTGCCCATCAATGGTATCCCGCTGACTCTAATTCCAACGAGGATCGATCGGGCTGTCGGAAATTTTTTCATCTGCGGATAAGATGTTTTGGCCGATCCGATTGATCAACGTCTCCCACATTTCTGGATCGTCACTGAGAACCAAATCCGCGTCGATATCTGCAATGAGCCAGCTCCCAATTTCAATTTCTTCCTCAAGCTGACCCGGGCCCCAGCCCGCAAAGCCGTCGAACAACTTGAGCTTCGCCTCGGGCATCACAAACAACTTCAGCAACTTGTCCTGGTCGCTCGTCATGTTCAAACCGTCAATGCACGCGTCCGTCCCAAGCGCAAACTGATCATGCAAAGCAATCAACGGTCCGTCGACGGGTCCGCCACAGTACAGTGGTCCATCATGGACACATTTCAACTCGCAAACCATCGCGACCACTTTGTCTAAACGAAAATCGGTTGGACGATTGAGTATGAGCCCAAACGCATGGTCTTCCGCATGCCGCACCAAGTAAATGACGGATCGGAAAAAATTGGTATCGTCCATAAATGGCGACGCGAGTAAGCAATTTCCTTGTAGCGATTTCGACATTGATGGTTCTCAGCTCAATCGAACAAAACGAACTACGAATCAACCCATTGTGGTGCGATGGGGCTCTCAGTTTGTAATCTTACCATTTGTTGATAGATCCCGGACTGTTCCAACAACTCCGAATGGGTTCCGCATTGCGCAATTCGCCCACCATCCAACACGACAATTTGGTCCGCGTGAATGATCGTACTCAAACGGTGTGCGATGACAAACGCAGTCCTCTGCTCCAATAATAGCGCCAAGCTGGATTGGATAAGTCGTTCGCTTTCGCTATCAAGATTGCTGGTCGCCTCATCCAGTATTAAAATTCGCGGGTCCGCAAGCAAGGCTCTCGCAATGGCAAGTCGCTGCCGCTGGCCCCCACTGAGCTTAAAGCCCCGTTCGCCGATCATCGTATCGTAGCCCTTTGGCGACTTTGCAATGAATTCATCGGCCGCTGCCGACCTGGCCGCGTCAATCACTTGTTCGCGCGTCGCACCGCGTCGCCCGTAAGCAATGTTTTCAGCGATGGAGCCATCAAACAAAAATACATCCTGCTCAACGACACCTAGTAATTGCCGATAGCCATGCAGTTGCACATCTCGCAAATCCATGCCATCGACCAAAATGCGGCCTTCGTCAGGATCAAAGAACCGTGCGACAAGATTGCACAGCGTGGTTTTGCCCGCCCCACTTCGTCCAACGATTGCGATCGTTTGTCCGGCACTAGCGTGCAAATTGATATCCCTCAAGATCCACTGTTCGTTTTCGGGGTATTTGAAGGAAACCGATTCGAAGCGGATTTCACCCTTGACTCGCTTTCGGTTGATTCGCAGTGCGCCCGGTTTGTCCGCCAACTCTCTCGGTGTTGCAAGCAGGTCCAAGATACGGTCGAGACCGGCAAGGTTGTTTTGAAACTGGACTGCACTCCCCGCTAAAGTTGCGATCGGTCCCAACAACATCGTCAAATAAACAAGGAACATCATCAAGTCGCCAAGCGTGAGTTGCGACTGCAGAATCTGCCAACCGCCGTAAACCAACAGCGATGTCGAGGCAAGTGGAATGAGCACTTCCCAAACAATCTCAATCAGTCGTGTCCGCCACCAAATCAAAAGCTGCTGCCGAAGCAAAACGTGACTCCCTTTCACATAACGCTGGGTCTCATTGCGTTGTCTAGCGAACGTCCTAACGACTCGAATTCCGCCGAAGGTCTCGGTCGTATTGCCATCGATTTTCTGCCGCCGCTGCTTGGCATCGCGATAGAGGGGACGAATGGAATAGATCCAAGTGCGATGACTGAAGTAAACCGCAGGCAACATCAACAGGCCCGCGACCAGCAGTCGCCAGTCCACGATAATGAGAACAATCAAACTGCCGATCAATTGAACGATCGCTTGCCAGGGATTGTAGAGCACACTAAAAATCAACTCGGCAATTCCGCCCGCATCTTCTCGCAGCAGGCTGGTAGCACCGCCCGATTTAAGTTGTTGAATCTTGTGCAATGGCATGTGCAGCATATGTTCAAACACGCGGCTTCGAACAGACATTTGCACTCGATTGACAGCTTGCGTGCAAGTCCATCGACCCCATAGATAAATGACGGTCCGAACCAAAGTAACAACGGCCACCAAACCAGCGATCCATACCAGGAGCATCATTGGCGAGGGTGCCCCGAGCGAGGAGCTCAGCCACTCGGGCAACGGTTTGGTTGGGACAGTCAACGCACAATCGATTGCCAGCTTCGTACCGAAAGGTGGAATGAGGGCCAGGATGGTTGCGATGGTTACAGTAAAGAGTCCGAAAATGATTTTGCCCCGAAAGCCGCGAAGCAACCCCCAAAAGCAAACGAATAGTTTCCAGAAGCTTCGGTGGGAGCGGGAAACGAGCGCATCCTTTTCCTTGCCGCTCATGGTTGCATGAAACGAGTCCTGCTCCCCTTTATTCTTTTCTTTCTGTCGTTTGCGGATCTCCGCTAGGTAATCTTGGTATTCAAAACGGCTGGTTGGCATATTCTCTTTTTCAATTCACTCAGTTTCTGGCGGATCGTCCGAAGTGATCCTTTATCTGGAAAGACATTGTACAGGACGATCCACTTTAGAGATGCACCAAGCCCTGGTTAGCATTCGCAGGGTGGGCTCAGCCCACCCTACTACACCTCTACCGAGGATCTTGGGGAATCGTGATCTAATTCGCCGCGTACGACATGCAGTTTTGCGACTGCATCGCCCCGCAGGTCTGGCATTGCACTCAGGGGCATATCCAATTTCCTTTGCAACAAAATCCAAGTCGCAACCCCTTTCTCAAAATAGAGTTGCGACACGACTTCATCTCCAGAGCAGTCCTTTGGTACAGCAATTGTAATTGCTGCCTCCCACCAAAGATTTCGGATCTCCAAACGCGCTTGGTCAAGCTGCGGTCCGGAACTTAAACCGAGGGATCAACCGATGGCGACTCAACTGGCGTCCGATCGTCAAATCGAACAAGAACAAGAACCGCGAACCGAACTTGTGGGTGCCGAGCCCCCAACGCGTTCAGGCTTAGAACGATTCGTAGACAGCTTTTTCCAACCGGCAAACATCCGATGGATGTTGATCATCGGTTCCGCCCTGGTCTTGGGCTCTTCCCTGATGTTGGTAACCAATAAATGGTCTGACTGGTCCGCTGCCGTCAAGTACTTGGCAATGTTCGGCTACACAGCCGCCATCTTCGTTTTTGCAGAACTAGCCGATAGACGACTTGGCTTGAAGTCGACAGGAAATGTACTTCGTGCTCTATGCATCCTTCTCATGCCGATCCTCATGTTTGGGTTAAGTTGGGTTGCGAGCCAGCCAAGCACAACCGGTCTACCGATTTTAATCGAAGTCGCCACGCTATTTGTGCCCGCGACGGCACTCTTGTTCCTCGCTGGTCGACGTATCTTTCACCACTTCTTGAGAGGCCATCAAGTTACCTTTTGGGTGTGCTACTCGCTGTTGGCCGTGGCGGGTGCCATGCCTCCGATCGATTCGTCACTTCTCTCTATTGCCGGCGTTGCAGTCTTTTGGGCCGTGATGACGGTCGGTGTCATCAAAGTCAATCGCCATGTCTTTTGGTTGGCCGAAGAACATCGAATGCCACGTATCTTTGGCTTCTTTCCAATACTGCTGCTGGGTGTGCAGTTTCTCATGCTCTGTAGCACCAAGACGCTCTCTGGCATGCCCACGCAATGGTTGGGACTCGCAACGGTCATGCTGGCAGCCACAGTGCTTGCGACAACGCAAACAATTGCTTCCGTTTTTAGAGCAAGAACAGGGGATCTTGTACGACCATTGCCTTGGAGCATCGCACTTCCTTTGTTCGTCGGAGTGCTGCTGGCATTCACGGGTGTGATCGTTTCGTTCTATGGTTTTCAGTTTACAGGAGTGACAACCAAAGCCGTCGTGCCTACCGCATTGGTCGCAATGGCTTTGATGTTTCGTATCGCATACGACACTCGGCACTGGGCGTTCACGGCGCTGGCACTGATCTTGCTCACAGTCGCCTATCAATGTGCTCCGACGCTTTTTTCAAACTTAGTCCCATTGCTGAAAGCGGGAGCAGAGTTCGCTGTCAACGAAAAGAAACTTCCATTCGCTTTCTATGGAATTACCTACTTGCCATTGTTGGGGTTACTGACCGGTGTGTGCATTTGGCTTAACAGAGTACGTCGTTTCGACATGAGCAACACGATCCAACTGTTTGTCACGGGCGTTACCGTACTTCTCTGGTGCAGCTCACTGTTTAACATCAAGGCGGCATTCATCGTCGCGGCCATCAACCTGGTAGCGTTTCTGGTCTATGCGATTGCTTTCCGCGATCGTCGTTATGCCATTGGGACGCTGATCGCTATCGTCGTGTGTGCTGCGCTCTGGGTGCCGTTTGCCAATGCCATGTTCAACTCAGGATTTTCTATCGATTGGATCGCTGTCAGTTTGATCGCACTGGGCGCGGTACTCTATTTTTCAAGAACGGTTGATTGCCTCTTGGCTTTGATTCCATTACCCGAGACTCAAAACACGATGCTGTTCGCA
>Ga0163144_10024014_pt1 | contig 11987 bp, 11 predicted proteins | sample OliLak19BULKMAT1_FD_123175 | JGI IMG/M metagenome (GOLD analysis project Ga0163144, IMG submission 123175) | Freshwater microbial mat bacterial communities from Lake Vanda, McMurdo Dry Valleys, Antarctica - Oligotrophic Lake LV.19.BULKMAT1 | ecosystem: Environmental > Aquatic > Freshwater >...
AGTTGTCCCTTCGTCGCCGGTCCGCCGTCGCCAGGAACCGCGCTGCCTCCCCCCGCGACCGTGGTGATAATCCCGTCCAGGGAGACTCGCCGGACGCGCTGATTTCCCGCAGCGACGGCGCGAGGCTGGGTGAGCGTGGCACCGGCGGCCGTGTGCCATCGCCGTAAAAGCCGGTCCTGGAATTGCCGGCGAAGCGCGTGATGAAACCGCTCGAGTCGATCTTAAACACGGAATTGCTGCGGGCCGGGTTGCTGGTGAAGCCATAGCCATCCACGAAGTACAAGTTTCCGGAAGGATCCGCGGCCTTGCTGACAGCCGCCATGGGGGGAGCGGGTGCTCCGCCCGCGTAGGTGGAAATTTCGTACTGCTGAGCGTATACAGCGGCCAGCCCGGTACTCAACAACAAAGAAACGACACGAACGCGAATTCGGGACATGCTGCCTCCATCTCGGTGCTTACAGAGCATACACCCGTGTGGAGTCCGACGACTCGGAAACTCGCCCGACAGGCAGAATTCCGACAGCGCCAGTAGAGTCGCACTGCCGCAGGCAATCCGGCCGGGCGTGTTCCGGCAGATTATTACCGCAATCGCCGTTCTCCGGGACTGGTTGAATCATTACTGGCGTTGCCGGCACGTCATCGGTACGCAGTCACGCCAGAAAAGGTACAAATGCCCTGTCCCGAAGACCACTCCGATTACCGATTCCAGCATGGTGCCATTCGCGGGCGCTCCGGGTAACTTCAGCGCCGACCGGCTAGCGAATACGCCCACCAAGTCGTGGATCACGCCGTACAGTTGCGTTGACGGCAACGTCCACACGAACGGCCTTGAGAACTTCTGGAGCCTGCTCAAGCGCGGCTTGAACGGCACGTACGTCAGCGTGGAACCCTACAATCTGTTCTGCTACCTCGACGAACAGGCGTTCCGTTTCAGCAACCGGAAGGTGACGGACGGGAAGCTGTTTAGCGCGGCGGTCAGCGGGATCGTTGGCAAGCGTGTGACATGGGATAACCTGATCGGGAGGATCTTCTCGAATCGGGCGGAGTTGTCTGAACCGCAATCGCGGCGAGGAAATGAACCCAAGGCACGTAGCCAGCGACCACATGATAACGGAAGAACAAGTTAACGCCGCCGAGTCGCAAATCGTCGAGCAGTCGAAGCGAATCGAATTCTATTTGACGGAATACTCTGTCGAGTTGCTCGCGACAAAGATGCACAGTAAGGAATTCGTCATCCCTGCTTACCAGCGCGACGACACATGGGAGCCTGCGCGTAAATCACGATTCATTGAGTCACTCCTGATGGGCCTTCCTATCCCTTTCCTGTTTTTTTGGGAGAGTCCCGAGACGGGCAAACTCGAAATCGTAGACGGATCGCAGCGCCTCAGGACGATCGATCAGTTTATCCTTGGCGATCTTACGTTGGGCGAACTGGACACGCTGTCCGAGTTGGAAGGGATGCAATTTCGCGACCTTCCAGCGTCGCGCCAACGCAAGATTAACAATCGGTCCATCCGTGGGATTGTCCTGAGTGAACACGCCGACGAGCAGGCGAGGTTCGATCTATTTGATCGCATCAATACGGGAAGCAAGATCGCGAACAAGGCAGAAGTCAGACGCGGGGCGCTGGTTGGCCCATTCCTGGATCTGGTGATCGAGCTTGCCAAGGAGCACGCATTTGAAAAGCTAGCGCCGGTCCCAGAAAAGGAAAATAAGCTTCGCGAACGGGAGGAACTGGTCACGAGGTTCTTTGCGTTTAGCGATGGCCTTGCCGGGTACAAAGATAGAGTCTCGCCCTTCTTATTTGCGTATGCGAAGGCGATGAATGCCCATTTCGTGGATAACCCGGCGGATGTCCAGCTTTATCGTGAGCGCTTTCTGAATACGATGGCCTTCGTTCGTCGGGTATTCCCTCACGGATTCAGAAGGACCGTTAAGGGTATTGCTACACCTCATGCACGATTTGAAGCCATAGCCATAGGAAGTTTCCTGGCTCTTGAGGCGAATCCTGAACTGGCAACACAAGACACAGACGTGTCGGGATGGGTGACCGGCGCGGATTTTCGTGAAATCACTGGATCCGATGGCGCGAACGTTATGAAGAAGTTGGTCGGGCGACTTCACTTTGTACGCGATAAACTGCTCGGAGTCTAGATGTCCGACACGCTAACACAAACGTTTGAGGAGCGCCTGCAGGAGATCGACGCTTACCTGGAGTTGCTTGAAGCGCTGGAGAAACAACTTCAAGAAGGTCCACCTGTGATCGGCGGCGTGAGAATAACGGCCCAACAGCAAAAGCTCCTTTATTCGAGCGTATTCCTACAGCTCTATAACCTGGTTGAGGCCACGGTAACGTGGTGCGTCAGCGCTGTGTGTGACGCCGCATGCGATAAGGGCCAGTGGGCTCCCGCTGATTTCAGTTCAAAGCTTCGCAGGGAATGGGTTCGTTCAACGGCACGAACCCATGTGGATTTGAATGAAGAGAATCGCCTTGAATCCGCGGTCGAACTGTGCGAGTTCCTGATCCAGGCAAATCCAGTGGTTAAATTTACCGTTGCAAGACGGGGAAACTGGGACGAACTGGAAATCGAAGCGATTACGCAACGATTAGGATTCGACCTAAACATTAGCGCAGGCGCGCTCAAAGGAATCAAGCGCCATATCCGGGATGAGAAGGGCGCTTTAGCCCTTATTCGCGATTTAAGGAACAGACTGGGACACGGGAGCCTTTCGTTTTCTGAATGCGGGGAAGGATATACCGTCCCAGATCTAAGGGATTTAAAGGAGCGCACAGCTCAATACCTTCGTGAGGTTGTAGCTGCGTTCCGCGCCTATATTGACTCGTACGAATTCTTGTTGCCCGCGAGGCGTCCATGATTGCCTGCGTGGACATCTTCTGTGGAGTTGGCGGACTGACCCACGGTCTGACTCGCGGCGGAGTCGGCGTTGTCGCTGGGATTGACGTAGATCCGGAATGCAAATTTCCCTACGAGACTAACAATACAGCTAACTTTCTCCAGAAAGACATTAGTTGCGTCTCTGGCGATGATCTACGGTCTCTATGGGCAAACGAGCCGTATAGCCTTTTGGCTGGATGCGCCCCTTGCCAGCCGTTCTCGACCTATGGCCGACGCAAGGATAAGCACCCCAAGAGTAAACAAAAGTGGGGTCTCGTATCGGAGTTTGCAAGGCTGGTGCGCGAATCCCGCCCGGACTTCGTGACAATGGAGAACGTCCCCCAGTTGATCGATCACGCCGTGTTCAAAGACTTCGTATCTTCCTTTCCGGAGTATCATCTGTGGTGGGATGTGATTAATTGCGTTGGTTATAACGTCCCGCAAACGAGAAAGCGCCTCGTTCTCCTGGCGTCTCGTCTCGGACCGGTTAGCTTGCACTCGGACTCCTCTCTCATCAATGAGCACGGTTCTCAACTCACCGTGCGGAAAGCCATCGGGCACCTAAGACCACTCAGGGCCGGACAATCTGATCCCAATGATTCGCTTCATTCGGCCTGCCGATTGAGCCCGCTGAACCTACAGCGAATCAAGGCATCCAAACCTGGGGGTACATGGCGGGACTGGAATTCCGATTTGGTGGCTAAGTGCCACAAGAAGGCCTCGGGAGAAACCTACCCTGGCGTATACGGACGAATGGGGTGGGATGATCCGGCTCCGACGATAACGACGCAAAGCTTCGGATATGGAAACGGGCGCTTTGGTCATCCACAGCAAAACCGCGCGATCACGCTACGTGAGGCTGCGATCCTTCAGACATTTCCTGAGTCCTATCGTTTTCTCCCCAGTGGTGAACGAGTTCGCTTCAGCGTGCTCGGAAAACTGATAGGCAACGCCGTTCCTGTTCAGATTGGCGAGGCCATTGCGCGAAGCCTCCTGCTACACGTACTCGAATCGAAGACTCAAAAGGAAGTCGCTCCAACGAAGCCCCTGACCAGACTGAAGCGTTCCAGCGACAAGAAAAAGGCTACGAAGAAGCCCCTCTGACTGCATGGATACCTGAATCGTCTACTGTGGCGATTCAGATCGCCCAAAAGGGTCGCCTGAGTGTTAGTTGTCAACTATATTGTCGCCCTATTTGGGTCGCCGGTTATGTCGAATTTCTCGAAATCCGCGTTGGTAATACTCGTGCTTTTGGGCGCAATGGCTGCGGCGCCACCCGTGGCGAAGGTCTCGGTGTGGCATTCACGGGACCTGCAGAAGCTTCGCCCGGCGTCACCGGAAAGCCTCGGACATTTTGGCAATCACCGGGCCAACTTTATCCGCCGCGACCGGACGGGGGAGGCGGAGGTTCATGTGCGGACCGCCGATGTGTTTGTGATTCAGACGGGGCAGGCGACGCTGGTTACCGGGGGCAGGATCCCGAACGCGAAATCGAGTACGAAAACCGAGATTCGGGGGGCCTCGATTGAGGGTGGGCAGTCGCAGGTGCTGGTTCCGGGCGACATTGTGCAGATTCCGGCGGGGCTGCCGCACCAGTTCGTGCTGGCGCGCGGAGCCGAGGTCACTTATTTTGCGCTGAAAATTGACGGGAAATAGCGGCGTCTGACGCTATACTGCACAGATGCAGCCGGTGTTCGTGAGCTACGCCCGGGAGGACTCAAAGGTTGCGCTGCGTCTGGCGGCGGATTTGAAGGCGCGCCGGGCCAATGTGTGGATCGATCAGCTGGACATTCACCCGGGGCAGCAATGGGATCGCGAGGTGGAGCGTGCGCTGCGGGAATGCCACGAACTGCTGGCGATTCTGTCGCCGGCGTCGGTGGAATCGAACAACGTAATGGATGAGATTGCCTTCGCCATTGATGAGGGCAAGACTGTGATTCCGGTGGTGGTGGCCGAGTGCCAGGTTCCGTTTCGGCTGCGGCGGCGGCAGTATATCGATTTGCGGTCGGATTACGAATCGGGGCTACAGTCCCTGGTAGCGACGATTTCGGGTCGGCCGGAAGCGCCGGTGGCTCCCGCGCCGCCAGTTCCGGAGCCGGTTGTCGAATCGCCCCGAACCGCTGTGGTGGCTGCTTCCCCTGCGGCTCGGCGTCCCTTGCGGAAGTTGTTATGGTCGGCAAGGATCCTCTCCGTGGGCCAGGCTGTACTAGCCGTTTATTTTTCGATGGTGAGCACCAACAATGACGAAAAAGCCCTGGTACAAGGCGGGTTAGTTATCGCTCTGTTTCAGTTCGCGGAATGGAAGTGGCCCACGCGGGCGGCGACTGGAGCAGTTGTGGTCGGCGCGGTGACGTTACTCAGGATCGAAAAGTTGGATGACTTTTTAGTGGTGTTGCTGTTTCTCTGCCTATTCCTGTTGCCGACGCTTCTTTTCTTTCTTCACTACAAAAAGACAAAGGCAAGTTCGTCCTCACAATGAAATCTTCGGAAGTTGTGATTCTGTTTGAGCATCCTGAATGGCAGAAGCCGCTGTTTGCGGCGCTGGATGCGGGCGGTGTGGCGTATCGTTCCTTCGATTTGAAGCTGGCGGCTTTCGACCCGGATAGTGTTCCCGATGCCGACCTGTACTTCAATCAGGCCAGTCCGAGCGCTTATGTGCGGGGTAATACGCGGGCGGTGCCGCTGGCGTTGTCGCTGATGCGGTCTCTGGAAACTGCTGGCGCCACTGTGCTGAACGGGTCTCGGGCGTTTCTGCTGGAGCTGAGCAAGACGGCGCAGTCGGCGCTAATGGCGAAGCTGGGGATCGCGCATCCGCGGACGCTGGCATTCAACGACGTCGAGGCTGCTGTGCGCGCGTGGCCGGAGGAATTGTGGCCCGCTCTGTTGAAGCCGGAGCAGGGGGGCAGCGGGGCTCGGATGTTTCTGCTCCATGGGCCGGATGAGTTGCGGCTGCTGCTGCGGGATCAGCCGGGGTTGTGGCTGCCCGACAATCTGTTGCTGCTGCAGGAGTATTTCCAGACGGATCCGGCCCGGGGCATCGTGCGGATGGAGTTTCTGGGCGGTGAACTGCTGTATGCTATGCGGGTTGTGTCGCATGGCGCGTTCAATCTGTGCCCGTCGGAGGCCTGCAATCCGGAGGGCGGCGGGGAATCGCACTGCGCGCTGCCGGAGGCGCCGTCGCCGGTGAAGCCTGTGGAATTCTATCCGTTTCCCGAGGTTCCCGGCGAGGCAGTGGCGGCTGCGAGGCGAATCGTAGAGGCGGGTGGGCTGGACGTGGGCGGGATCGAGTATCTGGAAGCGGCAGACGGTCGGCTGATCTTCTACGACGTGAATGCGAACTCCAATTTGCGCAAGCCGATCGGGGAAGCGTTTGGGTTCGATCCGTTTGTTCGGGTCGCCGAGTTTCTGAAAAGCCGCCTTGCGCTACTCTGAAGCTTGAACCCTCCTAATTCTTCGCGATTCACCCTTTACGCCTGGGTGGTGCTTGGCTGGAACGTCCTTGTCATCCTGTGGGGCGCGTTTGTCCGGGCCAGCGGCTCGGGTGCGGGGTGCGGGTCCCACTGGCCGCTGTGCAACGGGGAAGTGATTCCCACTGCTCCGGCGTTGAAGACCATCATTGAGTTCACGCACCGGACTACCAGCGGGTTGGCGCTGATTGGTGTTTTGGTGCTGCTGCTGTGGGCTCGGCGGGCCTTTCCTAAGGCTGGTCTGGTGCGACGCTTCGCGTGGGCGTCGCTGGTGATTATTCTGCTGGAGGCGGCGCTGGGGGCGGGGCTGGTGAAGCTGGGGTTTGTGGAGAAGGACAGCTCCGTGGGGCGCGCGATTTACCTTTGTGCTCACCTGGCGAACACGCAGCTGCTGTTGGGGGCGCTGGCGCTGACGGCGTGGTTTTCGAGGCCGGACAGCGCGGGGCTCCGTTTTTCGTTTGGGCCGGCGAAGGCGGCGATGCTGCTTCCGGTGGCGATGCTGGTGGGGATTGGCGGAGCGATTGCGGCGCTCGGCGACACTCTGTTTCCGGCCACTTCGTTTGCGCAGGGGTTGGCGGATGAGATGTCGTCGACGGCTCACTTTCTGCTGCGGCTGCGAATTTTGCATCCGGCGCTGGCGTTGTTGTTTGCCTTCTACGCTTCGCTGATTGTGCTGCAGACCATCAAGGTGCGGCGGTCGTGCGAATCGGCCAGTCTGGCGTGGACCACGTGGGGCATTCTGACGGTGCAGATGATCACCGGGGTTCTGAATGTATGGCTGCTGGCGCCGATCTGGATGCAGATTGTCCATCTGTTTCTGGCGGATGCGCTGTGGATTGTGCTGGTTCTGATGCTGGTGGAATCGGCTCCACGGCGCTCGCACATACAATAGCGAAGTAAGCCGACATGCAACCGCTCATTTTCGACTCCGCCGACCTGTCCCTGTTCGACGTCCGAACCAGGGCTCCTGGGCCTCAGGGCTCTATCCCGATCACTGCCGACATGCTGCTGAAGCGCCCGTCGGGCGACCTCTTCGGCTGGAGCCAGAACGCGGGGATGGGCTGGGATCCAACGAAGCTCGGGGGGCCGGAGGTGCTGATTCTGAGCACGCACGGTGGGCTGCGGGCTGACGACGGGACGCCGATCGCGCTGGGGTATCACACGGGGCACTGGGAGGTCGGGCTGCTGGTGAAGGCGGCGGCTGAGGAGTTGAAGGCTGCCGGCGCTGTGCCGTTCGCCGGAGCCTGTACCGATCCATGCGACGGACGGAGCCAGGGCACGACGGGGATGTTCGATTCGCTGCCGTTCCGGAATGATTCGTCTGCCGTGTTTCGGCGGCTGATCCGGTCCTTGCCGACGAGGCGGGCGGTGATCGGAGTCGCTACGTGCGACAAGGGGCTGCCGGCGATGATGATGGCGCTGGCGGCGATGCACGATCTGCCGACGGTGCTGGTGCCGGGCGGGGTGACGCTGGTTCCGGAAGAGGGTGAAGACGCCGCCATGGTGCAGACGATTGGAGCCCGGTATGCGCATGGGTTGATATCGCTGGAACACGCGGCGGAGATGGGGTGCAGGGCGTGTGCTTCGCCGGGCGGCGGGTGTCAGTTTTTGGGTACCGCGGCCACGGCGCAGGTGGTGGGTGAGGCGCTGGGGCTGGCGTTGCCGCACTCGGCTTTGGCGCCTTCGGGACATGCGATCTGGCTGGATATGGCTCGGCGAAGCAGCCGGGCGGTGATGGCGATGATTGCGTCTGGGATGACTGCGCGCCACATTCTGACCAGCGCGGCGCTGGAGAACGCGATGGTGGTGCATGCGGCGTTTGGCGGGTCGACGAACCTGCTGATCCACATGTCGGCGATTGCGTACCATGCGGGGCTGCCCCGGCCGACGGTGGCGGACTGGTCGCGGATTAACCGGCAGGTGCCGCGGCTTGTGGATGCGCTGCCGAATGGGCCTCGAAACCACCCGACGGTTCAGGTTTTCCAGGCTGGCGCGGTGCCGGAAGTGATGCTGCATCTGCGGGATGCGGGGCTGCTGCGGCTGGACGCTCGGACGGTGACGGGGGAGACGCTGGGCACGGCGCTGGAGTGGTGGGAGTCTTCGGAACGCCGGGTTGTGCTGCGGCGCGGGCTGAAGGAACGGGACGGGGTTGACGCGGGAGACGTGATTATGGGGCCGGATGCGGCCAGGGGGCGGGGGCTGACGCCGACGGTGTGTTTCCCTGTGGGGAACCTGGCGCCGGAGGGCTCGGTGATCAAGGCTACGTCGATTGATCCGTCGGTGGTGGAGGCGTCGGGGACGTACCGGAAGGTGGGACCGGCTCGGATTTTCCTGACTGAGCCTGCTGCGATTGAGGCGATTAAGCATGGGGGGATTCAGGCGGGCGACGTTCTGGTGCTGATGTGCCGGGGGCCGATGGGGTCGGGCATGGAGGAGACGTACCAGTTGACGTCGGCGCTGAAGCACCTGGCGTTTGGGAAGCATGTGGCGGTGGTGACCGATGCGAGGTTTAGTGGGGTGTCGACGGGGGCGTGCATTGGGCATGTGTCGCCGGAAGCGCTGGCGGGCGGGCCGATTGGAAAGCTGCTGGACGGGGATGTTCTGGAGATTTTGATTGACCGGAACACTCTGGAAGGGTCGGTGAATCTGGTGGGGACGGGCGGCGAGGTGCATGGGCGGGAGTGGGGTACCGCGGAGCTGGGGGCTCGGCCGCTGCGGGGAGATTTGGCGGCGGACGCGGATTTGCCCGCAGATACGCGGCTTTGGGCTGCGCTGCAGGATGTCAGCGGCGGGGCCTGGGGTGGGGCGATTTACGATGTCGAGGCTATATTGCGGGTGCTGGAGGCGGGGAAGCGGGCGCTGGCCGAAAATATTTCCTAAAGGCCTGCGTTGCGGAGCCGAAAAGACTTATGAAGGCAGGTACAGAAGCTGCCTTAGAGAGTTAAAATACTAATAGGTGTATGGCGGCCTTGAGAGGCCGCCGCAGGCCTGGGGGCCTGCCCCCCTATTGAGAGCACATATTGTGAAAGCTGCTTGCGGTTTTCTGGTGGTTGCGCTTGTGTCCCTGCCGCTGTTTGCAGCAGGAGAGGAAGCCCACCACGCTGGTCCTACGCCCGCCGTCGCTTTGCGGGAGCTGACCAAAGGAAACGGCCGTTACGCCGTCCATCATCCGATTCATCCTCACCAGGATGTCAAGACTCAGAAGCAGATTGCGAAGGCCCAGCACCCGTTTGCCGCTGTTCTTAGCTGCGCGGATTCGAGGGTTGCGCCGGAAGTCATTTTCGACGAAGGGCTCGGGGACTTGTTTGTGGTTCGGGTTGCCGGGAACATTGTCGACGATGCGGTGCAGGGTAGCCTGGAGTACGCCGTGGAGCACCTGGGCGTGCCGATGATTGTGGTGCTGGGTCATACGCGCTGCGGTGCCGTCGACGCTACGATCAAGGGTGGGGAGCCCAACACACACATCGAGTCGCTGGTGCGAGCTATCAGGCCCGCTGTGGAAGCGGCAGAGCATCAGAAGGGCGATCTGCTGGACAACGCGGTTCGTGAGAACGTGCGGCTGGCGGTGAAACAGCTTCGGGAGTCGCAGCCGATTCTGGCGAAGATGCTGGCCGAAAAGCGCGTGGAAATTATCGGCGCGGTGTACGACCTGGATAAGGGTACGGTCGAGTATCTGAAGTAGTACACCACCTGCTGGGTGGTTGCTTAAGCATCACATTTAGTGTGACTTAATCATTGCGAACACGTCTGCTGGTGGTATACACTGGAAAATCTCACCAGGCAGGAACCAAAGCATGATTGTCTCCATGAAGTTGCACGCGAACAAAGCCGACATTGAATCCGTGTGCGAGCGTGTTCGCGATTTCGGGTACAAGATCCACGCCATTGAGGGCGAAGAACGGGTGGTGATTGGTATTGTTGGAACCGGGGACGTGACCGCGTGCCTCGAATCCATTGAAGCCATGCCAGGCGTCGAGAAGGCGGTTCGTATCTCGGCTCCGTATAAGTTCGTTTCGAAGGAATTCCGCGATACGCGGACGATTATCCGGGTGAACGGCCACGATATTGGCGGCGACGAGTTCACTGTTATGGCGGGGCCCTGCTCGGTTGAAAACGAGCGGCAGATTATGGAAACGGCGGAAGGCGTCGCGGCCGCGGGAGCTCATATGCTCCGTGGTGGAGCGTTCAAGCCCCGCACGTCGCCCTACGATTTCCAGGGCATGGAGCTGGACGGGCTGAAGCTGCTGCGCAAGGCCAGGGAAGCCACGGGGCTTGCGATTGTCACCGAGGTGATGAGCGACAACGACGTCGACCTTGTTGCCGAGTACGCGGACGTGCTGCAGATTGGCGCCCGGAATATGCAGAACTTCGCGCTGTTGAAGGCTCTTGGCCGGACGAAACGGCCGATTTTGCTGAAGCGCGGGTTGAGCTCGACGATCAAGGAACTGCTGATGTCGGCCGAGTACATTACGGCGCACGGCAACCCGAACGTGATTCTGTGCGAGCGCGGGATTCGCACCTTTGAGACGGCGACTCGCAACACGTGCGACATCACGGCTGTCGCGGTGCTGAACGAACTGACGCATCTTCCGGTGATACTCGACCCGAGCCATGCCACTGGAAAGCGCAGCCTGGTTCCGGCGCTGTCGCGGGCTGCTGTTGCGATCGGTGCTGACGGAATTATTGTCGAGGTCCACCCGAATCCGGCGAAGGCGATGTCGGACGGTGCGCAGTCGCTGGACTTTGCGATGTTCCGCAAGATGATGGCCGACATGGAGCCGTATGTCGAGCTCTGGAAGCGGGCCCGTCTGAGCGAAGCCGTGGTGGCCGTTTAAGCTGAGATCGTGTCTCGTAAGTTCGCTGCAATCCTCATCGCGCTGATCACGGTCGCTCTCGGCGTGGGCGTCGTCTTCCTCCTGTCCGGCAACAAGGGACCGAAGACGGCGGCCCAGTATCTGCAATATTTTCCAGAACGCGAAGCCGTTGTGTTTTACCTCGATGTCGACGCGCTGCGGACTTCGGGAATTCTCGACAAGCTGGTCGGGTCGACGGTGGGCGAGTCGGCCGACTATCGCAGTTTTGTTCAGCAAACCGGCTTCGATTACAAGAAAGATCTGGATGCGGTGATGCTGAATTCCGCTGGCGCCATCCACTACTTTGTCCTGAAGGGTCGGTTCGACTGGCCGAAGCTCCGCGCGTATGCCGAGAAGGAAGGCGGGAAGTGTCAGGGCGCGAATTACTGCAGCGTGAAGGGCAGCACGCCGGATCGGGTGGTGTCGTGGCGACGTATCAGCGATCACTATCTGGGTTTGGCGAGCGCCCGTGATGAGTCCGGCGCCCGGGCGATTGACCGGCGGAAGACGGATGCGCTTCCGATGTTTGTGCCTCCGGTGGCGCCGCTGTTTCTGCATCTGCCTGGAGATGCGATTCGCGCATCGGACCAGCTGCCGCCGGGAACACGGCTGTTTGCCAAGGCGCTGGAGAAGGCCGAGCGGGTGGTGTTCGCGCTGGCTGCCGAGGGATCGGACAAATTTGCCCTTACGGCCGATGTCACCTGTACCAGTCAGGAAGACGCGGCTGTGCTGCGGGCGCAGCTGGAGGGGCTGACGAAGACTCTGGCCAG
>Ga0163144_10024015_pt1 | contig 11986 bp, 9 predicted proteins | sample OliLak19BULKMAT1_FD_123175 | JGI IMG/M metagenome (GOLD analysis project Ga0163144, IMG submission 123175) | Freshwater microbial mat bacterial communities from Lake Vanda, McMurdo Dry Valleys, Antarctica - Oligotrophic Lake LV.19.BULKMAT1 | ecosystem: Environmental > Aquatic > Freshwater > Lake...
AGTATGGGACTGCTGGCGCTCAAGGTGGCCATCCCGGTTCTGCTCGTTTTCTGGTTGGTGCGGTGGCTGCGGCGCAGCAAGGGTGGCGCCACGGACACGTCCAAACCAGCCGACGCGACGTAGTGACAGCGAGCGAACAACACGATGCACAGCGGACGATCGCGGCGCGGACCATACAGGTTCGCGCCGTTTTTCGTTCCCTTGGTGGATGCAGATCACGGCGCGAATGTGTGTTCGCACGCTTGCGCTCACCTTGCGCGAGCACCGACGGTGCACCTCTGTCCATAAGGTCGGGAGCGCTGGGGTTTGCCCCAGTTGTTCACGCGGGGACCGTCTGCCAGTTTGAGGCGCATCGCCTTCTCACTCGAATCCTGTACGCAGTGTTCGACTCGACCGCGTCGTCTTCCGATCGCCCCTTCGCAGCACTTGAGAATCGCGCCCACAGCGTGGCGGAACTGGCGCGTTCGGCCCGCTTCGCGATTACGCTGCAGCGTGTGGCGGCAGCGTTGGCATCGACGCTCGATCGCGCGAGCGTGCTCGAGCGCATCGTGCGCACCACACTCGATGCCCTAGGAGCAGCTGCCGGTGCCGTCACCGAGATTTCCGACGACGGCGAGACGCTGGCCGTAGTCTGCGCCGTGGGCTACTCCGATGCACTCGTGCAGCGCTTTACCCGGATGCGTGTGACGGCATTCGCCCCCGTGGAGCGGCTCGTTCGCGAGCGCACTCCGCTCCTGATCGAGTCGCAGCGCGAGTTTGAGACATTGGCGCCCGACTTCGCCAGGTTCGCCCCGCCAGCGGGTGCAAGGGTCGCTTTGCCGCTCGCGACCGCCGAGCGATTCCTGGGCGTGATGGTGATCACTTTCGGTGAACCGCGCACGTTTGCACCTGACGAGCAAGACTTCCTCCTGGCCCTGGCGCACCAGTGTGCCGTCGCGCTCGAGCGGGCTCGACTCTTTGAGCAGGAGCGACGCGCGCGAGCCGACGCGGAGGCCGCCGCAGCCGCACTCGCCGATTCACTCGACCGCATGACCGACCTGTACTTCGTCTGCGACGCGCACGGGCGATATGTGCGGATGAACGAATCGATGCGCGGCTTTCTTCGAGAGGCGGGCTTTCAACCGGACGCCCTCCTCGGGCAGGTCATCTGGGACGTGTTTCCGTTGCTGGTCGGTGGAGACATGCACCGGGCAATGGTGCAGGTAGCAGCGCACGGCGGCACGGTTCCCTTTACGGCGCGCGGCACCTACGCTGAGTCGTGGTACGAGGGGAACGCATTCCCGCTGCACGAGGGCATTGCCGTTCACGCGCATGACCTGACCGTGCGCCGGCGCGCCGAAGAGGAGGTCGTGCGTCTGACGTCGGCTCTGAAACGTCGGGTCGACGAGATGGAGACGGTGCTCAAGGTGATCCCGGTCGGGATTGGCATCGCGAGTAATCAGGAGGCGACCCAGATCACCGCCAATCCGGCGCTGGCCGCGTGGTTGCGGATTTCGCCGCAGGACAACGCCTCGAAAACTGGACCAGCGGCCGACGCGCTCCCCTTCCTCGTATTGCGCGACGGTCAGGAGATGGCGACAGCCGATTTGCCACTGCAGCTAGCGGCGCGCAGCGGACAGTCCCTTCCCTATGCGGAGCATGACGTGCTCTTCGCAGATGGCGCGCGCCTCACACTGCTGGCCAGCGCGGCACCCATCTTCAATGATGCGGGCGAGGTGAGCGGAAGCGTCGGCGCTTTCGTCGACATCACATCGCGCAAACGCGCCGAAATCGCGTCGCAGATTCTGGCCGATGCCAGTGCGGCCTTTGCCACCTCGCTCGATACGACGCTCACGTTCCGCTCACTCGCGCGGCGGGTGGTTCCCGAGATGGCCGATGTCTGTGTGATCTTCGTCGCGCGGGACGCGGGAAGCGTCGGAGTGGAGGCCATGGAAGCGACGAACGCCGACATGCTCGAGTCTCTGCGGGCCTTCGATCGGCTGCACCCGGTAGATGGAACGCCGACGCATCCGGTCTGGCACGCCATGCGCGATAACCGCTCGGTGCTGGTGCCGAACGTCACCGATACAGATGTTGCCAGTATGTTGTCTGGCGAGCAATCGGTGATGGCGTTGGCCAGAGATACAGAAACCACCAGCATCCTGATGGTGCCCGTTTCGGCTCGCGGCCAGGTACTTGGTGCCATGGGAATGGGAACGCGCGGCATGCGCCGTCGCTTCGACGAGGGCGATCTGGCGCTGGCAGAAGAACTGGGCCGACGCGTCGGCCTGGCGCTCGACAACGCGAGGCTCATGGCGGCCGAGCATCGCGCTCGGGGCGAGGCAGAAAGTGCCCGCACCGAAGCCGAACGTGCCAGCCGAGCCAAGAGCGACTTCCTGGCCATGATGTCACACGAATTGCGCACCCCCCTCAACGCGATTGCCGGCTACGCCGAGTTGATCGAACTCGGGCTGCGCGGGCCGGTGACCGACGTACAGATCGCCGATCTGCAGAAGATCCGGCTCAACCAGCGTCACCTTCTGGGGCTCATCAATTCCGTACTCAACTTTGCGCGACTCGATGCAGGGCGCGTGATGTACGACTTGGCCAACGTTCCGTTGTCGGCGTCGTTGCAGGCCGTGCGCTCGCTCATCGAGCCGCAGCTTCGCGAACGACAACTGATCTACGAGGTGACGGCGTGCCCCGGCACAGTCACCGCACGAGCCGATAGCGAGAAGTTGCAGCAGATCCTGCTCAATCTGCTGGGCAACGCTACCAAGTTCACCGCCACCGGCGGGCGCATCGTCGTGTCGTGTGACGTGCATTCCGGCGAGGTGCATCTGCATGTTGCCGACACCGGGTCCGGCATTCCCGCCGAGCAGTTCGAGCAGATATTCGAGCCTTTCGTGCAGTCCAATCGCACGATCAAGAGTTCGAAAGAGGGCGTGGGACTTGGACTCGCGATCTCACGCGAACTCGCGCGGGGAATGGGAGGAGAGCTGAGCGTCACCAGCACGGTTGGTGAAGGCTCCACCTTTTCGCTCAGGCTGCCGCGCGGACCGGACTGGACACCGACTACCTAACCGATTTCCTAACCGATTTCCTAACCGATTACCTAACCGGTACCTCACCGGGAATGCGCGGGAAAGCTGAGCGGTTCACGCAGGTCGGTCGCCCACCCCTTTGCATCGCACCCTCGGTGTGCAAGTTCGGCCTCCCCGCACTGCTCTACGCTTCCACGACAACCCCCGCCGCACGCCACGCGTCCGTCGCAGCGAATGCGTCGGTGGCCCGCACGAGGACGTAGTCTGTATCAAAGGTGGAAACGGCGAAGATCGAGATTCTGGCACGAGCCAGCGGAACGGAGAGAGCCGCCAGCACACCGGTCACCGCGAAGTCGATAGGTCCGTCGACCACATACGCAGCCAGGCCGGACTCCCTGGTGATGCCGTCTGGTACGAGCCGTTCCTCACACACGACCGATGTCTCGGTCGAGGTACGGGAGATGGAGAGGAGCCCGCCGGAATCCAGCGCCCATTGCGGCCACTCCGAGTCGTGCGAGAGTCGCGCCACGGCAAAGTGTCCGGGCACCGGTCGCACCACCACCGTCATGCGCGCAGTGCAAGGGCGATGTCGCGAATCTGCCCAATGTGCCGCAGCTCGTGATGGGACACCATAAGTATCCACTCGTAGAGCGTGAGGGTGCCCAAGGTAGGGTGCGGGAACGTGAGGGTGCCGATGGCGAGCCCGTCGGCCTCGCGCGCCCACGCGTGCAACCCTTCGCGCGACGCGGCCAGCCGTTCGAGCGCCGTGTTTACATCGGGGGAGTCTTGTGGCTGCGTGAACGGAGGTGCCTCGAACTTGCCGCCTCCTTCGCGGAGCCCGGTGCGGTCGAGCGCTCCCAACAGCGACGACGTCTCGGTTTCGGCGCCGAGTCCGGCCTTCTTTCCATCTTTGAGCGCACGAAACATTGCGCGTACCGAAGAGTGCTCGACCAAATACAGATGGGCTAAGATCTGGGCGACACTCCAACCGCCGCTTGGTGGCTGTCGCGAGTACTGATCGCCGGGCACGTCGCGCACGGTGGTGCTCAACTGCTCGCGAGCACCGTCGGCGTGCGCGATGAGTTCGGCAAGGCGAGGGTTCATGAGACCGGGCATCTGAGCGTGCATTGAGTGAGGGATTCGGCGCAACAAGAGGAGTTTCTCTGCACCGGGGGAAATCTACACGGGATGTGCGTTGGCGCTGCCGCTTTCTTGAGTGCGTCGACACTATTGACTGGTGCGTCGCTGGCTCGGCACCGAGCGACATATTGGCCTGCACTGCCCATCACCCCCCACAACCGTGTTCGTCCCGAAGCTCGTCACGACACTCAAGCACTACGATCGACATCAGTTGCTGGCCGACGTTACGGCGGGAACCATCGTCGGTATTGTCGCCCTGCCGCTGGCCATCGCCTTCGCGATTGCGAGCGGGGTGACGCCCGAGCGTGGGCTCTACACTGCCATCGTGGGTGGATTTCTCATTTCGGCACTGGGAGGTTCCAGGGTTCAGATCGGAGGCCCCACGGGCGCCTTTGTGGTGATCGTCTACGGCATCGTGCAGCAGTATGGGATTCAGGGACTCACCGTCGCGACGCTGATGTCGGGTGTCATCCTGCTGGTGATGGGATTTGCCCGCCTCGGCACAATGATCAAGTTCATTCCGCAGCCCCTCGTTACCGGATTCACCAGCGGGATCGCCGTCATCATCCTAATCGGACAACTGAAGGACTTTTTCGGCCTTCACATGGGTGCCGTCCCGCCGGAATTCATCGAAAAGATTGTCGCCTACGCCTCCAGCGCGACCTCGTTCACGCCCGCCGCGCTCGGCGTCGGGGTCGTGGCGCTGGTCATCGTGGTGGGATGGCCGCGGATCAATCGCCGCCTTCCCTCGCCATTCGTGGCGCTCATCGTGACCACCGTCGCCGTGCAGTTGTTGCACCTGCCGGTTGAAACCGTCGGGAGCCGGTTCGGCGAGCTCAGCTCGGCGCTTCCTCGCCCTGTGTTACCGCAGCTCGCGTTTGCTGACATTCGGAACCTGGTTGCGCCTGCCTTCACCATTGCGATGCTCGGCGCCATCGAGTCGCTGCTGTCGGCCGTTGTTGCCGACGGCATGATCGGATCGAGGCATCGGTCCAACATGGAACTCGTCGCACAGGGCGTGGCCAACATCGTGACGCCGTTGTTCGGAGGTATTCCCGCCACGGGTGCCATTGCGCGCACCGCGACCAATGTGAAAAACGGTGGACGGACACCGGTGGCCGGTATCACACACGCCGTCGTGCTCCTGCTCATCACGGTTTTTTTCGGCAAGTGGGCGGGGCTGATTCCGTTGGCGACACTGGCGGCCATTCTGGTTGTGGTCGCCTACCACATGAGCGAGTGGCGCACTTTTCTCGATGAACTCCGCGGGCCACGACCCGACATCGCGGTGCTGCTGGTGACCTTCTTCCTCACCGTCGTCGTCGATCTGACGGTCGCAATAGGAGTCGGCATGGTACTGGCATCGTTTCTCTTCATGCATCGCATGTCGGAGGTGACCAACGTGAGTGCAGTCACGAAGGAATTACGCGGCGAGTCGGACGAGGAAAACGAGCCCGACGACAACGCCGTAGGCACACGCGATATTCCCGAGAGCGTCGACGTGTACGAGATCAACGGCGCATTCTTTTTTGGCGCAGCGGAGACCTTCAAGGACACGGTGGGTCAGGTGTCGCGCAAGCCGAAGGTCCTCATCATCAGGATGCGAAATGTCCCGCTGCTCGACGCGACCGGATTGCGCGCCTTGCGCGATGTGGTCCGCCGAGCCAAGACCGACCGCAGCCTCGTGCTCATCTCGGAGATTCACACGCAGCCGCTGGCCGCGCTCGAGCGCTCGGCGCTGAGCGACGAGTTGGGGAGTCGTGCGATATACATGAATCTGGACGACGCGCTGGAACGAGCGCGCGAGTTCATTACGCAGCGCGAGGCAACGCCGCCGCTGGGGACGGCTATCCCGCGCTGATCGTTAGGCGCCCGGCGGCAGGGCGCGGCGCACATCACGCTGGCCGTTCGCGACACCGAAGCCAACGCTGAGCCCAAAGGCGACCGCCGTGGCGCCTCCGACGAAGGGAAGCAGTGCAACCACAGGTGCCGCCAACAACATGGCACCAACACCGGCGACGACGGGTGCCAACGACGACTGCGCAAGATCGACATATCGTAGGCGCCCACGGACGAAGGCGCGCGCCTGAGTGAATCCAACGAGCGTGAGTGCGAAGCTGGCGACGAAAGCCAAAAGACCGAACATGGTCGTAGTCCTCGAATAACGGGCGGGAGAATGAGTAAGAAGCTGTACGGGAAATCGCCGCTGAGGTTTCGCTCCGGCGAGCGGTGGTGGCGAGCTGTCGCTCGGCAGAATGCTGCGGGCTTTCGTGGTGCGCAGTGCGCCACTTCTGGCGATGGGGCTCGGAACTCACGGCCTACGCCGGTCTCACGCCCATGATTCTCATCTACGGTGCTTACGGCTACACCGGGCGCCTCATTGTTGCGGAGTGCGTTAGGCGCGGATTGCGCCCGGTCGCCGCCGGGCGACGGGCAGACCTCCTCGGGCCGGTGGCCGACGCGCACGGGCTACAGGCGCGCGCCTTTTCGCTGGACGACCCGGCAGCACTCCGCGCCGGGCTCGAGGGCGCGCGACTCGTGATCCACGCCGCCGGACCCTTCGTGCGGACCAGTGCGACCATGGTAACCGCCTGCCTCGCGAGCGGTGCGCATTACCTCGATATCACCGGGGAAATTGGCGTATTCGAAGCGTGCAAGCGCCGCGATGCCGATGCCAGGCAGGCTGGTGTGATCTTGCTCCCCGGCGTTGGCTTTGATGTGGTTCCCACCGACTGTCTCAGCGCACGACTCGCCGAACAACTTCCCGATGCGATGCTACTCGAACTCGCCTTCTGCGGGGGCGGGTCGTTCAGTCGTGGAACACTTAAGACAATGGTCCTTGGACTGGATCAGGGGGGCGCCATCCGGAAAGACGGACGCATTGTCCGGGTTCCCGCAGGCTGGAAAACACAACCCATCCCGTTTCGAGACAAATCGCGTGTTGGCGTGACGATTCCGTGGGGCGATGTGTCCACCGCACACTGGTCGACCGGTATTCCGAACATCCATACGTACATCGCCATACCTAAAACCACGCAGCGACTGATGGTGGTTCTGGGAGTCATCACGCCGCTGTTGTCAATTGATGCGATTCGCGCGTTGGCGGAGCGAATGATCGATGCGTGGGTGACCGGGCCCAGCGCCGCGGCACGCCAGTCGGCGCGTATGCACGTGTGGGGACGCGTGACCCGGGCCGACGGCGTCGCACTCGAGGGGACGGCCGAAACGCCCGAGGGATATCGGCTCACCGCCATCGCGGCCGTTGAGAGTGCCCGACGAGTACTGGAACAGACACCCGCTCCCGGCTATCACACGCCATCGGGCGCCTTTGGTCCGGGGTTCCTCGAGTCGCTTCCCGAGTGTGATGTGAAAATCGGAACCTGACGACACGCCGGGTTTCCCGCCGCCCGGCGGGAGCCGATGGTCGCGCCCAACGAGTGAGCCTGTCAATGATAGCTGCCGTTATCTCCCGCTTCGGCCCGCCGAGTGTGCTTGAACTGCGGGAGGTGCCGACGCCGACCCCCTCTGCACGCGAAGTGTTGGTGCGCGTTCACGCATCGGCGCTCAACCGGGCCGACCTGCTGCAGCGCATCGGGAAGTATCCCCCACCTCCCGATGCCCCTCGTGACATTCCCGGCATCGAGTTCGCCGGTGAGGTGGCCGCGACCGGACGAGACACGACCCGCTGGCACGCTGGTGACCGCGTGTTCGGACTGATTGGCGGTGGTGCTCACGCCGAGTACGTCGTAGTACACGAGGCGACTATTGCTCGAGTGCCCGATAGTCTTTCGTGGCACGAAGCGGCGGCGATTCCCGAGGCATTCATCACCGCATACGACACCCTTGTCACGCAGGCGGGCATGCTGGCGGGGGAACACGTGCTCATTCACGCGGTGGGGAGTGGCGTGGGCCTGGCCGCCGTGCAGGTTGCGCGCGTTTGGGGCGCTACCCCCTTCGGCACCTCGCGCACCAGTGACAAACTTGTAGCAGCCTCCATGCTGGGAATGGTGGCCGGCGTCGCCCTCGGCAATGGCCTCGAGGCGCTGGGCGTCGCGGTGGCCGAGTGGACGTCGGGGCGCGGCATGAACGTCATTCTCGATTTAGTGGGCGGGGCGTACCTGCCGGCGAATATCGACGCCGCCGCCCAGCAGGGACGCATCATGCTGGTGGGCGCGGTCGGCGGGTCGGAGGCCACGGTCGACATTCGCCGCATTCTCGGGAAGCGGCTCACGCTGCGTGGAACCGTGATGCGGGCGCGACCACTGCCAGAAAAGGTCGCCGTCACCGAGGCCTTCGCCCGCGAGCTGGTGCCGCGCGTGGCCAATGGCACCCTTCGGCCAAGCATCGATTCCGTGTATCCGCTGTCTAGGCTGGCCGAGGCGCACGAGCGTTTGGAATCCAACTCCAGCGTGGGGAAGGTGGTGATTGATTTGCCGTATTAGGACAGAAGACATTAGGACAGAAGACGAGAAGACGAGAAGACGAGAAGACGAGAAGACGAGAAGACGAGAAGACGAGAAGACGAGGAGACGAGGAGACGAGGAGACGAGGAGACGAGGAGACGAGAGGGGGTGCGACGGGGGGGAGTGGGGTTGTGCGGGGGTGATACGGGGGGCACTTTCGGGTTTGTTGGTTGTTCCTGCGGTCTCCTTCACCGCGCACGCCGCTGTTTCTCGGAGAATCGTCGATGAATGGTTTGATGCAGGACGTGTCGCTCTCGATCCCGATGATTGTTCGCCGCGCGCGCGATCTGTACTCCGACAAGGAGATCGTATCGCGTCGACCGGACAAGTCGCTGGCTCGCACTACCTATGGAGAGACGATAACGCGCGCGGGTCGGCTGGCGCTCGCGCTTCGGGGCCTTGGCGTCGGGTCGGGCGACCGGGTGGCGACGCTGGCGTGGAACAACGCGCGTCACCTCGAGGCCTACTTCGCCGTCCCTTCGTTAGGCGCCGTGCTGCACACGCTCAACCTCCGATTGCATCCCACAGATCTGGCCTACATCGTCAATCATGCGGACGACCAGGTCGTGCTGGTGGACCGTGTACTGTGGCCACTCTGGGAAAAGGTTGCGCCGCTCGTGCGGGTGAAGCACGTGATCGTGCTCTCCGATGCGGGCGAGACACCTCCCGGCGCGATTGACTACGAAGCGCTGATTTCCGGCGCCAGCGGCGATCGTTTTCACTTCGACGACATCGACGAGTGCACGGCGTCTGCCATGTGCTACACGTCGGGAACCACGGGCCGGCCCAAAGGGGTGCTCTACTCGCATCGCTCGGCGGTGCTGCACACCTTCATGTCGCTCGCGGCGGATAGTTGCGGCATTGTCGAGCGCGACGTGATGCTGCCGGTGGTTCCCATGTTTCACGTGAACGCGTGGGGCTTCCCGTATACCTGCGCTTTTGTGGGCTCGAAGCAGGTGCATCCCGGGCCCCATCTGGACCCGGTGTCGCTGCTCGATCTCATGGCCGGCGAGCGCGTCACCATGGCCGCCGGTGTTCCCACCATCTGGCTGGGCATTCTACAGGCGCTCGACCAGAACCCCGGCGCATACGACCTCTCAGCCATGCGCATGACGCTGGTGGGCGGGGCCGCGCCACCGGAGTCCATGATTCGCGGATTCAAACAACGCCACGGCGTGGTGGTGCAGCAGGGATGGGGCATGACCGAGATGTCGCCCATCGGCACCGTGTCGCGCCTGCAGAGCAAACACGACTCCGCGCCGGACCACGAAAAGTTCCATCAACTTGCAAAGGCAGGCTATCCGGTTCCGGGCGTCGAGATTCGGGCGCGAAGCGAGGACGGCCTCGTGCGTTGGGACGGAACCACGATGGGTGAACTCGAGGTGCGCGGCCCATGGGTTGTAGGCGAGTACTACAAGCCCGAGGACCCAATCACGCAATTCACCGACGACGGCTGGTTCAAGACGGGCGATATTGTCACCATTGCAGCCGACGGCTGCGTAACCGTTACCGATCGGTCGAAGGACGTGATCAAGTCCGGAGGGGAGTGGGTGAGTTCGGTCGCTCTTGAGGGAGCGCTCATGGGGCACGCCGACGTCTTCGAGGCTGCCGTGGTGGGACTACCACATCCCCGCTGGAGCGAGCGGCCCTTCGCGGTGGTGACACGGAAGCCGGGTGCAACGGTGGAGGCTCCGGCGCTCAAGGCGTGGCTGGCCGAGCGATTCGCCACCTGGTGGGTCCCCGACCAGATCGTCTTCGTCGAGTCGATTCCGAAGACCGGGACGGGCAAGGTGCAAAAGACGTTGCTGCGCGACGAGTACCGGGATCGGTACGCCGCAGTAAGCGATGAGTCGACGGTCGCGTCGTCGGTCGAAGCCAACGCGTAACGATTCGCCGAAGTCACGTGCCACCCCCGACCCGGGGGCGGCGCGTGGTGGCCTGTGGGACAAAGCGCTGCGATTCCCATGACGTTTTCTGCACCCCTCCCCGCTCCCTCCCCCACCGCACGGCGCATTCTGTTGGTGGACGCCGACGCGTTTTTCGTGGCGGTGGCGCGCATGGTCGATCCCCAGGGGGCCGGAAAGGCCACCCTGCTCATCGTGGGCGGTGTGCCGGGAGGGCGAGGGGTGGTCTGCTCGGCGTCGTACGAAGCGCGCGAGTTTGGGGTGCGTTCGGCCATGCCCATCGCACGAGCGCTCCGGCTCTGCCCAACTGCGATGTGTGTTCCGGTACCGCGCGGTGTATGCGGCCGGAAGAGTCGCGAGGTCTCGGCGGTGCTGAGTCGTTTCGCGCCGGTAGTACAGGCTGCCAGCATCGACGAATGGTATCTCGACCTGAGCGGAACAGAGGCGCTATACCGTGACCAGTCATTGGCCGACGTCGCCCACCGGATTCGCGAGGCGGTACACAACGAGACCGGCCTCATCGTGTCGTTAGGCGGCGGCGCCAACAAACTGATCGCGAAGTTGGCGGTCGAGTTCGCGAAGCCAAAGCCCGGCAGCGGCGGCACAGGCGTCTTCGTGGTGGCGCCGGGAGACGAGGGCGCGTTCATGCAGCGCGTTTCACTCGCCGACATCCCGATGATCGGCCCGCACTTCAGGACTCGCCTGGAGTCGCTTGGACTGCGAACAGTTCCCGACGTACTGCGACTAGATCTGCAATCGCTCGAACGCATGTTGGGTGAACGGGCCGCCCGGTGGCTTCACGATCGCGTGCGCGGCGTGGGAAGCACCGAGGTCGAAGCGCGCCAGGCACGGAAGAGTGTGAGCCACGAAGAGACCTTTCACACGGACATCTCGGACGACTCGGTCATCGAGCGGGAGCTGGTGCGATTGGTGACGCGCGTGGCGTCGGACCTGCGTGCGAAAGGGCTGAGCGCTCGCACGATCAATGTGAAGCTCAAGGACGCCGACTTTCGCATTCGCCGAGCCAGTCGAACTCTCGACAGCCACATCGTGGCAGACCGCGTGATTCTCACCGTGGCTCACGACCTGCTGCGGAAGCTGCGCCGGGCACGACGCACTCCCGCGCGGTTGTTAGGCGTCGGACTTTCCGGACTCGACGAGGGCGACATAGCGACCCAGCTTTCGCTGTTCGAGGCGTCTCGCACCCCCGACGCAACCGAGACGGCGAAGGACCGGGCGCTCACCAACGCCGTCGATTCGCTGCGCGCCAAGTTTGGCGCGGCGGCTATTGCGTCGGGACGCCTGGCCGAGGGGCCACGCGAACGACGGCGGCGCGGCCGCACCTAACGACTCACCCGCTCCTCGTCGGTCGCGCTGGTCGTGCTGGTCGTGCTGGTCGTGCTGGTCGTGCTGGTCGTGCTGGTCGTGCTGGTCGTGCTGGTCGTGCTGGTCGTGC
>Ga0163144_10024016_pt1 | contig 11986 bp, 22 predicted proteins | sample OliLak19BULKMAT1_FD_123175 | JGI IMG/M metagenome (GOLD analysis project Ga0163144, IMG submission 123175) | Freshwater microbial mat bacterial communities from Lake Vanda, McMurdo Dry Valleys, Antarctica - Oligotrophic Lake LV.19.BULKMAT1 | ecosystem: Environmental > Aquatic > Freshwater >...
AGGGCAAAAATACTGTGAAATATTTGAAGTTAATAATGTCTTACACTTTGGGCATCTACCTTGTTCAAATAACCAGGACCAAGTCGGCCGAAATGATTTCTTATGCCGGCCTTTTTGTCTTGTTCCAGATTTCACAACTGATATTATTAGCTACCCTTCCCACTTTCACATTGACGGTAGCCAGTTTTACATCCATGTCGTCAAACGCAATGTCCACATGACCTTCGCCCTTCACGCGGATCTCATCCGGCTGGAGGCCTAGCTTATCGCCCCATGTTCGCGCCCAGTCAACGCCTGCGCCAGACCACAGCACCATATGAAAACCCTGCGCTTGAAACCAACGATACACCGCAATGGTCTCATAATTTGGCACGTCACGAGCTCTGGTCACAACTGAAGGGATGATTAAGGTGTCGTCTATATCAAAGGCAATAACTAGTTTGCTAATGTACATGGTATTAGATATCTAACTTGGGGTTTCTACTAATCGTATGATCTTCATCTTTACCGCCAATCACATCAATCAATTCCTCAAAGGATAGGTCGCAGAACTCGTCGTCCCACTCAGCAATGTAGTAAAGACGATTTGATTCTTTGATAACGCCAAACAACACGGGGTCCCGCATTTTTTGTTTTTCTTCTGCGGTCATTTTTTGGGTTCCTTCACGCACTGCTTCAGCGGACTGATCCCAATAATGGTAAATAACGTGTCCGTCGAATAACTCCTCAGTGAGCTTCTTTTTTGCGAGCACATCATCTGGGATCACGCGCGTAAACTCAGAGAATCTAGTGTCGCTGATGTGTCCACCTCGAATTTTATGTTTGTAGCGCTTAAGGTCATCCATTTCAATAAAATGCTTAATGCCCTTGGCGTACATCATACTTTCTCGACACTCCCGATATAGTTCGTTCATAAACTTCTCCCCGAGCGCGTTTTGGCCGTTTTCAATTGCTTGATTAAACGCTTTCTCCAGGCGTTTGATGCGAGAATTTAGTTTCATCGTTTCAATGACCCCGAACTTTTTCTTGATGTACCTAAAATAGAGTTGAGGTGAAATACCTGATGTTTTATTACCAAATTTAACATCAAGATTACCCATATGACCGACAGCGGTTCCAGCTGCTTGATACGCAAACGTTGCGCCGTTATCTAATGTTATGTAACTATTGGACGAGATGCCGTTAGTGGGATTCATATGTTTTATATTATTTTTTGTAACTTAGCACACTCCCTGCACAGCCAGTCATGGTTATTCCCCTTAAATAATGTGTAACCAAGACGATCTAAACTGTTGGTTCTACCAGTGGTATGACAATCGGAGCAAGGCTTATTATTTAAGCGCCGCGTTCCTAATGCCTCAATCTTTATTTTCATTTGATCGTTCAAGCTTAAAGAGAATATGCGGCCATCGCTCGTTTGCCACATCGAGGAAATCTTGTGGGTCTCTAAATCCATAATACTGACCGTTTATTATACCAGTAAAACCAGTTGCATCCGCCCAATAGTTAATAATGTTTATTTTAGATCTCATTTGGTGCGGGGATCTTCGAGTTATAATTATCATCAACAACACGAAAGGATTTTACAACCTCACTAAGCCGTTTTGAGGTCATGTGCCACCGTGGATCAAGTACTCCAAACCAATATGACATCAACAACTCGCTCAAGCGGTTGGCTTCATCAATTTTAGCGGTCTCTTCGGCCAAAAACAACTCAAGTTTATTTATTGTGAATTGAGGGTTGACTAAGAGCTCTGGGTTATGCTGCAGAAACATCGTGTACTCCTCCAAAATAAACTTAAATACTTCAGGCAGGGTGGTGCCGGTGTATTCCATGATGCCGTGGTTCTGAGCAACCCCCTCTACCATACTAACCCGGTCAACTGGTTCGCTGGTTTCTAAGACAACCAAGTACTCCTCAATCTTAGCGGTTATTTCAGGTTGGAACATACTATTTAGGGGTGGAAATTACCTCGGTACTAGTGCTCATGGAGGCCATCACAATGGATAAATCAACTAAATCAACCTTCCCGTCGCCATTTACGTCCCCATTTACCGACGGCTCACGCGTAACGATAAGTGAGAGCGCCAACAAACACACAGACAAAAAAAGCAAAACTATGCCCACTAATCCTAAAATATCTATCATTATTTTTTTCATAAATTTTATTATTATTTAACAAACGTCGGACTCATTTCTAATAATTCATCAACCTCGGAATCATTATCACTATCGTCATCGTCCCTTTTACCAAAGTCAGACATGAAACCAAACTTATTTTTAGCTTCAAACTCACTTGAGGTGGGCTGCCCCTTAGACAAAGCACGCAATATATCTACAGTGTCGTCAAGAGCGTTACCTAAACAGTAAATAGAGATGATCAACTCAGTTAGGGCAGCAAGACTTAACCCTTCGCTCTTAGACACTAACTCTTCAACCTTCTTTTTCCCAACTTTAGGCAACTGCTTCAGCAAGAATTCGCGGCGGATAGCCTCATTAGGGACGTCGATTTTAATGACGCGATCGAAGCGACGAGGCCGAGCCACAATGCGTTGATCAAGCCTCTCGGGGTAATTGGTGGTAGCTACATTCAGCACCCTATCAATCATGTTGGCGCCATCAAGCACAGACAACAAATCATCTTCACCGTACTTCGAAATTATAGCGTCAATATCTTCAAAGACGCAGACGAGGTGACGCTTTGGTTCAGCTTGACGCAAAGTAATGAGCGCCTGATTCAAGAACTTAGGGTTGTCACATAAAAACACAAGACCGCCCCGCTTCACTACGTCCTCCATAATCTGTTTAACAACACTACTTTTCCCTGTCCCTTGTGGCCCATAAAACAAATAGCCACGTCGATGTAGAAAGCCCATCTCTTGAAATACAGCCTCTTTACCCCAGAATTTCCGTATCTCTTCAATGACGTTTTTGGTGATAGCTGCCTGAAGATGCAAAATATCATCAGTCTGAACCCGGCGCCGCATGAATACAGCCTTATCATCATTGCGGTCTACTGTGATGCTGTACACCCCCGAAGGCAGCTGTTTTTGAGTCTGAGGAAAACCCTTATACGTATTAAGGCCAATGAGTCCCCACTGCGTTGAATCAGCTATATCCTCCCTTATATCTTCAAGATCCCAAATCCCCTTATCAACGTTTTTTGGCGTCCCCGGTGACATACACAGCAATGTTATTTATTAAACAGAACCTTTACTTTCCTTAAATTCATTGTACCAGTTAATACAGCCTTGACCAGCAATACCAGCGGTACCTCTATTATAGCATCTAATGCAGCATAATAGCAAGTGACTTTCAAATTTTAGTGGGGATTTTTTTGGGGCTCCTGACTTTTTTGTAATAATTATGTCACCAACAACCCACCAGAGCAAATTTAGTAGGCATGATGTGGATTTATGTAGCAGGTCAAGGGGGTTTTAAGAGGTTTCAAAACTAGGAAAAAGTCTGAGTGGGTACGATACCCTATGGTACCACACGTATACCTTTATTTTTCAAACCACTCCCCCCTATCCCCTCGCTACGCTCGTGGCTGTGACTCTTTGTAGCAGTGCTGTGTGCGCTGTGCTGTGCTGCTGTGTGCTGCGTGCTGTGTGCGCTGTGCCTCGGGGGAAGAAGCTCTTATAAATATAACATTAACATTATGACCGTAACTAAAACACTATTGAACCTTGGTCCTCACCCTATCAATTACCTAGCAGTGCAAAGAGTAGCGGGGTTTCCTCATCATGTGAAGGCGATTGCTGGTAGTCGCTGTGATGCTATTAGCGCTGTACTGCTTAAGAAAGAAGCTCATGAGTCAAGGCAACAACGCTTTGATGAAGCTCGTGTGTCAGTGCTGTGCATGTGTCATGGGCATTAGGGCTGTGTGTGGGGTAAGGTCCTATTTGACTTTACTGTATTGTGTGGTGTTGACTCTTTTTAGGTACAAATTAATGTGCCTAATTTTATAACAAATAACTTAAATATACTATGATTTCAGAAACAGTAAACGTTGCTCCGTTAACTAAATTACTAACCATTGGTAGAACATTCGTAAGCGACCGTGACCTAGAAAATCCAAACACGGTTAAATTAACTACATACATCGATAAAAACATAGGAATTAACCTAACGTTTGGACCCGGTGCTCAAATTAGCCACTTCATAAATACGCGTAAGCGAAATGGTGTTAATCCAAACACTGGTGAAAACTACAATGACCCTGATTACAATACCGCTGTTTCATTACCAACTGCAATCGTAGAAGCGGAAGTTGCACGTCAAATTGCAATGCGCGAAGAAGCTAAGTTAGCCGCACCTATAGCGACACCTCTAAATGCCGCTCCATCGTACAATCCAACTGAAGACATCGCTGCATTAACTTTACGCCTCAAACTACTAAAGAAGCAAGCAACAACAGCAGTACCAGCCTAACCGTTGTAGCCCCTATCCTGCATCTATGTTCCCAGTCCACACGGTTAGAATGGACACTCTATCGCATCATTGGCTTCCCATGAATGTTTACAGCATTATAAGTTGTACTCACAGGATACACGACTGCTAGATGCAGATAAGGGGCTATACACTCGTTGCTTAATGCAGCTCAAGCGTTGTGAATCGTAAAATAATCACAGACCTATACCGTGCAAACTAACTAAACCATCACATTAAATAGCTTATACAATATCTTAAAACTCGTATATAGCTGTTCACTGTGTTAGAAATTAACCCTGTAACAGACATCTCATCTGTACAGGGTTTTTTCTTCAGTGACTCGTTGGGTGTGTACCTCTAAGGAAGTTGACTATACACAAATTTATTATTAATCTATACCGTTTTATTATGAACGCACAAATATCATACCAAAATAATGTAACAGAACTAAAAGAACTATTAAGAAAAACAGCCAAATTCCAACCAGGTGACACTGTATTTTATCAAGTACGTGAAAGAATAGAAAAAAGTAAAGTACATTCAATTCAAGTTACCGGTGATGGTACGCTATACACAGAAACAGAAGTAACTTTTAAAAAAGATCAACCAGTTAAAAGACAAGATGAATTATTCGCCTCAGTAGATGAAGTGTTAACCAACTCACACCAAAAAACAGTGCGTGATCACAATGAGGAAACTCACTTTATTGATATGGAAATTGCGCAGTTAAACGTACAAAAACTAAAATTACAAATCAAATACGATAAAGCAAATCAATACCTAAAAAGCAAAATAACCGAATAAGTAACAATAGGACCAAATTTATTATTAATCTATACAGATTTATTCTACACAACAAAACTTACTAAACGTCAATAGTAAGTAGTGTTGTGCCATTGTAGGTATGAAGTAGTAAGGCGCTATATGTTTTGAAAAAAACTAGCCTGAAACGATGCCACGATGGTACAAACACTGCTTATTATCTAATTAAAAAAAATGTTCAAACGCGAATACAAAGCAATAAAACAATATAACTTCGAAACCTCATATACTGTTATACGTAAAAGTACAATGTGGAAATTCGTCTGGTATCAAGAAATTTGGGAATGGGCTGACATGTTTGGTAAGCGTATACCGGTAATAACGTCAAAATATCAAGCTGATTTAATCATACACTGTATTCGTCGCAAATACGGCTGTACATACCAATGGCGTCAACTTTGTGTAAGAAACAAGTATATTAACCCATGGACTAAAAAAAACAATTCCCAATAGCAATACACCGCTTATTATCTAATTAATAAATATGCAAAACATTGAATATAGAGCATTAAACACTACAAATAATAAATTCGAATATTTCACAATTGCAGATATATTCACAGACGACTACGCATTCAGCAGTCAAAGTTACTTCACAGATTTCCAACAATACACTGGACTCAAAGACTCAAACGGAATCAAAATATTCGAAAATGACATTATTAAAATAGCTAACGGTAAAAAACCAATTACAGCACGAATTAGCTACACCTTAACGTATATGGGTTGGACTATAGGTCACCCAGAAAATAATCTTGAAGCCGCTCACTACGATACAGGTGGTTATGTTAAAAAGTCAGCTCTATGTGATTACGTTGTATGGGGTGAAGAACATAGTCCACGCTTAACAGTAATCGGTAACACTAATTTAGGTATCACAAATACTAATTAATCTCTACCGATTTATTCTACACAACACATCTTACTAAACGTCAATAGTAAGTAGTGTTGTGCCATTGTGGGTGGGTGCCAACCGTAAGGTCCACGTAGAGACCGCAAGGTCCTCTCAATAATTCCAGCCGTAATGGTACAACACTGCTTATTAATTATAAATAAATATGAAACAATTAACATTAAAACAAGCTGAAAGAATATACAACAAAACTGTTCGTAACGCAGAAAAAGAATACGATAAAACAGTTGAACCAACAGAAAACATAGCTAGACTTACAAGAATACCAGCATGGGATAAATATAATGCAATAAGATATAAGGCAAACCAAGAACTAAATATAATTAAAGCAGAAATTAAAAAAAACTCAATTATTACAGTAAAAGGTAAACGATATCAATTAATTGATTGATTAACAAAAAAATAGTATGGATGAAATCAGATTAGTACGAGAAGCCCTAGACAAAATTGCAAACGACGACGAAAACATAGATATGCTAGAACAAGCAATGAATAATTATTGCTGTACATGGGATAAATGCCTTGGATTTAAAAAGGCTATTATGTACACAGTTCACGACCAATACACAAACCACGCACACGAACAAAGCCCTAACAATATAAAAGAATTATTACAATTGTTAAGTTAAGTTATGACAACATTAATATTAATTGTACTGGTAATCATACTCAATATAAATTCATGGTATGCCGGCGCAGAATACGAACGCAAAAAATGGATAAACGCTAATCGAAAATTAAACAAGACAATTAAACCAAAATAATTATGCAACAACCAGAATGCGATAACTGTGGTGATACTAAACACATCTGGCAAAACGGGTCAAGTGAAATACAATGTAACAATTGCGGTTATGAAGAAAACGAAGAAAATACAAAATACTAAATAATTATGCTTACAAAAAAACTACTAAAAGAAGCGTTTAAAGAAGATCAAAATGATGATTTATTAAGTAATTTGTTATTCGATAATGCAAAACTATTTATCAATGACTTAACAACTGAAGTAACTGAAGCAGAAAAAATATTGTTAATTGACGAATATATAGATGGCTTTATTAGTTGTTATAAAAAAAATGATTAAAAACTACGCATTACCTCAAGAATTCTTCGATAAAAAAACACTAAATCAAACATATAACTTCATTGACTCACTAAAAAATGAAGAAATAGTATCATTCCGTAAATCATATCGTCGTGAACTAAATCAAAGTTCAGAAGAAAACGTTCTACCTGAAACAACGCTTACTATGAGGCGTTGTTTTCTTTACCTAACTACCAGCAAAGAACGAATAACAAGTTAATACAAATGCCAACTATAAATGATGAAATTAAAGATAAATTAGTAGAATTCTCACGGGTATATGGTCATTCGCTTATACATTCAGATAGTAAATCAGAAGACATTAAGCGTATATCAAATAAAATTACGCAAGAGATCATAAATATTGTCAAAACAAAATATGAAGAAAAAAGTAATAAACCAAACCGAAAGGATAAAACCAAGCTGGACGAGTAAATTTGGTCAATTAGATGAATACCACGTAAAACAAGAAATACTAAGACAAAGGTTGTTTCAGTTTTATTGCATAAATTCATTTAACAATAAAAATACTTAACATGCCAGAAACACTAATAGCAGAGTTAGGTTTACCAATCCAAGAAAATCTACATAAAGTATTCTTTTGCTCACAATGTAATAGAAATTTAGTTCAAGGAGTAGTATTTACAACAGATGGTAGTATCAGAACATGGGGAGACGCAACAGTCAGTCACCATGGACACATAGACAGAAATGAAGACGATAGTGAATCACAAGTAGACGATGTAATTTATAAATGTAGTGAATGCGATAACATTGTAACTGATGAAATTGAACAAATATCAAACATTATAGATTATATACACACAAAGGTTTCAGCATCACCAGAACTAAGCGACAAAGTAAGAAATACGTACGATAGATTAGTTAGAACAGCAAATGGTGAAAGCATGGATTATAGAGTATATGGTGTATTAGGTAGATATATACTAAAAGTAGTTACAGTTAATACTGAAACAGTTTGCTTTAACCCTGAATTATTACAAATTCTAAGTGAATGCACAATAATGAATGAAGATGAAAGAATAGAAATAGATATAGAAAACAATCTATATCAATGGCTCAAGCAAATAAGTAGTGACACGACAACCATCGTAACAACAAATACTGCACAAAGTAGCCCACGAGTAAGACCAATTACAATAACAGAAGTTGAAGATAGAGACCCATTAAATGGTAATATTGTACAAAATCAACAACACAGCCGCTGGCGTAATGAAAACACAAAAGATTTTATCGAGTGTTTTAAATGCCAACACATATTTGAAGCAGACGAAGAACTAGATGATGTAACCTGTCCAAAATGTAATCATGTAAATAAACAAAATGCCGACAACAACAAGACCTATTTTAACTAAAAAACTAACAAAAAAAGTTAAAAAGATTAAAGAAATAAAAATTGAAGTAAAAAAACTACCATTCAAAGTAGGTTGCGATCCGGAATTTCTATTATTCTTCGGAACAAGAGCACTAGATGCATCACACATTATTAGAAAAATGTTTCCTGATTCAAGTGGTCCACATAAAATAGTAAATGTTGGTGAACTAGGATGGGATGGAGCTTCATCAACAGCGGAGTTAAGACCAGTACCAACAGATGAAATTCAAGTTATGGTTAACAATATAGGAAAGTTATTGTCTTCACTAAATGCCAAAGTACCAACTGTAGACTTAACAACACTATCTATCGGTAGTCCAATCGGAGGCCATATACACGTTGATGCATACAAACCAAGAACAGCAACAACACCGTACAAAGGCTATAACGAAGATAACCGCGCAGAAATTAAAAGAATTGAAAATCTATTAGCAACCTACCTATTACCAATTGCAGCCAGTGACCATAGAGTTTCAGCGTTAACAAGACTACGCAACGGTGGTTATGGCAAACTGACAGACATGCGCTACGAACGTAAAGGCGGTACACAATCTGAACCAATCATAACCTGTGAAATCAGAGGACTAACGGCAGAATGGATGACAACACCAGAACTAGCATATGCAACATTTGCTTACATAGCAACAATCTGGCATGAATTCAGTATTCGCAACTTAGAATTATCAAAAAATACATTCGTAACACGTAGCCAAGATCAAAACTCAACACTACACAGAATGATGCTTAGTGATTACAAAATTCTAGAACGTGGAATCTCACAGTCAATTAGAAAAACCATCAAAACATTCGCACTATACCCACAGTATAAAAAAGAAATCGATTTTATACTACGACCAGAATTAGTAATGAAACACAAAGAAGCAGTAGGCTGGAATATTAATACAGGATGGAAACTAAATAAAACAATTAAGAAACCAAAGTACAGCGACCTAATGAGTAAAAATAAAGCGATTAACAACTTAAAGAAAGAAAATATACCAGATATTCAAGAACATTTCAACATTGCATATAACGACGATTACAATGTACAAATGTTTTCAAGCGCAATCGTAGAAAGAATAGTTGGCCTCAATTGGCAACTTAAAAATGATTACTTCTTATTCGGCTTCAAAAAATCAATAAAAGGCTACGGAGCAATTTCACCAGATGGTAAATTCTATGCAGTACCAGAAAATGAATCATTAGCTGTAACAAAAGATACTTTACAGCGTATGCAAACAAGAAGTGACGATAATTCAAAGCCAAGAATTGATCCAAAAACTGGTAAACTACGCGGATATATTAAAAACCGTAAAATTGCTATCGGTATTCCATACAACTTAAGAGCAGAGCACAATACTCAAAGCATCATCGATCTTATATACAAAATCGAAAACAATAAGTTAGAAGCCAAAGAAATATCAGAATTTGTTGTAAATAATAACAAAGAAGAAACAGAACCTAACATCCTAGACATGTGTGAAAATTCGAGAAGGAATATCAACTATGTCGCAGACGATATATTACAAATAATTAACCAAAACAATTAATATGTGTGGACTAATCGGATTTATCCCAAACAATCCAAAAAACAAAGAAACTGGAAAACATATATTAGAACAATACCAAGAACAACTAATGCGTGGTCAAAGAGGCTTTGGTTTATTAAATATAGACAAAAACTCATTCTCAATTGAAAGAGCGGTAGAACCAATTAAAGCATTAATTGACACAAGATTAAGTCAATCACCAATTCAATTGTTTCACCACAGAACGCCCACATCAACAGAAAATAAAATGGAACAAACACATCCATTTCTAATATCACATGATGAGCTAGACTTCGATTACCTAATGATGCACAACGGTGTTATCTCAAATTCTGACTCACTGTTCGCAATGCATACTGAAGAACTTGGTTATGTATATAAAACACACGACGGTACAGTTAGTACTAAATACTATAAAGACTTCAATGATAGCGAATCATTAGCAATTGAACTAGCACGTTACTTCGACGGTAAAACAAAAATGATTGGAACATTAGGTTCAGCTGCGTTCATTATCGTTTCAGTTAATAAAACTACCGGTAAACCAGTTAAACTCACTTACGGACGAAATAATGGTAATCCATTAGAACTTATTGAATTAGAAGAAGGAATATTGATTGCATCAGAAATAAATTATGTTGAAGCCGAAACCATAACTGGTAACACAGCTGAAACAATTGACTTAAAGAAATATTTCGCAAACAAAACAAAACACGCATCAATAAGAAATCTAATTACAAGTAAAGAAATTCAATTCATTCCGTACCCTACTCCAGTAGTGCTGCCGACTCCAATAACAACTCAACATATTGGTTATAGAAGTTCTCACGTTCACAACGTAAATCCAGGTATAGCAATACCAACAAAAGTTGAAATAACAAAACAACCAGAACCTGTAGAGTCAAATAACCGTGAATTAGCCTTCGAAAAAATGGCAGAACGTGCAATTGGAGATATTAGTACAGAAATCTTCTCGTTCTTTCATCATCTTTGCTACACAGATTTGTCAGATGACGAATGCGCATTAGTAGCATCATCACTAAACGACTTACTTATTGAAAAATCAGAAATTGCTAGAGATAAAGTAAGACCGTACTTCGATAAAGAAGAAATAGAATTCGATTGGAAAGGTAAAGAAATCACTATGAGTAATGTAGAAATAGACGAATTGCTAGAAAACATCGACGACTACAGAGCATCAGAATCAAATGATGATGAAGAAATAGTATTTAATCGTGCTAACAGAATGCTAAGTTGATAATTGTATACCCAACAAAAAAAGAAATAGAAAACGCTCTTTTAACAACAAACGTAGAATTATACCTACAAGCAGTAAGAGATTGGAAAATAAAGTACTACAATAAAAAATGGGGTAACGGTCTTGAAATATATAAAATAGTAGCACTAACAGAACTAGTAAAATCAATAAGTTCAGTTAGTACAAACAAATATATAAAATGTGTTTATGGCGATGAATATCATTATAGTATTGCCCATAACACAATCATGCTTAGTTCTAACCCATCAATATTATCAACGCTACATGAAATTGGCCACGCTATTTGGGGTAACTCAGAAATTGACGCCTGTAGGTTCTCAATCGCCATATTTAAACAGATATTTCCAAAAGAATATTCACGCTTAATATGGGTAGGACACATGCTAAAACAAAAATAAAATGATTACTAATGCAGAACGCATTGCAACAATGATGGCACGTTCACCCAGATCTGTTAAAATACACACAGTTCCACAGTCACAATTGTGGATTGTAATGTTTAAAACA
>Ga0163144_10024017_pt1 | contig 11986 bp, 9 predicted proteins | sample OliLak19BULKMAT1_FD_123175 | JGI IMG/M metagenome (GOLD analysis project Ga0163144, IMG submission 123175) | Freshwater microbial mat bacterial communities from Lake Vanda, McMurdo Dry Valleys, Antarctica - Oligotrophic Lake LV.19.BULKMAT1 | ecosystem: Environmental > Aquatic > Freshwater > Lake...
AGTCAGGCGAACTCAACCGCCGCGTTTGCAATCGGTATCTTCGTCGGAGGTTCTGGGGGTACAGACTCTCCGTTAAACGGTCAGGTAGACTCAGCTCTTATCTACAGCGTGGCGATAAGTGCAGCAAATATGTCCACCAACTTTAATACCCCATGTACCCCCCACACAACGAATCTTGTATCTCAGTGGCGGTTTGATAATAACGGGAATGACAACACAGGGTCAAACACACTTACAAACAACAATTCGGCGACGTTTTCAACGGATACGGCGTTCGTGTGTGGTGGCTCCAACAGCGCATTCTTCGCCTTCATGTAACTGTATGAACCCTACCGAAGAACACACATACAGAGAGAATGTTGTCGAAAAGCTAGATGACTTAAAATTGGCAGTCGAAAAAGTCGATGCAAAAGTTACCTACACAAACGGCAAAGTCCGAAAAATCACTGTCGCTCTCATTCTTCTTTCGGGTATCGTAATCGGACAAAACTTTACTTCTGCAAAAGATATTGTCTCCCTATTCGTTTCTATTATTCACTAATATGATTCCCTTATAATTCCCTTATGATTCCTTTCATCTACTTCCCTTTCAAGCCGTACCGAATTACGCAACGCTGGGGCAATCCTAACCCTTCGTACTCCTCGCAGTTCAACGACCCGCAATTCCTACTGCACAACGGCGTTGACGCGAACGTTGGTGGAAATCCGAAAACAGGTTGGCCGGTCTACTGCCCCGTTGCTGGCTTCCGTGTTTCTGAGGTCGCTTACTATCCGAACGGGTGGCAATTTTGCTCGGCTGGTGCGTGGGATGGTGTTTCAACTTTTGGAGGGTCAGCCGTTGCTATAAGCGTTGTTGACGGTCACTCGAGTGCCGATACCAACGGGGCGGTTTCGGGTTCCATAACAATGACTGCGAATGCTAGTGTCAACGGTGGTTCCATTGCGACTGTTGCGTTTGGTCCAGTTGCTGCCGTAACCCCAGCCACCGCAGGATTCCTTTACCTAATGGTGTAGCTGCAGCAACCAACTCCAATTTCTTCAAATTCATGTAAAACAAAATTATGCCAAATGACACAGTAAGGTGGTATAGTAATAGAAGAAGGACCGCCCAGTCGAACGGTCTATTATAAACAACCAGTAACAAAAAAATACTATGTCAGCAGGACAACCAGATTGGACAAAGTTACACGCAATGGGAAAGCTTCCGAAGGAATCTCGCGGTAAGATTCCTGTTCTTGCTCAACTTGATGCTACGGAAGCGGTCATCGAGGAGATCAAGAATGGATGTTGCGGTGAGTGTCGCGCGAAGTTCTTTCCCGGAACCGAAGCTACAAAAGAAGCAGAGGTCGTGACTGTCAAGTGCGAAGTAGAAGGATGTGAATTCATCGGTCAAGGAAAACTGAAGATGAACGCATCAAACGCTCTACGCAAGCACATGGCAGAAGTTCACATCCCAGCGCCGAATAAGAAATAATAAAGTGAGGCATAAAAACGAAGTAAACTTTTATGCCAAAATCAATTTTACGCGTAAATATATCACACCTAACTGACAGCCGGCCGGTTGTCGTGTTAGACGCAGACGCTGTCGCTGGTGCTACTTCTATTACGGTCAAATCAATTCAGGGGGTTGCGATAAACAAACTTCTGCTCTTCAGATTCCCCGGCAACGAAAGCGCGGAGATTGTTGCTACACATGCAAGTACCGCACCAACCGGCAATACCGTAACCTTCGTTGCCGCAGGGCTTGTTGAAGCACACCCAGCTGGGACTGTGGTAACCGTAATTCCGTGGAACCAAGTACGGTTTTATAAAGCCGCAACCGAGATAGACGCAAACGCCGCTGCCGGTGTTGGTTTGACAGCATTAGCGGCAGCACAGAACATTGACCCAACTACGATTGATAATCTTTATATCGACACTGCGGAAACGAGTGGATTTTTTTACTATAGATTTTCGGATTCAATCAATACCATAGACGATGTTTATTCAGACCCAGTTCCTTATGGACGGTTTGAGGTTGAGTTTGCAGAAGATGAAGTCGGCTACATTCTTGAGTTCGTTCGTAATAAGCTCGGGCATGAGTGGGACGAGCGCTTCTCAAAACGAACAGCGATGGATGAGGTGAACGCTTGTCTGCGTTATATGCAGGGCAAGCTGAAGCATTGGAGTAAGTATCTGCAAGCTGATTATGTCATCGGTCAGACGGTACGCGGAGTCTTTGATATCGCATTGCCGACGAATATCTATGATGATGAGACAAATAAAGCAATTCTTCAGGTGAGGATCGGTACGGCAACAACACCTCTGATCCCTCTTGATGAAAAAGAGTTTGACACTCTCTTGCAGGAGGTAGCTCGCACGACAGTCAGGGTTACAGCAGTGATTGGGGCTACTACTTTGGATATTGTAAACTCCTACGATTTCGATGACACTGGCACGGTTAATGTTTATACATCAAACGCTGTTGACGCCATTACCTATACCGGTGTGACGCGCTCGGCCACTGTCGGCGTCTTGACGGGCGTACCAGCTTCAGGCGCAGGGGCTATTGGTGCCGCTCACGCTGTCGGTCAGAACGTCTGGCAGGGAGAGGTTGAGGGTCAGCCGCGCTATTTCAACGTACGTCAGGGAAGAATGAGAATGTATCCTCTCCCTGATTCAACGTGGAAGGATAAAAATATCTATCTTGATTATAATGAAGAGGCAACGGCTGTTGATTCTGAATCCGACACGATTGATGCCGCGAGGTATGATGCCGTTCGTGAGTGGCTTCTTTGGCAAGGGAAAAATTACTGGAGAAACAATGGAAAATCTGATCTAAAAGATGATGATTTTATTTTGTTTCAAGATATTTTGAAGGCGGCGATCCGCACAACCGTGAGTGGACAGAAATTTAAGATGCACCCTAAAATAAATCAAATCAACTATCGCACGCGACCACGCGGCAATTTCGATAACACCTAATATATGCCACGACTATCTGATACCGTAAAATGGAGAGATGTATCGGCTGGCAATATACAAAAAGTCAGTTCTGATATCATCATCCCGAACTCCATACCGTTCTCGATGAACCTGCTTTTTAACCGTGTCCTCGGAGAAGCGGAATCGCGAGAAGGTACTAATAGAATCGGAAGTCAACTCTCTGCGGGGAACGCATGTTTGGGTTTGTTTCAACACCTTGATTCTGCGTCGTCTAACAATAAACTCCTCGCCGGCTTCAGCACCTCTATTTACGATGTTGTTGCTGGTGGCACTATGAGTGGAGCAACTGGGCTGACTGCTGCGAGCGCCGACTTTATGACCTTTCTGAACACTACTTTAATGTTGAACGGAAACGAAGCCCGGTCCTACACTGCTGCTGGTGGATGGGTATCAACAGGAGGTGTTCTCAATGTTGCCGGCGTGCCAGCCAGCGCGAAGTTTCCTATCGAGTTCAAGGACCGCGTGTACTGTGCAGTCACAGACAGAATCTACTACACCAACACTCCCACCAGTGGCTCTGTGTCATGGTCCGCAAGCGGCTCGGGATCTTTACAGGTAGAGCAGGAAGATGGAGGTGGTACGCTGCAGGCACTCAACAAGGTACCGGGCTACTTGATGATTTACAAACAACGGTCGCTTAAGCGCTGGAACTTTGATTCAACATTCCCGGAGGATCTCATCAACATCGGCACGCAGTCGCACAAGAGCGTCGTGCGCGCGCGGGGTAAAAACTACTTCTTCTACGGACCGAACGGCTTTTATGAAACCGAGGGGGGTTATCCGAAACTGATCTCCCGACCAATACAGCGTGTTGTGGAAGCTATTGCAAGCTCCTTTTACGCCAGCGTAAACGGATGGAGTGACAACGAACACATCTATTGGTCGATTGGAGATATCGTTATCAATTTTGATAGAGGGTATACGGAGGCATACGCAAACGTGGTTGTTCGTTACACCATCGATCAACAAAGCTGGGCGATATTGAAATATGCTCATGAGTTCCGTGCCATGAATCAGTACATCAGTGGAAATGACACGCTTATAGTGAGTGGAGATACGGATGGACAAGTTTTACAATTAAATGTGGGGAATACGGATTATAATGGAAATGCCATTTCATACATTTTACAAAGTCCTGAACTAGACTTTAAGTCAAGAGAATTAAAGAAAACCATATCCGAAAAAATTTATGTACATTCCGATGGTGCTCGCGGAGCACTTCTTATGGCGCGACTTGACTATGGTGATTGGAAATCGGTGGGGTCTATTAAGGATATTGTGACGGAAGTTTTTATACAGCCATTGACTTTTTTCGTCGCGGAGTTTAGAATAGTGGATAGTGTTACAGGTGAACAGATAAAGTTAAGGGGAATGGATTTTCCTAATGTTTTCGTTTTTGAAAAATAGCAATAAAAATATATGTTTAAAAAAGAATATACACCGTGGAACAAAGGAAAGAAAATGTCTTCTGAAAGGGCTGAGTTTCTTCGTGTGCAAGTTTTAAAAGTTGGGGAAAATACAAGATTCAAAAAAGGACAACCTTCTTGGAATAAGGACAAGAAGTTGTCCAAAGAATGGAAAATGAAATTAAGTGAAGCACATAAAAGATTATATGAGCAAGGGAGAATTACTTGGAATAAAGGGAAACCATGGTCAAAGGAAATAAAGAAAAAATTGAGTGATTCTCATAAAGGTTATGTAATGCCAAAATCTCAAAAGAAAAAAATAGGAGAAAGTTTAAAAAATAGTTTAGCTTATAAACTGGCATTGCCAGCAAGAAACAAAAAAGTTAGTGAATCTCTTAAAAAACGTTTTAAAGACAAAACTAAACATCCTTTATACGGTAAGAAACATTCTGAAGAAACTAAAAGGAAAATGAGCGAAGCACAGAAACTAATAGGAGCGAGGTTTGGATCGGAATCTCCTAACTGGCAAGGTGGAATATCAAAGCTACCTTATCCTTTTATTTTTGGGAAAAAGTTAAAACTATCAATCCGTCAACGAGACAACTTTACTTGCCAAAAATGCTGGATGACCGAAGAAGAACATCTTAAAGAAGTTGGAATAGCATTATCTATAAATCATATTGACTACGATAAAATGAATTGCGACCCAAAGAATTTAAACACGCTTTGCCGAAGATGTAATTTTTTAGTAAACGCTAACCGAAAATACTGGACAAATTATTTTCAGCAACAAATGGAAAGTAAAATACTAACATGATATTCACCACTAACGATCCTACATACACCATCGCTGACCTCGGCTTCGACAAGAATCTTGTGAGATCTACTTCAGAAGCCGTAGCGGATTTCATCACGCCGGAGATGGTCAATGCAATTACAAGCGGCATTGCAGCAAAGACAATTCTTGCTGGACAGATTATTTCTACACTTGAACAGCAGGTCGGATCGATCTTTAGCGGTAAGACTCTTTTTGACAATACTCAAGAAGGATACCGTCTCGGCATAGATACAGATGGCGTGACGAAGTTTTATATCGGCAGTACGACAAATTATTTGAACTGGGATGGAACAACTCTCACAATTATTGGAGCGTTGACTGCTACATCAGGAACAATCGGCGGGTTTACTATCGGGTCAGACTCCATACGAGATGCTGCAAACTCAATGGGTATTGCCTCAACTGTTACGGGCGGAGATGATGTCCGTTTTTGGTCTGGCGCAACTTTTGCAAATAGAGCAACTGCTCCGTTTCGAGTTACAGAAGCAGGAGCAATTACCATGTCTAATGCAACAATAACCGGAGGTACTCTTACTATTGGATCTAATGCAGTTATAGATTCTAGTGGAAATGCCACATTCATCAGCATGTCCTCACTCAATATGAAGGCATACACTAACTTTGAGACCACAGGACGTTTTATTAGCACTCTAATTGGTTCTGGAACGAATACTTTTGGCAATCAAGGAGTAACTGTGTCTCCCGGAATAACTGGAACATCTTCTGCTCGTCTGTTATGGTGGATAACAAACTATGTATTCCATAACAATCCATCATTCACTTGTTCAATTCTAGCTCTTGGAGGATTTAGCACTGGAGATGGAAGAGCATTTATAGGTCTTGGATCTCCTACAATATCTGGAAGTGCATTGACAATGATAAGTGTAAGTATTGCAGGGTTTAGATTCCAGAAAGCCTCTGGTGTTACTACACTAAATGCAATAAACAACAACGGTGATGCATCAAACACTACAGAGACAAGTCTAATCACAATCGCAAATGGCGATTCGCTAGAACTCTTTTTGAAATTCAGTGCTTCAAATATAAAATACTATTATCGTTTAAATGGAGGAACTCTTACTCTTGGTGCTACCCACACCACAAGAATACCCACTGCAAGTGAAACATACATTTCATTCATGTCAACAAATAGTGCAACAACGGATGACTTTAAGCTTCAGATCCAATGTGCTGCTTATGAACATTAACCCTGTTGTATAATAATAACTATATGTACCCAATCACAAATCTCCAACCCGGCGCAACAGGTTCAGAAGTATTAAAACTTCAAAGTTATCTTGTGTCTCAAGGATTCATGACGCAGGCACAGATGAACACTGGGCCGGGGACTTATGGTCCTCAAACTAAAGCGGCGGTTGCGGCATTTCAGCAATCAAGAGGAATTGATACGGCGGGCAATCCCGGGTTTTGGGGACCGAGGACTATTGCTAGTTTACAGAGTCAACCGCCACCCGGAGGAACACCACCTACTCCACCCGGAGGAACACCACCTACTCCACCCGGAGGAACACCACCTACGCCACCCGGAGGAACACCACCTACGCCACCCGGAGGAACACCACCACCCGCAACAGCAGCGTTCAAGAACAGCGCAGCATACAAGGCACTTTCACCAGAATTAAGAGAGCTAGTGGATTTAGGATTTTCATCGTTCACAGGAACGGAGGCACAACAAGGAGCCTTTAGTGATGCACTGACGCAGGCACAAGCACTTGCGGATCCGTATGCGAAGTCGCAGCTCGCGCTTTTCAAAGCGGAATATGGGACGGCTATTGCAAAGACGACATCTGATTTTAATACGCAGAGAGAAATACTCGATCGAACAAGGAATGAACTGGCACAAGATCTCGCCTCTGGTAAGGAATTTCTTTCTCTTGAAAATCAGGCAGATATGGCAAAAACACTACGAGGATATGATGAGGACCTTCTGACCATCGCTGACCAAGCGGCCGAGAAGGGTATCACTTTCGCCACCGGTGCACGCTCCCGAGCATTAGCCGAGGAGCGCCGAGTGACACAGTTTCAAGATGTTGTGCAGTCATCGAGTCGTAGATTTAATTTTCAACAGAAGGAACTTGAACTCAAAGCTGCGCGTGGTGACACGAGTGCGGCGAAACAGCTTGAAGCTCTTGCTACAAAGAGAGGATTTGATATTGAAAGTATTGGTCAAGCAGCCGAAAAAGTGCTGGGTTCAACTGGTGTTCCGGCTACTGAAGGGTTCACTCCTGTCGGCGGCGCGCTAGGATCAATTGAACAAGAACGTCGAAAGTCGATATTTGACATCGCCTCATTCGAAATACCTAAATAAATATATGCCTAAAACACTTTTCGAGTTTTATAAATCACAAGGTCAAGCACTTCCGAGCGTTGCTGCCAGAGCACCTCTTGCAGCACAGCACGGTATTACTAACTACACCGGGACGGCTGAACAAAATAATCTTCTGCTTTCAAAGCTCTCTGCTGGGGCTGCAACTCCGGGGAATCTACCTCCTATCCCTCCGGTGGTACCCTCTGGTCCAGTAGATACAGGAGGGGCACCTGCTGTCCCTGCAGGCACCGGAGGAGTTGGGGATCTTGGAAACCTTCGCCTCGCTTTACGCGCGGCCCTGTCGGAGGCCACACAGACGCAGGCAGGAAGCAGGATTAAGGCACTCTCGCCGCTTTTAGAAGGGGGAGCTGCCCCGAACGTTATTACCGCCGCCCTAGGCTTGGCGCAGAAAGGACTTGCGCAGACAGAGGAGAGCATATTTGGGGATATTATGGCTGGATATAGAGACGCTACCGAAGCAAGGCAGAAAGAGATTGATCGTATTAACGAGCTTCGTGCCGAGTATGGTTCAGCTGTTCCTTCAAGTGTGACTGACCTTACAACGGCACTTGATTTAATAGCACCTACCGTTGACAAGGAACGCAAGACCAGACTTGAGAAGATGGCGAGCGATCAGGCAGAGGATAATGACATTGAATCGTGGGCGGAATCGTTCGCGAGGGGAGAGCTATCTATCGGTAACGTACCGTCAAAGATCCGTACTGCGGTTAAGGTTCGTGCTGATGCGATCAAAACAAAACTTGAAGGTGAAGCGAAGGAGGAATACAAGAGTCGCATTGCTTTCCGTCTTGAGAAAAAAACTTCCGACTTTGAAATCGAGCGTGCTCTTGCGACTCAGGATGAAAATCTAACCGTACAAGAACAGCGTGGATTGATCGACTACATTGATGGTCTTGAAGCGGCACAGAAGGCGTCAAAGAAGTCCGGAGGTAAAGGATTCTTCAGCTTCCTTAATCAACCTGCTTCGGGAACCCCACAGGGACAGGGAGGAGGTTCTGGTGGCATTTTCGGCAGTGGCAATTTTTCAAATATCAGCATTGATGATCGTATTTCGCGACTGGAGCAGAGCCTCGGTACTGGTCCCGCTGGTACAAACAAAACCTATCTCGAGCAAACACTCTTAAAAAATGGATATGATCCGCGCGAGATTGCCAGTCGGACAAGAACAGGCATCATTGATAAAATTTTTAGATAATTTTTATGTCATTTTATCAAGCCACAAAAAATCAGAGATCAGGAGCAGGCGGTGGCTTTCTCGGCGCTCTCGATAGAGACGAATCAGATTCACCAAAGGGATTCTACTCCGCAGTCAATCAGCCAAAGAAGAACAGCTCTGATCTTGAATCAATCGATGGACTTTTAAAACTCGCAAAACAGCGAGGTGTTCTTGGTGGTGATGAAGTAGACGAAAAAGACAAGCTCTCTTTTCTTCAACGTCTTTCTGCTGGACTAGGTGCGCTCAATCCGGCTGAGGCTATCATGGATGACTACGAAGGCACCGAGAACTTTCTCACCTCTTATGGCAAGGGAGCGGCACAAGGTATTGCTAGTGCCCTCACCGGTAACGACTACGGCGAGCAAACAAAGAAACGTTACTTTGCCGATGTGGTGGAAGCGATGGGCGTTGAGAATAAAGTTGCAAAGTTCGGGCTGGGTCTAGTAGGGGACATCTTTCTTGACCCCTCAACCTACTTCGGAGGTACTCTCATACGAGGTGCGGCAAAGGGTGTGGGCTTCGTAGCAAAGGGAGGGCATAAGATAGCAGAAAAAGTCGCTCCTGCCCTTGTGGGTCACCTAGACAAAGCTGGTAGGGCGCTCAAGGCAGCAGGAGGTGAGTTGTTCGTATTCGGCTATGGAGCGTCAAAAGTTACTACCACAGGCGCCGCAAAGGGGCTGGCACAGGAGTTCCTCGAGTTCGAGGGCAAGAAGATGAACGTCCAGCGCTCGCTGGCTATCTCTAACGCAAAGCGTTTCGGCAACGACGTCTTAACTGACAACCAGTGGTATGAGTTTTTAGGCCATCTCTTTAAAGGTAAGACCGCCGAGTTCAACTATTTTGATGAAGTAACTGATGAGATGCTCGATGCGTTCAATGTGAAGTTTCCGGGTGCTGCTCCTTTGAAGTTGAGTGGAATTACAAAAGAAACCGATTCTCTAGCCAAAGCAATTCCTAGAGGGAGGATAGAACTCCCTAATGGAAAAATATCTGCACGTCAAGCATCGGAGGGATTAAAAAATGCTGGGTATACAAAATCTGAAATTAGTCAAATACTAACCTCAACAACAGAATCTAAAATAGGCGGTGTTATAGACGCAGGGTTCTATCATGCAGAGGACGTGGTGAAAAATACGAAGTTCCTTACAGGAAAGGGTTTTGGCGAAGCAACTACGAAGGGGGCGCTAGAAACAGGAGAAGCGGTCACAATGAAGAAAGCACTCTCCGAGAAGATTGGACGTGCAGCCTCTGACATCGAAGTCCGCTCTGCTATCAGAACACAAACAATCTCCAAGCTTGCAAGTGTGTCGCAGCAGATTCCCATAAAGATCGGTAAGCTTCAGGTTCTCCGCGACAAGCTTGCCACACCGTTCATCGCTGACGACCTTATTGGATTGAAGGCAACCATGGGTGAACTGCGTAAGGAACTGTCGGATCTTCTCCCGAAGGTGGTCACTAAGGTTCCGAAGGGTAAGCCGTTCATGGCTACCGCCGAGCAGATTGACGGCGCACTGATGAATGCTCTCGGTTCACAAAAAGAAAAGTACACAAAGATGATCCTCGACCTTGAGGCAAAGATTGCAGGTATTGAATCCGGTCTTATTGAACCTGCTGTGAAGCAAGTGATCAAAGAAGTCGGACAAGGAGGGGCACGCACATCCGATGAGATATTGCAACAGGTCATGCGTCGCTTCGATCCAACGCTCAAGATTAAGGACAAACTGGTGGATATAAATCTACAAATAACAAAGCTCACGAATGATATGGCGATGAAGGAGCATATTCTCAATGGTGTGCTTGCCGGCAAACAGATAGCAAAGGAACGTATCGGCAAGGCGGTTGCTTCCGGCGACTGGAAGAACCTACCTGAGGAGTTGGTACTGGCACTCAAGCCGGTGATCAAGGATGAGGCGGTAGCGAAGGCAGTGACCGAGCGTCTTGCTCGTAACGCAAAGCTGGCAGCTGCGGCTGGTATCGATGAACCGTTCACCATGTACGCTCCCTCGATCGCAAAGGACGTGACCGAGAAGGAACGCATACTTAAATTCTTCTCCGGCACCAAGGGGGTGAAGATAGGATCGAAGGACTACAACAAGGAGTTTAGGAACCTCCTAAAGGACAGCGAGCTGATCAAGGACAGAGCGCTCTTCCTGCGCGTAGAGGATGAGATCGCTACAAACAAGGTCACACAAGAGTTTCTTGAGAACACTGTCAAGGACTACGGTAAAGGACTGAAAGAGTTTGCTACCGAGAAGATGGCGAACGACGCTGGCTATAAGATGCTCAAGGACAAAGGCATCTTTGGTAAAGAGATCGGTTATGTCCTCAACGATGACTGGAAGTTTCTCAACAGTCACATCAACGGCAACTACAAGGCGCTCGATGCTATCGCAAAAAATACAGGCTTCGATGCGGCAACATCACTCTTTGAAAGATTCGTTACAGGAGTGTTCGCACCCTTCTATGTCCGCAACCTCGCCTCCGGTGAGATACAAAACTTTGAGATTCTCGGTAGTATCGCACAGTCACCAAAGGTTCAAGCGGCTGGCTTGCGTCTTGGCACCAAGATCTCTCGCGGTGCCTACACCGCACTCGAGGATCCTTTTGATCTTGCCTTTAAGGTTGGTAAGCAGGTGGATGGTTTCGGCGACGAGGTTGTTGAACTTGCCGGCAAGAGCTGGAAGATGGATGACATCGGTAAAGCAATCGAGGATCGCTTCGGTGGTTCTTCACGCTACAACGTAGATTTTAATACTGTTACCGACGATGCGTCATCGCTAATGGATTCAAGCGTCTTTTCAAAAGAAGCACTCAAGGGGTGGGGCAAGTCATTCACTTCCTTCAAGGGTAGTAAGAATCCGATCGAAGGTCTTATTGGTCAGGATGCACTTCACTTCAAGGCAGCTCGCGCTGTAGGTGCATGGGTGGAAATGCAACAGAAGTCAAAGCTTGTGGTCGGTGCGCTCGCAAAGGGAATGAACATGGATGACGCTCTTGGTATTGCAGCGAAGGGTGGCTTCGACTACCGCGCGCTTACGCAGTTTGAGAGTAAGGTCATGCGTCGCATCATTCCGTTCTACTCCTTCAACCGTTTCAATGTTGAATTACAGCTCAAAGTTCTTGGTGAGAATCCACAAAGAATCAATCAGGTCATCCGGTCTATCGAGAACGTGCAGAACCTATGGGAAACA
>Ga0163144_10024018_pt1 | contig 11985 bp, 8 predicted proteins | sample OliLak19BULKMAT1_FD_123175 | JGI IMG/M metagenome (GOLD analysis project Ga0163144, IMG submission 123175) | Freshwater microbial mat bacterial communities from Lake Vanda, McMurdo Dry Valleys, Antarctica - Oligotrophic Lake LV.19.BULKMAT1 | ecosystem: Environmental > Aquatic > Freshwater > Lake...
CGCATGGATGACGTAGCCGACCGTGGCAATCGACTCGTCCAGCAACTCCCCGACCTTTTCCATCAGGTCGTCGATGTTGGCCTCTTCGGTGAATGACCGAATCTTCTCCGCCAGCACGGCCAGACACGTTTTGATCGGAGCGAACCCGTTGGCCTTCGGATCGGGCAGAATCGCCTTGTAGAGCCGGACGACTTGACCCACCAGCGTGATGAACTGCTTCTTGAGGTCGTCGTTCAGGATGATCTTCTCCACCCGATCATCGACGGCGGCGACCGCTTCCTTATCGACCAAATGAGCGGCGGCATCATCCAAGTACGCCACCTTCTGGAAACCGCCCGCCCCCAGAATCGGTTGCAGGTCAACGCCCCGTTCGTCACAGAACGCCGTGGCTTCGGCAATCGCCGCCTCTAACTCGGCAACCAGTTCCTCTTTCTTCTGAATGGGGCATTCGCCAAGCTTCACGCCGCCACCGGATGCGGAACCGTAGATCGCCAACGCCTTCTGCAAGTCCCGGAAGACGCCGACGTAATCCACGATCAAGCCGTTGTTCTTCTCCCCGAAGACCCGGTTCGCCCGTGCAATCGTCTGCATGAGCGTGTGGTTCTTCATCGGCTTGTCGAGATAGATCGCCGAAACGCACGGGGCATCGAACCCAGTTAGCCACATCGCACAGACGAAGACCAGCCGGAACGGATCGTCGGCCTTCTTGAACTTCGTCTCCAAGTCCTCTTTGACCATCCGCAGCCGATGAGGCGTGATGTCGAACCCCTTCTCCTTGAAGTAATCGACTTCGTTCTGCTGCTGTGAGACCACGACCGCCATGTCGGTCGTCTCCATGTACTGAATGCGGGCTTCCAACGCTGGCCTGTTCAGGTCATCGCTCACGGCCAGCTTGGCTTTCAGATCGGCCAGATACGCTCCCCAATGCTTCTTGACCTTGTCGTGCATCTTGACGGCGGTCAGCTTGTCGATGCAGATCACCATCCCCTTGCCGCCCTGTTCTCTCCCCAGAAAATGGGCCACCAAGTCTTCGGCGACCTTCTCCAGCCGGTCGTCACGGGTAATCAGGTGATATTCACGGGCGAACTCTCGCTCCAGCTTCTGTTCCTGTTCCTCATTCAATTCGGCGGCTTCGATCAAGGCGTCCAAGTCGTCCTTGAAATGCTCGTTCGCCAGTTGCAGTTCGGGAATGCGGTTTTCGTAGAACAGCGGAACCGTCGCCCCGTCTTCGATGGACTGGCGGAAGTTGTAGATCGAAACGTAATCGCCGAAGACTTCCTTGGTCTTCTCTTCCCCAGCCATCAGCGGCGTTCCGGTGAACCCGATGAAGGCGGCGTTCGGCAGGGCGTTCCGCATGTTGAGGGCCAGCGTGTCGTATTGCGACCGGTGAGCTTCGTCGGTCATCACGATGATGTCGCTGCGATCCGACAGCTTGGGGTACTTCTGCCCCTTCTTCGTGCCGAACTTCTGAATTCAGCGTGAATACGAACCGATGGTCTTCGGTCAGCAGTTGCCGCAGATGCTCCCCGCTGTCGGCCTGGCATTCTTCGGTGGTGACGCCGCAGTTGCTGAAGCTGCCGTAAATCTGGTTGTCGAGTTCTTCCCGGTCGGTGATGACCAAGAACGTCCAGTTGCCGGGAATCTTTCGCAGCACCTTCTGGGAGAAGAACGCCATCGACAGCGACTTGCCGCTCCCTTGCGTGTGCCAGAAGACCCCCAGCCGTCCTTGGTTGGCCTTGATCTTGTGCAGAGCGGCGACAGCATTGTTCACACCCAGAAACTGGTGGTTCTTGGCCGTGACCTTGACCAGCCCACCCTTCGATTCATCGAAGAGGCTGAAGTTCTCTACCAAGTCCAGAAACCGAGCTTTGTCGCACGTTCCCCGGATGACGGTCTCCAGCGAAATGCCGCCCTGTTCCCCTTCCGTGTTGATCCGTTTCCAGTCGGCGAAGTGTTCCCAGCCCGCCGTCATGCTGCCGATCTTCGCCTGTCCGCCGTTCGACAGAATGATGACTGCGTTAAACCAGAACAGTTGCGGAATGGTGCCCTTGTAATCTTTCAGGTTGTGCTTGAAGGCGTGTTCCAGCTTGCCGTGGGACTTCTTGAGTTCGACGAACAGCAGCGGCAGCCCGTTGACGAAGCCGATCAGATCGGCCCGCCGTTTGTAGATCGGGCCGGAAACCCAGAACTGCGACACCAAGGAGAAGTCATTGTTGGTCGGGTCGGTCCAGTCGATGACGCGGAGGGTCTCGTCCACCTCTTCGCCATCGTCGTTCTGAAAGGTGACCTTCACGCCGTCTTTGAGCAACCGGTAAACGTCCCGGTTGGCGTTGGCCAAGCCCATCGCACTGCGATCCCTGGCCAGTTCATCGACCGCCAGTTGAATGGCATCGGCCGGGACGCCGGAGTTCAGCTTTGCCAACGCCGCCTTGAGACGGGGCCAGAGAATAACATCGCTGGTGGTCTCCCGGCCGAATGTGGCGTCTGGCCCGCCGACTTTCTCTCCGAAGCCGTTCGCCGTGCTGTAACCCAACTCGGCAAACAGGGCGATGGCCGGTTGTTCGACCAAGGCGTCTTCGGAATAGTCGGCGGACATGGATGTGGCCAGTTGAGTAGTTGTCATTTCACTTTGACGTTTTCCCACCACTCATTCACACGGACACCAATAAAACCACTTGCGATAGACGAAAGCAAGAAAAAGAAAAGCAGCCACACATGATTTGCAAACCAGTACCTAACTGGTGACATCACTCGCTTCCATTTGGCATCGCTACCCGGATGAATTTCGTAAGCCGCTCCGCCATCAGACGCAATCGTCGGAACAAGAAGGCCGTCACGAACGAAGTCACTGAAAATCAAATAGGCAGTTCGATCATCCAGCCCCAGAGTTTCAGGGTCATTGTTTCGTCCTGTAAGAACTGACCATCGCCACCAATCGACTTTGCGGTCCTTGCGGGCGTACATCCACTTGGCGGCCGCGGTAAACTGCTTCGAGTAGTCGCTCATCAACGCTCCCTTCAGACATTGACTAACACGCCATTGTGAAGCCACTTCGACCGGCAGAACAACGCACCGCAATAATTTCCTCAAGGTTCAGCACCATTCCGTTGGCATTCTCCCACTTCCCCGAATCGTGACTGTGTGCGAACACATCCAGACACGGACTGACCAAGGCGTTACTGACAACACAGACGCGGTACGAACTCTGATGTTCTTTCATCGCCCTATACTCGTTGGGAGTCAGTTCGACCACAATTTGACTCCCCGACAGTCCCTTAACCTCCAAGCGTAGATGCCGCTTGCTCAAGCTGGCATTCAAGTCCCACCCGATGTTGTCTCGCTCGACAGATCGAACGTCATATCCCAAACCATCGAAATGCTTGATCGTAGTTTCAACTGCGATGGTTTCAACCCGCTGACGAAGCAGCGGATCAGGCTGATTGGCCGGTCTCGCAGGGCCTGCCGTCGTTGGCAGCCTGCGAGAAGCAACATAGGCCAGTACATTTTCTCGAATCTGCGCATTGTCCTTTCGGTTAGCCGCATACCACACAGATGCCCGACCAAATCCACCTTGTCGCATCTGCGGAATCGAAAAGTTTCGCTCATCTGGCGGCAAGAGAACGGCGTTCTCGGACTGAGCGGTGACGAAGTATCCGCAATCAGTGTCTTGGTGGCGTCGAACTGCACCAACCGGAGGCGGCTGCCATTCCCGAAAGACAGTGGCATCTCGATACCAACCGACGATGTACAAACCTCCCATCGGTGCGGTTGCGACCCAAACGACAAGTACCCCAGACTTGGACTTGTCGGACGCCCTTCCTCCGATGCGTAATAGATGGAGCTTGCGAAGGGGGTCATCCGCTCCTTGACCGGCCGGAGTTCCAAATCCGAAGACGCTCCCTTGAAATGGTTGGAAATTGAAGATTTCATGCCCGAAGCCATGCGTTGTCACATACGAACCGCCGCCGACTGGTTTGTCGGTGTTCGTGACGCCCTGATAACGGGACATCCACGTAATGCGGAAGAAGATCATCGGCACGGCGAATGGATCGGCGATGGTCATGCCGCCACCTCCAGCGACTCCCCGATGTCGATGTCCAGCGTTTCGACATCCAGTTGCCCGCTAATCAGCTTGGGCAACAGCAGGTCGAGGCTGTTGCGTAACTTGCGATTTCGCAATAGGGAGTTAGCGATTTGCTGGTGGAGTGGTTCAAGCAACGAGGCTGTGTGCATTAGGACTTCGCTAGAAGCAACAACGATTTTTAGCGTTCGGATATCCCGAAGATTTAGATGAGCCACGGTCGCACCAGATGACGCTCCCGAAAATACTGATTGGCAGCGATCATCGAGCAAAGTGCGAAGTAGATAATGCGGATTCATCAAGTCGGCGTTGGCTCGGATGAGGACGGTACGCTGTCCGAGACAGACCGTTTCACGCTCAGGGATGATGGCGACGTTGCCCACAGGTGCTTCTCTGGCAAGGATCAGGTCGCCCGTTTGTGGAATAGCACGTCGAGTCCACTTTTCGTATGTCGATTCGGAGACTCGCCGAACATTCTCCAGCAAAAGATGCCCGCGACCAATGTTTGGCGTTCGTATCGAAGGAAATCCCTCGTCTTGAAGCGGTGCCGTCTTGTGTTCGCTGTCGATGATCTCTACACAGACCTCATCGAGAGTAGCGATTCGCCACCCCTCAGGAATCCTCCCCAGCGGCGAATCGACGAACTTGGCGTTCTCGTGGCCGGGGAAGCGGAAGTGGACGAACCATTCCCGGTAGATCGCTTGGGCCATCTCCTCCAAGATCGCAACTCGCCGGGTGTTGTTCTTAATCAGGTCGCTATACGCCGACAGAATCCCGGCGATCTTGCGTTGGGTGGCAACACTCGGAATGCGGACCTTCACATCGCCGATTCGGGTTGGCGAAGTGTGGCGGACTTTCGTCCCGGTTGCCGCTGCTCGGATTTGTTGCCGAACTGACTGCGTGTTGAAAAGGAAGTACAGAAAGCAGATGTCGATTTCGTCGGGATGCCAGTCGGAAATCAACCCCAGCCGTTGATTGTGCAGAAAGCGATTGCTGCTTGGGATGATGGCCGAACTGCCAAGCAACCCTTCTGCTTGTTCGGTCATTGCGACGATCAGATCGCCTTTGTTCAGAACGTAATCTGACGGGATGTCTCCGATAAAAAACTTCTCTTTGTCCTTGAGCTTGAAGCCACCTTGATCGAAGAAGTTACCGGGAGTCAGGAGGATGTAGTCACCTTCCGCAGCAAAGAACTTGCCGTCAAAGGCGTACCCGTGCTTGACCTTGAATAAGCTGCCAAGCGTGCATTCCTTCCAGCCGGAGGGCAAAGGTGTCTTCACGTCGCCGTCTCCAGCAGCTTGGCCACGTTCTCCGCAATCCGGTCCTCCAATTCACGGGCTTCGCTGTTGAGGACTTCCAACTCCTCGTTCAGTTCCTCCAGCCGTTCGGCGAAATCGAAGTCGTCCGGTCCCTTGTCCGCGACGCCGACGTACCTGCCGGGGTTCAGACTCCACCCCTGTGCCTCAATCTCCTTGAGCGTGGCGACCTTGCACAGCCCGGCCACGTCGGCGTACTTCAGCTTCGGAAACGTGGCCTTCAGATGGGGTTCCGGGCCGGGATGCTCGTCATCGTCTTTGGCGACGAACTCCGGTTTCTCTCCCCGGTACAGCCGGACGATGTTGGCGATGTACTCGATTTGCTTCGGGCTGAACTTGCGGTGGGCACGGTCCATCTGCCGGAAGATGTGCCGGGCGTCGATGAATAATACCTTTTCCTTGCGGTCAGCCTTGGCCTTCCCCCGGTCCAGAAACCAGAGCGTGCAGGGGAGCGTGACCGTGTAGAACATGTTCGGCCCGATGGCGATCATCACATCGACCGCACGGGCTTGCAGCAGCTTCTGACGGATCGCCAATTCCGATTGCCGGGCATCGGAGGCACTGTTCGCCATGACGAACCCGGCTCGACCCTTGGCGTTCAGGGATGAATAGAACAGTTCGATCCACAGATAGTTGGCGTTGTCCGCCTTCGGCATTCCGAACGGAAAGCGGCCGACATCGTCCTTGATCTTCTCCTTGTCCACCTTGTCCACGTTGAACGGCGGATTGGCCATCACGAAGTCGAAGTTGCCGACGCAACTGTGCGGGTCTTCGTAGTAGCTATTGGCGTTGCGGATGTCGCCGGAGAGACCGTGAACGGCCAAGTTCATCTGGCAGAGTTGCCGGGGCTCGTCCACCCGTTCCTGGCCGTAGACGGAGATTTCGGTATCGGGAACCTTCTGGTGGGCCTTCACGAACTCGGCCGACTGAACGAACATGCCGCCGCTGCCGCACGCCGGATCATAGATTTTGCCGTGATACGGTTCAATGATTTCGACGATCAGCTTGACCAGACCGGTCGGCGTGAAGAACTCGCCCCCCTTCTGACCTTCGGCACGGGCGAAGTTCCCCAGAAAGTATTCGTAGATTTTGCCGAACGTGTCCCCTTCGGCATCGACTGGGATGGCGGACAGGTTCTTGAGCAAGGCCACCAGCGTGGCGTTTTCGATCTTGCTGTACGTCTTGGGGAGAACCCCCTTGAGTTCGTCGTTGTCGGCTTCCACGGCCTTCATGGCATCGTTGATCGCCTTGCCGATGTTCTCCCCCTCCGGCAATTGCAGCAGAGCGGAGAACCGGGCCTTGGGCGGGAGGAACATCACCCCCTTGGCCTGATAGTCTTCCTTGCCGATGGCCCGCCGACCTGTCGCCGCCTTCTTGGCGAACATGACGGCCAGTTCCTTCTCGGCTTGCGTGAACCGATGATCGGCATAGCGGAGAAAGATTAGCCCCAGCACGGGGACGGAGTATTCGGACGACTTCAGATTGCTGTTGGCCCGCAGTTCGTCCGCGGACGCCCACAAGCGTCGTTCGATTTCAGAATGGCCGTTCGCCATTGGAATGGGGTTCTTCTGGGGGGCAGCGACTCCTCATCCTTGGTTCCGATACAGCCGCCGTGCGACCAGAGGATAGTCTGCGGGACGACCGCAGCGGAAGTTCGCCGACGCTGGAGTTGGGGGATTTCTAACCGGTTGCCCTTGGCCAGAAATCAGAACGGCCCCTTGGGAACAGCGGATTTCGTCCTCGTGCGAAGGGTCGCAAAGTCTTTGCCCAGTTGCCAAGTCACCGGTCGCCGTGTTCGATCATCTTCCACACCAACCGATACGCAGTAAGCGCGTCGCGGTGTGATCGCGATTGCAGGACGAGGTCCGCGATAGCGATTCCGACCGCCTCGCAGCCGCCCAACCGTTCGACGGCGACCGCGACGACCGCTTCCACTTGAGCCGCAGGACAGCCAAGCCGGATGTGCTGGCCCATCGTGCGGACGATGCCGAACCGCTTCCGCAGACGGCGATCGCGCTCAGCGGTGTTAATGCAGTTGCGGCACCACGATTCCCGCTGTCCTTCACGCCGGCTGCGCCGCTTGAACCGGCTGATCGGCTGGGATGTGCCGCAGTGCGGACAGATGCGGTCTAAAGGGGGATCGCTGATGACGACGGCGGGAGGCATTGCATCTAACCCGAAGCGCGTGGGGAACACCTTTGGGTTTGTGCTCCAGTTTCCCTGTCGTGACGGAACCATAACCCGCCAAAGACTCCCAGAGCGAAACCGACAGCGATTGTACCACGCCCGGATGCCGCAGCATCGGCCCACTTCGACCTTGCGCTGCAACCGACAATGCGGCACAATACTCACCAGCGGGTGTTCGCCGGGGTTGCAAACCTTGCGGACCGAAGACAGGCCCACGGGGCGGCGACCCTCCAGTGTCCGCCCCGTCGGCCGACCCGCTCTGGAGGGATCACATCATGGACGACTCGACCGTCGAGTACGAGACCATTGACGACAAGCTGGAACGCATCGAACGAGTCTTAGCAAAGGCGCTCGCCGAGCAGCAACGCGGAAAGTCCTCAAAACCCCCGAAGCGAGTCGCCGAGCGTGCCGCGGCCGCGATCTGGGACTTGAATGAATCGCTACACCTGTCGGAGCGAGTAGAAAGGGCGCTCAAGGCAATTGCGACCACGCCGCCGACCGGAGATGCGGCTGGGGAAAGCTTTGGAAGTCGGATGGCCGCGGCCCGACGACTGTTGAAGAAGTTCAAGGGCCTGCCGCCTCGGCCCTCATTCACCGTGATGGTGTCAGGTCGCGAAGAGACGATCCCGCAGTTGGACGGTCAAGCTCGCTTGGCAACAGAACTGCACGACGAACCCTTTCCGGATTGGATCGCCTTAATACTGGCAGCAGTCCGAGCCATTCGGAATGACCTGAACTCCGCTCCCGACATCCGAACGCTTACTGAGGGCGCACGGTTGTCATTGACACGACTCCACAATGCGATCTTGCCCGTCTGCCTCGTGTTGAATTCATGCAAGGTGAGCGGCGTTTATCCGGGAAAGCTTCGTCTTTCGCCGGACAAAAGGCGCGATCTTCGTAAGCCGTTGGATGAGCTATTGCAGGTGCTGCGCCCGTTTCCGCGCCCGGCATCGTGCAGCAATTTCGGCCGGGGCGATCCTGAAAGCGAAGACTCGTGGAACCAACGACTCCGGGACGCTTACATGGGCGCGTTCGGAACACTGGTCCCGCCGGCCCCGCTGTACTCTCATCCGTGGCACAACCCGTTGGAAATGCTGTGGCTGACGGCGACAAACCTCCAAAGGGAGACGGCGACTAAACTCACGACTGAGACCGTGCAGAAGTCTGAGCAAGATGCGCTGTCGCTGCCTGAGGACTATTTCATCGACCTAAAGCAGGCCGCCGACCAATTGGCTGCGGCCTCCAATGGAGCGAATGCCGCGCCGCCGTCTGCAACGACTCCGAAACCCGCGACAACTGATCCCGGCAACGATTCAATACCAGTGGACATCGCGCAGGCCTTCAATGCCGCATTGGTGTCAGTGGTCAATTGGCTCCGAGAGCGATATCACCGCGGCGAATCGCGATTCCAGCACGCAGACCTGCAATCCCATCTTCAGGTCGCGGGACTTCCCGTGAATCTTTCGATGGGATTGCTACGGCATCTCGTCAACAGCATCGTGATCCATGAAATCCCCGCTCCCGTGGCTGGAACGGGTGACGGCAATCGTGTCGTCGTTACGACGGGAAAGCTGCTGCATCCCGGTGACGCCATTCCGGTATGGGGATATGAGACCCTGCCTGCGGTCCTTGATTTCCAGCAGGGAACGGCCACGAACTCCGTAGTCACCGAATACAGCTTCGGCCAATTGTTGACAGACCTGCGAAACTACGAAACCGAGAAACGTCGCGAAGCGGACCATGATGCGACTTCCCGTGAGCACGGAGCGCCGACGCCGGGAAGCAAGGCACTTCACTATCGGTTCTTGGCGATCGAGGCACAGAAACATGCTACGGCCGCATGGAAGCGTATCCCCAAGTCCCGCGGTGTTGACCTGCTGAAAACGATCTGCGACGGCAAGGGCATGCCGTTCGCGGTTGCTTCGCTGAAAAAGCTCTCGGCCGAGTCAGCGTTGTCGCGGGGGATGACGTCTTCAGACGTGGAGAACATATCCCTTGAATCGGTGGCTGAACTGCTGCGGACCGCTGCTTCTCGGCCCGCCTCGGTTAATGAAGTTCCCGTCGTGAACTCCCCTCCTCCTGTCGATCATCTTGAACCGAACGGAGTGACAGACAACGAATTGTGTGAGCGAGCCTGTGAGCCGCTGACGACTCTTCAGACGAACATCATTCGGTTCGTTTGGAAGCGGAAGCATTCAACGGGATTCAATACGCTCGCTGAGAACTGCTGGCCAAATGGCGTGGCGAGTGACGAGACCATCATCAAACGCCTGCGGGACATCGAGGGACGATGGGACGCTCGTGCAACACCAGACAAATGGTTTGGGTTGCTTGATCTTGAAATCAGTCCGGGAAAGCGAACAGTGAAGCTCGTCCGAAGCGGACAATCCGAAGGACAAAAATAGGGACAGCACTGTCCCCCGATTTGTCCGAGACTCTTGAGACACTGCCCTACGTTGTGAGTCATCCACTGACCCCGTAGGAGCAAGTGCCATGTCGAACGCCTCAACCCTGCCGGCTGCGTTACGCAGGCCCGCAACGACCCCGCTCAGTGAAAAGGCCGGGTGGTCGCTGTCCGACACCGCGGCGGCGGCGACGCTCAGTCCGCGTTCGATCCAGCGGGCGGTCAAAGCCGGCGAACTGCCGGTGGCACGTGTTGGTCGCCGGCTGTTGTTCTCGCCGCAGGCGGTGCGCGACTGGATCACCGACCGGCAATCGACCGCCGCCGAATGATTTGCCGCAACCGTCCCCTGCCTCGTAAGGGGTGCGGAGTTGCGCCCCCGTATCCACAAACGACGGCGGCCGTCGGTCCATCCCTGCGGTGGTGAGACAGCGGCCGCGCATCGAAAGTCAACGACATGGAGTCTACCAAATCCGGGCCGGAATGGCCCCATCGTGATGACCATCGGATTGAAAAATCGGACGGCGACACCACCCATCGCCCCGCTCGACAGGCCCTCAGTCAGCCGTCGATCACATCACCGCCAGCACCGGAATCCGCCCCACAACAATTACTGTTCCCCCCAACTCAGGAAGGGGGTGACGCATGACGCCTGTCGATCTGGTGCTGTCGCGGCTGAAGACTGCGAAGCGGAATGGCAAAGGGTGGTCTGCCTGCTGTCCCGCCCACGAGGATCGCAATCCATCGCTGTCGATCTGGCAAATGGACAACGGATCGGCCGCGGTGAAGTGTTTCGCCGGGTGCCCGAATGATGCCGTGTTGGCGGCGATCGGGCTGACGTGGCGGGACTTGAAGCCGCCGCCGGACGAACGCCCGCCGGGCTGTGCGACGAAACCCCGGAAGCCTAAGCCGAAACCGGGGGAATCGTCACCGTCGCCGCCTGCCGGGCCGTCGTTTGCCACGGCGGACGAGGCGGTCGCGGCTCTGGTGGACCGGCTGGGGCCGCTGGCGTGCGATCCCTGGCCTTACCATTCGACCGACGGTGAACTGGTCGGGATGGTCTGCCGCTGGGATCGGCCCGACGGCACGAAGACCATCAGGCCGGTATCGCTGATCGACGGTCGCTGGCGGCACGCCGGGATGCCGGAGCCGCGACCGCTGTATCGGTGGCCGGACCTGCTCGCCGATGAAGTCGTGTTCGTGTGCGAGGGGGAGAAGGCCGCGGACGCCGTGCGGTCGCTGGGGCTGGTGGCGACCACCAGTCCCCACGGAGCGAAGTCGGCCGACAAAACGGACTGGTCGCCGCTCGCCGGAAAGCAGGTCGTGATCCTGCCGGACAACGACGCCCCCGGTGTCCAGTACGCCGAGACGGTCGCCGCGTTGCTGCTGTCGTTGAACCCGCCGCCGCGGGTGCGGATCGTCACGTTGGATGGTTTACCCAATGCGGGCGATGCGTTCGATTGGATCGAGCAACGGGACGCGATCGACCCGGATCAACTCGCCGATCAATTGGTGACGCTGGCCGCCGCGACGCCGCTGTGTACGCCGGATGACGTTGCCGAGACGCCGGTGGGGTGGCAGCCGTTCCCGGTCGCTGTCCTGCCGGAGCCGCTGCGGGGCTTTGTGCTGGCCGCAGCACGGGCGATGCAGGTCGATCCATCCTACGTCGCGTTGCCGCTGCTGGCGGTCTGCGCGGCGGCGATCGGGAACTATCGCCGTATTCGATTGAAGCCGGGCTGGACGGAGCCGGCCTGCTTGTGGACGGCGATCGTGGGGGAGAGCGGGGACTGCAAGTCGGCCCCGCTGGACATCGCGTTCAAGGCGATGCGGTCGGTCCAGAAACTGCGACTGAAGGACTTCGCGGAGAAGCAACGGCAGTATGAGCAACGTCTCGCCGATTACGAGCGCGACTTGGCCAAATACAAGAGCGGCAAGATCACGGAGTTCCCGCAGGCCCCGGTCGAACCGACGCCGGAACGGCTGGTGATCGACAATACGAC
>Ga0163144_10024019_pt1 | contig 11985 bp, 10 predicted proteins | sample OliLak19BULKMAT1_FD_123175 | JGI IMG/M metagenome (GOLD analysis project Ga0163144, IMG submission 123175) | Freshwater microbial mat bacterial communities from Lake Vanda, McMurdo Dry Valleys, Antarctica - Oligotrophic Lake LV.19.BULKMAT1 | ecosystem: Environmental > Aquatic > Freshwater >...
AGCGTCACGTTGCAGAGCGCGTAGGTGCTGGTTCTGCCCACCGCGCCCGGCATGTTGGTCACGCAGTAGTGGACGACGTCTTCTTCGATGAAGGTCGGTTGGCTGTGCGTCGTGGGCCGCGAGGTTTCGATGCAACCGCCTTGGTCGATGGCGACGTCGATGATGACGGCGCGGCGGGGCATGCGCTTGAGATCCTCGCGGCGCACGAGAAACGGCGCCTTCGCTCCGGGAATCAGCACGGCGCCGATGACGAGGTCGGCCGTCGATAGGCTGTCGCGGATGTTGTGCCGATCGCTGTAAAGGGTGGTGACGTTGGCGGGTAAGGTGCTGTCGATGAAGCGTAGGCGATCGAGGTTGATGTCGAGAATGATGATGTTGGAGCCGAAACCCGCGGCGACCTTGGCGGCGTTGTAGCCGACGACGCCGGCGCCCAAGATCACGACGTTGGCGGGCGACACACCGGGCACGCCGCCGAGCAAGATGCCGCGTCCCTCGAAGGGACGCTCGAGGAACTTCGCGCCTTCCTGGATGCTCATCCGCCCCGCCACCTCGCTCATCGGCGTCAAGAGAGGCAGCGCGCCGGTGTTGTCCCGGATCGTTTCGTAGGCGATGGCCGTGATTCCCGACTTCATGACCGCGTCGGTCAGGGCGCGATCGGCGGCGAAGTGAAAGTAGGTGAAGACTAACTGTCCGGTGCGCATGAGGGGCCATTCTTCGCGCAGCGGTTCCTTGACTTTGACGATGAGGTCGGCGCGGGCCCAGATTTCGGCGGCCGTCGCGACCATCTCCGCGCCTTGCTCGGCGTATTGTTCGTCGCTGATGCCGCTGCCGCTGCCCGCGCCGACTTGGATGAGGACCTTGTGGCCGGCGCGACGGAGTTCTTCGACGCCGACCGGGATCATCGCCACGCGATATTCGTCGACTTTGATCTCCGCGGGAACTCCGATGATGAGTGGCTGCATGAGAAGGATCGCTTTGGGTAATGGGGCAGTTCGTTGGCGTCGCGCGACGGCCGACCGGCATGCGGCACGCCTTCCTCTTTCTATCGCAGGCCACCCAGAGTTGGCCACTGCGCTGCCGGCGCGGGAACGTCCGACACGCGCGGACTGCTCAAATCCCGCGTCGGATGGTATGATGCTAGTAGACTGGCAACGAAGTGTCGCAGGTTAGCACGACGCGCAAGCGAGTGAATCACTCGCTTGCGCGTCGTGCTAACCCGAGCGCGTCGTGCTAACCCGAGTGTGCAGTCACTCGCTTGCGCGTCGTGCTAACGTGCCGAGAGTTATAGTACGATCCTCGAGAACCAAAGCCCCCGGAACAGCGAATGCGTTGGCTTAGCGATATCTGGAACCGCATTTTTCCCGGCAAGCGCTCGGCGGTCGCGGAGGCGCCTTCCTGGGCCAACTTCTTTTCCGCGGACGAATACAACCGCTTCATCGATCTGATCGAACGCTATTTCCGCGAGAAAAAGCTGCGCTATCGCCTGGGCGACGGCGTCGTCTTTCTGGAGCAGACGCAACGCGGCGACAACCATCAACTCGGCCTTTTCAATCTCGCCCAGCTTTGCGCCCGCCATTCCGCCGACGATTGGAACGGCATCATCACCGACCATTTCCAGACCATGGAAAAGAGCCAACGCGAACAACACGTCCTTGAGGAACGCCTGACCGATTTCGAGCGCGTCGAGGAACTTCTTTCCATCCGACTTTGGCCGGAGGACTATCTGGGGCAAATCGACAGCGAGAAGATCATCCATCGCGTCGATCTTCCCGGGACGATCTCCGCCCTCGTCTTCGATCTGCCTTCCTCGATTCGCAACGTCACGCCCGAAGAAGCGGAGACGTGGGGGAAATCACACGAAGAGTTGTTCGCCATCGCCCTCGAGCAAGTCCGCGAAAACTGCATTCCCGACAAGTCCGACCAGCAACTATCGCCCCAGGTCGCCGTTCGTCTCCTTTCTGACGAGAGCTTCTTCGTCGCCTCGCACGCGCTGCTGCTCGACGACTATCACTCCGAATGCGTCGGCGGGTTCGGCAGTCTCGTCGGCATCCCGCATCGCCATGTGCTGCTCGCTTATCCCATCGAGGATTTGAACGTCGTCCCGGCGATCAACTTGCTCATCCCCATCCTCGTCGGCATGGAACGCGAAGGCCCCGGTTCAATCAGTCCGCGCCTGTATTGGTATCGCCACGGCGAATTCACCGACCTGCCCTACAGCATCAAGGATCGCAGCCTCAATTTCTTTCCGCCCACGGAATTCGTCGAACTACTCAACCTCTTGGGCGAAGGCGAAATCGGGGGCGAAGAGGAAGACGAGGAACTGGCCGAATAAGCGTCGGCGTTCTTTTTTCGTTGCCGTCTCCTAGTCACGCAGGTTAATCTCTAAAAAAGCCATCGTGGATGGCGCACGGCACGCGTTCGTCATTCGGTTAAACCCCGCTCGGATCAAGGAGAGTCTCATGCTGCGGTTTGTTCTTTGCGCGTTTGTTGCCCTGTTGGCGACCGGTCTTCCGGCGTCGGCGGGCGAGAAGAAGAAAAATCCCACCGTTGTGATGGATACCAGTTTCGGCCGCGTCCTCATCGAACTCTTCGAGGACAAGGCGCCGATCTCCGTCAAAAACTTCCTTCAATACGTGGACGACAAACACTACGACGGCACCGTCTTCCACCGCGTCATCGCCGACTTCATGGTGCAAGGCGGAGGCATGGAAGCCGGCGGCGGACGGGAAAAGAAATCCCGCGCCCCCATCGCCAACGAAGCCGGCAACGGACTGGCCAACGAACGCGGCACCCTCGCCATGGCGCGGACATCCGATCCGGACAGCGCCACCGCTCAGTTCTTCGTCAACGTCGTCGACAATCCGTTCCTCGACCGCAAGAACTCCAAGGACAAGGTCGGCTACGCCGTCTTCGGCAAAGTCCTCGAAGGCATGGCAATCGTCGACAAGATTCGCCGCGTCGAAACCAACGCCGGGGATCGCCCGATTCAGGAGGTCGTCATTCGGTCGATTCGTCGGCGGTAGGCGCTAAGCCGCAAGCGGCGGTAGGCGTCGTTGGGCGCGACGCCGCGAGCGGCGTTTGGTTTTTTTACGGAGGGTGTTCGTGAACTCGAATCGCGTTCTTTGGGTAATCGCCACGCTGATCGTGGTTGGGTTGCTTTTGATTACGCCGCTATTGCTTGTGCGTGATCCTAACCCGTTCGCGGTTGTGGAAACCAACATGGGGACGATCAAGATCGAGTTGCTGCCCAAGCAAGCGCCGCTCTCCGTCGCCAACTTCATCAAGTATGCCGAGGACAAGCATTACGACGGCACGATCTTCCACCGCGTCATCCTCGATTTCATGATCCAGGGCGGCGGCTTCACCCCGGGCGAACTTGGGCCTCAGCGCCGCAAGGATCGCGACCAGCCCATCAAAAACGAATCCGACAACGGTCTGGTCAACAAGAAGGGCACCGTCGCCATGGCTCGCACCGACGCGCCCGACAGCGCGACCGCCGAGTTCTTCATCAACGTCGCGGACAACCCCGGCCTGGACCGCGAGAACGCCAAGGACAAGGTCGGCTACGCCGTCTTCGGCAAAGTCGCCGAAGGCATGGAGGTCGTCGACAAAATTCGCCGGGTCCAAACCGCCGTCACGGACACCGGGATGCGCGACGTCCCGGTCGCGAACGTTATCATTAAGTCCATTCGTATCGAACGGTAATTCGCCCTGACTTTTCTTTTTTGGGGGGCTCATCATGACTCAGGTTCGCCGGTTCCTTGCCATTGCCGTCTTGCTCGCCGCCGTCCCGGCTTTCGCGCAGGACAAAGGAAAAGACAAGGGCCCCACTTACCCGCCCATCAATCCCGCCATCGCCCGCCTGGATCAGACGATCAGCGGTCTGGACGGTCCCGGCTTTTGTCTCGGCTATAACGACGCGCGCGACGTTCTCGTCGCCGGCTGCGACCGAGGCACCTTACAAGTTTGGCACAAGGATGTTTTGTTGGGCTTTCGCACCGGCTCGGGCACCGGCAATCTGCTCGCCGGCCATCAAGGGCCCGTCGTTCGCCTCGCCTGGGGCGCCGCCCCAATCCTCGCTTCCGCAGGCGTTGATCGCAAAATCAACTTCTGGGATATGACGGAGGGGAAAATCGTCGCCTCCGCCACGGTCGAGAGCCCCATCCGCGCCCTGATCCTTTCCCCCGACGGCAAAAAGGTCGCCGGCGCCGGCGAGGACGGCGTCATTCATCTTTGGGATCCCGCCACCGGCAAGACCCTCGGTTCGATGAAGGATTCCAGCGAATGGGTTCACTGCCTGGCCTTCAGCGCCGACGGCAATCAAATCGCCTCCGGCAATAACGACGGCGTCATCACCCTTTGGGACGCGGCCGGCAAAAAAATCCGCAACCTTCCCGCGCCCCCCAGCCCGGCGCCCAAGGTCGTTCCCGACCCGCAGCCCGTCACCGCGCTCGCGTTCCAGCCCGACGGAAAAGCGCTCTTCGCCGGCTTCAGCGACGGCGCCATCCAAGTCATTAATCTGGCGGACGGGAAGATCGTCCGCGCCATGGCCGGCCATACCAGCGCGATTTCCGCCCTCGCATTCCATCCCTCCGGGAGCGTCCTGGTGTCCGGCAGCAAGGACCGCACGGTCCGCCTGTGGAATCCCGCGGGCGGCAATCTGCTCAAAGCGCTGGAGGGGCACGAGGCCTGGGTCGAAGACGTTGTCTTTTTGATGCAGGGCACGCGCCTCGCCAGCGTGAGTGCCGACCGCACCGTCCGCATCTGGGATCTCACCGATCCTGCCAAGAAATGACGATTACTTCGGACCGATATCGATCTTCACGCCCGGAACGTCGATTTTCACGACGCCCCGCATCGCCAAGCCCCAAGCCAGACTCCGCGCGCGCTGGATTATCTTGTACTTCCCTCTCCAAATTAGGGAGGGCTAGGAGCGAGAGCAAGCAAATTCGCGACACTCTCGTGCCCGATCTTATTCGGTTAAAGACGTAGGTTTGCCTGTCGCCAGGCCTTGTAATCCTGGCGGCCGACCAGCGCGAGAACACCGGCGGTGAGCAAGCCGATGCCGCCGAGTATGCTGATGCCTCCGATGACCACCGCCAGCGCCATGGGCAACCCCCCGACGGCGGCGCCAACAAAAATCATCGCTCCATACCCGGCGTTGAGCACGCCGAAAATGATGGAGCCGATGCCGTTTCCCAGGGTGTCCGCCGCCGTTCCCCGCAAGCTCTGCACGCCGACATTGATGAAGACCGCTCCGAAAAGAATGACGATCAGGACCGCAACCATGTCGCCGCCCCCGCCGCCCCCGGCCAGCAGATTGATCACCGGGTTTACCAGAATCAACGCGCCGAAAACGATCCAGACAATGCCGGCGATCCGAACGCTCGTGGGGATCTCGACCCTTCCGATCGCCGGCAGGTCCGCTTCATCATCATCGTAGCGCATGATTTCGTTCCTCAGAAATAAACCGTCACGATCACTCGGCCGGCTCAATGCTCGCCGACATGCTCCCCGCGCAGCGTGGAATTCCCGGATCCGGACCGAACGCATGAATCTGATCGCGCTTCAATTCCGCCCGCTCCTTCGTCGTGGTGTCGACGATCACGCGGCCTCGCGAATCGACCTCCATCGCCATCTTAAAGCCACGCTCCGGCGGATGGCCGAATAGCTGACGCAGCATGCCGATCACATAATCGACGCTATGATCGTCGTCATTATGTAACACGACGTGATACGGAGGCTGCTTCTTGATCCGCTCGTCCTTCTTGTCCTTGGTCCGCGTCTTGACCGAAGGTTCGATGATCGCGGTTTCGCTCATGAATCGGATCCTCCCCTTCCCCCGCTTGCGGCTTAGCGAACCCGACGCCTCAAAGCGCCCGGCGCCGGCGCCGCCCGCGGACGAAACTTTCGAGCACGTACTGCCCCAATTCGCCCGCGTTACAATATACCGCAACTCCCTGTCCCGTGCGCGCCATCTGGTCCACGAAGTTCATGAGCCCCAAATAAAAATAGTCCTCGATCAGCGCGAAGGTGCTCAACTGTATCCCCGACCGCGCGCAACTTTGCACTTCCCCAAGCGTCGCTTTCGCCGTCCGCTCGTTGGGCGGATACATCAGCACCAGATCGCGTCCTTCCAAGTGCGCCGTCGGCTCGCCGTCCGTCACGCAAATGATCTGTTTGTTCGCCGCCGGTTGCTTGAGCAGATGATTTCGCGCGAACTTCAGTCCCGCCTGAATGTTGGTGAAATGCTCCGGCACGAATTCGGGCGGGTTATCCAGATTCACCCGCATGAACACCCGGCTGTCGAAGATGCTCACCGGCTTAGGCGCGGCGTGGATCAACTCCCGCTCCGTGAGCGGCGACGCGTAAGTGTAGAAGCCGATAATCTTGAGCGAGTCCTCGTTGTAACGGCTACGCACCAGGCCGGCGAGCGCCAAGGCGACCTTCTTCGCGTGATAGAATTTTCCATACCGCGCCATGCTTCCCGACATGTCCAGCAACAATACCGTCGCGCAACTCGTCTGGTATTCCGTCTCATGGACGACGAAATCATCCTCGTTGATATCCAGCACCGGGCCGCCTTGTTTTCGCGGCGTTCCACTGTTCGCCTGCCGGACGAAGGCGTTCTTGAGCGTCTCGTGCAGATTCAGATTCGAAACCGGATCGCCGAACTCATACGGCTTGCTATCCTCATGCCGAATCTGCCCCGTTCCCTTGAAGTCCGAGGGATGCTTGCCCAGCGAGTCCTTCCGCAGAATCGTGAACAACTCTTCGAGCGCCTTGCTCTCGATCCGCTTGAGCCCCTTGGGGCCCACGCGCAGATTTCCTTCTTCATCCTTATCGAGATAGCCCTCTTTGATGAGCAACTTCAAAAGGTCGCCTTCGGACTTATCCACGTTCTCAAGCTGCCTGAGCACATAGTCGCCGTGTTCGAGCAAATACTCGGATAGTTTGTCGAACGCCGCGTCGGCCGAAAGCGGCTTGAAAGGCTGCTTGCCGTCAAATTGCGAATACTCGAATTGCATTGAACTTCGCCGTTGCCTGGTGTTCCAAGGACTGCCTCGGTAAACATTATACCCGCCCAAAGCAGACGATCGTAATGTCGTCGTGCTGCTTACAGCCGGCATAGTGCTGCTTCACGCTGGAAACGAGGCGTTCGCAGGACGCGCGCACGTCCAGTGGTCCCGCCCTCAGGGCGTTGAACATCCCGTCAGGGCCAAAATCCTTGTCCAGCTTGTTCTTCGCATCGGGAACGCCGTCGGAAAATACCAGGAGAAAGTCGCCTGGCTCCAACGTCACGGTCGCAATTTCGTATTGCGTGCCCTCGTCCGCGACGGCCAGCGGCAGACCGATGATGTCGCGCGAATGCGCTTCCTCGAGCTTCCCCGTCGCCTTCCGATATAGGATCGGCGGCTGATGCCCGGCATTGACGATCGTCACCTCATGCGTCGTGCAGTCGAGCAGGCAAGCCCCGAGCGTGACGAAACGATCCAAAAGGGCCGCTTCCTGCATCTGATCGTTCAGACGCGAGACCGCAGCGCCCAGCGTTTTCTCCGTCAGCGTGCAGAAACGCGCGTCGGAACTCACCTTGGCCATGAGCAGCGCCGCGGGCACGCCTTTGCCCGCGACATCTCCCAGCATCACGCCGAGCCGATTGTTGGGCAAGGGAATGAAATCGTAATAATCGCCGCCCACCTCCTGCGCGGATTCGTAGAAGGTGAAGAACTCATACCCCTCGACCAGAGGCATTTTCTTCGGCAGAAAGCTCAGCTGCACCTGATGCGCCAGCTTCAAGTCCCGCTCCAATCCCGCGCGCGCCACCATCGACGTGTGCAGCCTCGCATTCTCCAGCGCGGCCGCCGACTGGCCCGCCACCGCTAAAAGCAACTTCAAATCTTCCTGCGTGAATTTCTTGAATCGATCTTGCGTGTCGAGCTGAATGACTCCGAGCGGGCGGCTGTCCGGCCGATTCATCAAGGGCGCCAGCATCACCGACCGAATCCGGCAGTCCGCGATGCTCTGCGAAAGATCGCCGAAGTCCTGATTCGCGTCTTCACTTAAGATCGACTGCCCGTTCTCTAGGCAGCGGTTCACGATCTTCCGGCTAAAGCGTGCCGCCTCTTCATCTCCCGCCCGCCGCGTCCGAATCACCTTCGGCAGCAGCTTGTCGTCCTCTTCCAAAATGATGAAGGCGCGATCCGCCTGGCGAAACACCTTGAACATGCTGTCGACGATCTTGGGGAATAATTCCTCGGGGTTCAGCGTTTGCGAAAGGTCCGCCGCGATTTCAAACAACATCGCCAGTTTCTCGGCGGGTTGCGCCTCCAAAATCTGTTTGCTGCTTCCGGACAGCGTCGCTTCCACCGTCGACGAATCGTCTTCTTCCTCCTCAACCGCCGCGTCGGCGGCGACCGACTGCATCTCCAACGGCAGCGGCGGCCGCGGCGCCGCGTCATAAAACGCCAACAGATTGTCGCAGATCTTGATCCGGTCGTTGTCCTTGAGCGGCGTCCGCGTCGACACTTCCTTGTTGTTGACAAAGGTGCCGTTGCGGCTCTTCATGTCCTCGATGTAAAACTTGCCTTGAATCCGCCGGATTACCGCATGTTCCCGGCTCACCGCCGGCACGTTCAACACCACCCCGCAGTCCGCGTTGCGGCCCACGACGATCTTCTCGCCCTGCAACTCCATCGTCGAGCCTTGGTTGGCTCCCTTCAAAAACGCGATAACCGCCATGGCATGCCTCCGGCCTGTCAACCGGATTCGCTTTCTATCTCCGGCGAGGACTTCAAGTAACAAGCATTTTAACCGCCTCTCGCGGCGGTTTCAAGAAACGCTTTGCAACTTCCTGGGTTGCGGGATTCGACCCAAGGAACCAACGCCATTGACAAACGCCGACATGTCGCTTATATCCCCACCCCTCTCCAATCGAGAACAGAACTCGTCCGAAACGAGAACGCACTAAACGCGGGGGCGTCGCGGCATTCTCAAGGACTTTACGGGTAAGGGGATAGCCCATGAAATGGGGGACTGGGGGATGGACCGCCATCCTTTGCGCTTTGATCGCGCTGTCGGGCGCGCTTGCCCAGCCGACGCGAAATGCCCAGATTTCACTGGGCACGCCGGGCGCGGGGAGTATGCCCGACACGCCGCGTCACACCAAATCTTCGCGGTCGGAGCCGACGCCTCCGGTGCCGCCCCGTATTCCGATCCATGCCGTGGCCGCCCAGCGCGACCCGGGTAAAAAGGACGCCATTTTCTCGCCCCTTATTCAACTCACCCCGCCGAATCCGGAACGGCTCTTCCGCCTGGAATCCGAAAAAAAGGTGTTTGATCGTATCCGCGTCGAACGGGAGGAACTTCGGCTCCCGGCCATGGTATTGCCGCCCATCACCGCAGAGAGGGCGTCCGCTGTTCCGACGCCGCGCCTTTGGGACACTCTCGCCGCCGTCGCCGAGCCATGCTACCTCTGTTACCGCCGAACTCCTTTCGAGCAACGCGCCTTCGAACGCTACGGCTGGAACATCGGCATCATTCAGCCGCCGATTTCCGCTCTGATCTTCTACGCGGACTTGCTCACGCTGCCGGCGAATTGGGCTTTGGATCCGTTTCGCGATTTCGAGTGCAATGCGGGCCTTTGCCTCCCCGGCGATCCGACGCCGCTCATGTGGTACCGTCGAGTCAAGTGAACCGCGTCCTGGAATCATTTGGGGCTTTGTCATGGTGCGAATGATGAATGCGGCTCAGCGCGTGTGCCGACTCAACGCCGGAAACAATTACGCCGCGGTTTCACGACGATCCGTCGCGAGAACCTGCGCCTTTTTGGCCGGGCTTGCGGGGATCGTCTCACTCGTTACGCTCGTCGGCTGCACCTCGCGAACCTGCTTCCCCGCGCAATGCGATCTCGACCATCCGCCCATGGGATTGCCGCATCGCGTCGAAAAGGATCCGACGTTGGCGCTGATCCCGCAGGTCGGCGCCGTTGCCGACCCTGTAACTGTCTCCGACCCGGATCGCCCTCCGCGCTTCATCTCGCTGCAAGAAGCCTTCGCCATGGCTCTCGAAAACGGCACCGTCGGCTTGCAGTCTCTCGCCAATTCCGGCAATGTCAGCCAAGATTTGCTCTCTTTCGGCGGACAAGGCGTGTTCGGCTCCGACGCCGTCCGCGTGCTCGCCATGACGCCGGCCGTTTCGGCTGCCCAACTCGAAAGCACGCTCGCGCGTTTCGATCCCGTTTGGTCCACCAACATGAATTGGCGTAAGAACGACCAACCCACCCAAGGTTTCTCGTCGTTCAACAACGGTGCTTTTGCCAGCTTCCAAACCAGCCTTGCCAAGCCCCTTTCCACGGGCGGCGTCGCGGGCGTCACGTTTTCCACGGATTATCAGCTTCTCTCCACCCCCCCCGGCGGCGCGTTTTCCGTCCTCAACCCAAGTTACACACCTCGCCTGACCTTCGGCATCGAACAACCCTTGTTGCGCGGTTTCGGCAGCGAGATCAACCAGCTCTTGCCCAGCTTTCCCGGCAGTTCTCTCTTCCCAGGCCTAGGCAGCCGCGTCGGCGCTTTTTCCAATGAAGGCATCTTGATCACCCGCATCCGCTTCGATCAACAGCGTGCCGACTTCGAACGCTCCATCCACTTCCTGATTCTCAACGTCGAATCCGCCTACTGGCGGTTCTACGGTTCCTACGTCGATCTCTATGCCGCCGAACAAGGCTTGCGCCAGGCTCACGCCGCCTGGACAATCGGCAAAGCAAAGGACGACGTCGGTGGGATCAATCCCGCCCAGTTCGCCCTGCTCCGCGCTCAGTTCGAACAATTTCGCGCCGAACGCATGAGCGCCCTGGGCAGAGTCATCGACAACGAACGCAATCTCCGCATTCTCCTGGGCATGCAAGTCGAGGACGGTTCTCGCCTCGTCCCCGTCGACGCGCCGTCCCTTACTCCATACCAACCGCATTGGCAAACCGCGCTGCAAGACTGCCTCACGCTGCGGCCTGAATTGATCGTCGCCCGCAAGGACGTGGAAGCTCGCCATAAGCAAATGCTTGTGCAAAAGAACAGCTTATTGCCCGACCTTCGCTTGACGGCCGATTACTCCTCTCTCGGATTGGGAACGCGCCTCGACGGCACGGCCGATGCCGGCGACGCATTTGGCAATTCGGTTCCCAGCAATGCCCTCCGCACGCTGACCGGCAACCATTTCAACAACTGGACCGTCGGCCTGAACTTGAATGTGCCGTTAGGCTATCGCGCGGAGAACGCGGGAGTCCGCCAGGCCCGACTCCAGCTGGGCCAGGCCTACTTCACGCTCAAGGACCAGGAACGCCGGGCGGAAAACACGCTTGCCCGCCAGTACAGTCGCGTAATCGAATTTTACAAGTTGATCGAGATCCGCCGTCTGGCCCGCGAAGCTCTCGCCAAGCAACTCGAAGTCCGCTTCCGCGAGTTCGACACCGGAGCCGCAAACAGCACCCTTGAATTTCTCCTAGAAGCCCAGCGCCAATGGGCTTTGGCGACCAGCCAAGAATACCAAGCAATCGTGAATTACAACATCGCGCTGGCCAGCTTCGAGTTCGCCCGCGGCACCATCCTGAACCACAACAAGGTGGTCATTTCCGAAGGGCCCCTGCCCTACTGTGCCGATGTCCGCGCCGTCGAACATGAACAGGAAAAGACCAAGGCCCTCGTACTTCGTGAACGGGAATGTCCTCCCCTGGCGGAATACGTGACGCCTTCCAGGTATCCATTGCCGACCTGGCCCCTGGCTTCGGCGCCTTCCGTGCCCAATCTTCTTTCCAACAGCGGCGACCTTCCTCTGAAACTCGACGCTCCGGTCGTCGGCCCTGGCCTGGGTTTGAAAACACGCACCAAGACGCCAAGCCATGAACCGACGACGCCCGTCAACGTGAAACTGCCGGCCGGCGAACCATCGCTTCAACCGGCGTGATTCGCCGCGCCCGCCGCCGTGGACGCCGCA
>Ga0163144_10024020_pt1 | contig 11984 bp, 9 predicted proteins | sample OliLak19BULKMAT1_FD_123175 | JGI IMG/M metagenome (GOLD analysis project Ga0163144, IMG submission 123175) | Freshwater microbial mat bacterial communities from Lake Vanda, McMurdo Dry Valleys, Antarctica - Oligotrophic Lake LV.19.BULKMAT1 | ecosystem: Environmental > Aquatic > Freshwater > Lake...
CATAGGAAATTTACTTGCGAGGAACAACAAGCACCAGTCTTGTAAGCAGTCCCTTCAAACAGGCTTTCGCCAGGCGACTCCCTCCTTCCGCTGGGTTTTCGCCTTTTCGATTGCATTCACTCTGCTTTGTGAGACCAAAAGTGCGAACGAGCGCAGGGAATGGGTAGGCTTAGCAGTACAGTGCAAAACCAAAATGTCACCGATTATCAATTTCTGTTTTTTCGCCATTAGAGGCAGCTGCTCGACCACGTCCGAGTTTATTGGACCCATCTTTTGAGTCTTTTCCTCAAGTGAGATCCAGTTGGAGCCAGTAGGAATTCATGGCCAATCATGCGGAAGCAAGTCCGACTCGTAAAACCCGCCACCTCCTTCAGAAATATTTTTTCTGGTTTTTCGCCACCGACCGAGAAAATTGCTTTCTAAATGACGACTACAAAAATTTCCTATATATCGATCGTGCAAAACAAGGGTTTATGTATCTTGGACATAATTCTACACAATGTTCCTACCAACACAAATACATAAAGGAATTCGCATTAACTTTGATCGGTTTTAATGAGTTCTGAAGTTGCCAATAATAGCACAAGAAATTAAAAATCTTTCTTAAATCGTCGTAAAAACCGCTGGTCCTGAAAGAATGACCATGATTCCTACTGGGATTAACGTCATTCGCCTAAGCCTCAATACAATTCGAAGCACTCAACTACTTAGAGGTGTTGCTCAAACGGGCGCCATTAAAGCCTGAATTTCGGGACCAAGTGAAAGTTTCATTTTGACTACTAGTACTGCCCGAAAGTCACCATGCCGAGGCAGACCGCTTCTCTTTCGAATCTAAAATTCTACATACGGTACACCTGTGGTGTATGGTAGAAGTTGTACGTGCACACGCACAGATATTCACTGCACTGGAAACATTGAGGAAACCCATTTTCTCGATCTAGTAGATTTGTACCACTACCCTACGTTCTCTGGGTTGGTGAGCAGTTCGTTGTTTTTGCTGACACAACCGCCCCTACTACGTTACCAGGTAGCACATAACTACCTACTAGCTAATTCTACTAGTAGCGCAGTACCATAATCCCAGCAGGTAGATCACCGAGCTCACAAAAAAATCCTCGTCTTCAAAAACTATTTTAGCGGTCCAAACTCTCATAAATATTTTTTACTTTCACTTTTATTACACAATTCTATTACAATTATACTATATCACCATGACGCAAGACTTCCAGAAAAAAGTTGGTTCCATGGTCACAGTGGACGCTGGAGCATCCTTTCCCGTCCTTCTCTTTCGCATGCTCACAGATATCGAAGAGCTTGGCAAGCGAGACCCTGAAATGAAAAAGTTGCAAGAAATCGTCAGTTGGCAAGACCATGGTCGGGCCTTCAAGATTCATGATCGCAAACAGTTTGCTACCATTGTGGTACCTACCTTTTTCATTCGTATCAAGTATTCGAGCTTTGTGCGAGTTCTGAACGCGTACAACTTTAAGCGCATCAATCAAGATGGGCAGGATAAAGGATGTAAGCAAATTGAAGTCACTAACTTGATCTTTTGCCTGGATATTCACCTCAACCTAACTAACTCTTGCCATTCTCTTCGTTCCTTTCAGCCTTTTACCATGAGAACTTTGTTCGTGGAATGCCCGAGCTTGCAGAGGGTATCCAGAAGGTCAAGAAAACCAAGAAGACCTTGAGTGTGGAGAATCTGTCCACTTTGGGCATGCAGCAGCAGCCACAGCAGCAGGTGGCTCCTCAACCTTCGTTCATTCCCTATGGAGCAACGACTGGAGAACAGCATTTGAATGCAAGCACTTCCAAGTTCAACAGCCCTCCTCCTGCCAATATGATGGCGGAATCTTGGTGCAAAGATCAACAAGAACAGCTTCGGCAACAACAAGATCAGCTCAGCCAAATGCTCTGGATGAATTCTGCTTCCAACGGTGGCAACCATGCGAGTGCGACCCTCATGCAGATGCAAATGATGCAGCCGCAGCAGCCAATCATGGGATGCGGCAATGATGTTTCTGATTGCTCTTCCTCCTCCAGAAGCACTGGCCACATCATGAATTCTACTGTTGTGGGAGCCGCAGGCCAATTCGCCTTTGGTCGATCTTGGCACTGTGTGGAAGAAGAAGAGCAAGATGCCAACAACATCTTTACCAACACTGCCCATCATATCTCATTATTGGATGGAGTTGTAGGCAGCAGCAGCAACAGTGAGGGCTACAACGGTGCTACCGAACTGGAACCCTTGCCACTTCCTACAGGCTTCGGGGTCGCTCAGACGCCTCTCACAACCTTGCACCAATTGGATCTGTGTCTGGACACCTTTGCCTGGTAAGCTGCAAATCAACCAAAGATCCAAACAAGCAGCGCTTGTTGGAATTCATCATCACTCCCAGGCAGGTCAGGCCACTCAGTGAATCCGGCCCATTCAACATTCGATTGCGCATACTCCGTCTGCTACAACAGACTGACAGATTTCGAACAAACCTTCATTTTGAATCTATCTACGTTTATATAAAGTGTACAAACAAAACATCCACTATAATCAGATTTATTTTAAAAGACAACCATTGCGTTAGTTTCCTGTTTTACATACTAGTCTAGCTAGCTAGTACCGGCAGTCGTCATGGTCGCTTGAAGCACTCCTACCGGCACCGCCACTAGTAGTAGATAGAGTAGCTAGCTAGCGCTAAAAACCAGAGCAGTTAACCAGTATCGTAGAAGTTAAAGGACAAAAAAAGGGCAACCCGCAGATATCAAGGGGCAACCAGTATTAGTTGAAGCACACAGAGCGGTTCGAACATCACGTGTATTGTTCAGTCTCTTTCGTGCGTTAGTGTGTAGTCATTCCATTATCGTTAATTATCGTGATTCTACGGTTTCGCACTTCGGCGACTTCGCATTCTATCTATTCTACGGTTCTGTTTCTACTAATTCTACGAGAAGGCGATCAGATGCCGCTACAATTGTACGACGTAGTAGGTGCCGAATAGGCCTTCGGCAATTCGAAAAACTCCGTGCTTTGTTCAATAACACGCCCCGGAGGGGCGTTGCACCACGAGAACGAAGGACGAGAGCGCCCCGCGCTCGAGGCCGAGTTCGAGGGGTGCAACAGCCCCTCCAAGGCGTGTTATGACAGTTACACTCCGTTGGTAGTGTGTGTAGACCGAGTACATTTTCTTAGGCAGTCGTGTAAGTCGGTGCACCCTTCACATTTTTCTACCGTTAACACTTCCGCGAAAATAACTGCTGTAGTCCCGGCCGTGCTCCAAATTGGTGCAAGGTGCAGAAAACGCCTGCAGTGCACAGTCCGGGTCAGTTTCGCATTTAAGGACGATTGGATTCAGATTGATGTGGTTCGTTTAGACTACCATGTGCTTACTACCACAAGCGTACAAACCTACGAAGCGTCCGGGAGGGGGGTTTCGCACCAATTCTCACTGGTGCAAGCACTGCTGTTACATAGTGATGCCATCTCTTATGGTCCTCTGCCGTAGAAAATGTACTAGGTCTACACAACACGTACCAGGAGGGTAACTACCAGTAGCGTTTCCGCCATGCAGTGCAACCGCGTCAAAACCGCGTCAACGAGGCGCACCGCACCGGCATCCAAAAACTTATGACTCTTCCATAATAAACAAGACACTAAAACCAAGACATGCATGACGTGCATGCACATAATTTTTACCACAACAGCGAAACAACAACGACAACGACAACGTTAACAACAACGTACAGTCCATTGCAACTCTCCAGTCATCTCTACGAGGACAGTACCCTACTCTTTCGCAGGTCCTATCTCCATTTTCAATCGGTAGTTCATCAAGTGTAGCTATTAGACTAGCTATTGGATCTAGATGGCTATATATAGCTAAAGATCAGTTTTTAAATTTGAAAGCAATCGCTCCATACGGTCTTTTCGTTCAGTCTTGGCTGAGTTTTGGAGGTGCACCCAATCGGAATTGAATTGTAAAGCGGCTATAGTAGCAAGGAGTCCTTTTGTTTTTATCCACGACCGAGACCCCGAAATCTGGACTGTATGGAGTCGGAACGAAGGCTAGAGGATAATTATTTGAATAACAACAATCTATTGATTCCAGCGTGAACTATTGAAAAAGCAGAATCTGATCCGATGGCGTTTTCTACAATCGACCAATAATATAAGACTGGTATTCATTCAACTGCACGCAAAGTAAAACGGCCCTACAAAGATGAATCAATCCATGCAAGAACGACTGGCCAAGCGTCAACAAAAAAAGGAAGAACGTCGCTTACGTGATTTGGAAGAACAGCAAGCTCGATTGGAACAAGAACAAGCACGCTTGAGTTTGACACAACCCAAGAGTGGAGAATTTAGGGTGAGTATCCGAGACAGTGTCAAGGGAAACAATACCAGCAAAACGAGCAGCAGCAGCAATGGTCATCATCATCCCATTCTCCTAGGCGAAGATGACGATGAGGAAGAGAATTCAATCCATGCTGCGACTGCCGCTGCCATCAGAATGGGGGGCATGGATACCTCTATTAGAGGATCCACCGGTTCGGCTGTGAGTAATCTTGACAACAGCATTCCCAACAATAGTACTAGCAACAGCACCCGCAAATCTTTGGCTTTGAAACCTCCCAGCAAAGATACCAAAGCCTACAATGCACCACCGACTTCCACCATTAGTCTTTTGGCGCCTCCTTCCAAAGACACCAAACCCTATAGTGCTGCCAGCAATAATAATGTTGCTCCAGAAAAGAACAACAACAATATGGACAGTTCTTTGAGGCGAAGCAGCAGTAATGCCGGTGGTATTGCAATGGATTCTTCTTTGAGACGAAGCAGTAGTAATACCGGTGTGTTGGATGCATCTGCCAATAATAATACTAATAATAGTACATCTCGCCCAGGCCGCGAACCCAAACGAGGCAATTTACAACGACATCGATCGAGATCCTTGAGTGATTTGGGAGCAGCCGCCGCCAATTCTTCTTCCTTGATGACACCTAAAACACTCCGAGGATCCAAAAAACGAAGTTCCATGGCCACTGGCACTACTACGGCTACGGCTACAGCAGCACCCAAAATGCCGGCCAGGCGAAGAGCATCTTTGACACCACGAAGTAGTACTTCCGTTAATAATAGCAGTGGAGAAATTGTTTCGAACGAGGAAGCGAGCGCCAAACGGCCATCTCGCAAGCGCATCAGCGCCGGTCGACAATCCATCATGAACCGAGGAAGTGATGATACTGATACTTTCAACAACAATAACAACAACAAAGAATTGTCCCCGAAAACACCCAAATCCAACAAAGCCAAACAGCGAGTGTCCAAGTCGGAAGCGGGTATTAAAAAACTTACGTCGCCCAATTTTGAAGCTGCCGCCGCGGTCATGGCAGCTGCCAATGCTTTGAACGATGATATTATGACTTCGGATCAACTGTTGAAGAGTCCTACGGCCAAACAACGAAGATCCGATGGATCCGATGGAAGGAACCGTCGTATGAGTACCGGCGGTCGACCATCGCCTCGACCACCACCACCACAACAGCAACAGCAACAACAGCGACGGAGTGCCAGTCGTCAACGTCATTCACAGCAACAACCACGCAAAACAACTTCGGGTCCATCTTTACCCAAGCCGCCCATTCCAGTGGCAACAGCGGCAACCTCATCGCAAGAGGATGATATTTTTGACGACAAAAATGGTAGCAGTGGGGAGAGCAGTGACGAAAGCAGTGACGAAGGGGAGGCAGTACTTGTGAGTCCTATGAAACGAAAACCAAGTCGACCTAGTGGCGGTAGTGGTAAGGCGCGAACGTCCAGTGGCAGCGCCAGGAACACGGTCCATGATGACGACGACGATAATGACGACGACGAAGATGATAGGAATAACAACAACAGCAAAATAAGTCCCAAATCAAATGCCGCTCGGCGACGTGCCCCCGAACGTCCAAAACAACCACAAGAGCAGATGCATCAGTCCATGGAGAGTCTTGCCAGCACGCTTCATGGATCGGCTGGTACTTTGGACGAACTTACTGGGTCCTTACATTCGACACACTCGGCCGCTCCAACGACGCCGAGACGAACCAGACCTGTTTCACTGGAGAGGAGTCTCAATCGGAGTTTCAGCAATAGCAACAGAGCTCCCATCGACGCGGAAGAATCGTCCGTTGGCTGGAGCATGGCGAATCCAGAACAAGTCAATCGTTGGAAGAGTAAATTGGCCAAACCTCAATCCACTTCCACAGCAGCACAAATATTAGCAGATGCGGGTGATACTACGACTATACCAATGCCGCAGCAGATGCAACATGCATCTTCGACTTCCGCCACCATAAGGTCCCTAACGCCCGAACCACAACGACGACGGAATTCATTCAATGTTGCCTTGACAACCTCCACTGCTTCCTCCATCATGTCCATTGGTGGCACAACTGCTGGTCCTGAATCATCCTTCGACTACGACGACGACGATGACGAATATTGGTTTACCGATGACAACACTGACTCTCTGGACAGCCAAAGTCGCAGCCGTTCCAATAGAAACAAAATGAAGAACGGAATAAAATCGAGTGTGAGCTCGGATGACAGTGACGATGTCATTGGACCACTCAAAAACTTGCTAAGGACAACATCGGCACCATCGGCTACGGTACCACCAGCAGCAGATTCTACCAAACGGCAAGTCTTGAAAGCCTCCAAAGCACAATCCATGTTGTCGGGTGCCAGTAAAAAATCGCTATCATCTGCGGGGTCATCAGGTGGAAGTTTCGACGACGATGAGGAGGATGAAGATGAGGATGACACGATCCTCCTACATACCGGCAGCAGTACTACTAATAGTAACGATGGCGCCAGTCATGGCAATAACAGCAGTAGCAGTCTCGGCATGAAACGACCAAGTGGTGGCACGAAAAAGGATGAGGGTGCAACGCGAGGAGGGGCCACTACTAGCCATCACGAGGCACGAGTGCATGGGAGACGCAGTGCCAAGGAGGAGGGCTTGCGTCATACAGATCATCGAGACAACTCGACGACTAGAAAAGCCAGGCGACCATCGATGAATAATACATCTGATGTCGCAGCTACCGCGGACGGGCGCCATGGAAGAACAAGAACATTAGAAAGGAACGTGCCAAGAACACGATCGCGGTCCCTCTCCGATTTACAGAATGCCGTTCGCAAGGGAAGGCGACCTTCCGAAGCCATCAGCAGCAGCAAGAGACCCAGTCAAAAACAAATCAGTGACAAATCGGCGGATCCCAAAATGCCACGGAGAAAAGAGAGTAGGGGCGAAGCCGTGAAACGGGGTGTTAGCAAGGGCAGAAAAGAGGACCCGTCATCGGCTGGACGAAGCAGTAATAAGGAGACAGCAGATCGGGGTAGATCAAGAAAAGGTGCAGGAATGGACGGATCGGCGCATGATCCCTTACAGCAATCAGCACCAGGAACACAGCAGAGAAGGGCATCTTCCAAGTCACCCAAGCCGCCGGCTCGACTGGCTCCCACGGACCGTAGACGTGGTGTTGCACGTACACGGTCAAGGTCATTGACGGATCTTCAAAACCCACGACGTTCCCGAAGGCCATCTTCCCGAGCAAACTTGACGGGGACAAAAGATGCCCTTAAGGAATCTACAGCAGGCGACGGCAAGAAAACAAGGGATAGGAAGGACGAGGGTTCCCAAAAGAAAACTGGAAGCAACTCGAGTCTCAAAGTCGACAAAACTATTATCAGCGACAAATCGAGCTTGGGCAGTGACAAATCTTCTGTGAGCAGCAAAGCCACATCATCCTCTGTTGCAAAACCTAAAGTAAAATCTAAAATCAAACCAGGGGCGAGGAGGTCGAAAGCGGACGTTAACTCAATTCCCGAAAAACAATCTCTAGAGCAGCAAGAAGAACCACCCTCCGACAAGAGACCAAATCTCGCAAGGCATCGTTCCAACTCCTTGTCAGACTTGCGAAACCATACCCGACGAGCGAGTCGCAGATCAGAATCTGGATCTACGAAGAACAGCAACAAGGATCCTCTTGACGTGCAGGATGAAGAATTAGATATTGTGCGGTTCAGAACTCGAATCGAAGCACTCAAGACTGATCTACTGGAAATGAACGCGCCGGATCCTAACCAGCCTTTTTCGATGAGAGGAGAGGCAGTTAAACCGAGTCAACCTTTGACAAGCGAAGAAGCAATCGTTGATTATCTAAAGAAAGTCAAGGAAAGAGACCTCGCTGTGCAGAAGTTTCTGAAGGAAAAGTCGTTTGACTTGGTCCAAGAGAACACGCGATTGACGGAGAAGCTAGAAAAGACACAACAGTATTTCGCAGAATTAGAAGACATCCATAATGCCGAGGTAATGAAGCACGAAGCCCTACTGAAGAACGTGCCTGTCTTTCAAAAAGTCATTGAAGCCCATGAGACGAAATTGGCGCGAAGGTCGCGCTACATTGATTATGAGCGCCAAACAACCCTCTTTTATGAGAGTAAAATGCAATCCATTGTGCGCAATTTCCAATCAAAATGTGATGACGAGAAACTTGTCAAGACATTAGAAGAAATGGCGGGCATGGGCAGTACCACTGCGGGCGGCCGAAAGTCGACTGGATCTAAAGAAGCATCATCTCCCAAAAGAAGGGGCGGGAGCTCCAAGTCTCCCAAGAGACAGCAGACACGATGACGCTAGACTCTAGCTAGCTGCGTTGATAGTTGGGTGCGCTTTGTCACAGAAAGCTGTTACAAGGGCAAGAAGGAAACAGGCTTAGCAGTTCTTATAAGTTCTCTTAGCTACTGTATACTGCCTGGCTCCTTTCACCAGAGCCTGAGTCGTCGTTCTCGTCTGAAGTGCCCAAATCTATATCCTTAATATGCTGGCCCCTTTCATCATGAGAGCCTGAGTCGTCGCCATCGCTGGCACCGCCCAAATCTAAATCCTTACTAGTAATTTGGAAGTCCTTGCTTCGTCCACTTCTGAAGTCGAAAGAATCCATACTGGAAAACCGGCTGTTCATGCTTCGTCCACTTTTGAAATTGGAATTGTTTCTGAGAGAGTTGAGAATGATCGAGTTCCGTTTATTCGATCCCCGATACATTCTCGGATTCCCAACTTCTTCTAGATTTGCTTCCGTAGATGCCAGTTTCATAGCTTTGAACCACGCTTGAAAGAACCACATGCTCGGAATTTTTTTTCGAACACGTTCATACACCGGTCGCACAAAGATGAAGAAATTCCAGAATCCTTGAAGAGGCCAGAAAAATCGGTTCATATGATGGAGCCAGACATCAATCTCAAGTGTCGTGTACTGGGCCAGATACACCGGAAAAAGCCAAACATATGTCAAAAGGAATGCCATATGTACAGCAAGGCCTGGATCGAAACCATTCGTAGATGATCGGCCATCACCAAGGACTGTTGTCGCTCGATAACTGTCTTGACGATGATCGAAGTCATGGTCAGCCCAATCACGACAAAGGCAATGGCCACGGGAACCAAACCAAATCCTATCATGTACATTTGCATTTTCTCCTTGGGTGGTCCGTAAAGACAATCGATGATATCATTCCAAAAGCAGTCGAAGGGGCTGGTCGCAATCCAACAAAGCCTTCCATTTGTTCCAAAAACATTCATGACGACGCCCATGATTGCTGTGAACAAGCCAAAGAAGATCGGGGTCGCATGCATCATAGTCTCGGGTACTCGACTGATCGAAGTTTGATCTTGGTGGAGCACCAACACCATGAAGTAAAAGAAACACAGCGACTGGACAAAACAAAGCAAAGATATATATTGCCGTGAGTGAGGGTGACGATCACTTGCTTGCTTGTTTGCCTCTAATCTAGTATGCAGATAGAACTTACACTGATATACAAGGGGGCCGCAAAACCAAGTTGAACGCCGAAGCCTTGTGCGGCACATGTTCCGGGGGTTCCAAAATTCCACACCGCACTCGCATGTTCCGGTGGACTGGGGATGGGTCCCAGGGAAAAGGCCAACGAACTTATTAGGTCGATACAGCTCAGACCTAGGTGAAGACGATCTCGAGTACAGGTCAAGTCAAACTTGTACCACCGATAGACCAGTGCAAATGCGACAAAGGCAGATCCGCAAAAGGAAAGGCACCCGGCCACCATGGTAAAAATGGCTCCTCTTTGGAGTTCTTCCTTGGAAACCCAAATGTAGGGTGGCCAAATCGTGTCTCGAAAGTCGGAAATCAGTTGGGCTTCCCGTTGACAGCCTGTGGTGTCATTTGTAGAAGTGTCGTCCTGAAAAAGAGCCAGGGGTCTCAGTCCTGTACAAGACATTTCCACCACGACTTGTCCACGAAAATCACCATTGGCCGTTTCTAGAAAGGCAATGTTGGTGACCAGGCCTTGATGGACGGCAGAGAAACCAACCCGGCCTGTGTCGGCATTGGCATTTAGATAGTCATCGGAAAAGATTTGTCGACTGTGGAGCGGCACATCCCATTTTAAGCCCATCGACGACGTGGTCGTATTCATGTCCAGAATCAACCCCCAACTTCCATCGTCGATACTGGCCGAAAATGTGTCGCCCATGACGAGTCCTCGCTTTAGAATCTTGTGATGAAAAGGACCTCGATGCGACGAATAATAGGGATTAAAGACACCAAAGCCAAGCGAGTACCCCAAGAATTGTTCGGCCACATTTGTCACGTGACAAGTCATTTCTCCGGGTCGTAAACAGAAATAGTATGCGTCGCGTCCTTGCAAGGTTGTGATTTGGTCATCACTCAATTCTTGGGGTATGGGATGATAGGGGGCGTGTGGCCCCGTTTCAGGACACGCATCCCGCAAACTGTCGTATGGGAAGACGGTCGAGTTGCTGTCATCTCCCGAAGGAGGCACAAGACACTCCCCGTTGTAGCACTCGCTGCGTGAAAACAGGCAACCATCAGGCCCAAAACACTCGGCCCAGCCAGGATATTGTCTGGAGCATTCACACATGACAGTTTGAGTCACCAAGGTGTTGTTGGTAATGCGGCGATCTGGACACAAATTCAGAGACTCGACGGTTTCTTCTGGGAATTTGCAGCCATCGACCCAATCCCCGTACGCAAAGGTTCGGTCTTCGGCATAACACTATGTAGCAATTGTCACGTGTGTTGAGTCAGTCAGTTCCAAATGTTGGGAGGACAAGAGCGAACTGAAATAAGGTCCATGGAGGCAACGATAGTTTACTTACATTGGTCTGTCCACTGCACGACCGAAAAAGGGTCGCCTCGCAGGGTCGTTCCTGGGAAATGGCGGGACACTTTGTCTCCTCCACAAAAGTCTTGTCATGTTTGTCAAAACAAACAAAGGAGACTTCGCCTTCGTGCTTTTCATAGTCGCAACGACATTCCACGTCTGGGGTGACACCTTCGGCTGCCGTCACCACAACCACACAGCTGAGGATGACAAAGAGCAAAAGACCACAAGGAGAAGTCCTCATCGGGGGAGGCGGCTGCTGATGCGAGGTCACCATTTTGATTTGGATGGATGCATTCTGGCGGATTGTAATGCGCGTGATCTTCCTACTTCGTTCTATGATTTGTGAGATTGACAAACATGAAAGAATGTCAAAAGTTCGTGGATAGTTTTCACTATGACTCTCCAGTGCTTACTGTTTACCTTTCGTTCGCACATTGATACTTGTACCGAGCAATGCACCGGAGGGAATTTTAATCGATGACTTCGCTGGGTCACAGGGGCTGTCAAAAGTGTGACCCGGTCAAACCTCGCAACTCGCAAGCTTTCCCAACGGGCCAACTACCGACTACAGTCTGTAGTAATGGTTGGAATCGGCCGATTTCGGGAAATCGCTCTACTAGCTAGTAGCGATTTCCCGTTCACAATGACTCCAGCGCAAAGTTCTTTCTTCTTGCTTTCACCGTCTTAAAAGTCCTTTAGTACTAGTAGTAGTACTGCACCATGGCCGGGTACTTTAATTTCGCAACTACTAGTACCCCAATGCTGACTTAGTACG